>Ga0228699_1000449_pt1 | contig 30825 bp, 32 predicted proteins | sample McNCre217_Aug_MG_FD_178016 | JGI IMG/M metagenome (GOLD analysis project Ga0228699, IMG submission 178016) | Freshwater microbial communities from McNutts Creek, Athens, Georgia, United States - 2-17_Aug_MG | ecosystem: Environmental > Aquatic > Freshwater > Creek | place: USA: Georgia... | reverse complement strand
CCTTGAGCACGGCGACCCCCTGGTCCTCGTACTCCTGGATCAGCTCGTCGGTCAGCGCTTTCACCTTCACCCCGAAGTGCGCGGCGATCAATTCGATGTCGGGGCGTGGCATGTTTTGGGGCTGGAAAATACGACCGGCCCAGCGTGCTGTACGCAGCGCGCCTGCAAACTGCAGGGCGTTGCGCAGACGGCCATCCGCACTGGCGGCTTTGTCCAGTGCCTTGTACTTGGCTGTTGACGTCTTGGTCGACTCCAGGCGCAGTGAAAGCAGCAACTTAACGCCGTCCGGCAGCTCAGGGTCTTCCAGTCTGCGGCGCAGCGTGTCGGCCTTCATGTCGGGCAGGCTTACACCGTGCTCCGCCATAATGAACGCCAGCATCTGGTCAACCTTGCTGGCGCTTGACACGAGGCCGTTGGTGGCATCGTGCACTTCACCCTTCAGTCTTTCTTTCTCGATGTCAGTGGCGCGGATGGCCCCCTGCGCAAGGTCAAGGTCGACGGCAAAGCCTCTGTCGTTGATGCGCTGATCCAGGTGCCAGAGAGCCAGCTCAGAACCGCGATAGTTCCAAGTAGGAAGGCGACGGTCGACCTCGCGCATTGCGATAATGTCTTGACGGGAGTATTCAAGGAACTCGGCCCATTCGCCAGGGTGTGTCTCACGTGTGGCTCTCCTGAGTTTGTGGCCTTTTGGCCGGGGTTTTGCGAATAGCTGAATTAGCTGCGTTCCGCGCTTGTCTTTCTGCTGGTCCACCGGCAATCCCAGGATAGGGCCGAGCTTTCCAAGGGCGCCTGGCAAGCCGTGCACCAGTGCCTTGACCATGGTGTCGCGCCAACGTTCAATGGGCACCTCAATGCCCCAGCAATGGCGGATCAGGCAACGGTCGAAGGCACTGTTGTGCGCGACGATGATGACGTTGGGGTCTTTGAGCAGGGCCACCAGGGGCGCTGGCATCAAGTGGTTGACGGGCTCGGTGCAATCGCACGCCACCGGCTCGCCGTCGTTCACTGCCCACTGCGCCACCGTAATTTCGGTGCTCGGGTGCTCAGCGTAGCGGTGGGTGCCGTGGGCTTTCAGGTCGCACTCGGAGTACGTTTCCGTGTCGAGCCAGAGTATGGTTTCTGTTGTCATAGGTGATGGTGTTCTTCACACTCGGGACGCCCCCGGTAGTGGCGACATTTAAGCCGCTCTATCTGGCTACGAACACCATCACCTATGACAGCCCCCGAAGGGGCTGGCACAGAACACTCTTTCCGAAGATTCCCAACTATGACTTTAACGCGTCGTTGGTGTGGTCACCTCTGGCCCTGGTATTCAGCAGGGGCAGAACCCGAGGTCAATCTTCAGCTTTATCCCTTGTGAGTGAGCAAAGGTTGGAGAGGACGCGCCCCTATAAGTATCTTAAGCGAAGTCGCCAGCGTCGGCGCCTTCAACGGCGTCGAACTCGTCAGCATCAGCTGGGCGGCCGCCACCGAAGCTGTCACCGTCACGGACGAACTGCACGCCACGTAGGGATGCGCTGACGCCCACACCAGAACTGTCGTACACGAAGAAGTCGACCGAGGCGTTGACGTAGCACCCGGCGTAAGGCTTGCCATCAGCTTCAACCAGGGGGCTGCGATCTGCTGCGATGACGGTAGGGCGTGCTGTGCTTTTGGCGGACAGAGCCATCATGCCTTCGTAGCCGTCGTAGCTCTTGGTATCACCATCCTGCCAGCAGAACTTGTTGGGATTGCCACGGATGCTCTTGAGCAGCGCGTCGGCCTTCTGGGGGTACTTCTCTTTGAGCACGGCCAGGATTTTGGCCTCGACGGCTTTCACCTGGGGATCGTTCTTAGGCACCAGGAAGGTGGCTTTGAACTTCGGATCGTCGCCGGGCTTGAAGGCTTCAGCGTTGAAGAGTCCTGGGAAGGACAAGCGGACACCAAGGAGCATGATGCGGCCAACGGGGGTAACTGCGTTTGTGGTCATTTTGGTCTTTCAGAGTTAAGCAAAATCAGATACGGAACTGACATCAGAAAAGTCATCCACGGCTGGCGTCAGTACCAGTGCTGGCCGTGAATCTGTAGCGGGGGCAACGTGAGGCTTGCCCTTGGTTTGGCTGTACATGGTCTTCAACTTGGGCCACTGGCGGGGGCCAATGACTTTGGCCTTGGCCAGCTTCTCAGCTGTCGTCGGGCTTATCAACTTGAAGTCGTACATCTCGGCCTCTTTCAGGCGCATGGTCTTCAGCTCAGCCTCAACGGCAGCTGGGTCGGTCCACTTGCGGTGGCCCAGCTTACCTTCCACCACCTTGTAGCCGGGCACCTCCTGGCCATCCAGTAGCCGGTGCTCAACTTCAGCGCGCACTGCCTTCACCCAGTCTTCGATCAGATCGGCCTTGGCCATGCTGGCAGCGAGCCAGTCGGAACCATCGCTGGTCAGCTCCTCTTTACCGTGCACCTGGGCTGCAGCGAACTCTTCCGGCGTAGCCACGGTGGCATCTGTGAACACCGCCTTGGCCACCTCAGCGCGCAGGGCAGGGCAGGTCGCCTTGGCGCGGCAGAACTTGCACTGCTTCTCGCCGGGCACTAGCCAGGACTGGAACTCAGCGTCGTCACCACCCTTGGCTACTTCGGCTGCGGCCTTGCGCTGGTCCACCGCGTCACCGGCTTTCGTCAAGGCCCAGTGCTCCAGCTCCGCCACGGTGCAGGACCACTCGCTAGGCGCGCTCTTGACGTTGGGCTGGTGGATCACCAGTCGTACTGTCTTGAACGGGCCGAGCAAGTCGTTCACTGCTTCAAGCGCGCCCAGGCCGTAGAGCATCATCTGCGGATTCTCGTCCGCTTCTACCACCACACCGGAGCCGTTCTTGTAGTCGTGCACCTGCAGCTCGTCACCGCGAGGCACGATGGCGTCAGCAGTGCCCCAGGCCTCGTCACGATCCACCTGTAGGTAGCGCGAGTAGTTGACCTGTTGCTCTGGCATGATGGCGGCACCACCGGCCATCTCGCGGATGTTACCGAGGGCTGTCTCCACCGCGTCGACCATACCTTCATCGACCTCGATGTCAAACCCTTCAACCTGGAAGATTCGGCCCAGGTACGCAGGTGGCTCAACACCATCGCGCAGGGCGAACTCCAGCAGCATGTGCGCTACTGTGCCTGTGGCAGCGTAGATGGAGGAGCGGTTGGGTTTCCCCTTCTCCATCACCGGCTTGCCAGGGCACAGCATCGCGGCCTCGAAGCCGCTTGCGCTGTAGGAACTGTGGCCTGCCTCAGCCATTGGCGGCCTCGTGCATGCTGACCAAGGTGCGGATCACCCCAAGGCGCTCAGCGCCACGGGTGTTGCGAGGCTTGGCGTTCCACTGGCGAGCCAGCTTGCGTTTCAGGTTTCGCGCTGGGTTGAACACCTGGAACGGGTCGCCCTTCTTCGGCAGGTTCTTCTCCCCCGCCTGCATCAGAGCGTTGACCACGTGGTCCAGCAGTTCGCTGGTGCGGCGGTTCATTTAAGAAACTCCAACTTTTTCACGGCAGCCAGCGCTTTTTCCGCTGTTTGGAACAGCAAAGCCTCCTGGGCCACCGCTTTGGCGTCAGCTATTTGCCTGTCAATCGACTGCCGCACCGCTTCACACGCGTCATCGTACTTAGCAACCACCTTACGCGCCGCAATGACTTCGACAGTTTCTTTAGGCTTGCGGCTGTTGAAAAGAGCGTATTTGGTCTGATACCCAGTCAGCTCGTTTACCCGGGCAGACAGTACGTTGTACTGAGACTGGGTTAGGTTTGGGTTTGATTTTTGGGCGGCCACGTTATGCAACCTCCAGCTCGGCCAGCTTGGCGGTCACCGCAGCCAGGGCGATTGCACGTTCTTCGGGGCTGGCTTGCTCGAAGCCTTTGAAGTTGGCAACACCCAAGGACTTCGCTACTTCACCTGCTGCCTCACGGGACTTGTTCGCCAGGGCGAACACTGCTTTCTGCAGAGTAGCGTAGTCCACGCCGGAGGAGGCAGCTGGTGCAGCGGTCGTTTCCGGTGCGGTAGCTACCGCAGCAGGCTTTGGGTCAGAAGGGCCTGCAGCTGGTGCCGTAGTGTTGGCAGGGTCCGGCTTGGAAGCAGACTGGGTAGGGGCAGTGGCCTTCGCGGACTTTGGGGGCTCCACCTTCACCGCCTTCTCGGCAGTCGGGGCAGAAAAGAAGGCCAGCAGCTCTTGCTGGTTTGCAAATTCGAGAGTGACTTTAATCACGATTTTTTCCTTGGTAGTTGAGGGGAATTGGATCAGTCCGAGCTGGACACACTGGAGCTGGAATCAGAGGAGCCCCAGTCCGAACTGGCACCGCCACCGCCGAAGTCGCCACCACCGCCAGAGACGATAGTGGCTGTGCCGAAGTTCTCGGACACCGGCAAAGTCGCGCTGGCCAAGCCGGTCAGGTCCACTGGCGTGGAGCTGGTGGCGATGCTGGACTCGGCACGCTGCACTGCAGCTGCCACTGCAGCTGCCAGCTGCACTGCAGCTGCCAGCTGGGTGGGGGCGTACACCGTTGCGCGGCGGCCCACTTCGTTGCCAATCTCGCAGGCCTTGGCGTTGGCTTCCACTTCACTGGCGTGAGTGCTGTAGCCAACGTAGTGCAGGCCGTGGTACTCGGCAACCACGTACAAGCCTTTGGCTTGCTGGTTTGGGATGTCGCGCTCGTGAGCTTCAGAGTTGATTTTGGCGATAACGTCTAGGTCTTGCATGGTCGTCTTTCTGTGGTTGACGGTTGATGAAAATAGAAACTTTATTTTAGCGGGTGCTAACAGGGAATTTAGCACTTTATTTTTAGCTGTTGCTAAACCACTACATGTGGTGTTTGTTTTGCTTGTAGGCCGCCAGTATTTTGCGCCCAGCGCCTGCAGTGAGCTTGCCATCCTTCAGTAGGCCGTGCAGTGTGGCGTCAGTCATGCCTACCAGGTCGGCAGCTTTGCGGATCGACCCGGTGTACTCGATCAGCTTGTTGACGATCACCACAAAGGGCTTCACCTGGGTGGCGTCCAGGGCGGACTTCGCGCCAGTCTTGCTGTCAAGGCGGCGCCCAGCGTTGTAGCCAGTGCGCGCAGACTCAAGGACCTCAGTGAACTTGGTCATTTTGCCTCCTTCAAGGCCACAGCGAAGCTGACTGCCTGTTCGTAAGACCCCACCAAGATGCCGTTGGGTTTACCCGGGCCGACAACCCCGTAGCGCAAACCCTCGATGGTCTCCTGAGCGAATATGACATGTGGGTAGAGGCCGCCGCAGCTGTGCTTCTGCACGCTTGAGCCATCACTGGCGTGGCCTTGGTAGACATCCTGCGAATGTGCTGCGGAACTTTCCCAGATGGCAAGACCGGTGGCCTTTATGTGACGGCCTTGCTTTATCACGATGTTGGGGTAAGGCCGGGCGTTGGCTGGGGCTCTGCTGCTCTTGGCGATAACACGGTAGTCCCAGGTCGACAGGGAGTACCAAAGGCCGTCTTCAATTTGGTGGGGCTGGAGGTAGGTTCTCATGATGTTAGACCCTGGCTGAGCCGGGTTCCGTTCAAGGTTAAAAAGTAATCGGGGTTGAATGGCAGCCACTTGTGAGCCCGAGGGCCTATCAGTGTCTGGGCGCCGGTTGTCTCGTTGACGACGGCAATACAGTCCTGGCCTAGAAGTACACATATGTGGAACAGAGCGTTGGCCACGCGCTCTGTGGAACCTGCGTGATCCGCAAGGACCACCAGGGTGTGCTCGGTGTTCGAGGCGTACCCGGCGTTGCGCAGGATGGTGAACCCACCCAGCGCCAGGTCGCGCAGGGCGGTGCCCACACCGATGTTGCTCTTGCCTTCACGGGCCAGGCCAATGTTGAGTAGGAGTCGCATATCAGGCCTGTGCAAGTTCAGCAGCGCGAGCGCGACGGGCGTAGAGCGCTTCGTACTGGGCCAGTGTATCGTTGATAAAGCGATTTTGCACTCCGCTCAGTTCATAGGTATCGCGGAAAACCTTAAGGGCTTCGTAGCCGTCATAGAAAGTCCAACCGCGAGACTCGACACGCCCGGTTTCCTTGTCCTCAAAGATCACAGCCAAGGGGCTGTACACACCGGCCTTGGGTTTGTTCCATTGGCCGGTTTTGGGGTTGAGGGTGCAAGTTACCACGCGCTGGGTCAGCTCGCCTTTAACGAACTTATCCTCTACCCAGTAGCGGATGGTGGTGCGCAGCTTGAAGCCGTAGGGGTAGTCGCCTACGTTGTAGCCGTGATCGAAGCTGGTTGCCCAGATGGTTTGAATCTTGTCCATGTCTAACTCCAGGTTTGTTTTGAACACGGCTCTATCTTAGCACGTGCTGAAACAATGTCAACAACTATTTTCGTTGTATTTTCACCACTCATATCCTGCTAAAAGAATTTAAGCACCAAGTAGAATCTCGCCTTCACCTGAAGGAGCCCCTATGAACGCAATCAAGCAGTGGATGCGCCTATCCACGACCCAGGAGCAAGAGGAACTGGCCCGTCTGGCAGGCACCTCGCGCGCCTACCTCTACCACCTGGCAGGCAACACCGACAAGTCGTACTCACGCGAGCCCCAGCCCAAGCTGGCCATCGCTATCGAGGTCGCCAGTGCCACTCTGCACAAGCGCACCAAGGGTGCTCTGCCGAAGATTTACCGCACCGACCTGGTGAGCAGCTGCCGCGAGTGTTCGTTCGCGCAGCGCTGCCTGGGCGCTGCCGCTGTGCGCAGCGACTTTCCGATTGAAGACAATGACACCCGCAACTAGGACCCGCTATGGTACTAACGCTCAACGCGCCCACGGCGCTCAAGGACCTGCCTGCCTGGCTGGTTTGGAGGTTTGAAGAGAATGGCACATCAAAACCAAGAAAAGTCCCCTATTACGCCCGAGGAGGTCGTCGCCATGGCGTCCAGGGTCGCCCTGAAGACCGGGCACAGCTCGTCACGTTCGCTGAAGCAGCGCAGGCGTGCGAAAGGCGAGGCTATTCGGGTGTTGGCTTTGCTCCATTGGCTGGGCTTAACGTGGTCGCCCTCGACTTTGACAACTGTATCGCCAGCGACGGTCAGATTCATGCTGACGTCAGCGCTGTACTTGGAGACTCCTACGCTGAACTCAGCCCAAGTGGCAAGGGAATCCGGGCGATTTTCAAAGGCCAGCTGGGCGACCTTAAGGCACACGGCGAACCCTTCGGATTCGAGACCTTCAGCACCAAAGGCTTCGTCACCATTACCGGCAACGTCCTCCCAGCTTGCGACATGCTGGGCAACGCCGACACCGTTGCAGACGTAACCCCAGCCGTTATGGCGCTGTGCCAGTCACGCTTCAAGCGTGAGCTGGCTGCCCAGTCCATAAGCGAAGAGTCGAACGAACAGCCCGTTGGCCTCACCGAGCCTCAGCTGCGCGAGTGCTTGGACGTGCTGCCTACTGACATGGATTACGACAAGTGGGTCCAGGTTGGCATGGCCATCCACCACGAGACCCAGGGCAACGGCTTCGAGCTGTGGGATGCCTGGAGCCAACAGTCACCCAAGTACACTGACCGCGAGTACGGCATAGAACGTTGGAACTCGTTTGGCAAGGGCTCAGGTAAGGTCGTCACGGCCCGTACCCTGGTGCGCATGGCAAACGAGAACGGGGCGCACATCAACCTCAACGGCCCCGCGTCCATGGACGAATTCGACAACCTGGCACCACCCCAGGACGAATTCCCGGACGAGTCTCACAACCAGCCTGTTGCTAAAAAACAACGTTTCCAGCTAGCCCAGGCTGCTGACTTTGCCAGTGGCGCCAGTCCGCGCTGGCTTATCAAGCACGTGGTGCCTGATGCTGAGCTGGTGGTCATGTTCGGGGAGTCTGGATCAGGCAAGTCGTTCATGGCGCTGGACATGGCCTTCCACATCGCTCAGGGCCTGCCGTGGCGCAACAAGAAGACGCGCAAGGGCAAGATTGTGTACATCGCTGCCGAGGGCGCTGGGGGCTTTCGCAATCGCCTCAGAGCCTATGCCTTGCACCACCAGCTCAACCTGGCTGACATCGATGTTTACATCCTGGACGCAGCGCCCAACTTCATGCTCAAGGAAGACGCACTGGACGTATGCAAGGCCGTGCTGTCACTGGGCCTGACCGACATCGCCATGGTCATCGTCGATACGTTCGCTCAGGTGATGCCAGGCGCCAATGAGAACTCAGGCGAGGACGTAGGTAAGGCACTGCGCCACGCCAAGGGCATACACAAGGCGCTCAAGTGTGCAGTGATGTTGGTACATCACGCTGGCAAGGACACCACCAAAGGTGCACGGGGCTGGTCAGGCCTACGCGCTGCAGCTGACGCCGAGATAGAGGTGCTACGCAGCGGTAACGCCAGGGCTTTGCGCCTCTCGAAGTCCAAGGACGGGGAAGATGGGACCATCTTTGGTTTCACTCTGGAGACGGTCAATCTGGACATGGACGAGGACGGTGACATCATCTCCAGCTGCGTTGTCATTGAGGCGGTGAATGCTCTTCCAGGGCCTGCCAAAGTGCGCAAAGAACTGGGACCAGTGGAGAAGATTGTGAACGATGTGATCCAAGAGTTTGCCAAGAGCCAAACTGCCGGGATTGAGTCAGATGCGGTCATCAAGGAGGCCTTATCGCGGTTCGCAAAGATAGACGACGGGCTCGAAAAAACACGTCGGGATAGGGTGCGTAGGTCCCTGGTTGGGCTCTGCAAAGGGGATGATTCACCCTACATCCTGGAAGACGATAAGACCATCACGATCCTATGAACGCGCAAAAATATGCGCGTTGGGCTTCCAACATGACCAACATCAACCAACATGGGTTCGTGTTGGTCATGTTGTGAATGTCCGAAAACCACAACACAACACAACATCGCCCTTTAGGGGATGTTGGTTGTGTTGGGTTCGGATCAGGGTCAAGTTGGTTGAAGACGTAAAAAACTGCACATTCGATCTGATGGCCCGACACGCTGGAACGAACGTGCAAAATTCTGCAAGGACTGGAAAATGACCTACAAACTGGTGTTCGTGAACGACAAAGGCAAACGCATCGGGGAGGACCACCATCGCGCCAAGTTGACCGATGCCGACGTCGAGCTGGTGTTCGAGTTGAGGGAGGCTGGGCTGAGCTATGCGCAGATCGCTGGCAAGTTCGACGACATCCCTGGCGGCATCGCCAAGTCGACGATCCGCGACATCTTGACTGGTCGTAAGCGCGCACAGGTCCCAGCGGCCACCAAACGGGTCCTGGTGCGTTCAATTGAGCTTGCCTGGGGGGTAGCTAGCCCCAACGAGTTTCCGGCGCTCTGAGGCCGTTTTAACGCGTGCGCCTAAAAGCCCTGCCCGGCCTACCATGGCGGCATGGCTTCCCACCCCTTCCCATGGCAATCCGCGTTCCTGGCTGCGCTTCGCGCGATGCCAGTCGTCCGCCATGCTTGCGATGCGGTAGGCATCAACCGCTCAACCGCATACGACCGGCGCAATGCCGACAAGGCGTTTGCTGCAGCCTGGGATGACGCCATGGCTGATGGTGTTGACCGAGCCGAGCAGGCAGCCTACAAGCGAGCTGTAGACGGCTTCGAGGAGCCCGTGATCGACAAGGGCCGACTCACCTACCGCTACGAGCGTTACACCGTCAAGCACGAGCACGCTGAGACCGGCGAGCCTGTCGAGGAGGAGAAGTGGCGCATGGTGCTGGACGACAAGGGCCAGCCCATCCCCTTGACCGTTCGCAAACACAGCGATGCGCTCCTGTCGTTGATCCTAAAAGGCAGGCGCAAAGAGGTCTACGCAGACCGCACCGAGCTGGCTGGTGTTGAGGGCCAGCCCCTGGATGTTGACCCAACAGCACGCGCTGCGCGTGTGGCACAGCTGCTCGCCTTGGCCCAACAGCGCAAAGACTTCAGCGACCTGGCATGAACGCCTCCGACCTCGCAACGCTTGAGGCGCACTTAAGCCCCGAGGAGCGCAAGGAGCTGATGGCCCTCGTGATGGCCGACATCCACGACAAGCTGTGGTCGCCACTGCCAGGTCCACAGCAGATGGCCTACGACAGCATCGCAGACGTGATCGGCTTCGGTGGCGCAGCTGGCGGTGGCAAGACCGACCTGGCGATTGGCAAGGCCATCATGCAGCATCGCGTTGCGTTCGTGGTGCGTAAGAACGGTACAGAGCACACCGGCATGGTGGATCGGTTGACCGAGTTGCTGGGCACGCGTGACGGCTTCAGCTCCAAGGATGGCATATGGCGTGGGGCTGGGCCTCGCGGTGTGCAGATCGAGTTTGGCTCACTGCCCAACCCCAAGGACGAAGAGAAGTATCGCGGTCGGCCTCACGACTTGATCATCTACGACGAGGCCACCAGCCTGGCCCAACTGCAGGTCGAGTTCCTGATGGCCTGGAACCGAACGACAACGCCAGGCCAGCGATGCCAGACGTTGCTCACGTTCAACCCACCTAGCACTGCCGAAGGGCGATGGGTCATCGAATACTTCGCACCATGGCTGGACACCAAACACCCAAACCCAGCCATGCCAGGCGAGCTGCGCTGGTTCGCAGTGATCGACGGGCAGCAGACAGAGATGCCCGACGGCGCACCGTTCATGCACAAGGGTGAGTTGATTACCCCGCGTTCACGCACGTTCATTCCATCGCGCATTTCAGACAATCCTTACCTCGTGGGAACCGGCTATATGTCACAGCTACAAGCACTGCCCGAGCCCCTGCGCAGCCAGATGCTGTATGGGTCATTCACTGCCGGTGTGCAGGACGACCCCTGGCAGGTCATCCCCACCAGCTGGGTCGAGGAGGCCCAAGCCCGTTGGAAGAAGCGCGCTCCCAAAGGCGAGATGCTGGCTATCGGTGTGGACGTTGCGCGAGGCGGCCAGGACAAGACCAGCATCGCAACGCGTCACATGGACGACAACGGCAAAGGCATGTGGTTCGACGAGCCCCACGAGTACCCAGGAAGCCAGACGCCAGATGGGCCCAAGGTGGCCGGGCTGACCATTGCCCACCGCCGTGACGATGCGCCCATCCACATCGACGTGATCGGTGTGGGTGCCAGCCCCTACGATGTGCTTAACGGGATGCGCTTGAACGTGATCGGCGTGAACGTGGCCGAGAAGGCGCGAGGCACGGATCGTTCAGGCAAGCTGCGATTCTTCAACCAACGCAGCGAGCTGTGGTGGCGCATGCGCGAGGCACTGGACCCAGCCAGCGACACTGGCATTGCCCTGCCACCAACCAAGAAACTGCTGTCGGAACTGTGCGCGCCCAAGTGGGAGGCGTCTGGTTACACCGTCAAGGTCGAAAGCCGCGACGACATCATCGAGCGGATTGGCCACAGCCCGGACATGGCCACGGCCTACATCCTGGCCTTGATGGAGACGCCGAAGGTGAGCTTCAAGATGCAACAGCAGAGCATGGAAGAGGTGCTTTCCTACGACCCAATGGCCTCACGGGGCTAGCGCGCGTGCGCTTAAACGCGCACCTGCGACCTAGAGTTCGGGCTTTACAGTACCCAACAACCTCAGAGGTATCCCCATGTGCTTTGGCGGCAATCCCCTCGTAGGTGCAGCAGTCAGCGGGCTAAATGCATCCACTGGCAGCCCGCAGGCACCGTCTGCACCTAAAGACCCCAACCTGGCCGACCTGGCCGACATGCGCAAGAAGCGTGGCGGTATGTCGGGTGGCGGTACGCTGCTCACTGGGGCAACGGGCATCGAGAACTCGCAACTTAACCTGGGGCGTAACAGCCTGTTGGGCAGCTAGCCATGCACGACATCGGAGGTGCTATTCAAGTGCTCCTTGTACTTGGCGTTTTCGGCCTTGTGTGCGCTCTTGGCTTCTCTTTGTGGGGCCTATGGTGGGTGTTTACCCACGTCACTTTTCTGATTGGCTAACACATGGCAACCGTACCGGGCTCAGGCCTCACCGAAAGGCAACGCGTACTGCAGCGCAAGGGCGCACTGTGGCAAGAGCGCAGCTCCTGGCTAATGCACTGGCGCGAGATAAGCGAATACCAGCAGCCACGCCTAGGCCGGTACATGGTCACCGACGTGAACAAGGGCTGGAAGCGCCACAACAGCATCTACGACAACACTGCCATCGGCGCCTCGCGCACCTTGGCTGCCGGGATGATGTCAGGCATGACCAGCCCTGCACGCCCATGGTTCAAGATGGAACTGGCTGACCGCGAGCTGATGGAGTTTGGCCCAGTAAAGTCCTGGCTATTCCAGTGCACCAACCTGCTGCGCGACATCTTCGCCCGGTCCAACACCTATCGCAGCCTGCACCAGGGCTACGAGGAGCTGGGCCTGTTTGGTACGTGGGCAACCGTCGTGCTGCCCGACTTCGACAACGTGATCCACCACTACCCCATGACCATTGGGGAATACGCGATTGGCACCGACCATCGCGGTCGTGTGGACACTCTGGGCCGTGAGTTCCAGATGACCGTCGGCCAACTGGTCAAGCAGTTCGGCGTGGCCAACTGCAGCACCACGGTGCGCACCCTGTACGAGCGCAACCAGCTGGACGCCTGGGTGCCAGTGGTCCACTTGATCGAACCCAATCATGGACGTGAGCCAGGCAAGCGGGACAACCGCAACATGCCGTTCGCGTCCAACTACCTGGAGCTGGGCGGTAACGAGGACAAGTTCCTACGCCAGTCTGGCTTCAAACGTTTCCCAGGCTTGGCCCCACGTTGGGCCGTGACGGGCAACGACATCTACGGTAACAGCCCAGGCATGGAAGCTCAGGGCGATGTCAAGCAGCTACAGCACGAGCAGCTGCGCAAGTCGCAGGCGATTGACTACCAGGTCAATCCCCCACTGCAGGTGCCCACCCAGTACAAGGACGCTGCGAAGTCGCGGCTGCCAGGCGGCATCATGTTCGCTGACGTCACCCAAGCCGGTGGCGGCATCCGCTCTGCGTTCGAGGTCAACCTGGACCTGAACCACCTGCTGGAAGACATCAACGATGTACGAGGCCGCATCCGGGGTGCCTACTACGCCGACCTGTTCATGATGTTGGCCAACGACACGCGCAGCGGGATCACCGCTACCGAGGTTGCAGAGCGCCACGAAGAGAAGATGCTGATGATTGGCCCCGTGCTGGAACGCCTGCACGACGAGCTGCTGAAGCCCCTGATCGACATCACCTTCGACTACTGCGTTGAGGCAGGCATCCTGCCCCCAGCCCCGAAGGAACTGCAAGGCGTTGAGCTCAACACCGAGTTCATTTCCACACTTGCTCAGGCACAGCGGATCGTCAGCGCGCAAGGCATGGACCGACTGCTGGCTACCGTTGGCAATATCGCTGGCCTCAGCCCAGGCGTACTCGACAAGATCGACTTCGATCAGGCCATCGACGACTACGGCCAGATGTATGGTGTCAACCCAGAAATCATCGTGCCTGATGACGTGGTGGCCAAGAAGCGCGCAGATGCAGCCAAGCAGGCGCAGCTCATGCAAACCGCAGCCACGATGCCACAGACCGTCGAGACTGCGAAGACGGCAAGCGAGATTAATCCCCAGAACTTGCAAAGCGTGATGGCATCGCTGCAGGGATACAACACGCCAGGCGCGCAATAGCGTAAATCGAAAGGTAAACCATGACAGTGAGAGCAAAATTCAAAGTTGAGTCAGTCACCCACGACTCGAACGGCCATAGCGTGAAACTGATCCCAGTTTCCAGTGGCAGCGCCGAGAACGAATCGTTCTTTAAGTGGACACCTTGGGGCGAGATCAAGATTGGCACTATCAACTCCGAAGCTGCCAAGGAGTTCGCCCCTGGTAAGCAGTTCTACGTTGACTTCACTGAAGCGCAATAGCGTGTGCTTAAGCCGCTAAGCGCCTCAGAGAATCCACAGCATGTCATCCACCGAACGCGACCCTACAGACCTGAACGCGCACGCACGTGAAGACGAGGCCAAAGGCCTTGAAGCAAACGTCGAACGCAAGAAGGAACTAGACGACATTCGTTGGTTGATGGGCCACAAGCAGGGCCGTAGGTTTGTCATGCGACTCTTGGAGAAGGCCGGTATCTACCGTACCAGCTTCACTGGCAACAGTGAGACCTTCTTCCGTGAGGGCATGCGTAACATGGGCCTGTTTGTGCTCAGCGAGGTTATGGAAGTAACCCCTGAGCAATTTGCACAAATGCTCAAGGAGCAGAAGCAATGACAGTAGAAACCGTAGAGCCAGTAACCGGCCAAGCCACACCCAATGCCGGGGTACAGCCTAACGTCGATCCAGGCACACTGCCTGAAGGTTCGGTAACGCCAGAGTCGGTCGCCCCAGGCGCTGATGACGGCGCAGCCAAGAACGAGCCTGAAGCGGAAATCAGCTACGAGTTCGTAATGCCGGAAGGCATTGAGCCCGACGCGAAAGCCACTGAAGAGTTCGTTGCGATTGCCAAGGAACTGAAGCTGCCCAAGGAAGGCGCACAGAAACTGGTCGACCTCGCCATTGCGCGAGACAAAGCCCAGGCTGAAGCGTTCTCTGCGCAGGTTCAGGAGTGGGAAGCCACTGTGGCGGGTGACAAGGAACTCGGCGGCGTCAAGCTGAAAGAGACCTTGGCTGTCTGCCAGAAGGCGATTGCACTTGGGCCACCCGAACTGAAGGACCTGCTGAGCAGCACCAAGATGGGAAGCCATCCTGTTGTCGTGAAGTGGGCGTATGCCGTCGGCAAAGCATTGAGCGAAGACAACTTCGTACCTGGTGGCTCTGGAGCACCCAAGGGCGCAGCTGGCGCAGCTCAAGTCCTGTATCCAAATCAATCTTAGAACGAGGTAACTCAAAATGGCTTTACTCTCTACCGGCGCACTGACCCTGGCCGACTGGGCAAAACGTCTCGACCCTGATGGCCAAGTGCCTAAAGTGGCCGAGCTGCTGTCTCAAACCAATGAGATTCTTGAAGACGCGGTGTTCATGGAAGGCAACTTGCCAACCGGACATCGTTTGACAATCCGCACCGGATTGCCTCAAGTCTTCTACCGCATGATCAACCAAGGTGTGCCGACCAGCAAATCGCTGACCGCGCAGATCGACGAAGCCTGCGGTATCCTGGAAGCACGTTCGCACATCGACGTGGAGCTGGCCAAGCTCAACGGTAATACTGCTGCCTTCCGTTTGTCGGAAGACCAGGCGTTTATCGAAGCGATGAACCAGACCATGGCTGGCGCGATGTTCTACGGCAACCCCGGTACTGATCCCCGTCAGTTCTTGGGCCTGCAGACCCGCTACTCCAGCTTGACTGCCGGTAACGCCCAGAACATTCTGGACGCTGGCGGTACAGGTTCTAACAACGCATCCATCTACTTGGTGGTGTGGGGTGAGAACACTGTCTTCTGCCCATTCCCCAAGGGCACGAAGGCTGGCTTGATGCACCAAGACCTGGGCGAAGAGTCTGTGCCTGATAGCAACAACAACTTCTTCCAAGCGCTGCGTGCTCTGTACCAGTGGAAGAACGGTGTTGCCGTCAAGGACTGGCGTTATGTTGTGCGTATCGCCAACATCAACGTGACCGACTTGACAACCCAAGCCGGTACACAGGCGACCACCGCTGCCACGCAGATCATCAACTTGATGTCTCGTGCCTTGGACCGCGTGCCAAACCTGTCCATGGGTCGCGCTTGCTTCTACGCAAACCGCACTGTGTACAGCATGTTGCGCGTCGCCGCGCTGAACAAGTCCAACGCTGCCTTGAGCATTCAAGACGCGCTGACTCAGTTCGGCACCCCCTACGCGTTGACCAAGTTCTTGGGCGTGCCCTTGCGCAAGGTCGACCAGCTGTTGAACACCGAGTCTCGCGTGGTCTAAAGCTGACATGAGCCTGCTTCGGCAGGCTCTATTCACAACCATCTTTAAGAGGTAAACCAAATGATTCTCGACAACACTCTCCTCCTGTCCGGCGCCTACTCCGCAGCTGGCGTACTGTCTGGCCAGGCCGTCACCGCAACCGCAGTGTCGACCAACACCTACGACACTGCGCCTTTGGCTTTGGGCGGTAACACTCCCAACGACATTGGCCGTGGCGAACCCTTGAGCATCGCAATCAGCACCTTGGTGGCCGCCGCCGCAGCTGGCGCAGCCACTGTCAACTTCGAGTTGATCCAAGCTGACGACGCCGCGTTGACGGTCAACGTGGAAACGATTGTGCAGACCGGCCCTATCGGTAAAGCAACGTTGGTGGCCGGTGCCTTGGTGCACTTGCGCTACGACCGCGCAGCACCGCTGGCCGCTCGTCGCTACATCGGTATCCGCTACACCGTGGGTACAGGTCCATTGACTGCTGGCACGTTCTCTGCTGCCATCGTCAAAGACCCAGCCGACATCGCCAACATCTACGGCAAGTCCGGCTTCCTGGTCTCCTAAAGAGACTGACCTCGGGGCTTCGGCCCCGAGCCCTATTTTCACAACTGAAAGACCACCATGGCCGATACCCCTATCAAGTACATCGTCAAGGAAAAGTCTCTCATTGGCAACGAGTTGTTCGAGGCTGGTGCAGAGGTTGAACTGCCGGAGGGCACACTGCCCGCCGAAAACTTGGAGCCCACCTGCGAACGCGGTTCCGCCAAGTACCAGGAGTACCTGGAGTCCAACGCAGAGCGCGTGCGCAAAATGAAAGAACAGTTCGGTGATGGCGGCCTGACCGGCGACGTCACGCTGCTGTCCAAGCTGATCGCATCCGCTGTGGCTCAAGCCCTGAAAGATCAGAAAGACGCCGACGCTGCACAAGCTGCTGCCTTGGCGGAAGCTGAGGCAATCGCACTGGCTGAAGCTGAAGCGAAAGCCGCCAAAGGCAAAAAAGCCTCCGCAGCCGACCTGGCGTAAGCCATCGGTTGACGATTGAACGTGGGGCCTTCTGGCCCCGCTTTTGTTTGAAAGAACGCCATGACCGCAATGAACATCAAGTCCGAAGGTGCCGAAGTACCTTCTCCAGACTACGACTGCAGCCCCACAATCTGGCTCAACGACGACCAGTGCGAAGCGCTCGGCATCACCTCACCTCCAGCCCCAGGCAAGGTCTACCACATGAAGGTAGTCGCGGTGGCCACCAGCGTTACGGCAGAGCTGGAAGAGGCCGACGAAGCCAGTACAGAGGGGAGTGCGCCTGACGTTCGGTTGACTCTTAAACTCACCGATATCGAGATTGTCGACAGCGGGAAATCTATCGCTGCTTCGCTCTACGGAGAGTAAGCCATGGCCACGAGTGACGTCGTTATCTGCAACCTTGCGCTGAGCCACATCGGCTCTGACGCGGTGCTGTCTTCCATCAACCCTCCCGACGGCAGCGTGGAGTCAGGCTACTGTGCCCGCTACTACCCTGTGGCCCGGCAGGAGTTGATCGAGATGCACGCGTGGGGGTTTGCGAAGACACGCGTTGCTCTAGCCGCTCTCAGCGTCAACCCAAGCGCAACGTGGACCTACGCCTACGAGGCGCCATCGGACATGATCCAGAGCCAGCGTATCTTGACCACGAGCACGCTGGACGCCTACGGGTTCTTCCCCTTCGGTGGCCTACTGCGTGCTGACGAGGTGGCGTTGTTCAGTGAGCGTGGCTCCGCCAACTTCGACATCGAGGATGGCGTCGTGTTGACGCATGAGCCTGATGCAGTGCTGCTGTACACCCACGACGTCATCGACACCAGCAAGTTCACCGCCGGGTTCACCTCGGCGCTGTCGTTCCTGGTGGCGTCCTACCTTGCCGGTCCCCTCATAAAGGGTGCCGAGGGAACCAACGCCGCGCTGAAGATGCGCCAGGTGGCAGAGCGTAAAGCCGCGCAGGCAGCTGCCAACGACGCGAACTCCAGTGTTGAATCTTCAGGCCATGTGCCAGAACACATCCGTCGTCGAGCATGAGCACCAAAACGCTACAGCGGTCCTTCGCAGGGGGCGAGATAACCCCCGAGCTGTTCGGGCGCCTGGACCTGCCAAAGAACCAGACCGGCATGCAGAAGGTGCTCAACTTCCTGGTGCTGCCCCACGGCCCTCTGGCCCGTAGGCCGGGCACAGCGTTCCTGAACGAAAGCCGCGACAGCACGAACATCTCGCGGATCATTCCATTTGTGTACAGCGCCAGCCAGGCCATGGTCCTGGAGCTTGGCGTCGGGTACATGCGCTTCCACAACGGCAACGGCACCTTACTGGAAACCAACTACGCTATCGTTTCTATAGCGGGAAACACAGTAACACAGACGGCTCACGGCTACGTCACTGGGGATTGGGTATTCCTGTCCTTGCCCGGCGTTGGCGGTCGCTTCTTCAAGATCACCGTCACCGGAGCCAACACCTACACGACAGCTGACCCCGGTGGCACAGCAGCCAACCCCAGCGGTGCGTACAACCAGGCGGCGCGCGTCTACCAGATCACAACACCTTATGTTGCTGACGACTTGTTCAGCATCGTCTACGCGCAAAACGCAGACGTCATAACACTGACACTGAACTCGAAGCCAACCCAAGAGCTTCGCCGTCTTGGCGCCACCAACTGGACACTGACCGCCGCCAGCTTCGCACCCACGGTATCGGCACCCACAGCGCCGTCTGCTGTCGCCACAGTGGCAGTGGCCACCAACTTAACAGCGCAGCGCTACGTCGTTACGACGATGGCTAACGACCTGGTAACCGAGTCCCTGCAGACTGCAGTGGTGACGTGCAACAACAACCTGACTCTGGCCGGTAACTACAACACAATCAGCTGGACTGCAGCCACAGGCGCCAACCGCTACTACGTGTACAAGCAGCGTGGCGGCGCCTGGGGCTACATTGGTCAAACAACCAGCCTGAGCCTGATCGACGACAACATCACAGCCGACACCACGCAGGTGCCGCCTGAAGCCAACATCTCGCTAAACGCAGCCGCAGGGGACTACCCCGCAGCAACGACCTACCACGAGCAGCGTCGGTGGTTCGGCGGGACCATCAACAGCGCGCAGCGCGTATACGCCACACGCAACGCGACCGACTCGAACATGACATCCTCGGTCCCCTCGCGTGACGACGATGCTTTGCAGTTCCGCATCGCGGCTGCCCAGCAGAACGCCATCCGGCACCTGGTCCCCCTGGCCGACTTGCTGGCACTCACTGCCGGTGGAGAGTTCCGTATCTACTCGGACGGCTCCAGCTCGGCCATCACACCCAAGAGCTTGACGGTAAAGCCCCAGGCGTATTGCGGTGCGAACGGCGTACAGCCAGTCGTCACCAGCGGGTCGGCCTTGTACGTCCAGGCGCAGGGCTCACACGTTCGGGAGATTGCCTACGACCCATCGGGCACTGGCTTCTACCGGACGGTGGACATCAGCTTGATGGCACCACACTTGTTCAACGGCTACAACGTCGTGCAACTGGCGTATTGCCGGGCGCCAGACCAGATGCTGTGGGCAGTGCGCAGCGACGGTACGTTGCTCGGCCTCACCTATGTCCCGGACCAGAACGTCTACGGCTGGCACCAGCACGTTACTGATGGCTTCGTTGAGTCCATCGCGGTGATACCCGAGAACAACACCGACGTGTTGTACATGATCGTTCGGCGTACCGTGAACGGTCGCACCGTGCGTTACATCGAGAAGCTGCAAACCCGCATTTTCACAACACTGGCAAGCTGCTTCTACGTAGACTCCGGCCTGACGTACAGCGGTTCTCCGGTCAGCACCGTGACGGGCCTCTGGCACCTTGAGGGCAAGACGGTAAGCATCCTGGCGGACGGTGCAGTGGCGCCTAGCGTCGTGGTTACGAACGGTGCCATCACCTTGGTGACACCGGCCAGCACCATCAGCATCGGCCTGGGCTATGTCTCCGACGCGCAGACCGTACCGCTAGACCTGGAAGGCGCAGCGGCAGGCGGCATGGGCACCATGAAGAACGTCAACAAGGTGCACATCCGCGTTGCCCAAAGCTCGTTGGTGTCCGCAGGCCCTTCGTTCTCCAGGCTCACCGACTATCCTTCGCGTGCCATCAGCGACCCCTACGGCTCTCCACCGGCATTGCGCAACGGCGAACTGCCCCTGGCGATTGGCGCCTCCTGGCAGTCCGATGCTACGGTATGCGTGCGAGCTTCAGCCCCGCTCCCGCTCACGATGCTGAGCATGGCAATCGAGGTGGCGGTAGGTGGTTAATATCGACGTGCGCAAGCCGCAGTGGGGTGACTCACTTGAGCTTGTTGTAAAAATGAGACAGGCCGACCTAGAGGAGCTGGCAGCCCTTGGCTATACCTCCGGCCTAGACCACCTGATCGACACCAGCGTGAACGCTTCAGCCCCGGCATACACCATCACCGCCGATGGTGGTGTCGCGTGCATCATGGGCGTCGTGCCGTTGGTCGATGGTGCTGCTATCTGGATGCTTGGGACAGACCTCGTTACTGTGCACCAGCGTGCGCTTATGCGTCTGTGCCGACCCTACATTCAAGCCTTCCTGAGCGAGTACAAACATCTTTACAACTACGTCCACGCAGACAACACCCGCGCGGTACGATGGCTTAAAAGTGTTGGTTTTACGCTACAGTCCCCGGAACCCTACGGCCCCCTCGGGTCGCCTTTCCACAGATTCGATATGAGGTCCTGATATGTGCGAGCCCACCACCCTACTGATTGCCAGCTCTGTGCTGGCGGTTACGAGCGCAGTGGCCCAAGGGCAAGCCAAGCAGGATCAGGCCAACTACGAGGCCGGTGTCGCACGCAACAACCAGAAGACAGCTGAGTTCGCTGCGCAAGACGCGTTGCGCCGTGGTGACATTGAGGCTGGCCGGGTACAGCGCAACGCCAACAGCGTGCTCGGCTCGCAGCGCGCCAGCTTTGCCGCCAAAGGTTTGGACCTGCACGACGGCACGCCCGGCGACATCATGGACCAGACCAACTTCTTCGGCAAGATTGACGCTGAGAGCGCCCGGTACAACGGTAAGGTCGAAGCCTGGCAGAAGCAAAGCCAGGCCAACAACTTCGGCGCTCAGGCGTCCGCTGCCTCCTCCCGTGCCGGTAGCGCCATGACGGAGAGCCTGCTTTCCGCAGGCACCTCGGTGGCCTCCAACTGGTACTCCTACGGTGGCGGAGCCCCGAAGGCAAAACCGAAGATGGACTGGTACGAGTAACATGCCAACAATACCCACCTACGATGGCCCTCAAGTACGCCAAGCCGCGCTTGATGGTGGATTCCAGCAGAACCAGGACATCAGCTCCGGTCGCCTTGGCGTAGCGAAAGCGCTGCAGGGTGCAGGGGACGCACTGGACAAACTGGACCAGCAACGCGCGACACTTCAAGCCCAAGAGGCTGAAGTGAAGATTCGCCAGGCTTGGTACGAAACCGACACGCGACTGCGCAAAGAGTTCAGCGGAACCAAGATCGGCGGCTACCAAGCTGCTGTCGACAAGTGGTGGAACGAAGACGCCAAGACACTGGGTGAAGGCATGGATGGGCGTGCTCAGATGATCGCCAGCCGGTCGCTTGTTGCTGCCCGTGACATCGCCACCCGCACAACGTCTAACTATGCCCAGGCTGAGACTGCACGCGTCGACGAGGTGGGCTACGCCGCCGCCAAGAACGCAGTTATTCAGGGTGCCCTTACGGCAGTGAAGGATGGCGACGTACAGGCGGCGACTACAGCCGCTACAGACATCCGTGCGAAGAACGTCAAGTGGGGTGAGCGGCGCAACCTGTCGGCAGACGAGGTGGCCTACAACACCGTCAAGGACCTGACGACACTGCACGGCAACGTTATCCGCCAGCTCAACGAAACCAACCCCGTAGCCGCACGCGCCTACTGGGATAAGCTGGACAAGGGCAAAGAGTTCGACGCCACGCGCGTGGACGAAGTGGACAAGCTGCTGAAGCGCGGCACGGTCAAGGTGCAGGTGCAGGACTTCGTTGCCGACGTGCGCAAGCAGGGTATGTCCGAAGGCGAGGCGCTCGCCGCCGCGCGCGATAAGTTCCACGGGGATGACCAAGACTTTGCGGTGCAAGAGGTTAGGGTCCGCTACAACGAGGACCAGGTGCTCAAAGCGCGCGAGGCGAAGGACGCCGCCAACCAGGGGTGGTCGATCTTAGTAAATAACCCTCGCATGAGCGCCATCCCCTCGGCGCTGCTAGAGAAGATAAACACCCTGGCGCCAGAAGAGCAGCGGCATATGCAAGACTGGACGTTGGCCAAGGCTCGCCAAGCGAAGGCCGATGCTGAAGGTAAGAGCGACCCGGACGAATTTGGCCGGTACTACACATACCGCGTCATGGCTATGGAAGACCCGCAAAAGTTCTCCAAACTGAACTTGACCCAGGCGCAACCCTACGTCAGCAAGCAGCAACTCAACCACCTGGTCGAACTGCAAGGTGGCATCGAGCGCAGTGACGCCAAGGCCATGGACCTGAACACCCAGGTCAAGACTGCAGTGTCCAGCGTGAAGACAGCCATACTGGCAAGCGGCCTGGACATGACGCCCAAGGAAGGGTCAGCCGCAGCGACTGAATACAACAACTTCATGGGCTCAGTCACTATGGCCATCAGCGAAGCCCAGCGCGCAGCAGGCGACAAACCGCTGCCTCCTGAGAAACTGAAGGCTATCGGCATGGACATGCTGCGCGTCAAGTACGAGCAAGGCTCTGGCATTTTCGGTGCGTTCCGTAGCACGAAGAAGGGCTACCAGGTCATGGCCGACCCAAACAGTGCAAACAAGGACTTTGTGGATACGCCCTACGGAGAGATTCCCGAGGCTATCCGCAATCAGTTGGAAGCCGACGCCCCTGGTCCGAAGACCACCGGCATGTACGGAACCAAACGCATCGACAAAGAGGCGATAGAGCGTGCGTACCAGCGTGGGCGCGAGCAAGGAAGGTTTAAGTAATGGGCCAGTATTCTGACCTCTTCAATGATATGCCGACCCCACCGGCTAACCCCGGCACGGCAGTGCAGCTCACCGCCGACGCGGTGCCGCAGCAAGAGGTTAAGTACAAAGACCTGGCAGCCCGGTACAAGGTGCCGGTTGACGTCGTTCGCACCTTCCCCAAGGACTACGAGGTCAAGGCCAAGGTCGATGACGTCGACAGCGCCACGGCCAACGCACCTCACCTGCGAAGCTGGCTAGCCGACACGCGCAACACGCCCTTGGTCGACACCAAGGACGTAGGCGTGCTGAGCACCTTGGAGACCGCGCTGGCCAACACTGGCAAGGCCATCCTGAGCGCAGGCCCGAAGTTCAACGAAGGTGCGTGGGGTGTGGCCCGAGCTGGCGCTGAACTGCTACCAGACATCGTTGGCCTGCCTGCAGCCGAACTGTTTGCCAAGTACGGCGGCATCCAGAGGTCTACGGCGAACGAACTGATGCCGAAGGCAGAAAGCATACTGGGCGCCGGATGTTACTCTGGCATGCAGTCGCTCGGCCTGAACATCCTGCAGATGCCGCTCGGCATTGGCGGAAAGCTAGCCCCGGTGCTTGCGTCCATGGGGTTGTCGACGGGTGGCCAGGCGTATGGCGAAGCGCGCGACGCGGGGGTCGGCATCCCCAAGGCCTTGATGTTCGGAGCCTCACAAGGCGTGATCGAAGCAGGCACAGAGATGATGGGCTTGCCTGCCGCCCTGGGCATGTTCAAGCCCGGACAGTTTGGTGCCAAGGCTATGGAGTACCTGTGGAAGGATCAGGTCGGAGAGCAGATCGCAACCCACCTTCAGGACCTGAACGAGTGGGCTGTACTGCACCCAGAGAAGACGCTGCAGGACTACATCGACGAACGCCCAGACGCGGCCCTGCAAACCGCCCTGGCAACAGCCTTCGGTGGTGGTGGCCAGGTGGTGCTCAGCAAGGTTGTACAGAAGGGCCTGCAGATCGCAGCGAAGGACCACGGGCAGGAGCGTGCCCAGGCCAACGCCGATCAGCTCAGCCAGATGCTGGCCTTGGCTGCACAAGCGCAGCTACGCGAGCAAAGCCCCCAGACGTTCGCTGAAGTGTCACAACACCTGGCGGAGCAAACCGAAGGTGCACCTACCGAGGTGCGCTTCGACGCACGCACGTTGGGCGAGGTGCTAAACCAAGACGAGATAGCGATGCTTCCAAGCGTTGCTTCCCAGATGCAAGAGGCCCTGGCCACTGGCGGAGAGGTCCGTGTGCCTATCGGTGAACTGCTGGCCAACGTTGCAGGAACTCCGGTCGAGAAGAAGCTCACCGAGCATGCACGCATTGGCGATGCTGACATGAGCCAGGCGGAAGCCAAAGAGGCGCAAGCCCAGGCCGAGACCTACCTGCAAGACGAGGCCAAGCGCGTCATCTCTGAAGCCACCGATACCGTGGCCGCTCAGGCAAGCGCAGATAAGGTAAAGGCCAACGTCCACAGCCAGCTCACCACCTTGGCTCGGTTCACGTCAGACGTGAACGGGGCCTACGCAACCGTGGCGGCCAACATGTACACCGCACTGGCATCACGCCTGGGCGTGACGGCGGAAGAGGCCTACGACCGCTACCCACTGAAGATCAACGGCGTCAACCCTGCAACCCAAGGCGAGGTACTTAACTCCCGTCCCGGTGCGCTCAGCGTTGAGGGCTACCACTACAGCAAGGCCGAGCGGCCTATCATCAGTGGGCACGCCTTTGGCTCAGGGCTGAAGGGCAGCAACCAGGATATGTACGCGAACGCGGAAGACAAGCGCTTGCGCAATCGCTCGTACTTCTACGTTGATACCGGCACCGGCATCACGCCCGAAGCAGGTGTTGGTGGCATCGGCCACCGCGCTCAGCTCAACAACATCTACGATGCCAATACCGACCCCCTGCGCTTGCGCAAAGGCGGCCAGCTGGCGTTCGAGAGCGCGGTGCTAGACAACGGCTTCGACGGCTACCTGGACCGGCTCAGCGGCGCCCAGCCGGGGCAGGTGGTCGTGCTCAACGGAAAGATGGTAGACGCCGAGGTGCTTGGCCCTACCGGCAAGACCAAGGGCAAAGTCGTGCCAGCTGTTGGCACACGCGAAAGCATTGGCCGGGATCAGGTCGTGGACCGGGTTACCGCCAACAACGCTTTGCCCTCCGGCGCCCCTACCCTGGCGCGATGGGCTGAGCTGCTTCCAGCTGAAGACTACGCTGCCATGAAGCAAGCTGGCGTCTTTGATGGGGACCTTACCAAGACGATGTACAAGTCGGAACTGGTGAAGGCTTTTGAGAGCAAAACGGAGGACCCAGTTTATGGCCAACGAGACCGAGAAGGAAGCCGCGCGATTGGAAGCGATACGCCGCTACCAGGTGCGCCAAAGATTGAAGGCGCGAGCGGCCCAGACCAACGCCTCGTAGACGTTGCCGAAACCTACGCTGCCAGCGTAGGTATCGACCTGCGCCGTCAGAGCGAGTACGTGAAGGTTGATCCAGAGCGTGCTGCACGTATCGCGCAGGCTTACGAGGACATGAAGCATGCACCCCAAGACCCCGAGGTGAAGGCTGCCTACGCCGACCTCATAAAGCAGACCCTGGCGCAATACAAAGCGCTGGAGGACGCCGGGTACAAGTTCACCTTCTTCGACAGCAGCACCGACCCCTACAAGGGCAACCCCTGGAACGCAATGCGCGACCTGCGCGCGAACCAGACGATGGCTGTGTACGGCACCTACGACGGCTACGGCACTGAGGGTGTAACTCAAGGGGCTACCGAGGACAACCCCATGCTGGCCGACACCGGCCTGCAGTGGCCAGACCAAGGCGGGGTGATGCATCCTGTGCTGGCCAACGACCTGTTCCGTGCAGTGCACGATGCCTTCGGCCACGGCTTCGAGGGTGCTGGCTTCCGGGCAGACGGCGAGGAGAACGCCTGGCAAGCCCACGTGCGTTTGTTCACCGGCCCTGCTGTGGCGGCGATAACCACCGAGACGCGCGGCCAAAACAGCTGGCTGAACTACGGCCCCCACGGCGAGAGCAACCGCAACGCCAAGGTGGAGGACACTGTTTTTGCTGACCAGAAAACAGGTCTCATGCCAGCGTGGACCTGGGAAGAAGGTCGCGCCGGAGATATGCCAGAAGCGGTATACGAGCAGTCGGACCCGAAGAAGATTGCAGGGCTTGCACGCATCGAAAAGAACCTTACACCAGCGGAGCGAAACAAGCTCAACAAAGGCACTGCCCAGCGCCTGGTAGACCTGTTCAAAGGCCTACCGCCTACTGACCAGTTCGTAGCTGCAGCTTGGGCTGGCAGGGCCAAGCGTGGGTGGTACAAAGAAAGTGCACTGGCCATTGGTCAGGTGTTTGGTCCTGACGCCCCCCGCTTTGCCGGACTGCTGGCGGCCATGTCGCCTCAGAACTCAGTCGAGACCAATCTGCTGAACACCCTCAACACCTGGAAAAACTGGGTGGCCGCCGGGCGTCCTACCTCGCGTGAGGACATCGTGCAGATCATGGGTCGTTCGGTGGAAGGCACAGGCGGTGTAAGCAGTGTGCTGGACGCATGGATCAACAACAGCGTTCGCGCGCTGACGACAGAGAATCCAGGGCAGGATTTACTGTCAGGACCAAAGGTCGACAGCTTCATGCGCAATCTGCTCAACGATGTAGAGCAGGTGACGAACGACGCTTGGATGGCCAACTTCGCCTTTGTCGACCAGAAGATGTTTAAGGGCGGCCTTAACGCTACGGACGCAGGAAAAGGCCCTGGCTACCTGGCCATGAGCGCCAAGGTACGCGAAGCAGCAAAGGTGCTGACCGAGAAGACCGGGGAGCAGTGGACACCCGCCGAGGTTCAGGAGACAATCTGGTCGTGGGCCAAAACACTGTACGAAGCGCAAGAGGCGGACATCTCTGCCAGCGATATTCTGTACAACGAGCAACTGACCCACGAAATGATCCGGGCCACGCCCGACTTTAAGGGGTTATTCCATGACGAAAAGTACGAAAAAATCCTCCGCGACGCGGGATATGGCAGTCAACTCGACGCTCTCGATCCTGGATCAGCAGGCCGTGAAGTCGCCGGACTTAGCGAGCAAGCAGGCCCGTTTGATAGCGCTACTCAGTACAAACACGAACTCGCCAGCGCCAAACGACTTGAAGACCTAAAGCGTTACGGAAAGCCTGACTCTGCTAAAGTCTACGAGCAGGCTGACAACAAGTACCAATCCAAGTACCTAGCTGGCCGCGACGTCGCCGCACTCAACCCCGAGGAGCGCGCGCAGTACGACGCCCTGGCGACACCGGAAGTGCTCAACGCCCCCGGCGCTCGTGGCACCTTCAACCCAAAGACGCTGACCATCAGCCTGCTGGAGAGGGCCAACCTCTCCACGTTCCACCACGAGATGGCGCACTTCTACCTGGAGACGCTTATCGACGTTGCCAGTGGGCCGAACGCACCTGCGCCTATCGTGTCGGACGTGAACACCTTAATGAGCTGGTTCGGCGTCAAGGACCTGGCGACGTGGAACGGCATGAGCTTCGAGGCCAAGCGCGCTAGCCACGAGAAGTTTGCAGAGCACTACGAGCGCTACCTGTTCGAGGGCCAGTCTCCCAACCAGGAGATGCAGACACTCTTCCGCCGGTTCTCTACCTGGATGAAGGACGTCTACAAGAACGTCAAGGACTGGATGGAAGGCATGGGCAAAACGCTCACGCCCGAAGTCCGTGGTGTCTACGACCGGATGTTGGCCACCGACGCCCAGATCGAAGAGGCAGAGCACGTTCGCAATTACGCCCCGCTATTCAAGTCCGCAGACCAGGCTGGCATGACGCCGGAGGCCTGGACCATCTATCAGCTGCAAGCCCAAGACGCTACCGAGACGGCGATGGAGAACCTGCAGACGCGCAGCTTGCGTGACATGAAGCTGACAGTCAACGCTCAGTCGCGTGCACTCAAGGCGCTCACCAAGGATGCCGCCGAGAAGCGCAAAGCGATTGAAGCCGAGGTCAAGATGGAAGTCGCCAGCTTGCCGGTGTACGAGGCCAAGGCGTACCTGGACGCGGCACACAAGCCAACCGCCGAGGACAAGGCAGCCAGCGCGGCCCACAAGGCTCTGCGCGATGCCGCTGCAGCCAAGGCGCTGGAAGACGCCAAGGCAGCGCTTCCTGGGTTCGCTGAGGTCAAGGGCCTGGAGAAAGCCCAGCTGGTGGCCAAGAGCAAGCGCGAGCTGACCAACACCGTAGACCGGGAGATGATCGCCTGGGACCGGGCAAACCCCAAACCCGAGAAGACCAACTCGGAGACGGACCTGCAGGTGGCTAGCGAGATGTTCGGCTACTCGTCCCCTGACGAGATGCTGCGTGCCATCCGGGAGGCAGAGCCCTTTGCCGGAGTGGTCGACGGCATGACCGACCAGCGGATGCTGGAGCGCTACGGCGACCTGGCAACGCCCGAGGCCTTGACGAACGCTGCCAACGCCGCCGTACACAACGAAGCCAGGGCGCGCTTCGTTGCGACCGAGCTGAAGGCACTCAACGAGGGGATGCGCTTAACCCCACCCAGCAGACTTAGCATCCTAGAGAAGCTGAAGGAGTGCCTTGGATGACCGCAAATCTGGAACTGGCTACTGCGCTAGCCGACCTGGTTGCGTTGACTGAGGCCAACGCGCTTACCTTTACGGAGCTGGTAGCAGCCATCAAGCAGCTTGCCAGCGCCGAAGTGAAGGACACCGTTGTCAACGTGGCAGCCCCGAACGTTAGCGTCGCAGCACCCAACGTGAACGTAGCTGCCCCAGCTGTCAACGTAACGGCACAAGCTGGGCCAACCATCGTGCAACTCGTGGAGCCAACAAAGAAAAAAGTGAGCCTGAAGGTTCACTACAACGACAGCGGACGCATCGAAACGATGGACGTCATAACAGTATCTGAGGGGTAACCCATGGCCGCATCAATGAACGTCACCCTGCGGAACAACCGCTTGGACCAGATCACGGCGTTTGCCGGAGCTGGCGCCAAGCTGCGCGTCTACACCGCAGCCTACGCGGCGGTGCTATACGAGTCCACCTGCGCAGCCACTCTGGCGGCTGCAGCTGCCGGTGGCGTGCTGACGTTCAACGCGGTGGCCAACGCAACCGCGACAGGCGCTGGCGTTGCTGCCATCGCACGCTTGCTGAAGGCCGATGGAACTACCGTCGTGCTAGAAGGTTTGACTGTCGGCACGTCAGGTACGAACATCGTCATCACGAATACGACTATCGCAGTCAACGATACCGTCACCACTTCCAGCGCAACCATCGCTGAAGGTAACCCATAATGGCAAACGCAACAGGCACTGCAGAAATCAACTTCGGGGCATTCCCTGGGAGTAACGACGCCAGCATTGCCGTGACCGGCCAGACGACCATCAGTGCCACAAGCAAGGCAGAAGCGTTCGTGATGGCGGATGATACGTCGACTGACGGTCACACAGCCAATGATCATAGGTATTTCAACTTGTTTGCGAGGTTGGCCTGCGGTACACCCACTGCAGGTACTGGATTTACTATTTACGCCACATCGCAGCAGAAGCTGCAAGGAAAATTCTCCCTTCGTTGGGTTTGGAGCGATTAAATGCCATTGGATTCAAGAATCGTCGGCTCTGTTACCGGATATGGTGCAGAGGTTGATGTCAACAACAACGCCAAGGTCAATCTACCTACAACAGTTAACCAAGCGGGTTACGCAGCGCTAGCTGCTGAGTCTGACCCCGGCACGGTCACTGGCACACGAGAGGTTCGCAAGGCACTTATCTCTTCCGAAAACCGGTTGCTGGTTGGCGCACCTTCACTGCTGTTGAGCAAGACATTCCCCGGTACAGCGGTAAACACCGGCTACTGGCACCAGATCGCAACGACCCAAACTGTGGCAGTGGCGTCCGGCCTGCTTACCCTGAATAGCGGTAACGTGACTACGCTATCCACCGGTTCTGGTAACCAGAGCGCTCAGCCTGTACCCATCAATATGGGCGGCGTTACGGTAGCGGAGATCGACGGCTACCCTACCAATACACCACTGACAAACAACGTCACCGAGTGGGGTGCATTCAACTACACCACGTTCAACGGCGCTATCACTGACGGCGCGTTGTTTCGGTTCAACTCAAGTGGTGAGTTCCGCTGTGTTCTGGTGACTAACAGCGTCGAGTTGCAATCAGCATCACTCAACGCTGCAACACTGGCACCAGTCAACACGATTAAGAACTACTTTATCCGCATCTCGGATGAAGGGGCCGAGTTCCTGATTGACGGCGTTCGGGTGGCAAACCTTGTGCGCCCATCTACAGCAGGCAGCTCCCTGCTGAACACTGCGCTTTATATCTCTCAGCGCACCTACACACTGGCCACTGCCCCGGCGAGCGCATCGCAGTTCAAGGTAGGACATGTTGCCGCTTGGATGGAAGAGGAAACCCAGAACCGCGACTACACCATGAGCATGACTGGCCAGGGTGGTCACAGCTCCTACACGCAGGACGGAACGGCGGCGGGTATCACTGCTCTGTACACCAACAACACAGCCCCCACTGCTGCTATACCAACCAACACCACGGCGGCGCTGGGCGCCGGCTTGGGTGGGCACTTCTTGGCCACAGCCACGGCGGCGGTAAACACCGACCTGATCATCGATAGCTACCAGAACCCGGCCAACGGTGCGGCGGTGACGGGTAAGACGCTGTACCTGCGCGGCTGCTGGTTGGACACCTACGTGCAGACTGCCCTCACTGGTGGCGGTATGAATATCGTGTGGTATCTGTCCATTGGTAGCACGGCGGTATCTGAGGCTACGACCGAGAGCGCGACAACCAAGATTCGCCGTGTCATCCCATTGGGTGTGCAGACCTTCGCTGCCGCAGCGGCTGCGCTGGTAACTGGTGCGCGTATTCAAGTGCCACTGACTGACGTTCCGATTTTCCCCGGTGAGTTTGTGAAGGTGTGCTGCCGTTATGTAGGCACTGCTGCAACTGCTGGTG
>Ga0228699_1000448_pt1 | contig 31037 bp, 24 predicted proteins | sample McNCre217_Aug_MG_FD_178016 | JGI IMG/M metagenome (GOLD analysis project Ga0228699, IMG submission 178016) | Freshwater microbial communities from McNutts Creek, Athens, Georgia, United States - 2-17_Aug_MG | ecosystem: Environmental > Aquatic > Freshwater > Creek | place: USA: Georgia... | reverse complement strand
CCCGTGATTGCGCAGCAAGGCGTAGATCGCATCGTGGTGCAATTGCCTGGTGTGCAAGACACGGCCAAGGCCAAAGATATTTTGGGTCGCACCGCCACGCTAGAGATGCGCTTGGTAGACGAAAGTACTGAGGGGCGCTTGGCCGAACTTGGGCAAGCCCCCGTGCCGTTTGGCTCGGAGCAGATGCTTGAGCGCAATGGCCGCGTTGTTATTTTGAAAAAACAAGTCATCATTACGGGTGAAAACTTAAACGATGCACAAACAGGTATCGACCAGCAAAATCAGCAGCCTAAGGTCGATCTCACGGTGGATGCCAAAGGCGGGCGCATCATGCGCGACGTAAGCCGAGAAAACTTGAAGAAGCGCATGGCCATCGTGCTATTTGAAAAAGGCAAGGGCGAAGTGCTGACCGCCCCAACCATTCAAGCCGAACTGGGCAATCGCTTCCAAATTTCGGGAGCGATGAATATCCAAGAAGCAAACGATCTGGCGCTCTTGCTACGGGCTGGCTCTCTGGCTGCGCCAATGGAGATTATTGAAGAGCGCACGATTGGCCCTTCGCTTGGCGCAGAAAATATTGAAAAAGGCTTTAACTCTGTGACGTGGGGCTTCATTGTCATCATGGCATTCATGAGCATTTATTACTTGGTCTTTGGCATGTTCTCCAGCATTGCTTTGGCGGTGAACTTGCTGTTACTGCTGGCCGTGCTCTCGATGCTGCAAGCCACACTGACCTTGCCTGGCGTGGCCGCAATGGCGCTGGCACTGGGTATGGCGATTGACTCCAACGTGCTGATTAACGAGCGCGTGCGCGAGGAGCTGCGCAGTGGCGCATCGCCACAAGCCGCTATCCATAAGGGCTACGACCGTGCTTGGGCGACGATTTTGGACTCCAACGTGACCACGTTGATTGCCGGTTTGGCGCTGCTTGCCTTTGGCTCGGGCCCTGTGCGCGGCTTTGCGGTGGTGCACTGTCTTGGCATTTTGACAAGTATGTTCTCGGCCGTTTTGTTCTCACGCGGACTTGTCAATCTTTGGTATGGCCGCCGCAAGAAATTGCAATCGGTGTCAATTGGTACGGTGTGGAAGCCTGAAACTCAATAAGTACGACAAGGAATACACATCATGGAATTTTTTAAGATCCACAAAGACATCCCGTTCATGCGCCATGCGCTGATCTTTAACGTCATCTCGTTTTTGACCTTTGCAGCCGCTGTCTTTTTCTTGTTTTATAAAGGCTTGCATTTGTCCGTAGAGTTCACGGGAGGCACGGTAATGGAGGTCAGCTATTCTCAAGCGGCTGATTTAACGAAGGTGCGCAACACCGTCTCTAGCCTTGGCTACACCGACATCCAAGTGCAAAATTTTGGTAACTCACGCGATGTGATGATTCGTCTGCCTGCGCAAAAAGGCGTCAGCTCGGCGCAGCAGTCAGACAAGGTCATGTCCGCACTCAAAGTAGATGCTGCCGATGTGGTGATGCGCCGTACCGAGTTTGTGGGTCCGCAAGTTGGCGAAGAGTTAGCGCACGATGGTCTTAAAGCGCTCGCCGTTGTCGTCGCGGGCATCATGATTTATTTGGCGCTGCGGTTCGAGTGGAAATTTGCTGTTGCTGCCATCATTGCCAACTTGCACGACGTGATCATCATTCTAGGATTTTTTGCGTTCTTTCAGTGGGAATTTTCTCTCACCGTGCTAGCGGCCGTGCTGGCGGTGCTCGGTTATTCGGTGAACGAATCGGTGGTTATTTTTGACCGAATCCGCGAAAACTTTAAGCGCTATCGCAAGATGAATACGCAAGAAATTATCAACAACGCGATCACCTCGACGATTAGCCGCACCATCATCACCCATGGCTGCACGCAACTGATGGTGCTATCGATGCTGATCTTTGGTGGCGCCACGCTGTACTACTTTGCGCTTGCACTGACCATTGGTATTTTGTTTGGTATTTATTCATCCGTATTTGTGGCGGCAGCTATTGCGATGTGGCTTGGCATCAAGCGCGAAGACCTCATCAAAGCGGTTCCAAAAAAAGAAGGCTACGAGTCGGATGACCCACGAGATCCGAATCGTGGTGCGACTGTTTAACTTCGAGGCTCGATGAAGGCTTATCTGCTGGGTTTTCTGGGCGTGGTGATTTTCTCAATCACCTTTCCGATGACGCGCCTAGCAGTCGGCACCGCAGAAGTACCGCAGCTCTCGCCGTGGTTTAGTGCCCTAGGCCGTGCCGCTGTAGCAGGCATCCTGAGTCTGTTTTATCTTGCATTGACTCGTACGCCTAAGCCTGCCAAAACCGACTGGCTGCCGCTTGCCCTGACCTCGCTGTGTATTGTGTTTGGTTTCCCTATATTGACCACATGGGCACTGCGCTACGTCGAGGCCATTCATGCCTCGGTGCTGTATGGTTTTTTGCCTTTGATGACCGCCGCAATCGGTGCTTATCTAACCCGCCAACGTCTCTCTCTTGGTTTTTGGTTTTGTGCGATGCTGGGTAGCGGATGGGTCATTGCGTACGCGGTCATTCGTAACGATTCGAGTTGGATCATGCATCCAGCCGATTTCATGCTCTTTGCGGCAATGATCTTCGCTGCCTACGGCTATGCCAAAGGCGCAGAAGTCACCGCGCATTTGGGCGCCCAGCGCGTGATTTGCTGGGCACTCGTGATGTCGCTGCCCATCACCTTGCCTGCAACCTTGATGCTGTGGCCTTCCCATCCCATCAGCGCTGCATCATGGCTTGGCTTTGGCTATATTTCGATCCTGTCGATGTGGATGGGGTTCTTCGCTTGGTACCACGCACTCTCCGTAGGCGGGATCGTAAGAATCAGCCAAATCCAACTCCTTCAGCCCTTTTTAAGCATGGCAGCGTCCGTACCTATTCTTGGCGAGCGATTAGACTTGATCACTGTGGCATTCGCTCTCTTGGTGATGAGCACGGTATTTATTGGAAAAAAACTTTAGGGAATTTGACATCATGAACTGGACAATGGCCGCGCGTGCAAGGCGCATGAATCCCTCGTTTATTCGGGAAATTTTGAAGGTCACCGAACGCCCCGGCATCATCAGCTTTGCGGGTGGTTTGCCTTCGCCTAAAACATTCCCCATCCCTGAAGTCAACGCCGCCATTACAAAGATATTGACGACCGATGGCGAAGCTGCATTGCAATACGCGACATCAGAAGGCTATAGCCCCCTTCGCGAAGCCGTGGCCAAGATGCTACCGTGGGATGTATCGCCTGACCAAGTGCTGATTACGACGGGCTCGCAGCAAGGCCTTGATTTAATCGCCAAAATCTTGATCGACAAGGACAGCATCGTCTGGGTGGAGTCTCCCACCTACCTTGGCGCCGTGCAAGCCTTTACGCCGATGGAGCCGCGCATGGTGAGCGTGGCCTGTGACGACGATGGCTTGGACGTCGATGCGCTGGAAGTGCAGCTCAAAAACACACCTGCCAATCAAAAGCCGCGTTTCTTGTATTTGCTACCGAACTTTCAAAATCCAACAGGACGCACCATGCCCGAGAGCCGCCGCACCAAGCTGGCAGTGCTCGCTAAGGCACACGGGTTGTGCCTTGTAGAAGACAACCCCTACGGCGATTTGTGGTTTGACCAAGAACCACCAGACACCATGACGTCGCGCAATCCCGAGGGGACCATCTACCTTGGCTCGTTCTCCAAAATCTTAGCGCCTGGTCTGCGTTTGGGCTTTATGGTGTTGCCACCCGTGCTGTATCCAAAAATGTTGCAAGCCAAGCAAGCAGCCGATTTGCATACGCCAAGTTTGAACCAGCGCGTGCTCTACGAGCTCTTACACAGCGACTTCATCCCTAAGCACAAGCCGAGCATCCGTGCGCTCTACAAGTCGCAATTGGAAGCCATGCTAGGCGCACTCGATCGCGAAATGCCTTCTACTGTGACGTGGAATAAACCGATTGGCGGCATGTTCTTGTGGCTGACACTGCCAAAGCACATCAACTCGCAAGCCTTGCTGCATAAGGCCGTCGAGCAAGGTATCGCTTTTGTGCCAGGCGCTGCTTTTTACGCCAACGAGAATGAGATGGAGCACAACAAGCTGCGCCTATCATTCGTCACAGCAAGCGTAGAACAAATCAATAAAGGCATTGCGATTCTTGCCAAATGCATTGCCGCTGAAGCTTAAAAAGAGAATGTGATGAGCCGCGTTTTTAATTTTTCCGCAGGCCCAGCCGCACTGCCCGAAACCGTCTTGGCGCAAGCTGCCGCCGAAATGCTGGACTGGCACAGCACAGGCATGAGCGTGATGGAGATGAGCCATCGCGGCAGCGACTTCATGAGCATTCACGCCGAAGCGCTTGCGGATTTGCGTGAATTACTCGTCGTCCCGGCCAACTACAAAATCTTGTTTTTGCAAGGCGGTGGTCTTGGCGAAAACGCCATCGTGCCGCTTAATTTAATGCGTGGAAAAAGTGGAAATGCGAACGAAGCAGACATCGTCATCACAGGCGTATGGTCGGAAAAATCCCACCAAGAAGCCCAGCGTTATGGCGCCATGAATATTGCTGCAAGCGCCGCGGATACTGGCTTCACAGTCGTACCCGCTATTGAATCTTGGAAGCTCAACCAGAATTCCGCCTATTTACATCTGTGCACCAACGAAACCATCAATGGTGTCGAATACCATTTCACCCCCGACCTTGCTAAGTCGCATGGCGCGGCTTTTGCGGACATGCCCATCGTGGCGGATATGTCGTCCCACATACTGTCGCGTCCTGTTGATGTCTCCAAGTACGCGCTCATTTATGGCGGCGCACAAAAAAACATTGGCCCCGCAGGTCTCACGATCGCTATCGTGCGCGAAGACTTGCTTTTAAATGAAGCTGGCACATCACGTGCGCACCCGATGTGTCCCTCGGTCTTCAACTACAAACTGCTGGCTGAGTCTGACTCGATGTACAACACGCCGCCCACCTACGGCATCTATATCGCGGGACTCGTCTTCAAATGGCTGAAAGCGCAGGGTGGACTCAAAGCTATGGAGATGCACAATCGCACCAAGGCTGCGCTGCTTTATGGTTATTTGGATAGCACCGATTTTTATGCAAACCGCGTCAACAAGGCAGATCGCTCCTTAATGAACGTGCCTTTCTTCCTCCAAGACGAATCCTTGAACGCTGCATTTTTGCAAGGTGCCAATGAGGCGGGTCTTAAGCAGCTCAAAGGTCATCGCGCCATTGGCGGTATGCGCGCCTCCATCTACAACGCCATGCCGCTAGCGGGTGTAGAAGCCTTGGTTGATTACATGAAGGCGTTTGAACGCGCGCATTAATGAAGATACTCATCAAGTGCTTGTTAGCACTGCTCGGTACGAGTTGTGCTCTCATCTTGATAGCTGCCAGCCTGCTACACGGTTGGGTTGTACCGCACATGGACGATGTGCGGCCTCGCCTAGAAGCCTATTTAAGCGAGCGAGCAGGGCATAGCGTTCGCATTGGCAACATAACTGCCGAGTCATCGGGCTTGCTACCTTCCTTTGATTTGCTGAATGTGCAGATGGTGGATGCCCTGCAAACACCCCTCTTGTCGCTAGGCCGTGTGCAAGTCGATATCTCACCGCTCTCTTTACTCACGCTAGAGATTGATCGCCTGACCATCGACGCACCCACTGTCTCTATCGTGCGTGATGCGGCGGGTCATATCAGCGTTGCGGGCATCCAAATCGGCTCGCAAGGCGGATCTGGAGGGGCTTTGGACTGGGTGTTCTCGCAAAAAGAAATCGTGATTCGCGAGGGCACCTTGAATTGGACAGACGCTCAATCGCATGTATTTGGACGAGCTGAGGCGATTCCATCTGCAACCTTCTCTCGCGTAGCCATCACGCTCAAGAATGCAAGCCGTAGTCACCATCTTCATGTGGAAGCTAGCCCTCCAGAAGCTTGGGGTCAATCGATGAGCGTCACAGGCAAGTTTGTGCAACCCGTGTTCGAAGCGCGTCCAGGTCGCTTGAACACCTGGACAGGCGGCATCGATGCCCATATCAAGCACATTCCTGCGCTGGCGCATCACATCAAGCTGCACGTCGATTGGCCTTTGCGTGAAGTCAGTTTAGAGGGAGAGCAGGTGATGCTAGCAAGTCTGGCTCAACTTGCGCGCCGCGCGGGTTACACCCTGCCACAAGACCCTGCCTTGCGCGCTGTGCTCACCAGTGTGGCACCCCATGTAAAGTTGCAAGCGCAGCACGTGGACAATGATCAGCTGCGCCTTCGCTTGGCGGCCACACTAGAAAACGCCGATTTCGCTGGAGAGGTTGATGCCAGTTGGGAAAAGGAAGGGGGCAAGATCGATGCGGCGGTTCGCATGGCGCACCTGGATCTAGCCGCGCTGCATCGTTATGTTCCAGAGGAAGCGCCGCCTGCCATTCATCAAGTCTTGCAAAGTACGCTTCAAAAGGGCGTGGTGTCTGATGTGCGTGTTGCACTAGCGGGCACACTCACACACCTGACCGAGCTGCGAGCGACAGGCAAAGTACGTGATGCACAGCTCACCATGCCGTCCGCAATGACTGCGCAAGCGCCATGGGCAACGATGACGAAAACGCAATTTGCGTTTGATCTACAAGATGCCCAGCTGGAGATTAGCCACTTAAGTACCGAGTTGGCAAATCTCACGGGCAAAGGGTCTATGCGCATTGCCGATATCCACCACCCTGTGCTGCAGGCGCGTCTGGATGTCACGGGGCGGCTTACCGACGCCCTTGCCGTGGTGCGCCGCGAGCCATTTAAAACCATGACAAAAGATGCTTTTGCAGCGAGTGAGGCAACGGGGGATATGGCCAGTCATGTAGAGATTACCGCTCCTCTATTCACACCGTCGCAAGCCACGATGGTGGGGCACATTCAATTACTGGGGAATGACGTGGTATTCAATGCCGCAACTCCTGCCGTCTCGGCGATGAAGGGAAAGATACAGTTCACGCACAAGAGCGTTCAAATTGATTATTTGCACGGCAAAGTGCTGGGTGGTGATGTGCACCTCTCAGGTCACGAGCGCAAGCTAGTCGGGCACGGCGTAGTCAGTGCGCAAGGCCTGACTGCTTGGCCAGGCCTTGCTCTGCCAGAACAACTAGCGTCTCGCATGCATGGCAAAACCTCGTATACGTTCTCACGAGAGCCGCACACAGGTTGGTTGTTCGAATCCACTTTGGTAGGTCTAGCGCTTGACCTGCCTGCTCCGCTGGCAAAGACAGCCACCAAGACTTTGCCGCTTCGCATCCAGCAAACTGCCGATCAAGACCAGCTCACCATGGCTTTAGGTGATGTATTGGTTGGCAAATGGATTCGCACCCCTAGTTTGAGTCGCCCCGCTGGATCTGCTGTACGGGGCAGTTTGATGCTGGGTATAGGGTCGCAATTAAATGATTTAGCCATTCCCGAGCAAGGGGTAAGAGCTTATGCCAAGCTAGAACAGTTCGATGCTGACTTGTGGCGCCAAGTACTAGGGCTGGATGAGCCCAAGAGCGCGATGTCTGGTGGCATCACGAGCGCCGCTGCCAGTTACATGCCGACTCAAATCGCTGCGCACGTTGATACGCTCCAAGTCGCGCGTCGCCGCTTCACGCAAGTCGTCTTGGGGGTGAGCCAAGCAGGATCGACATGGCGTGCCAATGTGCATGCCAACGATTTCGATGGTTACGGCGAGTACCGCCCTTCAAGCGCCGATCAAGCAGGGCAACTCTATTTGCGTCTAGCTAGATTCGCTGTGCCTGATGCCAATAGCCAATCTCACATTGAGCAATTGCTGCAAGCTGCACCCGAGCGCATTCCTGCGGTCGACGTCATCGTGGACGATTTTGAGGTGATGGGGAAAAAAGTCGGTCGCATTGAAGTACTAGCCGTCAATCAACGCTCACCAGGAAATCTGAGGCGTGGCTCTGCACAAGAGTGGCGATTGCAAAAACTCCAGATCACACACCCTGATGCCACTTTCAAAGCAACTGGCGTATGGTTGCCGCCCAGCCATGCCGATAGCGGGCGAGCTGATCAAAGGCGTGTCGATGTTCAATTTAATTTGGAAGTACTCGACTCTGGCGCGCTGCTCACTCGCCTAGGTCTGCCTGGCACGATGAAAGATGGCAAGGGGTCCTTGCAAGGTCGGGTTGCATGGGTAGGATCGCCTTGGACGCTGCACTTGCCGACACTGGTAGGCCAGATCAAAATGGACATGAGTAAAGGTCAATTTTTAAAAATTGAACCTGGCCGCGCAGGTCGATTTTTTAATGTGCTAAGTTTGCAAGCTTTGCCTCGGCTGCTGACCTTAGATTTCAGGGATGTGTTCTCTGAAGGTTTTGCTTTTGATAGTCTCAGCGGGGACGCACAAATCCAAGATGGTGTTATGCGCTCAAACAATCTACAAATGAAGAGCGTATTGGCCTTGGTATCGATGGATGGATCGGTGGATCTTGCCAAAGAGACGCAGCAGTTGCATGTGCTCGTGCTGCCAGATATCAATGCAGGCGGAGCCTCGCTGATTGCCACCTTGATCAACCCTGTGGTCGGGGCCGCCACTTATCTTGCCCAACTGGTGCTGAGGCGCCCTGTGGTAGCCGCTGCGACGAAAGAGTACAACATTCAAGGTTCGTGGCAAGCGCCCACGATAGTGCCCATTCAACAAAGACGATTACCCTCTGGATCTGTGACTCCATGAGGGTTCCAACCATGATGCCCAGCAATCGACGCGCCTGGCTATGGCTGCTGCTGCTGGTGCTGACGATGGTGCTCATGGGCTCTTTGATTTGGCTCGTGGGCAGGTATGAACAATCTCGCTTTGAAGATCAATTGCAAATGACGGCCAGCGATGTGGCAAGCGACATCCGTGCCAAATTGGCCCGTAATGTGCAGCAGCTGTACGCACTGGCAGAGCCTGCAAATCCTGATTGGCAAAGGATGGCCAAAGCATTACTCGATCAACAAACTGAGATCTTACGTGTTGAGCGGCGCAGCACAGCGCTGCAGATTCAAGCAGCTCACAACACGGTGTTTTTGCCGCGCACAGGTAGGTATGGCGTGTTTGAGCATTTTGGGAGGCATAATTTTGCTGCCGATGTGGCGCATGCCTGTGCCTTGGCGGCTCGGTCGTTAGAGCCAGCCTACAGCATCAGCTACTTTGTGCCGCAGGCCGATGGAACGGGTTTTGAAGTGATCGAGATGTGCGCGCCTATTGTGGAGCGTAATCAGCTGACGGCTTATTTGGTCGTTACCTACTCACTCGATCGCATACTGACGCAGTGGGGCGCGGCAAACATCAAACGACAAGAGGAGCTCTCATTTCAAGGGGCCGATGGCGCGCGTTTAGCCGTGGTGGGTCGCTCTACAAGGTTGGGGAATCGCTTTTCGGCGCAAACGGTACTTTATGTACAGGGCTTGACACTGATCTTGCATTTAGAGAGTTGGCGCCGTGCGCCGTATTGGTTAGCTAATACGCCCACGGCATTGGCATTGGCGCTTGTGCTGGCATTGGTTGCTGTGCTGTGGCTGCTGTATCGTGATACCAAAAGACGAATGCTCGCAGAGGCCAAATTGGCGCGTGAAATTATTCAACAAAGAAAAGCCGAAGAAATTTCTCGGCAAAGCTTGGAGCGATTGCAAAAAGGTGCTCGGCTGGCAACCCTAGGCGAGATGGCATCGATGCTGAGCCATGAGATCAACCAACCGCTCGCCGCCATTGCCAGTTATGCATCGGGAAGTTTGAATTTATTGCAAATGGATGCCGATCTTGGCGCCGCGCCCAGCACCGATCATATTGACGAGTTAAAGACAGCATTGGAGCGCATCGCGCATCAATCGGCACGCGCTGGGCAAGTGATCAAAAGTATCCACGGATTTGTGAGGCGACGCGAGACCGAGCGCAGCTTCATACAGCCACAAGCGCTCTTCGATGCGGTATTACCACTGCTAGAGCTGCAAGCCAAGCAGTTAGGCGTTCGCCTTGTTATGCAGATGGAGGCGCGATTGCCAGACGTATGGTGCGATGCAACGCTGATCGAGCAAGTCATCATCAACCTTGCACGCAACGGTATGCAGGCGATGGACTACAGCACGATTCCTGCGGGTAGGCGCAAACTCATTTTGCTGGCAAAAACGAGTCAACGCGATGCCACCCATGACGCGCAGACGGTTGAGATACAAATAACGGATCAAGGCTTGGGAATGACGCACGCTGTCGCGCAACGACTCTTCACTCCGTTCTTCACCACCAAGCAAGAAGGCATGGGACTAGGTCTGAGCTTGTGCCGCACCGTGATTGAGCAACACGGTAGCAGTCTGACCTACACTACGAATACGGAGCCACCCCGAACGGGAACGACCTTTGGTTTTAAGCTGATGATGCACGATGACAACCCGGCCAACACAACAATCTGATGCAAATGTTTATATCGTCGATGACGATGCTAGCGTACGCGAAGCCTTGGCTTGGATGCTGCGTACACGGCGTCTGATGAGCGAGAGCTTTGACAGCGCCGAGTCTTTCTTGGCCGCACTACCCAGACACAATCGCCAGTACCCAAGTTGCCTGTTGCTGGACGTGCGTATGCCACGCATGAGTGGTTTGGAGCTTTTGAGTGAGTTGATCCAGCGTGATTTGCCCCAGACCATGCCAATTATTTTCTTAACGGGGCACGCCGATGTGCCCACTGCCGTTGATGCAGTCAGGCGAGGTGCTTTTGATTTTTGCGAAAAACCGTTCTCCAACAATGTGCTGGTGGATCGTATTGAGGCAGCATTAGATCAATCCCATCAGGCTATTGTTCAGCGAGATGCTCAAATGGGCATCGATAAGAAGCTGGCAGAGCTAACGGAGCGCGAGCAAGCGGTGATGCGTTTCGTCATGGATGGAATGCCTAATAAATTGATTGCCGAAGCATTAGCCATTAGCGTGCGAACTGTCGAAGTCCACCGTGCCCGAGTTTTTGAAAAATTGGGCGTCAAGTCAGCCGTTGATTTGACGCATTTTCTGAGGGTGAAGAGTGCCCCCCCTTTTCGCGAAGCCTGATGACCATCTTAGATGTAACCCTTCTTTATTTGCTAGCGGCCGTCGTGGGCGTGACGGTTTTTCGCAGTTTGAAGCTGCCGCCTATGTTGGGGTATTTGGTCGTAGGCGTGCTCATTGGCCCCCACGCCTTAGCCTTAGCGGGTCGAGCCGAGTCTGTCCGCTATTTGGGTGAGTTCGGGGTTGTTTTTTTAATGTTTGTGATCGGGCTTGAATTTAGTTTACCCAAGCTCCAAGCGATGCGCCGTCACGTGTTTGGCTTGGGTCTCTCCCAAGTGTGTCTCACACTTCTAGTGGCACCTGTGGTGTCATGGGGATTGACGATGTGGGCGACGCAGTGGTGGATAGGCACGCTACGCATGACTTGGCAAGCCTCCATAGCGTTATCGGCCGCACTGGCCATGAGTAGCACGGCGATTGTGGCAAAGCTGCTTGCCGACCGTACCGAGCTGCAAAGTGAGCACGGCAAACGGGTGATGGGTGTACTGTTGTTCCAAGATCTCGCCGTGGTGCCGCTGCTGATTTTGATTCCTGCTTTGGGGGCACCTGCTGCGGATCTTGCGCAGGCCTTATTGGTCGGGGCTTTCAAGGGAGCCTTCATTGTTACCGTGCTGTTAATTGGCGGCAAAAGGGTGATGCACGCTTGGCTCAAAATCGTTGCCAAGAAAAAAAGTGAAGAGCTGTTCGTTCTCAATATCTTGCTCATTACGCTAGGCTTAGCTTGGCTGACCGAGCTGGCTGGACTGAGTTTGGCACTGGGCGCTTTCATTGCGGGAATGCTGATTTCGGAGACGCCGTTCAAGCACCAGGTGGAAGCCGAGATCAGACCCTTTCACGATATCTTGCTGGGTCTGTTTTTCATCACGATTGGGATGCTGCTAGATTGGCGTTTGGTACTGGCTCAATGGCCACTGGTGTTGGTACTCAGTTTGTTGCCCGTTTTATTCAAATCCATGCTGGTGGCGATATTGGCTTTTGTTTTTGGTGCCACTAAAAGCACCGCCTTGCGTACCGGGCTTTATTTGGCGCAGGCGGGCGAATTTGGCTTCGTGCTGCTGACATTGGCAGGTCAGCAGCAACTAGTTACGCCCGAGCTCCTGAATCCCATTTTGGCCAGCATGGTGGTGTCGATGCTAGCGACACCTTTCATCATCATGCATAGCAACTCGTTGGTGCTGAAGATCATTAGCGCTGAGTGGCTCACGCAATCGCTATCACTCACGCACATGGCATCCAAAACGCTCAGGGTACGCGATCACGTCATCGTGTGCGGCTATGGGCGAACAGGAAAGGTGTTGGGCGCTATGTTGACAGCGCAAAACATTCTGAGCATGGCGGTCGATGTCGATCCTGATTCGGTAGAGAACGCCAGCGGAGCGGTGTTAGGTGATGTAACGCGCCCTGCAGCCTTGCAAGCGCTGGGGGTGGATCGTGCGCGCGCAGTGGTGGTGACATTTATTGATACACCCGCCGCGCTGAAATTGCTGTCTTGGATGCGAGCGCATGCAGCCCATGTTCCTGTCATTGTTCGCACACAAGATGACAGCGATCGCGAAGTGCTACTGGCAGCAGGTGCTACCGAGGTGGTGCCCGATGCGCTGGAAGGCGCCCTCATGCTGGCCTCCCACGCCTTAACTAGGGCAGGCGTGCCGATGCGCCGCGTACTGCGTGCGGTACACGAGCAGCGCAACTCGCAGCGTGTTTTGCCAACGCCTCAGCCACCTTGATGCCATCCATCGCCGCGCTCATGATGCCGCCTGCATAGCCAGCGCCTTCCCCAGCGGGGAAGAGCCCTGCGGTGTTGATGGACTGATACGCCAGTGCGTGTTTCTCGATATGACGACGAATACGGATCGGCGAGCTGGTGCGCGTCTCCACACCTGTGAGTAGCGCATCAAACCTGTCAAAGCCCTTAATTTGCTTGCCAAAGGCAGGCAGCGCTTCTTGGATAGCAGCAATAGCATAGGCTGGCAAGGCAGGACTGGCATGGCTTCCTGAGCTTTGACCTGTGAGGTCAGTCAGCAGCACGCCTGGCTTGTAAGACGGTTCAACCTCGCCCAGCTTTGTGCTCGCGCGGCCATTTAAAAAATCGCCCACTAACTGCGCAGGCGCGAAATAGTTTTCACCGCCTAAGCGGTAGGCGCCCGATTCCAACGAGCGTTGAAACCGAATGCCTGCCAAAGGATGGCCTCGGGAAGCCTCGTCGCACAAGGGCTGGCCGAGTGCGCTCACATCAAAATCGCTTGGTTTGATCTCCACCACAAGGCCCGCATTGGCGTTGCGCTCGTTGCGCGAGTATTGACTCATGCCGTTGGTGACCACTCGCCCCGCCTCGGATGTCGCCGCCACCACCGTGCCGCCTGGGCACATGCAAAAGCTATAAACGCTGCGACCATTCTTGGCGTGATGCACCAGTTTGTAATCAGCTGCGCCGACCTTCTCAACAATTTTGTCGGGGTGTCCCGCATAAAAATTCGGATCGCCAAACCGCGCACGATCAATCACGCCTTGCGGATGCTCGATACGAAATCCGATAGAGAACGGCTTGGCTTCCACGAACACGCCGCGTGCGTGCAACATCTCAAACGTATCGCGGGCGCTGTGTCCAATGGCGAGCACGACGTGCGATGCAGTAATCTCTTTTTTCTCACCCGTCAGCAGATCAATTGTTCGCAAGCCTTGTAGCGTATGGCCTCCTGCTTGATCAGTATCTAGTTCCATATCTTCCACACGCGTGGAAAAACGAATCTCGCCACCCAATCGTTCAATCTCACCGCGCAGATATTCCACGACTTTCACCAAACGGAACGTGCCAATGTGCGGCTTGCTGACATACAAAATTTCATCAGGCGCACCGCCCTTGACCATCTCCTCTAAAACCTTGCGCCCCAGATGCGTCGGGTCTTTCACCTGACTCCACAACTTGCCATCCGAGAACGTGCCCGCACCGCCTTCGCCAAACTGCACGTTGCTCTCCTCTTGCAACACCTGCTTGCGCCAAAAGCCCCACGTGTCCTTGGTGCGCTCGCGTACCGCCTTGCCGCGCTCCAGCACCAGCGGCTTGAGCCCCATTTGTGCCAACGTCAGCGCCGCAAACAATCCGCAAGGTCCCGTGCCAATCACCACTGGGCGTTTGAAAGCCGCCTTCTCCACGACAGCATCCGCATCACTCTTGGTAAGCGCTCTCTTGTAAACCATATCTGGCGTGGCTTGCAAGCCATTCAGACTGGCGACGAGGGTGACATCCACATCGGCTGAAAAAGAAATATCCAGCGTATAAATGAAATGGATATTCGCTTTGCTACGCGCGTCGTAACCACGGCGATAGACGTGAATGTGCGTGACTTGATCGTCTTGCAATCGCAAATACGCAAGCACGGCAGCGCGCAGGTCTTCGGGTGCGTGGTCTAGCGGGAGTTTGAGGTCGGTGAGGCGGTAGGGTGCGGTCATAGTCAATTATTTTTAAGCCGACAAGCTTGCCAGCCAAGCTGCTGCAGGGTGAACTTCAATCGCTTGCGCATCAGTCACATCGACTTTGTAAGGCGTGGTCATTTGATACACCAGCTGCACGGCTTTGAGGTCTGGCACTTGTGTGGTTAATTCTCGGAGGCTGTAACTGGGCTTGCTGTCACCCCATTTGACTTCGACTGCCCCTATTAACTCCCCAGAGCCGCTAGCCACTACAAAATCAACTTCTTTACCTGAGGTTGTTTGCACATAGTGAAGCTGACTTTGCCAGCCTTGCGTGTCGTTTAAAAAATCAAGATGTTTACGCAAATGAATGGCGACTAGATTTTCAAAACTAGCGGCTGGGTTGTTCTGGATATAGGTCCAGTCATAAAAATAAAGTTTAGGCGCTTTACTCAGCGCCCGCGCGATATTGCGGTGATAGGGCGTGACGACAAAGACGATATGCAACGCCTCCAAAATTTCAACATAGCGCCGAACCGTAATGGGCGATAGATTTAAATCACGCGCTAATGAGAGATAAGACAGCGGGCTACCCGTTCGACTTCGCAGCATCTCGACCAGCAAGCGCATAGAACGCAGTTCGTGGATGCGACCAAACTCCAAAATATCTTCACGCAAAAAGTCGCTGAAGTATTGATTTTGCCAACGCACGTGATCCGCATCCGTTCCTGCAAAAAGTGGTTCTGGGAATCCACCAAAGCGTAGTAGTCGATCAAGAGCAACGACGGGGCTTATTCCAGCATGAGCCGTTAACTCTTTCACGCTATAGGGATGTAATCGATAGGAGAAATAACGTCCTGCTAGTGAGTCACCAGTTTGTCTAAACGTATCCAACCGAGCACTACCCGTGACAAACAGCGCCTGGTCGGCTGGGCGACCGTCGTACACCCCCTTTAGATAATTTTTCCACTGCGGCATCTTGTGCAACTCGTCAAGTAACACGTAGTCGCTACTAGGTAGCCAGCTCATCCGTTCGATGCGGTGCGCTTGTTCCGCAACGTCATAATTTAAAAAAACAGGGCGTTCAAAATGATCGCCCAACTGTTTTGCCAGCGTCGTTTTTCCTACCTGACGCGGCCCCGTTAAGAGCACCATCTTGCGAGGCAGGTCTGTTAGCAGCGAAGGCATGAGGTAGCGATCATTCATGATAATTTGATAGTATTTTATCAATTTATCATGAGAAATTGATATTTAATTTATGATTTATCTATTTTGGAGTGCTTAGTGGAATAGTCGTCGTAAACTTCGCCCGCTTCACACTAAAAAACGCCCGTGCATTACGAACGTTCGCGTCTTGTGCAAACAGTGTTTGCGAGAGCTGCAAATACGCGGGCATATCGGCGCAATACATCACCAGCATGAAGTCGGGGCCAGGACTCGTGCGATAGCACTGCTGCACGGCATCGTCTTGGCACACACGCGATTCAAACGCATCCAAGCTTTGCGCATTTTGCACGTCCAGCGTCACTTCGACCAAAGCCGTGAGGCCATAGCCCGTATGGGGCGCGAGCTTATCAGCGTTCAAAATCGCGACTTCGCGCTCGATATAGCCTGCATCTTTGAGGCGCCGCGCTCGGCGCAAGCAGGTGGGCGGCGAGACATGAATCAACTCCGCCAAGGCTTGGTTGGACAGCGAGCTATCGATTTGCAATTGCTGCAAAATCTTGAAATCGAAATCATCTAAATCATTCATTTATCTATTTTATTTGAAATAATTATTCATTTATATATTTATAAGAAATTAAATTTCATATTTAAGAATAAATAGATTGATTATTTAACCCTAACACACATAGCATAGTTCCATTATTTTTAGGAGCAGTCTATGTGCGGCATCGTCGGAGCCATTGGTACAAAAAACATCGTCCCCGTTTTGATTGAAGGCTTAAAGCGCCTTGAGTACCGCGGCTATGACTCTTGCGGCGTGGCGGTACATACGGGCACGGAACTCACCCGTGCGCGCAGCACCTCGCGCGTGGCGGAGCTAGAAGCGCAGGGCGGTTTAGACGCACACATGGGCATTGCCCACACGCGCTGGGCAACACACGGTGCGCCTGCGGTGCACAACGCGCATCCGCATTTCAGCCACGGCCCAAGCAAAGCTGGCGGCGACAAAACTCCCCGCATCGCGCTTGTCCACAACGGCATCATCGAAAACCACGATGCGCTCCGCGAAGCGTTGCGCAGCAAGGGCTACACGTTTGTGAGCCAAACCGATACCGAAGTTATCGCGCACTTGATTGACTCTCTTTATGCAGGTGATATTTTGGTAGCGGTACAAAGTGCGCTCACACAATTACACGGCGCATATGCGCTGGCGGTGATGGCACGCGACGAGCCGCAGCGTCTCGTGGGTGCACGTCAAGGCTCGCCACTGATCTTGGGCATTGGATCGGATGGTGCCAACTATTTAGCCAGCGACGCGATGGCGTTGGCGGGCGTGACCGATCAAATCGTGTACCTTGAAGAAGGCGATGTAGTCGATGTACAGCTTGGTAAATACTGGCTGATGGACAGTGCGGGTAAACGCCTTGCGTCCAGTGCCAATGCGGGTGATCGTCCTGTCAAAACCGTCACGGCGCACAGCGGTGCGGCGGAGCTTGGACCTTATCAGCACTATATGCAAAAGGAAATTTTTGAGCAGCCCGTAGCGCTTGCCAATACGCTGGAAGGCGTGGAGGCGATTTCGCCTGAATTATTTGGCGACAAAGCGTATTCGACTTTCAAAACCATCGACAAAGTTTTAATCCTCGCTTGTGGCACGAGTTATTACAGCGGTTGTGTCGCCAAGTATTGGCTGGAAGCCATAGCGGGCCTGCCTTGCAGCGTAGAGGTCGCCAGTGAATACCGCTATCGCACGAGTGTTCCTGACCCCAAAACGTTGGTCGTCACGATTAGCCAAAGCGGCGAAACCGCCGACACGCTAGCCGCGCTACGCCATGCACAAAGCCTTGGCATGACCAAAACGCTGACCATCTGTAACGTCGCCACCAGTGCGATGGTGCGCGAGTGCCAGCACGCCTACATCACGCGGGCGGGCGTGGAGATTGGCGTGGCATCGACCAAGGCGTTCACCACGCAGTTGGCGGGACTCTTTTTGCTGACGCTGGCGATTGCGCAAACCAAGGGGCGACTCACAGACGCGCAAGAAGCGGCGCAGTTGCAGTCCATGCGTCACTTGCCTGTGGCGATTAGTGCGGCACTGGCGCTAGAGCCGCAGCTCATTGTCTGGGCAGAGCAATTTGCCAAGATGGAAAACGCACTCTTCTTGGGACGCGGCGTTCACTACCCCGTGGCGCTAGAAGGAGCACTCAAGCTCAAAGAGATTAGCTACATCCACGCCGAGGCTTATCCTGCGGGCGAGCTCAAACACGGCCCGCTGGCGCTCGTGACCGCCGCCATGCCTGTGGTGGTGGTCGCGCCCAACGATAGCTTGATTGATAAGTTGAAAAGCAATATGCACGAAGTCCGCGCCAGAAGCGGCGTGCTGTATGTGCTGGCGGATGCCGACTCGCACATCAAATCGGAGGAAGGCATCCACGTCATCCGCTTACCCGAGCACTATGGCGATTTGTCGCCGCTCTTGCACGTCGTACCGCTGCAACTGCTGGCGTATCACACCGCGCTGGCGCGAGGCACGGATGTGGACAAGCCGCGCAATTTGGCCAAGAGTGTGACGGTGGAGTAAGCTGGCTAGGTCGCACACCTATACTCAACCCCCATGAAATACTTTCAATTTAAGCGTTGGCTGGTTGCTTGTTTTTTGATGTGGAGCGCCGCATGCTCCGCCCAAGGGCAAGCCAATGTGGTAACGACGCCGCATGTGCGTGCAGAGCTCATGGCCTATGCACCCGATGGCGTTCAGGTGGGCAAGCCGCTGTGGGTAGGCGTTCAGCTGCAGCATCAAGCTGGTTGGCATACGTATTGGAAAAATTCTGGGGACTCGGGATTGCCAACGCTACTAAACTGGACTGTGCCTGCGGGGGCGGTAGTCGGCGCCACGCAATGGCCAACGCCGCAAAAGCTGCGCATAGCACAGATGGTGAATTATGGCTACGAGGGCGTCATTATGCTGGTAGCGCCAGTGGCGGTGAGTGAGCGATTCCAAAATCAAGGCGGTGAATTTTCGGTTCAACTCAAAGCGCAGTGGCTGGCTTGCAAAGTTGAGTGCATTCCTGAAGAGGGCGAGTTCACACTCAAACTACCCGTGCAGGGCTCAACAGCACTGAAGCGCGGCGTGTTTATGGATGCGCAAACGCGCGAGCCTAAAGCCCATGCGGGCACGGCCACCTTTACGCCCACGGAGCAATCCCTCAAGCTGGTGGTGGCTGGCTTGCCTAGCTATTGGCAAGGCAAGCAGCTAGAGATTTTTCCAGAAGAAGGCGGTGTGATTCAAGCTGCTGCCAGGTTCGATCAAACATGGGTGGGCGGGCAATGGACGGCAGCTATGCCTTTGAGTGCGCAGCGCACGACGAGTCCTGCCGTCATGGGCTGGGTGATCAAAGCCATAGGCGGGCAACAAACCCCCGCCCTTCACCTGGAAGCCAAGCTGGACGGGGCTTGGCGAGCAGCGCCTGCTGCCAAGCCCGACCCCACCAGCCCTGCGCTGACAGCCGCTTTGAACGCCGCCTCTGCCTCGTGGACCAGTACGGCTTTTTGGCTGGCGATACTGGGAGCCTTACTGGGCGGGTTGATTTTGAATTTCATGCCCTGTGTCCTGCCTGTGCTGGCCATGAAATTATTGAGTTTTGCACCCAAGAAAGTGACAGATAGCCAATTGAGTGTCGCCAAAGTTCATATCGAATCGACAGGCGCAGCGAGCATTCAATCGGATGAAACGCTCTCCTTGCGCTCATCCAGCGGATTATTTGCCGCTGGCGTTATCGCTAGCTTTGTGCTTATGGGCGTTTTGTTATTAGCACTTCGCGGTGCAGGGCAAAGTCTTGGTTGGGGCTTTCAGCTGCAGTCGCCCGACATGGCTGCGGCTTTGGCCGTTTTGTTTTTATTGGTCGGACTCAATTTGTTTGAGGCATTTGAGCTGCGCCTTGTGTTGCCGCACCGTGTGGCTCAGTTTCAGTCTAAGCATCCCAGCGTCGAGGCCTTGGCTAGCGGCGCGCTGGCTGTCGTTATTGCTACGCCATGTACGGCTCCTTTTATGGGCGCATCGCTCGGGCTGGCGATTACTTTGCCTGTCGCCCAAGCTGTTTTGATCTTTATGGCTTTGGGGGTGGGAATGGCATTGCCGTTTTTGCTCATTGCCGCATATCCGCAGGTTAGCAGTTGGCTGCACAAAGTATTACCCAAACCAGGGCATTGGATGCTGGTGATGCGCCGCTTTCTAGCGTGGCCCGTGTTTGCAACGGTTCTGTGGTTGCTGTGGATTTATGCGCAGCAAACCAGTCTGAATAGCGTCTTCGCCTTCATGTTCATGTTGGTGCTGCTCATCGCTTGCATTTGGGCGATCGGATTAGCCAAAGGGTTGGCGAGAACTTTGGCGGTGCTTGCCTGCGTCGTCTCGCTGGTTGGCGGATTCGTCTTGTGGCGAAGTGTCACTGCGGTGGCGGGCACTACAACTGCGCCGTCAGCCTCATCTGCGTGGTTAGAGTGGACCGCTGAGCACCAACAAATGGCTCGTGCAGCGGGGCGTCCCGTTTTTGTGGACTTTACGGCAGCTTGGTGCTTGACCTGTCAAGTCAATAAGTCGGCGACCTTGATGCCTACCGACATAGAGTCGGCATTCAAAGCGAAAAACGTCTTGTTGCTGCGTGCCGATTGGACAAAACCTAATCCTGCCATTGCTGCCGAGTTAGTCAAATTAGGGCGTTCTGGCTTGCCCGTGTATGCGTTTTATTTACCAGGAGCCGCGGCACCTCAGCTGTTGCCCGAAGTGCTGACCAAAACCATCATTTTGGATGCGCTAGCCGTTTTATAGCAGGCAGACGAACCGTGTAAGAAATCGGTGGCTGCTGCGACTGATCTTTAATTTAAAGGAGCTTGTCATGTTGATTCGATCGACCGCCTCTGGATTTATCCATCCGTTCTCGTCTGAGATCACCTCTGAATCCGACTATAAGAGGAGGCGCCAGTTGCTCCAACTTTTTGCCAGCGGTGCAGCAGGATCGGCGATTGCCGCCTTTGCTAGCCGCGAAGCCTTGGCGAGTGTTGCCGCGCCTGGCAAGAACAAAGCCTTACCCAGCATGACCTCCAAGGTAGCAGGCGCCATGACGATGGAAAAAATCACCGATTACAAAGACGCGAGCACCTACAACAATTACTACGAGTTCGGGACAGACAAATCCGATCCTGCCAAAACCGCACACACGCTAAAGACCACGCCGTGGACGATCGAGGTCGAGGGCTTGGTGAAAAAGCCCGCCAAATATGGCTTGGAAGACATCATGAAGATGGCGGCAATGGAAGAGCGGATTTACCGTTTTCGCTGCGTGGAGGGCTGGTCTATGGTCATCCCGTGGGTGGGCTATTCCTTCTCGGAGCTCATCAAAAAAGTTGAACCTCTGCCTAGCGCTAAGTTTGTCGAATTTGTGACGCTTGCCGACAAAACGCAAATGCCAGGCATTAGCTCCTCGGTACTGGATTGGCCCTATGTGGAAGGCCTGCGCTTAGACGAAGCCATGCATCCCCTAACCTTACTCACCTTTGGTATGTATGGCGAGGTATTGCCGAATCAAAACGGCGCGCCCGTGCGTATCAATGCGCCTTGGAAGTACGGCTTTAAAAATGCAAAAAGCATCGTCAAGATCAGGTTTACCGACAAGATGCCAGCGACCGCATGGAACAAAGCCGCCAAGCAGGAATACGGTTTTTATTCCAACGTCAATCCGCTGGTCGATCATCCGCGCTGGAGCCAAGCCACCGAGCGGCGTATTGGCGATGGTGCGGGTCTATTTGCCAAGCGCCTCAAAACCGAAATGTTTAACGGCTACGAAGCGCAGGTTGGACAGCTGTATGCGGGCATGGATCTCAAGAAGAATTTTTAAGACCGCGTAAATAGTCGGCCATTGACATCCGTTTGCCCCCAGGGCGCTGTAGCTCCAAAATTTCGAGTTTGCCGTTCATCACTTGGCCACGCCAAACCTTCACCGTCTCCCCATTGAGATCTGTGGTACAGCCAGGTGTGGGGTTGAACGCGCGAATCTTTCGCTCAATCGCAACAGCATCTTGCGACCAATTAATCGCACTTTCGCTCTTCAAAACTTTGGCGGCGTAGGTCACGCCGTCTGTTGGTTGCGGTTCATGTGTAAGCGCGGCGTAGTCTCGCACAGCTTGCTGGATAAGGCTTGCGCCAAGGTCAGCTAATTTGTCGTGCAGGCTATGCGTAGTGTCATCCGCTGCAATAGGCAGTGATTGTTTGAGCAGCATCGCGCCCGTATCGAGTCCCTCATCCATCTGCATGATGGTCACGCCTGTCTGGGTATCGCCTGCTTCAATCGCGCGGTGAATCGGTGCTGCACCGCGCCAGCGCGGCAAGAGTGACGCGTGAATGTTGAGGCAGCCGTGCTTGGGTGTGGTCAGCGCCCACTCGGGCAAGATGAGTCCGTACGCCGCCACAACCATGAAGTCTGCATCTGCATCTTCAATCAGTTTTTTTGCCGCTGCCGCATCGTCTGGGTACTTGCCATCGAGTCGCAAACTGAGCGGCTGGGCAACAGGAATGCCATGCTGTTGCGCCAATTGTTTGACAGCGGAGGCTTGTAGTTTGAGGCCGCGACCAGCGGGTCTGTCGGGCTGTGTCAATACAAGCGGGACGCTGCAACCGATATCCAGTAAGGCTTGCAAGGCAGTTGCCGCAAACAGAGGCGTGCCCGCAAAAATGACTTTCATTCGCGCGGCTTTATTTTTTTCGCTGCGTCGCGATGAGGTAGTCGGTAATTTGCAGTGCGCGCTCCATGCTTTGTGCCATCGCGCCATCGGTATAAAACTGACCTGCAATCCCCAGTGCTGGCACGCCAGAGACGTTGTACGCAGTTTGAAGTTGCGTGGCACGGGTGGCCTTGGAGCCGATGGCGAAGCTGTCATAAATGTCGCTGAACTTGGTTTTATCGATACCTTGTTTAGCAGCCCATTCGATGATTTTTTCACGACTCCCCAAATCTAATTTTTCTGCATGAATAGCAGCAAAAACACGCGAGTGCATTTGCTCGACTTTACCCATCGCCTCTAACGTATAGAAGAGCTTTTGATCGAAAACAAAATCAGGCCTAAACGCCACATGGACGCGGCGGAAATGTACATGGTGAGGTAATTTTTTGAGCCAAGCTTGCAAGGTAGGCTCAAAGCGATAGCAGTGAGGACAGTGGTACCAAAAAAACTCCACGACTTCGACTTTTCCTTTGGGCGCTTCTGTGGCAACCAGCTTATCCAGTTTGGCGTAGTCAAGTCCCTCTTCAGGGGGTTTTCCCTGCGCCAAAGTCCAAGGTGAGAAACCTGCCGTGGTCACTATCGTGCTGGCTGACCAACTGCCCAGTTGACGGCGAGTCAGTGGGTGATGAATTGAAATCGGTGTGGTAGGTGAAGGCATATCAAACTCCTAAAAAATATTAGCGTGCGCGCATCACCAGCGTTTCAAAACCTGCCGCTTCTAAGCCTGCTTTGGCCTTATCGCTGGCAGATAGACTGGCAAATGGCCCCACACGGACGCGATAAACTTTTTGTCCCGATTGATCACGTTCGACCACTTTCCCCTCAAAGTTGGCAAGCGCGAGTTTGCCGCGCAGTGCTTGTGCCTCGTCCGAGCTGCGAAATGCGCCAACTTGCACGTAATACTCAACCACGCCATCGGCTGCCGCAGGAGTGCTAGCAGGGGCGGCTGGTAGGGCTGGTGAAATGGGGCTTACAGCCAGGCGTGGCTGGGAAGGTGTAGGTTCTGAGGCTTGCGGCTTGGGTGCTACTGCGGAGCTATGAGTGAGCGCAGCGTTAGGATCCCAGTCTTTATTCCTCTTGGCCTCTGCCGCATCTTGCGTTGGGGTGCGGCTGGCGCTCTTATTGTTAAAGGGCGTAGGAACTTTCATCACATAAACGGCAACGCCTAAGGCCACGCCTAGGCCGACGAGCACTCCCACAATCACGCCAATAAGCGTTCCGCCGCGTTCTTTGTTTTTTATTTTGCTTGTATGCATCACATTACACCCCTACATTTTGTCTGGAGCGCTCACGCCCAAAATCGCGAGGCCATTTTTAAAAACTTGCGCCGCTGCTGCTATTAACGCTAACCGAGCTAATTTGGTTGGCACGTCGTCCACCAAAATGCGTTCGGCATCGTAGTAGCTATGGTAGCTGCTTGCAAGTTCGCGCAGGTAGAACGTCACATCATGCGGCGCAAAGCCGCGTGCAGCCTCCGTCAGCATCGCGGAATACTTCGACAACTGCAGCATCAGCGACTGCGCAGCAGGGCTATCCAATGGTGATAAATCGACGGACGTGAGCGATGCGATTTGCCCGCCGCCTTCCTCAAACGTACGAAGAATCGAGCAGATGCGTGCGTGCGCGTATTGCACGTAGTACACAGGGTTGTCGTTATTCTTTTTGACCGCCAAGTCCACATCAAAGGTGTATTCAGTGTCGGGTTTGCGCGAGAGTAAAAAGAAGCGCACCGCGTCTGCCGATGTCCACTCAATCAAGTCGCGCAAGGTCACGTAGCTACCCGCACGCTTAGAAATTTTGACCTCTTCGCCGCCCCTCATCACGCGCACCATGGTGTGCAGCACGTAGTCGGGGTAGCCAGCGGGGATGCCCACATTCGCCGCTTGCAAGCCCGCCCGCACGCGGGCAATCGTGCCGTGGTGATCTGTGCCTTGGATGTTGATGACGCGGGTAAATCCGCGATCCCACTTGGCGATGTGATACGCCACGTCGGGTACGAAGTAGGTGTAGATCGATGCTCCTGGTGTTTCAGGATTTGACTTACGCATGACGCGGTCTTTGTCGTCGCCGTACTCGGTAGATTTGAGCCATAGCGCGCCGTCTTGTTCGTAGGTTTTGCCAGCCGCAACGATTTTGGCAACGGTCGCGTCCACACGTCCCGATGTGTACAGGCTAGACTCTAAATAGAAGTTGTCGAACTTGACGCGGAAGGCCGCCAAATCCAAGTCTTGTTCGTGGCGCAAATACGCCACGGCAAAGCTGCGAATGGCTTCCGCGTCGTCCACATTGCCGCCACTACTCAGGTAGTCCCGAGCAATATCTGCGATGTACTCGCCGTTGTAAAACGCCTTGCTGGCTGGGTTCTCTGGGTCGATCGGCCAGCAAGCGTCGCCAGGCTTAAATCCTTTGGCGCGTAGCTGGGTCGATTTGGTCAGCGTTTCAATTTGCACGCCCGCATCGTTGTAATAAAACTCTCGGTAAACCGAGACGCCCTGCGTCGCAAACAAATTGCAAATCGCGTCGCCCAGCGCGGCTTGCCGCCCGTGCCCCACGTGCAGTGGGCCTGTAGGGTTGGCGGAGACAAATTCCACGAGCAGTTTTTCGCAAGACGTATCGGATGGGGCTTGCGGGGCATCGATGTCTCGCAAGCCATAGTCCACGCCGCTTCGCAAAATATCGGTCACCGTGGTTTGCTTGGCAGCGGGCTTTAATCGAATGTTGATAAAGCCCGGACCTGCAATTTCCAAAGGCTCAGCCCACTTGGCAAAGGCAGGCGTGGCCTCTAAAGCCGCCTTCATCGTCTCGCCTAATACGCGTGGATTTTGTTTCAGCGTTTTGGATAGCTGCATTGCAGACGTGATCGCCAAATCGCCGTGAGCGGCGACTTTGGGTGACTCGAATTGGGCTTGGATGTTGACCTCAAGACCAGCATCGGTGAGGAGCTTGTCGAGGGTGGATTGGAGGGCGGAGAGGAGTTCGGATTGGATGCGGAGCATGGGGTGATTTTATTTGGACGTCTTTTTGTTGGTGACGCGTGCTTCTTTTGGGTAAACAAATCCAATAGGACGCTTAGCAGAATGTGCTTTTGCGGGTGGCTCACGCATAGAGTCCATCAGCTCGTTAATAGCGCGGTCATGCTGGGAGACTTTGTTCTCTAGCACAAGAAGCTTTTTTGAAATGGTTTGATTACTGCTGAGTAATGCCCGCATTTCTAGGAAGGCGCGAACCACATGAACGCTAATCTCGGTCGCACGAGGATTGTTCAAGAGTGTCGCTGCCATGATGGCGCCGTGCTCGGTGAATGCAATAGGTGAGTAGCGCCTTCCGCCTCGGCCAACGTTTGAGGTTGCAATTTGCAACCTCAAAGAATCGAACTCCTCCTCATCCAGTTGAAACATGAAGTCAGCAGGGAAACGAGCTAAATTGCGACGAACTTGCTGGTTAAACCGCTTGGTCGTTTCGCCATAAAAAGCTGCTAAGTCGGTATCGAGTAATACCCGTTGCCCACGAATCACGCGAATGCGGTGCGCGATTTCGCTGAGTGGCAGTGGGGTAATGGCATCCATGAGTGCATTCTATTTGAGAGTCTTCATGTTTAAGGTTGCAAATTGCAACCTTAAACGCCCTTCTACAATCGTACGATGACCCCACACATCCAAATTGCACGCGCCGCGCTGCTTGAGCCTTTCGGGCTCACCGATTCCGCTATTACCTCAGTTCTTTCGCATATCCAACAAAACGCGGTGGATGACGCGGATTTGTACTTCCAAACCACGCGCTCTGAGGGCTGGAGTTTGGAAGAAGGCATTGTGAAGACGGGTAATTTTTCGATCGACCAAGGCGTGGGCGTTCGCGCTGTGAGTGGCGAGAAGACAGCGTTTGCGTATTCGGACGATATTTCACTCGCGTCTTTGATGGATGCGGCTAGCGTGGTGCGTTCGATTGGGGCGCAGGGCGCAGCAGGGCGCGTCAAAGTAGGCGGCCGCCAAGCCCTATCCAGTAGGGCTTCCAAGAGTTTGCTCCCACGCAAGCTTTATGGCATGGACGACCCGATTGCTTCGCAAGGCAGCGCTGAGAAAGTCGCGCTGTTAGAAAAAGTAGAAAAACTCGCGCGCAGCAAAGATCCGCGCGTGAAGCAAGTGATGGCGGGCATTGCCGCCGAGCACGAAATCATTTACATCGCACGCTCTAACGGGCAGCGCTCAGCGGATGTGCGCCCGCTCGTGCGCCTGTCGGTCACGGTGATTGCCGAGCAAACGATTGCGGGCAAGGTGCGGAGGGAAACGGGCACGGGCGGCGGCGGCGGGCGTTTTGGCCTTGGTTATTTTGATGACGCGATCATTGAGGAGTACGTGACCAGTGCCGTGAATGCCGCGCTGATGAACTTACAAGCACGTCCCGCACCTGCAGGCGAAATGACCGTGGTGCTAGGGCCTGGCTGGCCTGGCGTTTTGCTGCACGAGGCCGTGGGGCATGGGCTGGAGGGTGATTTCAATCGCAAGGGATCGAGCGCCTTCGCGGGCATGATCGGCAAGCGCGTGGCGGCCAAGGGCGTGACGGTGCTGGACGATGGCACGATGAAAGACCGCCGTGGCTCGCTCAACATCGACGACGAAGGCAATCGCACGCAAAAGAATGTGCTGATTGAAGACGGCATCCTACGCGGCTATATCCAAGACAACTTGAATGCGCGCTTGATGGGCGTCAAGCCCACAGGCAATGGCCGCCGCGAGAGCTACGCCCACGTGCCGATGCCGCGTATGACCAACACCTACATGCTGGGTGGCGACAAAGATCCTGCGGAAATCGTCAAGAGTTTGAAACGTGGTCTTTACGCCACCAATTTTGGCGGTGGGCAAGTGGACATCACGTCTGGCAAATATGTGTTCTCCGCCAGCGAGGCGTTTTGGGTGGAGAACGGCAAGATTCAATATCCCGTGAAGGGCGCGACCATCATTGGTTCGGGCCCCGAGTCACTGAAAAAAATCACCATGATTGGCCACGACATGCGCCTAGACACGGGCGTGGGCGTGTGCGGCAAAGAAGGCCAAAGCGTGCCCGTGGGTGTGGGTCAGCCGACGCTGCGCATTGAGGGCATGACGGTGGGCGGGACGGCTTAAATTTCATCATGAGTCGCCGCGCCTTCCGCCTTGTATTTGCTGCTGTCGGGGTGATGGCTTTGGCGCTTGGCACTTGGCGGCATAGTGCGCGGCCTGTTCTGGCGCCTGCTGCGTTTGTGTCATTGCCCTCACAAGCCTCGCCTGCTATGGCCTTGCGTGAAGTCGCCCGTTTCGACATCCCTCGTCCAGCAGACGCACCCGCTGCACATGCCTCGTTTTTACTTGCTGACAAAGAGGGGGGTCTTCGTGCCTTTTGGTTTGCAGGCTCGCGTGAAAGCGGGCCAGATGTCCAAATTGTGATGAGCCAATTTGGGAATGGCGTTTGGACAAAACCTGTGACTGTTGTGAACAGGCACACGGTGTTTCGTGAGCTTGGTTTAGGTAGTTGGATTCGTCGGCTTGGCAATCCAGTGGCTTGGATGGATGCGCAAGGCCGAACGCACTTGTATGTGGTGGCAACGGGGCTGGGTGGTTGGGCGGCTTCGCGTATCTTGCACCTTGTGCAGGCCAAGCAGGGCAATGGCAACGGGGCTTCCCAGCCTGTTTTTGTACCGCAAGGGTTTTTGCAGCTATCTCCATTTTTTAACCTCAGTCACTTGGTGCGTGGCGCACCAATTCCAATGGCGGACGGCGACGTTTTGCTACCTGCGTACTTTGAGCTGGGTATTAAGTATCCCGTGGCAATTCGCTTAGATCGCAATGGCGAACTGGTGCAATCGCGGGATGCGGTGGTGCGCATGGCGGGCAATCTTGCATCGCTCCAGCCCACGGTGGTTGTGGCTTCCGATCAAAACGCCACAGCATATTTGCGTGATAACTCGGGGGATCAATTGCTGCGTTTTGTACAGACGAAGGACGGCGGGAGGTCGTGGACTGATGCGCCTAACAGTCAGGGCGCGATCGGTGAAGCTGGGGCGGATTTCGTGATTAACCCCGACTCGTCGGCGCTCGCGCTTCGCGTGGGCGATCAAACGCTGCTCATCCACAACCCGCAAACATCGGGGCGGCATCGTTTGGTCATCGAAGCGTCCAGAGATGGCCTGCGCGGCTTTAAACGCCTCGCCACACTGGAGTACGAGCCGCCGCAGCTGGAGGGCGTTGAGTTCAACGAATACTCGTATCCCAGCGCCGTGGTTGTGGGTGACAAACTGCACGTGAGTTATACCTATCAAAAGCGATGGATTCGGCACATGGTGTTGCATATCAAGAATGAGGAGGCAGACAAATGAAAACTGCCAAGCCTTTGCTCTTATTACTGGCACTCTGTGCTGTCACGGTGATTGACGTGGTGAGTGGTCTCAACTTGAATCTTTTTGGCTATGGTCGTGAGCCGCTGCTCTTTGCTCTGGGCGCTGTGGGTGTCGCGAGCGTCCTCTATTGCCTTGCAGGTGCGTGGCTGGGTATGATTACCCTCGTGCTGTGCTGTGTGTGGCTCATGCTTTATCCAGCTAAAAATGGCTTTGATGTGGTGCTTTCGCCCACACTGCTTGTGGGTGTCATGGTGTGGCTTTGGCAAAAATATATGACTAAAAATGAAGATTGATACACAACGAATGGTTGATCGCTACGCAGGGCAAATGCTGTGCGCGGCGCTATCAATGGTTCATCGCTTAAAACCGCGTAAAGCGCTGGCAGACGAGGCTTTTCAACCTCGCGCTATCGCCATTTTGATGCTCTCCGAAATGGGCTCCATGGTGCTGGCGCAGCCCATGGTTGGCTATTTAAAAGAGCGCTACCCAGCTGCTGATTTGCATGTGGTGCAGCTGGGTAAAAATCAAGAAATCGTGCGCTTACTGGGCTTTGCCAAGCCTGAGCACATGCACGCGATTGATGACTCGTCGCTCGTCAATTTGATCAGCAGCTTGTACCGTGTGATTCATGATTTGCGCCGCGCAGGAGTCGATGCCGTGATCGACTGCGAGCTGTTTGCGCGAATCAGCAGTGTGATTGCCTATTTGAGCGGTGCCAGTCGCATGGCGGGCTTTACACCGCATACGCAAGAAGGACTTTATCGCGGCAGCTTTATCAATTGCGCCGCGCCCTACAACCCCTATCGGCGTATGGCCGATCAGTTCATCACGCTGGCGAGGGCGCTGGAAAAACCAGCCGATGCCATGCCGCGTAGCAAGCAACCGAGCATCGCGTTTGCAGGTGATGCTCGCTTCGAAGCCCTGCAGCCATTGGCTTTGCGGGATGGTGAGCTTGCAAACGCAGTCGCAAAACTCAAGATGGATTTTCCGCAGTTAGGCGACAAGCCGCTAGTGCTACTCTATCCAGGCGGCGGTATTTTGCCGATTCGTGCTTGGCCCGATAATTATTTTTCTACTACTGCCAAAGCCTTGCTGGACGTGGGCTGCGCGGTAGGCTTCATTGGATTGCCTGTGGACAAACCGCTGGCACAAAGTTTAGTTAAAAAGCTCGGGCACGAGGCTGCGCTTGACCTCACGGGCTACACCAAAAATATCCGCGAGCTCTTGGTGTTGTTTTTTCACGCCAAGCTACTCATTACTAACGACGGCGGGCCAGGGCATTTTGCTGCGCTCACGCCGATTCATACCATCATGTTGTTTGGCCCTGAAACCCCGGCGCTTTATGCGCCGCTTGCCTCTAGCCTTGGCGGCGAATCGGTGGCGTTGTTCGCGGGCACGCCTTGCTCGCCGTGCCTTACAGCCTATAACCACCGGACCAGTAGCTGCGACGGCAACAACGTGTGCTTGCAAGAAATCACGCCGCCGCTGGTGCTGTCGCATGCCAGCCGTATGCTGGGGATAGCCGCATGAGTGAGCACTCTTTGATGCAACGCCTCAAACGTCTCGCTTGGCGTTTCGCACGTTTTGGTGTGGTGGGTGGATCGGGCATTTTTGTCAACCAAGCCGTGCTTTACGCGGGAATGGAGTGGCTGTTTGCGGGCATTGCAAAAGATGGGCGACTCAATTACGCGCTGCCGTTGGCGATTGCTATTGCGACCACCTATAACTTCTTTTGGAATCGCTTGTGGACATGGCGCGAGCGCCGCGCTGTCGAATCCACTGGGGTGGCATCCCAATACACCAAGTACGTGGTGGCAACCTTAATTGGTAGCTCGTTGCAATACTTTCTAACTCGCTATTTAGCTAGCGATGGCGGCTTTGCGCTGCATTACGGCATTGCAAATTTGATAGCCATTGGCATTGCAAGTTTGGTTAATTTTGTGATCAACGACCGCGTCACCTTTAGGAAAGTCAGCGAGTGAAAGTGGCGGCTGGTCTTGGCGCGGCACTTTTACTTGCGCTGACCTACTTGCTCAATCTTGGCAGCCCTTATGCGCCGACCAATGGCGACGAAATGGTTTATTTGCATATTGCGCGCTTGACCAGCGAGAGCGGTCATTGGTTGCCGCTGGTCTCCGATTTGCAAACGCCCGCAGGCAGCGAGATGCGCAATACCAAGCCGCCGCTTTTATTTTGGCAAGCGATGGCGGCGGGGCAGTGGGGTTGGGATTTATTCACGCTTCGCTTGCCGTATGTTTTGGAGACGCTACTTACGGCAGGACTCGTTGGC
>Ga0228699_1000446_pt1 | contig 31164 bp, 26 predicted proteins | sample McNCre217_Aug_MG_FD_178016 | JGI IMG/M metagenome (GOLD analysis project Ga0228699, IMG submission 178016) | Freshwater microbial communities from McNutts Creek, Athens, Georgia, United States - 2-17_Aug_MG | ecosystem: Environmental > Aquatic > Freshwater > Creek | place: USA: Georgia... | reverse complement strand
ACGGCTTCTACTACGACTTCTCGTACAAGCGCCCCTTCACGCCCGAAGACCTGGCTGCCATCGAAAAGAAGATGGGCGAGCTGGCCAAGAAGGATGAGAAGGTCACCCGCAAGGTGCTGCCGCGCGACGAAGCCATCACCTACTTCAAGGGCCTGGGCGAGCACTACAAGGCCGAGCTGATCGAGGCCATCCCGCAGGGCGAAGAGGTCTCGCTGTACTCGGAAGGCCGCTTCACCGACCTGTGCCGTGGCCCCCACGTGCCCAGCACCGGCAAGCTCAAGCACTTCAAGCTGATGAAGCTGGCCGGCGCCTACTGGCGAGGCGACCACCGCAACGAGCAGCTGCAGCGCGTGTACGGCACCGCCTGGACCAGCAAGGACGACCTGCAGGCCTACCTGACCCGCCTGGAGGAAGCCGAGAAGCGCGACCACCGCAAGCTGGGGCGCGAGCTCGATTTGTTCCACATCGACGAGTGCTCGCCGGGCACCGTGTTCTGGCACCCCAAGGGCTGGACGCTGTGGCAAGAGGTGGAGCAGTACATGCGCCGCGTCTACCGCGACAACGGCTACCTCGAAGTCAAGGGCCCGCAGATCCTCGACAAGTCGCTGTGGGAGAAGACCGGCCACTGGGACAAGTACCGCGAGAACATGTTCACCACCGAGTCGGAAAAGCGCGACTACGCGCTCAAGCCGATGAACTGCCCCGGTCACATCCTGATCTACAAGCAAGGCGTCAAGAGCTACCGCGACCTGCCGCTGCGCTTCGGCGAGTTTGGCCAGTGCCACCGCAACGAGCCTACCGGTGGCCTGCACGGCATCATGCGTGTGCGTGGCTTCACGCAGGACGATGGCCACATCTTCTGCACCGAAGACATGATCCAGGCCGAAGTGGCTTCGTTCACGGCGCTGCTCAAGAAGGTCTACGCCGATTTCGGCTTCACCGAGATCCTCTACAAGCTGTCGACCCGACCTGAAAAGCGCATCGGCACCGAAGAGAGCTGGGACAAGGCCGAAGCCGCGCTGGCCGAGGGCCTGCGTGCTGCCGGTTGCGAGTTCGAGTACCTGCCGGGCGAAGGCGCCTTCTACGGTCCCAAGATCGAGTACACGCTGAAAGACGCGCTGGGTCGCCAGTGGCAGTGCGGCACGATCCAGGTGGACCCCAACCTGCCCGAGCGCCTGGATGCCGAGTACGTGGGCGAAGACGGCCAGCGCCACCGCCCGGTCATGCTGCACCGGGCCATCGTGGGCAGTTTGGAGCGCTTCATCGGCATCCTGATCGAGCAGCACGCGGGCGCGTTGCCGACCTGGCTGTCGCCGGTGCAGGCCGTGGTGCTCAACATCACTGATGCCCAGGCGGAATACGCGGCCCAAGTGGCTGCGGCACTGGAAAAGGCCGGCATCCGCACCAAGCTCGACACGGCCAACGACAAGATCACCTACAAGATCCGCCAGCACGCCATGCAGAAGGTGCCGTTCTTCGTGGTGCTGGGCGACAAGGAGCGCGAAGCGGGCACGGTGGCCGTGCGCGCGCGTGGCAACCAAGACCTGGGTGTGATGTCGCTGGACGTGCTGGTGGGCACCATCCAGCAGGCCATCGCCGACAAGCGCTGAGCCGGTTGCTCGGCTGCGGCTGTGGGGTGTCTGCGACTGCCTGGTGGCGGCTTGCAGGCATTCCTGGCCGCCGGGGCGTGCTTTCTGCTGAAAGCCGTATAAAATCGAGGAGCCTCCATCTGGGGATGGAGTGCTGGCTGCCCGGGCCTGCTGTACTGGGCGCCTTCCATACTTTCCCGTGGATTGCTGGCAAAGGGCCCGGAGAGCCTGCTGCCCGAAGGACTAGACATCGCTACCAACTTCTTTGATCGCCGCACGCGCAATGACGAGCGCAAGCACCGGCTGAATCGCGAAATCACTGCCTCTGAAGTGCGCCTGAACGGCGTCGAGAACGAACCCCTGGGCATCGTGTCCATCCAGGAAGCTCTGCGCATGTCCGCTGAGCTGGATGTGGACTTGGTCGAGGTGGCGGCCCAGGCCGATCCGCCGGTCTGCCGCCTGATGGACTACGGCAAGTTCAAGTACCAGGAGCAGAAGAAGGCCCACGACGCCAAGATGAAGCAGAAGGTCATCGAGGTCAAGGAAGTCAAGTTCCGCCCCGGTACCGACGAAGGCGACTACCAGATCAAGCTGCGAAACCTGCGCCGCTTCCTGGAAGATGGCGACAAGGGCAAGGTCACGCTGCGCTTCCGCGGCCGTGAAATCACCCACCAGGAACTGGGCATGAAGCTGCTCGAGCGCGTGCGTGACGACCTGACCGACTGCTCGGTGGTCGAGAACATGCCCAAGCTCGAAGGCCGCCAGATGATCATGGTGCTGGGCCCGAAAAAGAAGAAATGAACGGCGGCCATGCAGATGTGTGCATGGCGCTGAAAAATCTTCTATAATCTGAGGCTTCGCCCCAAATGCGTGGCGCTGACGCTGCTGACAAGGCAGTTCAGGCGCCACAAATTTTTTGTGTGGTGAAGATTTCGAGAAGCAACTGAAGGCCAGTGAAGACGTGGGTGGACACCACGGCGCCTGTCAGGAGCAAGTCACAAGGAGCATGCAATGCCCAAGATGAAGTCGAAGAGCAGCGCGAAGAAACGTTTTCGCGTCCGTCCCGGTGGCACCGTCAAGCGCGGTCAAGCCTTCAAGCGTCACATCCTGACCAAGAAGACCACGAAGAACAAGCGTCAGCTGCGCGGCGCTGTGAACGTGCACGAAACCAACATGGGCCACATGGCCCAAATGCTGCCTTTCGCCGGCCTGTAAGCCGCGAAGCAGTTGTTGGATCTGGTCTTTATCTTTTAACGCTGAAGGAGCTGAAACATGCCTCGCGTCAAACGTGGCGTTACCGCCCGTGCCCGTCACAAGAAAGTGCTCGCCCTGGCCAAGGGTTTCCGTGGCCGTCGTAAGAACGTCTACCGCATCGCCAAACAGGCGGTGATGAAGGCTGGTCAATACGCCTACCGTGACCGCCGTGCCAAGAAGCGCGAATTCCGCCGCCTGTGGATCGCCCGTATCAACGCCGCCAGCCGTTCGCTGGGCTTGACCTACAGCAAGTTCATGGCTGGCATCAAGAAGGCTTCGATCGAGATCGACCGCAAGGTGCTGTCTGACATGGCCATCAACGACCCCGCTGCGTTCGCCAGCATCGTCGAAAAGGCCAAGGCTCAACTGGCTGCCTGAGACATCTCAGCCAAGGCTGGCTGATCCCGCAAGCGATCCACCAGCCCGCGCGCCTGACCTTCAGGCGTGCGACCCCACCGAAGGCCAACAGCGATGTTGGCCTTTTTCGTTTCTCTGCCCCGAGTGCGCACCATGACCGACCTCGACGCCCTGGTGGCTCAGGCCCAGGAAGCCTTTGCCCAAGCCGCCACGCCCGCTGACCTGGAGAACGCCAAGGCGCGTTTCCTCGGCAAGTCCGGCAGCCTGACCGACCTGCTCAAGGGCATGGCCGCGCTGAGCCCGGAAGAGAAGAAGACCCGTGGCGCCGCCATCAACCAGACCAAGCAACAGGTCGAGGCCGCGCTGAACGCGCGCCGCCAGGCCCTGGCCGATGCCGAGTTGGCGCAGCAGCTGCAGGCCGAGCGCCTGGACGTGACCCTGCCGGGCCGCCGCCGTGGCGAGGGTGGCCTGCACCCGGTGTCGCTGTCGATCGAGCGCATCGAAGGCATCTTCGGCTCGATGGGCTTTGACGTGGCCGATGGCCCCGAGATCGAGGCCGATTGGTTTAACTTCACTGCGCTGAACACGCCGGAGGATCACCCCGCGCGTTCGATGCACGACACCTTCTACGTGGAAGGTGGTCACCTGCTGCGCACGCACACCAGCCCGATGCAGGTGCGCTACGCCGTGCAGCACGTCAAGCGCCACGCCGAGGCCATCGGCCGCGGCGAGCGCATGCCCGAGATCCGCGTGATCGCGCCGGGCCGCACCTACCGCGTCGACAGCGACGCCACGCACTCGCCCATGTTCCACCAGTGCGAAGGCCTGTGGATCGGCGAATCGGTCAGCTTCACCGACCTGAAGGCGGTACTGGGCGATTTCTTTGCGACCTTCTTCGAGACGACCGAGCTGGACATCCGCTTCCGCCCGTCGTTCTTCCCGTTCACCGAGCCGTCGGCCGAAGTGGACATCGCCTTCTCGTCGGGGCCGCTCAAGGGCCGCTGGCTGGAGGTGGGTGGCGCCGGCCAGGTGCACCCGAACGTGGTGCGCAACTTTGGCCTCGATCCTGAGCATTACATCGGCTTTGCCTTTGGCCTGGGCCCGGATCGCCTGACCATGCTGCGCTATGGTGTGAATGACCTGCGCCAGTTCTTTGAAGGCGACCTGCGCTTTTTGCAGCAGTTCCAGTGATCCTGCGCGCCGAGTTCAAGCCAGGGCAGGGCGGTTCGCTGCAAGGCGACTGCAGCCCGGCCAGGTGTGCAACCCTGGGCCTGTGAGGCCCCGACCGTGTCCAAGGAGTCCGAGATGAGTAGCATCCCCACCGTCCGTGCATGGGCCGCCCAAGAGGCCGCCAAGCCGCTGGTTCGCTTTGACTACACGCCGGGCCCGCTGGGCGCCGAAGAGGTCGAGATCCAGGTCGAGCATTCGGGCCTGTGCCACTCCGACGTGTCGATGATCGACAACGAGTGGGGCTTCTCGGCCTACCCCATCGTGGGTGGCCACGAGGTGGTGGGCACGGTGGTGGCACTCGGCAGCCAGACCAAGGGCTTGAAGCTGGGGCAAAAGGTGGGCGTGGGCTGGATGGCTTCGTCGTGCATGGCCTGCCAGCCCTGCATCGGCGGCGAGCCCCACCTGTGCCGCGCGGGAGTGCCCACCATCGTGGGCCACCACGGCGGTTTTGCCGAGCGCGTGCGCGCCCACTGGCTGTGGGCCTGCCCCATCCCCGAGGGCCTGGATGCGGCCAAGGCCGGCCCGCTGCTGTGCGGCGGCATCACCGTGTTCTCGCCCTTCCTGATCCACGACATCAAGCCCACGGCCCGCGTGGGCGTGGTGGGCATCGGCGGCCTGGGCCACCTGGCGCTGAAATTTGCCCGTGCCTGGGGCTGCGAGGTCACGGCCTTCACGTCCAGCGACAGCAAGCGCGACGAGGCCATGGCCTTGGGCGCGCACCGTGTGGTCTCCAGCGTTGATCCCAAGGCCATGAAGGCCGTGGCCGGTCGGCTCGACATGGTGCTGGTCACCGTCAACGTGATGCTGAACTGGAAGGCGCTGATGGGCACGCTGGCGCCGCACGGCAAGCTGCACCTGGTGGGCGTGTTGCCCCAGCCGATGGAGGTCGAGGCCTTCCCGCTGATCGGCGGCCAGCGCAGCGTGTCGGGCTCGCCCACGGGCTCGCGCCAGCAGATCGACACCATGCTTGAGTTCTGTGCCCGCCACGGCATCGAGCCGCAAACCGAACATTTCCCGATGAGCCGCATCAACGAGGCCCTGGACCACATGCGCGCTGGCAAGGCCCGCTACCGCGTGGTGCTGGACGCCGACTTCGCCTGAGCCGCTCACACGACACCCGATTTCCCGAGGAAACCTTTCCATGCAATTCCCCGAGTCCTGGCTGCGATCGTTCTGCAACCCCGACCTGACCACCCAGCAACTGGCCGACCTGCTGACCATGGCCGGCCTGGAGGTGGAAGAGCTGCAACCCGTGGCACCGGCCTTCACGGGCGTGGTGGTGGGCCATGTGCTGGAGGTGGCCAAGCACCCCGATGCCGACCGCCTGAACGTGTGCAAGGTGGATGCGGGCACGGGCGAGGTGCTGCAGATCGTGTGTGGCGCGCCCAATGTGCGGCCGGGCATCAAGGTGCCGTGTGCTGTCGTGGGCGCGGCCCTGCCACCCGGCGCAGACAGCAAAGACGGCAAGCCCTTCATGATCAAGAAGGGCAAGCTGCGCGGCGTCGAAAGCCTGGGCATGCTGTGCTCGGCCAAAGAGCTGGGCGTGGCCGAAGAGTCGAGTGGCTTGCACATCCTGGCCGATGACGCACCGGTGGGCGTCAGCATCCGCGATCACCTGCGCCTGGACGACACGCTGTTCACGCTCAAGCTCACGCCCAACCTGGCGCACTGCCTGAGCGTGGCCGGCATCGCCCGCGAGGTCTCGGCCCTGACCGGTGCACCGCTGACGCTGCCCGCCATCACCCCGGTGCTGCCCAGCATCGACGACCGCCTGCCCGTGAAGGTCGAAGCCACCGACCTGTGCGGCCGTTTCGCGGGCCGCGTGATCAAGGGTGTGAACCCCAAGGCCACCACGCCCGCGTGGATGGTCGAGCGCCTGGCCCGTTGCGGCCAGCGTTCGGTGTCGCCGCTGGTGGACATCTCGAACTACGTGATGTTCGAGCTGGGCCAGCCTTCGCACGTGTTTGACCTGGACAAGATCAAGGGCGGCCTGACCGTGCGTTGGGGCCAGCCGGGCGAGCAACTCAAGCTGCTCAACGGCAACACCATCACCGTGGACGCCGAGGTGGGCGTGATCGCCGATGCGGCCCAGCTGGAATCGCTGGCCGGCGTGATGGGCGGCGACCCGACCGCTGTGGGCGACGACACCACCAACGTCTACCTGGAAGGCGCCTTCTGGTGGCCGCGCGCCATCGCGGGCCGTGCCCGCCGCTACAACTTCTCGACCGATGCTTCGCACCGCTACGAGCGCGGCGTGGACCCGGCGCCCACCGCCCAATACCTGGAGCGCATCACCCAGCTGATCATCGAGGTGTGTGGCGGCCAGGCCGGTCCGCTGGACGACCAGCAGCTGGCCATGCCCGAGCGCAAGCCCGTGGTGCTGCGCCTGTCGCGCGCCCAGCGTGTGATCGGCATGCCGGTGAGCCGCGAGCAGGTCGAGACCGTGTTCACCCGCCTGGGCCTGCCGTTCGCGGCAGCCGAGCAGGGCGGAGACCTGCATTTCACCGTCAACCCGCCGAGCTGGCGCTTCGACCTGCAGATCGAAGAAGACCTGATCGAAGAGGTGGTGCGCGTGATCGGCTTCGACAAGCTGCCGCGCCGCGCGCCCAAGGCCCCGATCACGGCCCTGGTGCGCCCGGAAGCCCGCCGTGGCCTGTACGCCGTGCGCCGTGCCGTGGCCGCGCGTGGCTACCAAGAGGCCATCACGTTCAGCTTTGTGGAAGAAAAGTGGGAGGCCGACTTTGCCGGCAACCCCAACCCGATCAAGGTGCTGAACCCGATTGCCAGCCCGCTGTCGGTGATGCGCAGCAACCTGGTGGGCTCGCTGATCGAGGTGCTGCGCACCAACCTGTCGCGCAAGACGGCCGACCGCGTGCGCCTGTTCGAGGTGGGCCGCGTGTTCCACCGCGACGCCAGCGTGCAAGGCACCGACACCACCGTGGGCGGCTTCCGCCAACCCATGCGCGTGGCCGGCCTGGCTTACGGCCCCGCCGAATCCACCCAGTGGGGCGTGGCCTCGCGCGCCGTCGATTTCTTCGACGTGAAGGGCGACGTGGAGGCCTTGCTGGCCCCCTTGGCGCTGCGCTTCGAGGCCGCCGAGCACCCCGCTTGCCACCCCGGCCGCTGTGCCCGCGTGTGGGTGACCTTGCCTGAGGGCGAGGTCGATGCCGGTTGGGTGGGCGAGCTGCACCCCAAGTGGCGCCAAGGTTACGACTTGCCGCAAGCCCCGGTGCTGTTTGAGCTTGATGCGCAGGTGTTGGTCTCGCGCCCGGTGCCGGCCTTCGGTGGCGTGCCCAAGATGCAGTCGGTGTTCCGCGACCTGGCCTTGGTGGTGAACGACGCCACGGCCCACGACGCGCTGATGGGCGCCATCACCGCCGCTTCAACGGACGGCCTGGTGCGTGGCGCCAAGCTGTTCGACATCTACAAGCCCAAGCAGCCCGTGGCCGGCATCGCCGACAACGAGCGCAGCCTGGCAGTGCGCGTGGAGCTGCGCGACGACGAGCAAACCCTGACCGACGAGCGCATCGATGCCGCCATGCAAGCGGTTTTGGCGCAGTTGGCGCAAACGGTACAGGCCCGAGTTCGGGCATGATGTATCGTTTGTTGAGATTTGCTTAAAACCGAGGAGACCCCGGCTGTGCCCGGGGTGTCGCACATGAACGACGCCATCCAGGACACCCAGGTGCTGCTGCCCACGATCGAGACGCCGACGCTCACCAAGGCCGAGATGTCGGAGTTGCTGTTCGAGCGCCTGGGGCTCAACAAGCGCGAATCCAAGGACATGGTGGAAGCGTTCTTTGACGCCATCCACGACAGCCTGGTGCAGGGCGACGAGGTCAAGCTCTCGGGCTTTGGCAACTTCCAGATCCGACGCAAGGCACCGCGCCCGGGGCGCAACCCGCGCACGGGTGAGGCCATCCCCATCGAGGCCCGCAACGTCGTCACCTTCCATGCGAGCCAAAAGCTCAAGGACATGGTGCAGGGCGACGACGACAGCGACGAGACGCTGGCGTAAAGTCGCGCATCGGCAAACTTGAACCACACAGCAGGCCAGCATGGGAGCTCCTGACCGCACCGACGGCGTTTTGCCGCCGATCCCGGACAAGCGCTACTTCACCATCGGTGAGGTCAGCGAGCTGTGCCTGGTCAAGCCGTATGTGCTGCGCTACTGGGAGCAGGAGTTCGTCCAGCTCAAGCCCATGAAGCGCCGCGGCAACCGCCGCTACTACCAGCACCACGAGGTGATGCTGGTGCGCCGCATCCGCGAGCTGCTCTACGAGCAAGGCTTCACCATCCAAGGCGCCCGCAACCAACTGGCTGATGTGAGCGTGCCGCAGGTGCTGGGCCGTGACGACGTGGATGACCTGGCCTTGGGGGCTGAGCTCGACGCCGATGGCGTGGCCACCGGCTTGTTGGTCCAAGATGGCGCGATGGACTTGGCCGCCCCTGTGCTGGCGCGCGCCCGCAAGCCGCGTGTGCAAGCGGGTGCCCAATCGCGTGCCTTGCAGGCCGCTGCGCCGGCCAGCCTGGAGACCTTCCATGCGCCTGAATTGCGCAGCCTGCAGCAGCTGCCGGCAGAAGACGTGCAGGCCCTGCGTGCGGCGCTGTTGTCCATCCGCGACTTGCTGAGCTGATGCGTGGTTTTCTTCAACAAATTGACTGTGCGCTGGAATTCTTGAAAAACCGTGTTATAGTCTAAGTCTTCGTCGGGGCGTAGCGCAGCCTGGTAGCGCACTTGCATGGGGTGCAAGGGGTCGCGAGTTCGAATCCCGCCGCCCCGACCAGAAGTTCACGAGGGTCAGCAGAGCAATCTGCTGACCCTTTCGTGTTTTTGGGCTCCGCTGGCAAGGTCACACCCCGGCGCGGTCGGCGCCACGGCGGCTGGGCCGCTGATGGCCTCAGCGGCGCTTGGCCAAGGCCTTCTCGAACTCCTGCTGCAACACCACCGGGAAGGCCGCACTGACCGAGCCGATCGCCAATGGGCGCAGGCGCTCGAAGAGTTGGCGCAACGTGGCGGCAGAGGCGGGCAGGTCGCCGGTCGCGTCAGCTTGAGTGCCCTCGGCTGACGTGGGGCTGCCAGCAGCCGCACCAGCTGCATCACCGCCATCCACGGTGCCATCCACAGCACCCGCAACCTCGGCCTCGTGCGCCATGCGCAGCACCTCTTGCAAGAAGAGCTTCTCCACGTAGGCCTGGGCGATCACCCGCGCGTGGCTGACCAGCGTGTCTTGCAAATCGAGCACGAGGTTGAGCGGCACACGCATCTCGGCGAGCTGGATGCCGATGCGCTCCAGTGCGGGGCTCAGCATCTCCACGTTGTCGGCGTCAACCGCGCGGTACAGGCCATTGCTGGCCAGGCGGGCGCGATCGGCCTCGCTGGCGCCCTCGCCCCAGTGCACAGCCATGTCGCGCAAGGCCTTGCGTTGCGGCCGCTCCACCGTGAAGAAGGTCTTGGAAAACAGCTGGCCAATCAGCGCATACTCTCCCCATGCACCGCCCGGGGCTTGGTCCAGCAGGCCCTTGATGGTGTCGAGTTTGAAGCCTTGTTGGCGCAGGTCGCGGATCAGGCTGAGCTTCGCCACATGTTGGTCGTCGTACAGCCCGAGTCGCCCTTGCAGGCGCGGCGGCGGCAGCAAGCCACCCGTTTGGTACGCGCGGATGTTGCGCACGCTCACGCCCGTGGCGGCCGACAAGGCTTCCACCGTCCATTGCTTGGGCGGCGCAGCGTCGTTGTCCGGAGTGGGGGTGGCAGGGGCAGCGCGGCGGCGGGCGGACATGGTGGCGCGAAAGGTAAAGAGAGGGTGGGCGATGATACCCATGCGATCTTGCAACCGCCGTGTAGCATAGGGGTGATTTTCCGCCTGATTCCGATGTCGACCTTGTCACGTCCTCACATGAAACTTGAGTCCGCCCCGCGGGTTCGCGCGCGCGCCAGGGTGCTGGCTGTCTGGCCTGCCGCTTTGCTGCTGGCGTCATGTGCCGCGCTGTGCCTGCCTGGCCTGGCCGGGGCGCAGCTGGCCTCGCCATCGCCACCTGTGTTGCTTGAGGCGCCAGGGCGCACGGTGGCAGGGGTGAGCTTTCCTGGCGCGCAGTTGCTGGGCGACGCCCCTTTGAGCCTGCGCGGTGTGGGCGTGCGCGCCAAGATGATCATCAAGGTGTATGCCGCTGGCCTGTACTTGCCGCCGCAGCAGGCGGTGCAAGACCCCACCGAGGTGCCGCAGCTGGCCTGTGCGCACCGGCTGCAGCTGGTGATGCTGCGCGATGTCGACGGCCCGCGCATGAGCGATGGCCTGGCCCACGCCATGCTCGAAGGACTCGATGAGGCGCATGCCCAAGCCATCCGGGCCCGCGTGCAGGAGCTGGCCCAGGCGCTGCTGGCCCACGGCGACGTGCACCGGGGTGATGTGATTTGGGTGGATTACCGGCCCGAGCGCGGCACGCGCGTGAGCATCGGTGGGCAGGCGGTCACGCCAGACATCGCCGGGGGTGACTTCAACGCCGCGATGACCGGCATGTGGCTGGGGGCGCATGCCCCCGACGCCAAGCTCAGGGCCGCTCTGGTTGGGCAGACCGAGCCGTGATCAGCACTTGATGCCCATGTGCAGGGCCACCACGCCGCCGGTCATGTTGTGCACGTCGACGTGGCCAAAGCCGGCCGTCTTCATCATGGCCTTGAGGGTGGCCTGATCGGGGTGCATGCGGATGGATTCGGCCAGGTACTTGTAGCTCTCGGCGTCGCCCGCCACCAACTGCCCCAGCTTGGGCAGGATGTTGAACGAGTACCAGTCATAGGCCTTCTCCAGGGGCTTGGCCACCTTCGAGAATTCGAGCACCAGCAGGCGGCCGCCCGGGCGCAGCACGCGGCACATCTCGGCCAGGGCGGCGTCCTTGTGGGTCATGTTGCGCAGGCCAAAGGCCACGGTGACGATGTCGAAGGTGCCGGTGGGGAAGGGCAGCTTTTCGGCGTCGCACAGCGTGGTGGGCAGGGCCAGGCCGGTGTTGAGCAGGCGGTCGCGGCCGGTGCTCAACATGGCCTCGTTGATGTCGGTGTGCACCACCATGCCGGAGCGGCCAGCGCGGCGGGCGAAGGCCTCGGCCAGGTCGCCCGTGCCACCGGCGATGTCGAGCACCTTGGAGCCTTCTCGCACGCCACTGGCGGCGATGGTGTAGGCCTTCCACAGGCGGTGCATGCCCATGGACATGAGGTCGTTCATCACGTCGTACTTCGACGCGACCGAATCGAACACGCCGCGAACACGACCAGCCTTTTCAGACTCGTCGACCTGCTGGAAACCGAAATGCGTGGAGCTCATGGGGCGGCATCTTAAGCCAACACCGTGCCGCTGGCGGCCATGGCCCGCGCACAGGCTGCGCCGCTGGCCCAGGCCCACTGGAAGTTGTAGCCCCCCAGCCAGCCGGTGACGTCCACCACCTCGCCGATGAAGTGCAGGCCGGGCACGTGGCGGCTTCCCATCGATTGGGATTGCAGCGCTTGCGTGTCGACGCCCCCTGCGGTGACCTCGGCCTTGGCGTAGCCCTCGCTGCCCGTGGGCATCACCGCCCAGTGCTGGGCCGTGTGCGCGAGCGTGGCCAGCGATTTGTCGCGGGCATCGGCCAGGTTCATGTCGGGGCGCAGGCCCAGCTCGTCACCTTGACTGTCGATGAAGGCCTGCAACCAGGCCTGGGCGGCACGCTGCGGCATGTGGCCTTGGATCAGCTGCGCCCAGGCGCTGCCCAGTTGCTTGCGTGAGCCGTGCTTGGCGTCGGTCAGGGCCGTGGCCAAGTCCAGCCCTGGGGCCAGGTCGAGCGTGATGGGCTGGCCAGGGTGCCAGTAGCTGGACACCTGCAAGATCGCCGGCCCGCTCAGGCCCCGGTGGGTGAAGAGCAGGTCTTCGTGGAAGCGCACCGCGCCGCCTTGGCGCCGGGCCGCCTTGCCCGTGGCGGGCAGCGGTTCGGCTTGGGCAAACACGGCCATCGATGCGCCCGCCAGCGGCACATAGGGCCCCCAGGCTTGGGCGTCGAAGGTCAAGGGCACGAGGGCAGGGCGCAAGGGCTGCAGCGTGTGGCCCAGGCGGGTGGCCAGGCGTTGGCCGAAATCGGTGGCGCCGATCTTGGGGATGGCCAGGCCGCCGGTGGCCACCACAAGGCGGTGGGCCTGCTCGGTGCCCTGGTCGGTGTCGACCTCGAAGCGCATGGCGCCATCGCCCGACAGCAGGCGCACATCGCGCACGCCGCAGGGCTGGCGACGGCTCACGCCACCTTGGTCGCATTCGGCCAGCAGCATGCGGATGATGTCGTCGCTCTTGTGGTCACAAAACAGCTGGCCCTTGTGCTTTTCGTGCCAGGCGATGCCGTGGCGCTCGACCAGGTCGATGAAGTCGCGCGGGGTGTAGCCCGCCAGGGCCGAGCGGCAGAAATGCGGGTTGGCGCCCAGGTAGTTGGCCGGGCCGACATCGAGGTTGGTGAAGTTGCAGCGCCCGCCGCCCGAGATGCGGATCTTCTCGGCCACCTTGGCCGCGTGGTCGAGCAGCAGCACGCGCAGGCCCATCTGGCCCGCCATGCCCGCGCAAAACAGGCCGGCAGCGCCTGCGCCGATGACGATCACGTCCCAGTGGTGAGGTGCGGCTTGGGGCAAGTGAGGGTCCTTTGGCATCGGTGAGCGGCAGGCGCAGCGGCCATGCCGTGGGCCGTGTGGGGGCAAGGCCACACGCGCCGAACATCAACAAAAATGAGGGGCAGCAGGCGAGCGGTCAGGCGCGGGGGGCGCTGTCGCCGGGCGCGTCGCCACGGTCACTGGCGCGGCGGCGCGGATCCTGGGCCGCCCATTCTGCGTCAGCTTCCGGGGGCTCGGTGGGGGCGGCGGTGCCCGGGGTGAGGGCTTCGGCCTCGCCCGTGACAGCGCGGCCACGGCCTTGCTGCTTGGCTTGCTGCAGGGCCTGCTCGGCGCGCTGGGTGGCGTCCGTCATCGACTCTTTGGCGCCAATTTGCACCACGCCAAAGCTCAGGCTCAGCGGCTTTTGGTGCAGCACGCGGCGTTCGCGGTCGAGCTGGCGCACCATGCGGTCGGCCACGTACAGGGCGTCTTTGGTGGAGGTGTCGGGCAGCAGGGCCACGAACTCATCGCCCCCCAGTCGGCCCAGCAGGTCGCGGCTGCGCAGCATCTTGCGGGCGGTGCCGGCCACGAGTTTCAATGCCTCGTCGCCGCCTGCGTGGCCGCTTTCTTCGTTGATCTGCTTGAAGTGGTCGATGTTGAACACCATCAGCGACGAGCGGCCGGGTGCGGCCAGGCGCAGCGTCTGCAGGGCCATCTCGTTGAAGTGCCGGCGGTTGGGCACCTGGGTCAGCATGTCGAAGTCGGCGAGCACGCGCAACTGGCGGTGCGATTCGCGCAGGTCTTGCTCGGTGCGCTCGTAGGTCAGCAGCAGGCACATGTAGACCGAGAACATCACGCCAGCCACCAACCCGATCAGCACCACAGGCTGTTGCACGTGGTTGGCATCGGCCACCGGGGCGCCCCAGGCGGTGAACGCCGCGATCATGCGGGGCATCTGGGCGATGGCGGCCACGCACAGCAAGAACAAGATGGTCTTGAGGTAGGGGCTTTGGCGCCAATCGCGGATCGAGTGCACCTGCCAGGCGGTGTAGCCGTAGTTGGCGATGTTGATCAGGCTGAAGGTGGCCACTCGGGCGCCCACGTCGTCTTGGTTGGACGACCAGACGCTGACGTACAGCGCAAAGCCGGCCACCAGCAAGACCAGGTCGGCCCACTGCGGGGTGCGGAAATTGGTGCGCGCGTAGAACTGCCGGGTGCCGGCCAGCATGGTCAGCGGCCACTGCAGCGTCAGCAAGGTGGAGGCGGGCACGAACCAGGGGTGCACCGAGTGCATCAGCAGGCAGATGGCGCTGGCCATGTTGCCCCACTGGGCGGCCGTCCACCACCAGAAGCCGCGGTAGGTGCGCTGGGTGGCGCCCACCAGGGTCATGATCGATGCCGCTGTGAACAGCACCACGCCGATCACGACGGTGAGGGTGGGCAGGTGCAGGGGTTCCAGGGGCAAGTTCACGACAGCATGACGGGGGCGGTCAAAGCGCCCACTCTGGGTGACAATCAGCGCCACATGGTAACCCCTGCGGCAGGCCTTCGGGCCCCGCGTTCACCCCAGCGACCGGGGGACTTTCAGGAGCAAGGCAATGGGCATGGATGTGGTGGATTTCGAGATCCGTGGTTCGGAAATGCAGTTCGTCGAGGTGGAGCTCGACCCGGGTGAGGCCGCCATCGGCGAAGCCGGCAGCATGATGTTCATGGAAGCCGGGATCGCCATGGACACCGTGTTTGGCGACGGCAGCCAGCAGCAAAGCGGCCTGTTCGGCAAGTTGCTGGGCGCCGGCAAGCGCCTGATCACGGGCGAGAGCCTGTTCACCACGATCTACGTGAACCAGGGCCAGGGCAAAAAGCGCGTGGCCTTTGCCGCGCCGTACCCCGGCAAGATCCTGCCGATGGACCTCAAGCAGCTGGGCGGCACCTTGATCTGCCAGAAGGACGCCTTTTTGTGTGCGGCCCGTGGCGTGAGTTTGGGCATCGCGGTGCAAAAGAAGCTGGGCACCGGTTTCTTCGGCGGCGAAGGCTTCATCATGCAGCGCCTGGACGGCGACGGCATGGCCTTTGTGCACGCCGGCGGCACGGTGGTGCGCCGCGAGTTGCAGGCGGGCGAGACGCTGATGGTCGACACCGGCTGCGTGGTGGCGTACACCCAGGGCGTTGATTTCGACATCCAGTACGTGGGCAAGGTCAAGACCGCCTTGTTCGGCGGCGAGGGCCTGTTCCTCGCCAAGCTGACTGGCCCGGGCCACGTGTGGGTGCAAAGCCTGCCGTTCTCGCGCCTGGCCTCGCGCATCTTCGCTGCGGCGCCGCAAACCGGTGGCGGCGGCCGCGAAGAGAGCTCCCTGTTGTCCAGCGGGTTGACCTCTGCGGGGGGCCTGCTGGGCTCGGTGCTGGGTGGCAGCGACGATTGAGTTGCATCAACCACGGCAGTTGTTCTTGTCAACGGCATCGGCTTGAGCTGCGCTTAAACTGGAAGGCTTGACCTCTTCTGCCACCTGCGGGTGGCTCGTTGCCGATGACTGCCGTGCCTCAACGTTCGAGTTTTGTGGATGTCCGCTCTGTCGCTGCCCGCGGGGGTCGTTGGGCCCGTGGCCTGCTGGCGGGCTTGGCCATGGGCGTGGTGGGCTCGGTGAGCGCGGCGCAGGCCCAAGGCCCGGGTGCGGCCCCGTCGGCCACCAAGGCACCGATCTTCGCGCTCAATTCGCTGGACGCGACCATCAGCATCATCGACCCGGTCACGTACACCGAGATCCGCCGCGTGCCCACTGGCAAGGAGCCGCACCACCTCTACATGACGCCCGACGAGAAGTCGCTCATGGTGGCCAATGCGCTGGGGGATTCGCTGACGCTGCTTGACCCGCGCACCGGCGCCATCCAGCGCACGATCGAAGGCATTGCCGACCCGTACCAGCTGCGCTTCTCGCCAGACATGAAGTGGTTCATCACGGCGGCCAACCGGCTCAACCACGTTGACCTGTACAAGTCCACGCCCCGCGCCGGTGGCGGGGTGGACATCACCCTGGTCAAGCGCGTGCCCACGGGCAAGACGCCCAGCCACATCAACGTCGACAGCAAGAGCACCGTGGCGTACGTGAGCATGCAAGACAGCGACGAGCTGGTGGCCATCGACCTGGCCACGCAGACCATCCGCTGGCGCCAGAAGGTGGGCAAGCTGCCGGCCGACGTGTTCGTCACGCCCGATGACAAGCAATTGCTGGTGGGCTTGACGGGCGACCGCTACGCCGAGGTTTACGACGTCAGCGGCGCCAAGCCGGTGCTGGTCAAGCGCATCCCCACGGGCGATGGCGCCCACGCCTTCCGCGCCTTTGGCGACAAGCGCCATGTGCTGCTGAGCAACCGCGCCGGCAACACCATCAGCAAGATCGACATGCAGACGATGTCTGTGGTGGCCACCTACCCGGCGCCCGGCGGGCCGGACTGCATGGACGTGCTGTCGGATGGCAAGACCATCTTGGTGACCTCGCGCTGGGCACGCAAGCTCACGGTGATCGACACCGTCAGTGGCAAGGTGGTGCGTCAGGTGCCGATGGGCCGCTCGCCCCACGGCGTCTGGACGCTGGACCACGCGCCACGCAACTGACCCTTCTCCCACCAACACCCGGAGCCCCGCACCATGACGCCGATCCGCCAGCGCCTGACCCTGTGCTGGCGCGGGATGGGCAGGGCGCTGGCGGGCCTGATTGTCCTGGCTGCCGCCACGCAGGCCATGGTGGCTGACGCCAGCGCCGCCGAGGCGGCCTGCTCCCGGCCGGTCTACCTGACCATCGACACCGGTCACATGGGCGTGGCGCCTGGCATCGTGGACGTGCTCCAGCGCCACCAGGTGAAGGCCACGTTCTTCTTGGCCAACGAGCGCACGCAGCCTGTGGGCGACCGCCCTGCGGGCAGCACGCTGGACGCCCACTGGGCCGATTGGTGGCGCGCCTTGGCCCGACAAGGCCACGACTTCGGCTCGCACACCTGGGACCACCTCTCGTGGCTCGCGGACTCGGCCGATGGCTTTCGCTTCAAGGCCACGGCCGGGCCCCGTGCCGGACAGGTGGTCAGCCTGACCCGCGCCGAGTACTGCGCCGAGTTGGCCCGTCCGGCTGCGCGCTTCCAGGCCATGACCGGCCAGCCCATGCGGGCCATCTTCAGGGCACCGGGGGGCAAAACCTCGCCCGCCTTGCTGAAGGCCGCGCAGGCCTGCGGCTGGCAGCACGTGCCCTGGACGCCAGCCGGTTTCCTGGGCGATGAGCTGCCCAGTGACCGCTACCCCAACGCGGCTTTGCTCCAGCAGGCCTTGCAGCGCGTGCGAAGCGGCGACATCCTGCTGATGCACCTGGGCATCTGGTCGCGCCAAGACCCCTGGGCGCCCACCGTGCTGGAGCCGCTGATCACCGGCCTCAAGGCCAAAGGCCTGTGCTTTGCCACCCTGCGCGAGCACCCGACCTACGCCCAGGCGGGCACGGCGCCTTTGCCCCACTGAACCCAGCCCACCGCCATGGCCATCGGCACACTGTTGAACGCCTTCACCACCGCCTTCGGCGAGGCGCAGACCTGGCTGTTCGAGGCCTTCTCGCAGCCACTGGTGTACGCCCTGGGCATGGGCAACCTGGCCGAAGACGCCTACGACGCCACGGGCTGGCTGCTGGTCGCGCTCTTCCAGCTGGTGGTGTTGCTGCTGGTGATGGCGCCGCTGGAGCGCTGGGCCCCCATCGAGGCGCCCGGGCCGCTGCGCGGCAAGCTGATCGACGTGCTCTACACGTTCATCCACCGCTTCGGGCTGTTCCGGGTGGCGATGTTTTTCTCGGTCGATCCGCTGCTCGACGAGCTGTTCGGCGCGGCGCGCGTGCAAGGCTGGGACGGCATCCAGCTCGACAGCTGGCTGAGCCCGCTGTGGCCCGGCGTGTCCGACACGGCGCTGGCGAGCTTCGTGCTGTACCTGCTGGCCTTCGACCTGCTCGATTACTGGATCCACCGCGGCCAGCACCAGTGGGACCGCTGGTGGGCGCTGCATGCGCTGCACCACAGCCAGCGCCACATGACGATGTGGACCGACAGCCGCAACCACCTGCTCGATGACGTCATCCGCGACGTGCTGATCGCCTTCACCGCGCGGGCCATCGGCGTGCCGCCGGGGCAGTTCATCGCCGTGGTCGCGGTCACCCAACTTGTCGAGAACTTCTCGCACATCAACGCCCGCATCGCCCTGGGCTGGTTGGGCGAGCGCCTGATCGTGGGGCCGAGCTTCCACCGCCTGCACCACGCCATCGGCCTGGGCCATGAGGGGCACCTGCCGGGCACGCTGGGCGGCTGCAACTTCGCGGTGCTGTTTCCCGTGTGGGACATCGTGTTCGGCACCGCGCGCTTTGGCCATGGCTACGAGCCGACCGGCATCCGCGACCAGCTGCCCGAGCACGGTGGGCGCGATTATGGCGAGGGCTTCTGGGCGCAGCAGTGGCTCGGCTTGAAGCGGCTTTGGCGTGGCCCTGGTGCTGTCTGAGGTTTGACGCCAGGGCATGATGCAGCTTGACGTGACTTTGCCCTCAGGGCGACAACGACATGCCAGGCGTGATCATCATCGGCGACGAGATCCTCAGTGGTCGCCGGCAAGACAAGCACCTCACCAAAGCCATCGAGCTGCTGCAGGCGCGCGGCATGGCCCTGTCCTGGGCGCGCTACGAGGGCGATGACCCGGCGCGCATCACCCGGGCGCTGAAAGAGGCGCTGGACAGCGGCGAGGTGGTGTTCTCGTTCGGCGGCATCGGCGCCACGCCCGATGACCACACCCGCCAGTGCGCCGCAGTCGCCTGGGGGCAGCCTCTGGCGCTGCACCCCGATGCCGAGCCTGAGATCCTGTTGCGATGCCGCGAGATGGCCGAGCAGGCGGGCGAGCCCTTCGACCCGCACTCGGCCGATACGCAGCGCCGGCTGCAGATGGGCCACTTCCCGATCGGCTCGACCATCATCCCCAACCCCTACAACCGCATCCCGGGCTTCAGCTTGGGCGGGCGCTTGCATTGCGTGCCGGGCTTTCCGGTGATGGCCTGGCCGATGGTGGCCTGGGTGCTCGACACCCTGCACGCTGACCTTCACGGCCAGTCGCGCGTGGTGGAGAAAACCGTGATCGTCTACGAGACGGCCGAATCGCTGCTGACCCCGCTGATGGTGGCCATCGAGCGTGACTTCGCGCCGATCAAGGTGTTCAGCCTGCCCAGCGTGGACCACCCGTTGCATGGACGCCATATTGAGCTGGGGGTCAAAGGCGGTGCGGCCGAGGTGGAGGCCGCGTTCGCCAGCATGCTTGCCGGCGTGAACCAACTTGGTGCGCGCACAGGCCCCATCGAGGTGCGCGAGACCGTGGCGCCCAAATGATGCACCCCCGTGGTGCGTTCGCCGTGCAGCACACCATGACGTGAAATCACCAAGGCTCTGGCGGTGGGCACTTTCGGGGAAGGCGGGCACCGTTGCGGCACGCGCGCCCCGCCTCGAATCATGGGCTTGCACCGATTCGGACGCCCTGGGCGATGACACTTCTCGCTGCCGACCCTGATCCAACGCAGCCGAGGCACGCTTTCTGCTATTACACTTCGGCGCTGTTTCCGTGATGAAACAGCTTTTCTCACCCATCCTGCATTCACACACAGCCTCTCGCTAGGAGCACCTGATGGCCAACAAGACCGTCGCCGACGTGATGAAGATGGTGAAGGACAACGAAGTCAAGTTCGTTGACTTCCGCTTCACCGACACCCGTGGCAAGGAACAGCACGTGTCCGTGCCTGTTTCGCACTTTGATGAAGACAAGTTCACCTCGGGCCATGCCTTTGACGGTTCGTCCATCGCTGGTTGGAAGGGCATCGAAGCCTCCGACATGCTGCTGATGCCGGATCCGAACACGGCCAACGTCGACCCCTTCTTCGAAGAGCCGACCCTGCTGCTGACCTGCGACGTCATCGACCCCGCTGACGGCAAGGCCTATGAGCGCGATCCCCGTTCGCTGGCCAAGCGCGCTGAAGCCTACCTGAAGGCTTCGGGCCTGGGCGACACCGCTTACTTCGGTCCGGAACCCGAGTTCTTCGTGTTCGACGGCATCCGTTGGGGCAACGACATGTCGGGCTGCTTCTTCGAGATCCAATCCGAAGAAGGCGCCTGGAACACCGGCACCAAGTACGAGCACGGCAACACCGGCTATCGTCCCACCGTGAAGGGTGGCTACTTCCCCGTGCCTCCCGTCGACTCGATGCAGGACATGCGCTCGGAAATGAGCCTGATCCTGGAAGCGATGGGCATCCCCGTGGAAGTGCACCACCACGAAGTGGCCAACGCCGGTCAGATGGAAATCGGCACCAAGTTCAGCACGCTGACCCAGCGCGCTGACTGGCTGCAGCTGCAAAAGTACATCATCACCAACGTGGCCCACGCCTACGGCAAGACCGCCACGTTCATGCCGAAGCCCCTGGTGGGCGACAACGGCTCGGGCATGCACGTTCACCAGTCGATCTGGAAAGACGGCAAGAACCTGTTCGCCGGTGAAGGCTATGCTGGCCTGAGCGAATTCGCGCTGTACTACATCGGTGGCATCATCAAGCACGCCCGTGCCCTGAACGCCATCACCAACCCCGGCACGAACTCGTACAAGCGTCTGGTGCCTGGCTTCGAAGCGCCGGTGAAGCTGGCCTACTCGGCCAAGAACCGCTCGGCTTCGATCCGCATCCCGTACGTGAGCAACCCGAAGGGTCGCCGCATCGAGGCCCGCTTCCCGGACCCCTCGGCCAACCCGTACCTGGCCTTCTCGGCCCTGATGATGGCCGGTCTGGACGGCGTGGAAAACAAGATCCATCCGGGCGAAGCCGCCACGAAGGACCTGTACCACCTGCCGCCGGAAGAAGACAAGCTGATCCCGACCGTGTGCCACAGCCTGGACCAGGCTCTGGAAGCACTGGACGCCGATCGCGGCTTCCTGACCAAGGGTGGCGTGTTCACGGACTCGTACCTGGACGCCTACATCGACCTGAAGATGCAAGAAGTCACGCGTTTCCGCATGGCCGTGCACCCGGTCGAGTACGACATGTACTACGCCCTGTGATGCCTGCTGGCGCACAGTGCCGGGCCCTTGTGGCCTGACCTCGAAAGGGCGACGCAAGTCGCCCTTTTTTCTTGGGCGGTCCTCGGGCGGTCCACCCGTCGTCAGCCTGCCACGTTGTGGTGCTGGTGTCCTTCTTGAGGCAAGATCCGATCATGAAGCAAACTCGACGTCTGGTCGCTGCATGGGCCTTGCTGCCGGCCGTGGCCCTGTGGACACCGCTGCTGCACGCGCAGGACAAGCCGGTCTACAAGTGCCCGGGCAACCTCTACACCGACGCCATGAGCCCGAAAGAGGCGCAAGACAAGGGCTGCCGCACGCTCGATGGCGCACCGGTGACGGTGATCCAGTCGGCGCCACCTCGGCCCAGTGGTGGCGGCAGTGGCGGTGCCACGGTGCGGCCTGCCCAGCCCGGCGAGCGCGTGGGCGCCGATGACCAAAAGGCCCGCGATGCCGATGCCCGCCTGATCCTCGAAGCCGAGCTGCGCAAGGAGGAAGAGGCGCTGGCGGGTTTGCAAAAGGAATACAACGCTGGCCAGCCCGAACGCCGTGGCGACGAGCGCAACTTCCAGAAGTACCTGGACCGCGTCAACGAGTTGAAGGCGGCCATCACCCGCAAGGAAAGCGACGTGGCCTCGCTCAAGCGCGAGCTCTCGAAGTATGGGGCTGGCAAATGAGCGTCACCGCTGTCCAGCTCGGTGGGGGCACCGGGCATGCCGTGGCTGCGGGCGCGGTGCTGCCGCCCGGCGTGGCGATCTTCGACCAGCTCGCCACCATGGTGGCCTTGATCGAGCCCTCGGGCCGCTGCCTGTTCGTCAACGCGGCTTTTGAAGAGGTGCTGGGCTTGTCGCGCCGCAGCCTGTTTGATGATTCCATCTTCGATTGGTTCGTCGAGCCGGCCGTGCTGCAGGAGGTGGTGTCCGGTGTGGCGAACAACGAGTACGCCACCAGCCGCTTGCAGTCGGAGCTGCGGCGCCACCTGCATGTCACCTCGGGCGAGCCGCTGGCCGTGCAGGTCATCGTCACGCGCATGGAGCTCACCGACTACCTGCTCATCGAGCTCGTCGAGGTGGAGCAGCAAACGCGACAAGACCGCGAAGAGCGCGCGCTGGAGCAAGGCCAGGCCAACAAGGAGCTGATCCGCAACCTGGCCCACGAGATCAAGAACCCGCTGGGCGGCATCCGGGGCGCGGCGCAGCTGCTGCAGATGGAGCTGGAGAGCAAGTCGCTCACCGAGTACACGCAGGTCATCATCCACGAGGCCGATCGCCTGCAAGCCCTGGTCGATCGCCTGCTGGCGCCACACCGCCGGCCCCACCTGGTGGGCGACGTCAACATCCACGAGGTGTGCGAGCGGGTGCGCTCGCTGATCCTGGCCGAGTTCCCCAAGGGGCTCAAGGTCTGGCGCGACTACGACACCTCGCTGCCCGATTTCCGTGGCGACCGCGAGCAGCTGATCCAGGCGGTGCTCAACATCGCGCACAACGCCGCGCAGGCGCTGGCCGACCGCATCCAGGAGGGCGATGCCAAGCTCACGCTGCGCACGCGCGTGGCCCGGCGCGTCACCATCAACCGCCAATTGCACAGGTTGGCACTGGTCTTGCATATCGAGGACAACGGCCCGGGCATCCCGGAGGCGATCCGAGACCGCATCTTCTATCCCCTGGTATCGGGGCGTGAAGGCGGATCTGGATTGGGCCTCACCCTGGCACAGACCTTCGTTCAACAGCACCAAGGCACCATCGAGTGCGAAAGCGAACCCGGGCGGACGGTGTTCAAGATCTTGATCCCGCTGCCATGATCCTTTCGGCGTCGCATCGCATTCCAGGGGCCCACCGAGACCACTCAGCATGAAACCCATCTGGATCGTTGACGACGACCAATCCATCCGCTTCGTGTTGGAGAAGGCGCTGGCGCGCGAGAACCTGCCCGTGCGCAGCTTCACCAACCCGCGCGATGTGCTGCTGGCACTCGACGATGAAGAGCCGCAGGTGCTGGTGTCTGACATCCGCATGCCGGGTGGCTCGGGCATCGACCTGCTGGGCAAGGTGAAGGCCCGCCTGCCGGGGCTGCCCGTCATCATCATGACGGCGTTTTCAGACCTCGACAGCGCGGTGTCGGCCTTCCAGGGCGGCGCCTTCGAGTACCTGCCCAAGCCCTTCGATCTGCCCAAGGCGGTGGAGCTGATCCGCCGCGCGGTCGACGAGAGCGTGCGCGAAGAGGTGATTGACGAGCGCGTGACGCAGATGCCCGAGATGATGGGCCAGGCGCCTGCCATGCAGGATGTTTTCCGTGCCATCGGTCGCTTGTCGCAAAGCAACGTGACGGTGCTGATCACCGGTGAATCGGGCGCGGGCAAGGAGCTGGTGGCGCGCGCGCTGCACAAGCACAGCCCACGCGCCAACGGGCCCTTTGTGGCGATCAACACGGCGGCCATCCCCAAAGACCTGCTGGAGAGCGAGCTGTTCGGTCACGAGCGGGGCGCCTTCACGGGCGCGCAGACCATGCGCCGAGGCCGCTTCGAGCAGGCCGATGGCGGCACGCTGTTCCTCGATGAAATCGGCGACATGCCCTTCGATTTGCAAACGCGCTTGCTGCGGGTGCTGAGTGACGGGCAGTTCTACCGCGTGGGTGGCCACCACCCGCTCAAGAGCAATGTGCGCGTGATCGCGGCCACCCACCAAAACCTGGAAGACCGGGTGCGCCAGGGTGTGTTCCGCGAGGACTTGTTCCACCGCCTCAACGTGATCCGCCTGCGCCTGCCGCCGCTGCGTGAGCGCCGCGAAGACGTGCCCACGCTGGCGCGCTTCTTTTTGCAAAAGAGCGCCAAGGACCTGGGCGTGGAGGCCAAGCGCATCTCTGAGCAGGCCCTGGCCCGCCTGGCGGGCTTCGACTTCCCCGGCAACGTGCGGCAGCTGGAAAACATCTGCCACTGGCTGACGGTGATGGCGCCGGCGCAGGTCATCGAGACCAAGGACCTGCCGCCTGAGTTGCTGGGCCAAGCCCCCAGCCTGCCGGCCATGGCGCACGCCGATGCGTTGGCTTCAGGGGGCAGCCCGGCCCTGGGCAGCCCCACGACCGGTGGCTGGGAGCCCGAGCCGCGCCGTGCCGAGCCCACCAGCCCCCTGGGCGGTGGCGTGCCTTCGGGCTTTGGCGCGTGGGATGCTGGCGTGCCCGCTGTGGCCGCGCCGATGTCGTCGCCCACGCCTTCGGCCTTGCCGCCATCCCTGTCGGCGCCCTCGGGCATGCCCGTCGGCGCTGGCGCGCCCGACACTGGCTGGGGCCTGCCAGCGGGCACCGTGCCCGGTTTGGGCGATCACGGTGGCTACGCGAGCAGCGCGCCCGCGCCGCTGATGCCGGTGTCGGCCCAAGGGGATGCGACCTTGGCTGGCGCACCGGGCTGGCTCAAAGACCTGGAGCGCGACGCCCGCGCGCGGCTCGAGTCGGGCCAGCCTGAGGTGTGGGATGCGCTCACGCGCATGTTCGAGGCCAGCCTGATCCACACCGCGCTGGAGCTGACCCGGGGCCGGCGCATCGAGGCCGCGCAAAAGCTGGGCATTGGCCGCAACACCATCACCCGCAAGATCCAAGAGCTGGGCATCGACGAGTGAGGCGGCTTGCCGCGTGATCCCCCCCACAGCCCGGGCAAGTCCCGGGCTTTGGCTTTGGGGCTGCTCAGTCCAGCGTCTGCTGGTAGCGGGCCAGGGCCAGCGCCCCCACCACCACGATGAAGGCCAGCATGGGCCAGAACTCGTGGGCGAGTTGGGGCAGGGTGGCGCCTTTGAGCATGACGCCGCGCACCACGCGCAGGAAGTGGGTGCAGGGCATGGTTTCGGCGATCCACTGGGCCCAGGTCGGCATGCCCCTGAACGGGAACATGAAGCCGGTGATCATGATGTTGGGCAGCAGGTAGAAGATCGTCATCTGCAGGGCCTGCAGCTGCGTGCGTGCCACCGTCGAAAACAAGAAGCCCACCACCAGCGTGGCCACGATGAACACCAGCACGCCCACCGTGAGCAGCAGGTGGCTGCCGAACATCGGCACGCCGAAGAGCACGCGCGCCGCCGCGTAGATCATCAGCACCTGCAGGTAGCCGATCAGCACATACGGCAGGATCTTGCCGATCATCACCTCCAGCGGCTTGACGGGCGTGGCCAGCAGGTTCTCCAGCGTGCCGCGTTCGCGCTCGCGGGTCATGGCCATGGCGGTCATCATCACCAGGGTCATGATGAGGATGATGCCCATGAGCCCAGGCACCACGTTGTACGCGGTGATGCCTTCGGGGTTGTAGCGCTTGTGGACGCGGAACTCGAAGGGCGGCGCCTGGGCGCGCAGGCCGCTGAGGGCGCCACGCAGCTCCACATCGAGCGCGGTGTGGGCGAGTTGCTGCATGGCCGCGACCGCGCCGCCCGAGGTGGAGGGGTCACTCGCGTCGCCGTAGATGGCAACCACCGGCCGCTCGCCCCGGATGAGCTTGCGGCTGAAGTCAGAGGGGATGACCACGGCAAACTGGGCATGGCCTTCGCTGAGCTGGCGTTCGGCCTCGGCCTCGCTGGTGGTCTCGGTGACGGTGAAGTAGCCGGTGTTTTCGATGGCCCGCACCAGGGTGCGGCTCATGGGGCTGTGGTCGAGGGCGGCCACCACGGTGGGCAGGTGCTTGGGGTCGCCATTGATGGCGTAGCCAAACAGCACCAGCTGCACCAGGGGGATGGCCACGAGCATGGCCAGCGTCAGGTGGTCGCGCTTGAGCTGCAGGAACTCCTTGCGCAAGACCGACAGGATGCGCCGCAGCGACAGGGCCTTATCTGAAGTTGTCCTGGGCATGGCGGCTCAAGTGGATGAAAACGTCTTCGAGCCCGGTGGGCACGGCCTGCACCTGCCAGCCGTGGCCGGGCACGGCCTGCGCCAGCCAGCTGGCAAAGTCTTGCGGGCCATCGGTGCTGACGTGGACCTGGCTGCCAAAGGGCACCGCCATCCACGCCGGGGTGTCGGCGGTCAGGCCGATCACGCGGTCAAGCTGTGGGCCTTGCACCGTCCACGTCTTGAGTCCGCTGCCGGCGATCACCTCGGCCATGGTGCCGGCGGTCAGCAGCTTGCCGTAAGACACATAAGCCAGGCGGTGGCAGCGCTCGGCCTCGTCCATGTAGTGGGTGCTGACCAGCACCGTCAGGCCCTCGGCGGCCAGCAGGTGGATCTGGTGCCAGAAATCGCGCCGGGCTTTGGGGTCAACGCCGGCCGTGGGCTCGTCGAGCAGCAAGAGCTCGGGCTGGTGCAGCAGGCAGGCGGCCAGGGCCAGGCGTTGCTTCCAGCCGCCCGACAGCGAGCCGGCCAGTTGCTTGCGGCGCTCGCTCAGGCCCAGGCGCGCCAGCGTGTCGCGCACCAGCTGGCGCGGTTTGGGCATGGCGTAGACCTCGGCGATGAACAGCAGGTTCTCTTCGATGGAGAGGTCTTCGTACAGGCCGAACTTCTGCGTCATGTAGCCCGTGCGCAGCTTGATCTGGCGCGATTGCGTGAGCAGGTCGTAGCCGAGGCAATGCCCGGTGCCGGCGGTGGGCTCCAGCAGGCCACACAGCATGCGGATGGTGGTGGTCTTGCCGCTGCCGTTGGGCCCCAGGAAGCCGCAGATCTCGCCGCGGCGCACCTGGATGTCGATGCCGTCGACCACGGTGTGGCCGTTGAACGATTTGCTCAGACCCTGGACGTCGATGGCGTAGGGCAAGTTGGCCGCGGCGGGCAGGATGGGGCTCATGCGGTCATGGCGCCCAGCGCACGGTCAAGGGCTGGCCGGGCTTGAGCGAGGTGGCGAGTGCGCCCTCGGGCGTGGCCTCGACCAGGTAGACCAGCTTGCTGCGGCTCTCGTTGCTGTAGATCACCGGTGGGGTGAACTCGGCTTGGGGCGACACGTAGCGGATGCGGGCCGGCCCGCTGGGGCACTGGTCGCACGACACCTGCACGGCGCCGCCCACCTTGGCGCGCGACAACTCGGCCTGGGGCACGAAGAAGCGCACCTTCACGCCCTGATCGGGCAGCAGGGCCACCACGGGCTGGCCAGCGGCCACCCATTCGCCCGGTCGGTACAGCACGTCGAACACCGTGGCGGCCACCGGCGCCTGGCGGCTTTTCTGGGCGGCGGCCCAGGCTTGCTGCGAGACCTGGGCCTGTGCGGCGCTCACGTCGGCGCGGGCGGCCGCGATGGTGTCGGGGCGCGCGGCCTCGCGGGCCAGGGCCAGTTGCGCCTCCAGCTCTTTGACGCGGGCCTGGTCGCGGGCCTGGGCGGCCTCCAGCTCGTCCATCTGGGCGGCCGAGACGAAGCCTTGCTGCACCAGCTCGCGCTGGCGCTTGAGCTGGCCCGCCGACAGCCGGGCCGCGGCCTTCGCCTGGCTGAGCTGGGCCTTGATCGAGCGGATCTCTTCGCGCCGGCGGCCCTTGCTCACGTCTTGCAGTTGGGCCTGGGCGCGCTGGCTTTGGGCGGCGGCCGCGTCACGGCCAAAGCCCTCCAGGCTGGCGTCCACCTCGAAGAGCTTGTCGCCCGGTTGCACATGGCTGCCCCGAGCCACCGGCAGGTGCTGCAACACGCCTGCGCCGGCCGGGGCCATGTAGACCAAGTCGGCCTCGGCATAGCCCGAAAAGCCACTGGCGGCCTGATCTTGGCAGCCGCTGAGGGCGGCCACGAGCAGCGGGGCCATCGCCAGGGGCAGCACCCGGGGCAGCGCTGGGGGCAGCACCGGGGCCTTCGCCGCCACACAGGGCAGGGCGAGGCCATCGCGCCTGGGGGCAGGCGTCGGGGCCAGACTCTCCGAGTTCATGGGTTCACGCTCCTGTACTTGTTTTGGCGTGCACGCAGGCACGCTGGCCGCGCCGTGATGCCACCCCCAGGGCAGACCGGCGCGTTGGGCCATTGCCGTTCATTTATACGGCGGAAATGGCGCTGCGTCTGCCATGGCCGCTCAAGGCTGTCGCTTTTGCGCCGCCTGGCGCGGCCTCGGGGCACCTCCGTCGGCCAGCTCGAAAGATTTGCTTTACACGGGGCTCCTACACTGCGCTTTCCATATCCGGTCAATCCGACCACTGAGGAACACGATGCAAGGCAAGTTGTGGACGTGTGTGCGCCCCATGGGCGACGTGAAGGGCCATGGGGCCCGCGTGAAGGTCTTGGGCGCGCTGATCGCCCTGATGGTGGCGGGTGCGCTGCCGGTGCAGGCCGCGCCAGGCTCAAGCCGGGGCACCTTGACCATCGCCCGCCCAGGTGGCGCCTTGAGCCCCGCCGTGGCGCCTGCAGAGCGCTTGAGTCGCGTGACCAGCGTTGAGGGCATCCACGAGTACCGGCTGCCCAATGGCTTGCAGATCCTCTTGATCCCCGATGCCTCCAAGCCCACCACCACGGTCAACGTGACCTACCGCGTCGGCTCGCGCCACGAGAGCTACGGCGAGACGGGCATGGCCCACCTGCTGGAGCACCTGATGTTCAAGGGCACGCCCCGGCATCCGCAGGTGTGGGCCGAGTTCAACAAGCGCGGCTTCAGCGCCAACGGCAGCACCTGGTACGACCGCACCAACTACTTCGCCAGCTTCGCGGCCAACGACGACAACCTGCGCTGGTACCTGTCGTGGCAGGCCGATGCCATGGTCAACAGCTTCATCGCCCGCAAAGACCTCGACAGCGAGATGACCGTGGTGCGCAACGAGATGGAGATGGGCGAGAACGACGCCGGCCGCATCCTGATGGAAAAGACGCTGGCCACCATGTACCAGTGGCACAACTACGGCAAGTCGACGATTGGCGCGCGCACCGACGTCGAGGGCGTCGACATCACCCACCTGCAGGCCTTCTACAAGCGCCACTACCAGCCGGACAACGCCACGCTCATTGTTTCGGGCAAGTTCGACGAAGCCCAGGTGCTGGCGTGGGTGCAGGCGTCGTTCGGGCGCATCCCCAAGCCGACGCGCGAGCTCACGCCACCCTACACGCTTGACCCGGCGCAGGATGGCGAGCGCGCCGTCAACGTGCGCCGTGTGGGGGGCGTGCCGCAGGTGTTTGCCGGCTACCACGTCATGCCGGGCGCGCACCCGGACTACGCGGCGGTCGAGTTGCTGCCGCTGATCTTGGCCGACACGCCCTCGGGGCGCCTGCACAAGGCGTTGGTCGAGGGGCAGGAGGCCGCTGGCGTGTTCGGCTTTGGCGAAGGCATGGCTGATCCGGGCTTCATCCTGTTCGGCGCGCAGCTGTCGCCTCAACAAGACCTGGACAAGGCGTCGGCCCACCTGCTCAAGGTGCTGGAGTCGGTGCGCGAGCAGCCCATCACGCCGGCCGAGGTGGAGCGGGCCCGCGCCAAGTGGCTCAAGGGCTGGGACATGCATTTTGCCGACCCGCAGCGCGTTGGCGTGGCCCTGTCTGAAGCCGTGGCCCAGGGCGACTGGCGCCTGTTCTTCCTGACGCGCGACCGCGTCAAGGCGATCTCGGCCGCCGACGTGCAGCGCGTGGCGCAGCAGGTGCTGTTGCCAGCCAACCGCACGCTGGGCCAGTACATCCCCACGGCCGAGCCCCAGCGGGCCCCTGCGCCGGCTCACGTGGATGTCGCTGCGCAGTTCCAGGGCTTCAAGGCGCAGTCGGCCCAGGCCGCGGTGGAGGCTTTCGAGGCCAGTCCGCGCAACATCGAGGCCCGCACGCACCGCTTCACCCTGCCCAATGGGCTGCAGGCAGCGTTGTTGCCCAAGGGCACGCGGGGTGAGGCCGTCAAGGCCACATTGATCTTGCGCCATGGCACCGAGGCTTCGCTCAAAGGGTGGGGTGAGGCGGGCAGTGCGCTGGCGGCTTTGCTGGACAAGGGCACAGGCTCGATGGACCGCCAGGCCTTCCAAGACAAGCTCGATGCCCTGCAGTCTGAGGTGGGCTTCAACCTGTCGCCAGGCGCCTTGTCGGTGTCGATCTCATCGCGCCGCGCCCAACTGCCTGAGGTCATCCGCCTGGTGGCCCAAGCCCTGCGTCACCCACGCTTGCCGGCAGGTGCGTTGGAGGAGGTGAGGCAGCAGGCCTTGGCCGGTCTGGCCGAGCAGGCCAAAGAGCCTGAAGCCGTGCTGGACAACGCCCTGGCGCGCCAAGGCAATCCTTATGCGCGCGGTGATGTGCGCCACGCGCGCACCTTTGAGGAACTCGAAGCCGACTGGAAGGGCGTGAGCTTGGAGCAGGTGCGGCAATACCACGCGCAGTTGCTTGGCGCCAGCCATGCGCAGTTTGCTGCCGTGGGTGATTTCGATGAGACAGCGGTGCGCCAAGCGTTGAGCGAAACCTTGGGCGATTGGCAATCGCCACAGCCGTACGCACGCATCCCCGATCCCCTGGTGAAGGTGGCGCCGGTTCGCCTGTCATTGGCCACGCCCGACAAACAAAATGCCGTGTTCAGCGCACGCTTGAGCTTGCCGATGACGGACCGGGATCCCGATTACGCTGCCCTGATGCTGGCCAATCACCTGCTGGGTGGTGGTGGAGATTCTCGCCTGTGGAACCGCATCCGCGAGAAGGATGGGCTGTCATACAGCGTGTACAGCGCCGTTCAGTGGAACCCGCAGGAGGCCAATTCAGAATGGATCGCCCAGGCCATTTTCGCGCCGCAAAACCGCGAAAAGGTGGAGCGCGCCTTTCAGGAGGAGTTGACCCGGGCGCTCCAAGAAGGCTTCACCCAGGCTGAATTCGAGGCTGGGCGCAAGGGCCTGTTGAGTTTCCGGCGACTGGGGCGCGCGCAAGACGGGCGCCTGGCAGCGGCCTTGGCGCTCAACCTGCATTTGGATCGGACGTTTGAGGTGGCTCAGGCCGTCGATGATGCGCTCGAGCACCTGACCTTGGACCAGGTGAATGCGGCCTTGCGCAAACACATTTCACCCGCAGACATGCTGCGTGGTGTGGCGGGAGATTTCAAGTCGCCATGATGACGGTGGGAGGCCCTGCCTCGTGCAGGGTCCGCACGCACCATGCGTCGCTCAGAAAGCAAAAAGGCCGGTGAATACCGGCCTTGTTCAAGGGGGGCGCCGTGATCACATGGATTTGA
>Ga0228699_1000445_pt1 | contig 31207 bp, 32 predicted proteins | sample McNCre217_Aug_MG_FD_178016 | JGI IMG/M metagenome (GOLD analysis project Ga0228699, IMG submission 178016) | Freshwater microbial communities from McNutts Creek, Athens, Georgia, United States - 2-17_Aug_MG | ecosystem: Environmental > Aquatic > Freshwater > Creek | place: USA: Georgia... | reverse complement strand
TCAATAGCTCATGGTCAATCGATCGCAAGATATACGCCTTCTCCGGTAGCTCCCGAATATCAAAGATACTTTTCAGACAACAAAAAACCCACAGCCTTACGACTGTGGGTTTTTATTTTGGTGGTGGGCTGTGGACGCTGGTTCAAGTCCACACCAACGGCGCTTGCTATCTGGTTGCCGGTAGTTGCGTATGCAGTGCGTAACTTACAAATTCAAATTTCAGCTCAATTTTTTACGGTCAGCCTGCCGAAATTGGAGATCTACAGTTTGCTGATTATTTTCAATAGCTAAAGCTTCGAGCACTCTATCACCACCACTTCAAATCAGTGGCCGAAATCGACCCACAGCGGTCTTTTACCTCGCAGATTTCATGCGCACAAAGCAGGCATTCGGCGTTCGAAGTTAGTTTACGATTACCAATGTCGGCAATTAGGCAGCCTGAATCAAAGCACAGTCGTCGCCTTTGTTGGCGCCGACCAAAAATTGATCGGGTGTGCCAATCATCAAGTGACCAAGCATATTCTCCGAATGGCCATAGCCAGCAACGTTCTACAAAAAAATCAAGTGACCACTCAATAGTCGGCACAGGCCGTGTTGAATGGTCAATTCGGCATTGGCGCACACAGGCCCGGTATTGCGCCAGCACCTGGGCGGCAACTTCCGGCGGGTCGCGGACGTCGACCGCCAAGGACTGCCCGTGCAACTCGGCATCGATACGGCGCAGACTCAAGACTTTCAGCGCGGCATCGGCCTTCAGGATACCGTGGCCTTCCCAAGAACACCACGCGAGCAGTGAATTCCCCGCAAAAAATGCTTCCTACGCCCATGCATCTCCAGCAAGCATGGCGGGCTGATGAGCTTACGCCCCTTGGCTGAAGTGAGCAACACAACTCCGGGCCTGGTGGTTGCTGGACCGAAGGTCGTCATGGCCAGTTCTCGGTGGACGAGTCAGTTGGGATCGGGCGTCTGGCCAGGCGACCCGCGCCGCAGCGGCAGCGTCACCAGCCCACGGTAGAGCGGGTTGCTGATCCAGCGCGACGTGGCATCGACCAGGCTGAGTTCGGGCCAGCGCCGCAGCAATTGCCGGAAGACGATCTCCGCCTCCACCAGCGTGAGTGCCGCGCCGATGCAAACGTGCGGGCCCGAGCCGAATGAGAGCGAACTGCCGTCGCGGCGGGTGATGTCGAGAACGTCAGGCTGCGCATAGCGCGCAGGGTCCCGGTTGGCGGCGCCGATCAGCGGCACCACCAGATCGCCGCGGCGCAGTTGCTGACCGTGCAGCACCAGATCGGTCACAACACGCCGTCCGCTGTATTGCACGGGACTGTCGTAGCGCAGCAGTTCACGCACCGCGCCCGGCAGCAGCTCGGGGGCTTGCCGCAGTCGCTGCCATTGCCCGGGATGGGCCAGCAATGCCTGCAAGCCGCTTCCCAGCAAATGGCGCGTGGTCTCAAAACCCGCAAACAGCAGCATGGCGCACTGTGCGAGCAGCTCGGCACCGCCCTGGATTTCACCCCTGGCCTCGGCCTGCACCAGGCGGCTGGTCAGATCGTCGCCTGGCGTTTGGCGCTTTTGTTCCAGCAGGATTTCGAAATAGCGGCTCATGGCCAGCAGGCTCATCTGGGCCCGGCGCGCCTGCTCCCGCGTGGGCTGCGGTGTGCCGATGAAGCCGGCAAGATCCTCCGACCAGGCCATGAAGTCATCGTACTGGAGGCTCTCGATGCCCAGCAGCAGCGTGATCACCCGCACCGGCAGTGGCCGGGCGACCGTCTCGATGAAATCGATGCCGTCAGCGCCCTCCCCCTGGTCGAGCAGTTCAGTGACCACCTGCTCAATGTGCGGCACCAGCCGCTGAAGCACATCCGTCCGAAAGCCTGCCTGCAGCACCTTGCGAATGCGCGGGTGGTCCGGCGCATCGAGAAATAGCAAGGCGCGGGCAAACAGCCGCTGGAAGTCCGCCAGCTCACCGGGCGCGTCTTCGTGGTCCTTGACCCAGCCACCGGTACGCTGCGCCGAAAAGCGCGGGTCACGCAGCACCAGTTCGACATCGGCGTGACGTGTCAGCAGCCAGGCACCGCCAAAAAACTCTTCGCTCCAGTGGATAGCTCCGGCCTCCCGCAAGGCGTGGTAAGTTGGATAGGGGTTGGCCAGGAACGCGGCATCCATGAGGGGACGGGCCAGCGCTGGCGGCCTCAGGTCTGCGCTCATGGTTACCGCGTTCATGCTTACTGCGCCAGTTGCGCTGCGGGGCGTGCACCCTGGGTTTTGAGTCCCAGGCGCTCAAACAGCTGGCGGTCGCGATCGGCTTGCGGGTTGCTGGTGGTGAGCAGCTTGTCGCCATAAAAAATCGAATTGGCACCGGCGGCAAAACACAGTGCCTGCAGGGCTTCATCCATCTGCTCGCGACCGGCCGACAGGCGGACCATGGTGCGCGGCATGGTGATGCGGGCCACGGCGATGGTGCGCACGAACTCGAACGGGTCCAGCGGCGCGGCGTTCGCCAGCGGCGTGCCTTCGACCGCAACCAGGTTGTTGATGGGCACCGACTCGGGGTAAGGGCTGAGGTTGGCCAGTTGCGCAATCAGCCCGGCGCGCTGCAGCCGGCTTTCGCCCATGCCGACGATGCCGCCGCAGCAGACGTTGATACCGGCGTCGCGCACATGGCCCAGGGTGTCTAGCCGGTCCTGGTAGGTGCGTGTGCTGATGATGCGTTCATAGAATTCGGGCGCACTGTCCAGGTTGTGGTTGTAATAGTCCAGCCCGGCGTCCTTCAGCGCCTGGGCCTGCTCGGCCTCAAGCATGCCCAGTGTCATGCAGGTCTCCAGGCCCAGCGCCCTGACCTCGCGCACCATCTCGGTCACGCGCTCCATGTCGCGCTCTTTCGGACTGCGCCAGGCCGCACCCATGCAAAAGCGGGTCGCGCCCTGGTCCTTGGCCGCCTGCGCGGCTTTCATTACCTCGCTCAGTGGCATCAGCTTGCTGGCTTTCACCTCGGTCTCGAAGTGAGACGATTGCGGGCAATAGCCGCAGTCTTCGGCGCAGCCGCCGGTCTTGATGGACAGCAGCGTCGAGAGCTGGACCTCGTTGGCATCGAAGTGCTCGCGATGCACCTGTTGGGCGCGAAACAGCAGGTCCATGAACGGCAGTTCGTACAGGGCAGCGATATCTTCGACCTGCCAGCGAAGCGGTGCGTGCGGCGCGGTAGAGGGCGCGGGGGCGCGACGCAGGGATGAAACGGGAATGGTGGCAATGGTCGTCATGGGTGAATTTCTCAGGTGAAGAGGGAAGAGAAAAAAAGGAAAGCTATGAAAACACGCTTCTGAGGGCCGTATTGTCCAGATAGGCCGCCACGGCGGCGGGTGTCGCTTCGGCTTCGCGCAAGGCCCGCAGGTCATCCTTCACCGGCTGGCCGTCAATCAGCACAGTGCCAGCGGCAACCGGTTTGAGCCCGCCGCTGCGCCAGCCATGCTGGGCACACCGGTGCAACAGCGCCGCACGGACATGGGTTTTGCCGGCCCCGGTGCCGGTGACAAAGCAGCCGTGCAGCGGAGGTGATGCGGTCATGGCATCTCCCGGGCGGCGCAGGCCAGGCCATCGACCAGACGCTGCACGTCCTGGGCGCTGTGGCTGGCGCTGAGCGTGATGCGCAGCCGGGCCGTTCCCACCGGCACCGTGGGCGGACGGATGGCCGGCACCCACAGACCTTGCGCATCCAGTGCCGCCATCAGTGCCAGCGCGGCGGCGTTGTCGCCCACAATCAGCGGCTGAATGGCTGTGCTGGAATCCGCCAGCCGCCAGCCCCGCGCCGGGTACGCGGCGATCAGGGCAGTGAGCTGCGTGCGCAGTTGGGTGATCAGTTGCTGCAGTTGCGCGCGCCGCTGATCGCCCTCGGCGCCGCTGATGAGCTGCAGGCTTTCGCGCAAGGCATGGGCCACGGCGGGCGGCGCGGCGGTGGTGTAGATGTAGGCGCGTGCCGACTGCACCAGCCAGTCGATGATGCTCGGGTGGGCCGCGACAAATGCGCCGCCCAGGCCCGCCGCCTTGCCCAGCGTGCCCATGTAGATCAGGCGTTCGCTGTGCAGGCCAAAATGCGACAGGCTGCCCCGGCCCTGCGCACCTAGCACGCCAAAGCCATGGGCGTCGTCCACGATCAGCCAGGCGTCAAAGCGCTCCGCCAGCCCCAAGAGCGCCGGCAGGTCGGCCAGATCGCCATCCATGCTGAAGACCGCATCGGTCACGATCAGTTTGATGGGGGTCGTGCAGCGTTCCAGCTGGCTGGCCAGTACGGTCAGGTTGCGATGGGCGTAGCGCTGCATGGGGGCCTTGGCCAGCAGCGCACCGTCAATCAGCGACGCATGGTTGAGCTTGTCGGCAAAGATCGTGGCGCTGGCGTCGCCCAGGGCGGTGAGCAGCGCCATATTCGCCAAAAAGCCGGTGCAGAAATACAGCGCCGCGGCATTGGGAATGCTGGGTGCCAGCCAGGCAGCCAGATCGTCTTCGAGCCCGGCATGGGCGCGTGAGTGGCCGCTGATCAGGTGTGAGGCGCCACTGCCGGCGCCAAATTGCCGCGCGCCCTCGGCCAGCGCCTCGATCAGGGCCGGGTGATTGGCCAGGCCCAGGTAGTCGTTGCTGCCAAAGACCAGCAGCTCGCGCGCCGGCTGGCCGCCCTGGCTGACCCACTGGCGCGGCGCGCACGGCGACTCGGCGATGCAGCGCAAGCGCTGCAGGCCCTGGGCCTCGCGCTCAAGCCGTTGGCGGTTCAGGTGGTCTATCAGCATCGCAAGCATTCAGAGTTTGGCTCAAGACGTCGTTCAGCGTGGCCAGCAGGCGCCCGGCCAGCCAGCTCGACAGGCTATCGTCCAGCAGGTAGGGTGGCATGAGGTACACCGTGCGACCGATCGGGCGAATCAGCAGTTCGCGCTGGCGGCCCGCCAAATGGAAGCGCTCGGCAAAACGTGCTCCGGTGAGCGCCTCGCGCACATCAAAAGCCCAGATCATGCCAATCTGGCGGAAGTGTTCGATGCGCGCATCGGTTTGCAGCGGTGCCAGCGCGGCCGTCAACGTTGCGGCTCGCTGCCGGTTGCGCGCCAGCACGCCGTCCTGCTCGAAGCGGTCGAGCACGGCCAGCGCCGCGCGGCAGGCCAGCGCATTGCCGGTGTAGGAGTGCGAATGCAAAAAGCCGCGCGTCACATCGTCGTCCAGGAAGGCTTCATAGACGCGGTCGCGCGACAGCACCAGCGACAGCGGCAGGTAGCCGCCGCTGATACCCTTGGACAGGCAGACCAGGTCGGGCCAGATGCGACTCTGGCCCGGCAGCGTCGCCTGCTCGAACGCAAAAAAGGTACCGGTGCGTCCGCAGCCTACGGCAATCTCGTCGGCAATCAACAGCACCTCGTACTGATCGCACAGCGCGCGCGCGGCGCGCAGGTAGGCGGGATCGTGCATGGCCATGCCGGAGGCGCCCTGCACCAGGGGCTCCAGAATGAGAGCGGCAATCTGTTCGTGACGCGAGGCCAGCAGGGCCTCAAGCTCGGCAGCTGCGCGACTGGCCACGCCAGCGGCGGACTCACCCGGCAGCGCATAGCGGGCGTCGGGCGACATCACCTGGTGCGAGCGCATCAGGAGCGGGTCGTAAGCATCGCGAAACACCGCCACGTCGGTGACGGCCAGCGCGCCCAAGGTCTCGCCGTGGTAGCCCTGGCGCAGGCAGACGAACTCGCGCTTGGCCGGGCGTCCTCGGTTGCGCCAGTAGTGAAAGCTCATCTTCAGCGCGATCTCCACCGCCGAGGCACCATCACTGGCGAAAAAGCAGTGCCCGAGCACGCCATCAGTCAGGGCTGACAGCCTCTCGGCCAGCTCCACCGCCGGCGCATGGGTGCAGCCGGCCAGCATCACATGCGGCAGGCGGTCGAGCTGATCCTTCAGGGCGGCGTTGATGCGTGCATCGGCATGGCCAAACAGGTTCACCCACCAGGAACTGCTGGTGTCGAAGTAGCGCTGTCCACTGTCATCAAACAGCCAGGGACCTTCGCCCCGCACGATGGGCAAGGGTGGCACGGCAATGGTGCGCTGCATTTGGGTACAGGGGTGCCAAATCGAGGCCAGGCTGCGTCTCTGCCAATCCTCGTTCGAAGTGTACCCACCTGGGGCAAGTGACCGATTGCGAATCTTGGGCGCGTTGGTCATAGTCGTCGTGATCCGATGAAAGCGTGCGGTCGAGCAATCATGCAACCAGGCAGCTCAGCGTCAGCGGCCAAATCGCATTGACTTCACCACTGGCTCATGTACCGCTGGTTTGAACCCAGCGTCGGTGAAGTCGTTCAGCCAGCATTCGGTGGTGATCAGCAGGTAGCCGCTACCGAACAGCACACGATCCCTAAGCAGCTTATTGGCATACTGGACCAGTTGGGCCAGGTACTTCGAGCTCCAGTCCGACAGGTCTATCCAGACGTTCGGCCTGTGCAGCGACAGCGCTTTATACGCGTCAATGATCGCAATGTGAGCCCGAAGTACGAGCCGCTGATCAACAACCCAATGAGGAGGGCAAGTACGCAGCCATTTTTGCTGGTCGGCTTGATCATGTCCCCTGCGGGTCCGTCGCTGCTGCAGCATACAACCTTCCCTAAGTTGTCCAGATATAAGTGAAATTGGCCCCCTTTTGGTTCGGTCCATAGGTGTGGAAAACATGCTGTCGGTGATTGCGGGCAATGTAGTTCTCCTGGCGGCTGACACTATCACCGGGCAACGTGCAGTTTTGCGCTCTACCGGCTGAGTCAAACTCCGCGACCACAACTGCCTAGATCGCATTGAAAGCCTCGCGATCAGTCAGAAATACGCGGGTCAGGCCAACCAGCTCAAGTACACGCGATTTTTCCAAAATCTCCCAAACCTGCTTTTTCGGCGCAGACAGGTATAGCACCCGGCCCTTTTCTTCGAGCAACTGGTGAAGCGACCGCAACGTTTCCACTCCGCTTGAATCAATTCCGTTGACAGAACCGATACATAGCAAAACGCGCCGGATCGCCGTTTTGCGCGCGCACTGCTCTTCAATGAATTTCTCAAGCGCCGATCCCGTCAGAAAATCCAGCGTGGCATCGATTCGCACAGCCAATAGATCCGCGGCGAGTGGCGGAAGGTTGAAACGTTGCCGATCACGAAAGGTGCCATCCGGGTGTGGAGCCACCTCAATGATTCGCGGCTGGACATGGCGGTAGAAATACAGCGCCACCGTCAAGGTCACGCCAGCAAGAACTCCCCAATGAATTTTTGGTGACATGAATAAGGTGGCAATGAACGTGAACATGGCCACGATCCCATCGCCCCATGAGCAGGAGAACAGGTCGCGAAACGCCGCTGGTTTTATGAGCGGCAGCACCGATGCAATGACGGTGGCGGCGAGCACTGGCCGCGGCAGGTAGTAGATAACGTCCGTCAGGAACAGTAGGCAAATTGACACACAGGCCGCCGCGAACAGTGACGCCCATCCGCTGACGGCGCCCGAAAAGTGGTTCATGGCCGACCTAGAGAAGGATCCGCTAACGGGAAACGCCCCCGAAACGCCACTCGCGATCTTGGCCAAGCCTTGCCCGATCAGCTCCTGATTTGCGTCCCAACGACTACCAACCTTGCGTGAAAGCATGCGCCCGCTGGACATTGCTTCGGTAAAACTGACCAGTGCGATGACGATTGCTGCCGGAAGTAGCGCCAAGTGCTGATCCATTCTGACTTCGCCGGGCAGCGCAATTGAAGGCAGTCCGCGTGGCACCTGTCCCACCACGCTTCCCCCAATCGACGCGAAGTCAAACCACCAGCTCAGGCAGATGCCCAGCGTGGTCATGATGAGAATTCCGGGGAGCTTCGGCGTCAGGCGCTTCATGCTTACAAGCACCAGCAGCGTCAACGGACCATAAAATTGCACATGCGACAGACTGCTGAAGTCGGCGACCGAGATACCCGAAAGGCTCAGGAACGAGGGTAACATCGCCCCTACGATGATGAGAGCAGCGGCAGTCACGAAGCCCACGGCGACCGGATGTGAGAAAAGATTAACGACGATCCCTAGTCGAAAAATCCCCAGCAACATCTGGATGATCCCCGCATAGATCGACAGCCATACGGCCAGCGCTACCCACAGATAGCTCCCCTGCACCGCCATGGGCTGGAGCGAACCAGCTACGAGTAGACTGGACAAGGCTACGGGGCCGGTCGCGAGCAAGGCGGATGACCCCCAGAGTATGCCGATTACCGCCGGCAACAGGGCCGCATACAGACCCGTCTCCGGAGGCATCCCCGCCAACGTCGCGTAGGCGATTGATTGGGGGATCAGGACAAGCCCTACACTAATGCCCGCGTACGCATCACGTTTAAGACTAACCCTCGTGGGCCGTGGCCAGCATAAGCAGGGGAAGAGTCGGTCGATATTCATTGCTGTAGACGCCAAGCGCCTCAAATCCGCTGCAAGCGGCAAAACAGAAAGCTCAAGCGTCCGGGACTTGGGTGTCCCAAGGTGATCAAAGCAGAGCTCCTCGCGTATTGCGAGGGAGCTCTACAGTCGGGTCGTCGTTACTTCGTCAATCCCAGCGACTTCTCTGCGCTGTCCAGGAACGAATAGTCGATGTACTTCGCCATCCATCCGTCAACGTCCTTGGCCAGGTCGTCAGGAATCTTGCCCTGCTTGGCGATGGTCTGGATGATGATGCGGGTCGACGGCATGTCGATGCGCGGCTCGGTCAGGATCACGGAGTCCAACGCGGCGTTGACGATCGGCAGTGCCTTGGGGTCACCCATTTTGGCCACGATAATTTGCGCTACCTTGTCCTTGGGATTTGTCTTCACATACTCGATTCCCTTGCGGATCGCCCTGACGAAGCCAAGCACCAGCTCGGGCTTTTCCTTGGCTAACTTGGACTGCACGATCATCTCCAGGCTCTCGACGTTCTTGATCGGAGGCAGTTGCGAGATGTAGTGAAGCTTCGGGTTCTGCGCAATAGCCATGGCCGACGCCGGCTCCCAGCCAATAAAGGCGTCTACTTCACCCTTTTCGGCCATGATGGCAATGTCCGTTACCTTGCCGAAGACGCGCTGGAACTTGAGGTTCTGGCTCTGCTCGACGTACGACAAAACAGCGTCATGCGTCGTTCCCAGTCCCGGAACCCCGACTTTCTTGCCGTTCAGGTCCGCGTATGATTTGTACTGCTTGAGACCGATCAGCGCGGAGTTGCCCTTGGTCAATGAGAGCACCATCTTGAAGTCCCCGCCGCGTGCCGCAAACTGCATGAACGGAGCGATGGCAGCCATGCAGGCGTCGATGTTGCCGTTGGCAAATTCAAGCAAGCCAGCAGGACCGTTGGCAAAGGTCTTGCGCTCGATCTTGATGCCTTCCGCAGCGAAGTAGCCCAGGGCATCGGCAACCCATACGACGGCATAACTCACCTCGGCCGATGGCTGGTCGGCCAGGCGGATCACCTGCAGCGGTTTGCCTTGGGCATCCGCTGAAGTCACGCCCATTCCGGCCGACAGCGCCAGCGCTGCCAGGCCACATAGGCTTGCCGAAAATGACCGGCGGGTACTCAACTCTTTGGTTTTCATCTCTTTGTCTCCAATTATGGGTTTTCGAAATTCAGGTAGGTACTGCTTCTTCACGCGGAGCCCGCGTGGCGTTCAACGACTCGGTACACCGGACGCGCAACTCGTTGAATTCGGGGCTGAGAAGGTCGCGCGGACGCGGCAGCTGGATGTCCATCTCTTCCTTCACGCGGGCTGGCTTGTTCGTCAGGATGACGACGCGGTCGCCGAGGAAAACGGCTTCCTCAAGGTTATGCGTGACGAAGATGACTGTCCGCTTGCGAAGGCGCCATATGTCCAGAATTTCCTGCTGCATCTTCTCGCGCGTGTGCTGGTCGAGGCTCACGAAGGGTTCGTCCATCAGGATGACGTCCGCATCCGTCGCAAAGGCACGTGCGATGGCAACACGCTGTTTCATGCCGCCGGAGATCTGGTGCGGGTAATAGTCCTGAAAGCCGCGTAGCCCGACGACGTCGATGATATCGTTCACGATTTTCGTGATCTCGGCCGTCGGGTACTTCTTGATGCGCAGGCCGGTCGCGATGTTATTCCATACCGTGAGCCAGGGCAGGTTCGACGGTTCCTGAAACACGAAGGAAATGTTCTGCTTCTTCGGGTCGGCCGGCTCGCCGTCGATGAGCACATGCCCTTCGGACGGCTTCATCAGGCCGGAGAGGATGTCCAGCAAGGTGCTCTTGCCGCAACCGCTCTGGCCGACGACGCAGACGAACTCGTTCTCCTTCACGTCGAATTCGATACCGTCGTGCACGAGGAGGTCGCCATATCTATGGGACTCCTTGACGCGGACCTTGATTTTTGCGGGCTCATTCATGTCAGTCTCCTTATGTACTTGTGTGGGGCGGCTCAGAGGGACACCTGCCAACGCCAGCGGAACAGTCGCTTCTCGACCAGCAGCAGGCTCTCGTTGAGCAGGAAGCCGATGGCGCCGACGATTAGCATCCCGACGATCACTTCCGGAATCTTCAGCAACTCGGAGTAGTCGACCATCATTCGGCCCAGGCCGATGGAGGTTCCGCCGGTCAGCTCGGCTGCAACGATGGTCAACCAGGCGGCACCCATACCGACGCGCATGCCGCCAAAGATGTCGGGCAGCACGGTCGGGATCACCACGCGCGTGAGGATCTGGAACTTGCTGGCTCCATGGATGAGAAACACCTTGCGATGGATGGGCTCGACCCGAGCCACACCCACCTGGGTGGCGGTGAAGATCGGGAAGAAGGCGCCCAGAAAGATGAGAAAGGCGAACCGCGGCAATCCCGAGAAGAAGATGATGGCCAGCGGAATCCACGCGATGGGCGGAATGAAGCGGAAGGGCTCCACAATCGCCCGCGTAGACACATACAAGGGCTTGTTAAGGCCCATCAGCAGGCCGAAAGGCACGCCGAGTATTAGCGCGATGCCAAAGCCGACCAGCACTCGGTGCAGGCTGCCCCAACTGTGTGCCCACAAGGAATTGCCCATCGTGTCGCCCTGATTCGCGAGCTGGATGAACGCCTCCAGGATTTTTGCCGGCCCCGGAAAGAACGGCGAACTCACCGCCATCGCGAGCAGTTGCCATGCGAGCAGCCCCGCACCAAGGGACAGTATGTTGTAGGCCACCGGGCGAAGGCGCTTCATCAGTTGGTTGGGGGCCTTGCGTGCGCCGGCCAGCGGCAGACGCGTGTAATTGACTTGCGTGTTCATGCTCTTGTCTTCCATATTCAAAGTTCCCGACGAGCCAGGCTGAAGCTCTGCCCTGTCGGTCCGTTAATCGGTTGTGCCGCCATGAAGAGGGCCATCGGAACTACGTCATCGGGCTCCTTCATCCACTCGCCGCCAGGGCCGCCCGCGCGCAGCGCATCCTCGCGGCCCTTGATGAACGATGTCAGCACCGGCCCGGGGATCAGTTCGTTGACGCAGATGTTGTGCTCGACCAACTCCTGCGCGAGCACCCGGGTCAACATCCACAAGCCCGCCTTGGATGCGGCATAGGCGGAACGCGTGGGCGCGCTACGGTGCCCCATGCCGGAGCCGATGAAGATCAGCTTTCCCGCTCCGCGTTGGCGCAGGTGAGGGATTGCAGCTCTGGCCGTGTGGTACGCGCCGATCAGGTTGGTGTCGATGGCATGCTTCCAGCTGAGCGGATCGGAATCTTCGACGAGTTTGTTCTCTACGGAACCACCCGCGCTGGCAACCACGATGTCGACACCACCCAAGGTGGCGGCGGCATGGCTGAACGCTGCCTCTACGGACGCGTAGTCCGTCACGTCCGCAATGGCGAAGATCGCCCTGCCCCCGGCCTGGACAATCAGTTCCACGGTTTCGTCGATTTCCGCTTGCGACCGTGCCGCGCAACACACGGCTGCGCCGGCCCTGGCGTATCCCATGGCAATCGCGCGCCCGATGCCACGGCCCGCGCCGGTCACAAGCGCAACCTTTCCGGCTAGAGATGAGTCTGTCATGCTGGCCTCCGCTTCATTGTTCACCGAGGACCGCTGCGTAGAGCGCGCCCGGCTCGGTTCCGCCGTCCATGTCGAGGTCGACGAAGGCCCGAAGGGATGTGCCGGTAAAGCAAAAAGGCGCCTCGTAGGAAAAGCTGACCGGCGCGCCCGCGTCACGTCCGCAGTTGAGGCCTGCGGTTGTGCCGTGCGTGGGCCAGGTACGTGGAATGGCGACCGTGCCGAGTTCAGCGCCATCGACGTGAAGCGATGCGGTGCCCGCATTCTTGCCCTGCCGCTGGAACCGGAGCTCGATGCTCGCCTTGTCTGATGCCGGCCGGAAGTCAACCTTGAGGGTGTGCTTCACCGACTCGGAGTAAACGTATTCGTAGCACAACTGCCCGTCCTTGATAAACAGCACGAATCCGCCAAAGTGGCTTCCCCACGCCAGGATGACGCCCTGCACCGCAGGGGCGCGCGCGCCGTCGAACGTCGCCTTGATTCGGTAGCTGCGGTCCGTGATATCGGGCGAGGTCAGGCGGTCGATCCGGGCCATGTCGCCATGCAGCTCGTAGTGAGCCACCGGGTTCATCTTCAGGCGCTCGGCCGCCCGCTCCCAGTCCCGGTCATCGAGCGGAAGCACGCCGTACTTGCGCGCTTCGCCCCACCACAGGTCAACCATCTCCTTGAGCTTGCATGGCTGCTCCAACGCAAGATCGTGGATCTCCGCATAATCCTCTGCAAGGTGATAGAGCTCCCACTCATCCGTCTCGAAGTCCGTGTCCTTGGGGTGGCGTGCGACGGCCTTCCAGCCGCGGTGCCAGATGGCGCGGTCGCCGAGCAACTCGAACATCTGCGTTTCCTTGCGCGTGGGCGCCGCGGGCTGGCTGAAGGTGTAGGCCATGCTGATGCCATGGATCGGCAACTGCGGCGTGCCCTTGTGCATTTGCGGCGCCTGCACGTTCAGGATGTCGTAGACGGTGGGCGCGATATCGATCACGTGATGGAACTGATGGCGGATGGCCCCTTCATCCTTGATCTTTCCTGGCCAGTGCATGATCAGCGGCGCGCGCACGCCGCCGCCATGGGTGCCTTTCTTGTACCACTTCAATGGCGTGTTGGAGACCTGGGCCCACCCCGTCGGATAGTGGTTGTAGGCCATCTCGCTGCCGATCTTGTCCAGGTTCGCCAGCCCCACTTCGGGCGACTCCTTCTCATACACCATGTGCTTGCGGAGATTGATCGCGCCAGTCGGTCCGCCCTCGGCGCTTGCGCCGTTGTCTGAAAGCAGCACGAAAAGCGTGTTGTCGAGCTGGCCGACGGCGTCGAGGTAGTCCACCAGGCGGCCGATTTCGGAGTCGGTATGCTCAAGAAAGCCCGCATACGTTTCCTGCAGCCGCGTGAACAAGGTCTTCAGGTCCGTCGACAACTCGGTCCAGGGCTGGACACCGGGGTTCAATGGCGCGAGTGTGGTGTCGGGTGGAACGACGCCCAGGCGAATCTGCTTCTGCAGGCGCTCTGCCCTGATGCCGTCCCAGCCGCCGTCGTAGCGGCCCTTGTAGCGGTCGATGTATTCGCGTGGCACATGGTGGGGCCAGTGGCAGGCGCCGAGGGCGAGGTAGAGAAAGAAGGGGCGCTGCTGTGCCGAGGACAGATGGTCGCGAACGTCCGTCATCGCATGGTCGACCAGGTCCGTGCTCAAGTGGTAGTTTTCCGGCTTTTCCAGGCGGATGGGGCGGTTGTCCTGGCACAGCTCCGGATTCCACTGGTCGGTCAGCGCGCCATGAAAGCCGTACCAGCGGCTGAAGCCCTTGCCGATGGGCCAGTTGTCGTGCGGCCCGGCGGCGCCATAGTCGGCGATATTGGTCAGATGCCATTTTCCGACAGCGTAGCTGCCATACGCATGCTTGGCCAGCACCTCGGGAATGGTCGCGGCCTCGCCGGACACCTGACCGCTGTAGCCGGGAAAGCCGCTGGACCATTCTGCGATGATGCCGACCCCTACGGTATGGGCATTGCGTCCCGTCAGCAGGCAGGCCCGGGTTGGCGAGCACATCGACGTCACATGAAAGTTGGAGTAGCGCGCGCCCTTGGCGGCCAGTTCATCCATGCGCGGCGTTGCAATCTCGGACCCGTAGCACCCGATGTCGGAGTAGCCCACATCGTCCAGCACCACAAACACAACGTTGGGTGCGCCCGCCGGCGGCGCAACCTTGTCAGGCCACCACGGAACAGAATCCTTGTAGGTCTTGCCGATTGTTCCCTTGAACTCATATGCGGGATTCATTTTTTTAATGTCTCCAATATCGAAGCGTTTGACTTCAGGTGTTAAAAGTTTTCTGCGGTCAGCCGGCATCCGAACCGAGATAGACCTTGGTGATGCGGCGTGCAGCCAGTTCGCGCACCAGCTTCACGAGCGGCGCCTCGAACTCGTAGTCAGTCCTCATGGGACCGGCGGCGAGCATGCTGTCCACCTGGTTGCCAGCGTACATGAACCTGAGCACCCTCTCGTCGTCGCTCATGCCGGGGTACTGCTTGCGCAGCTTGTCCACGGCAGGCTCCAGCGGCACACGCTGCAGCGGGATTTTGGGCGATCCGTTGGACACAATCTTGTCCATGACCTCCGGCTCGACGGGAGCCAGCAGCTTTCCGTAGTAGCCAAGCGCGTACTTCTTCACCTCGTCGGGCACGACTGTGTAGCGCTCGCCGTGGACCACGTTGAGCACCGCCTGGGTGCCCACGAACTGGGCAAACGGCGTGATCAGGATCGGATAGCCCAGTTCCTTGCGAACACGCGCGCACTCCTCCAGCACCTCCTGGAACTTGTGAGACATGCCGATCTCGGCGAGCTGAACCTTGAAGTTGGCAAGCATGCCGCCGGGCAGTTGATGCTCATAGTGGAAGGCGTCGTATTCCTGCACTTGGCCCAGGGGTTTGTGCTCATGCTCGGCAACACGCCGGAAGTGCTCGCCTACGCGGTCGATCAGCGCGTCGTCCAGATCCACGCGGTAGCCCAACGCACGCAGGTTCCTGACTGTGCTCTGCGTCGCCGGCTGCGCCGCGCCGTTGGCAAGCGGAGCGATGGAGGTGTGCACGCAGTCAGCGCCGGCCTTGATGCCCTCCAGGTACATGAGCGGCGCGATGCCGGTCATGCAATGGCTGTGCAGTTCGAGCGGCACATTCCCGATTGCCGCCTTCAGCGCGGGAACGAGGGTGCGGATGCGGTCGACCGTCAGCAGGCCGCCGGCGTCCTTGAGCCAGATGGCATCGACCTTGCCGCGCTTGACGAGATCGGTCACCGTCCGTACATACACTTCGTCGGTGTGCACGGGAGACAGGCCATAAGCGACCGCGCCAATGGCGCGCACGCCGAGTTTGCGCGCGGCGTTGATGGTGACGAGCATGTTATCCACGTCGTTCAGGCCATCGAAGGTGCCCACTTCGCGAAAGCCGTTGGCGACCAGCCGCTCGACCCAGAGCTCGACGATGTCGTCGGGAACGAAGTCAAAACTCATGATGCTTTTGGAACGCGTGAAGGCGCTCATCGGCGTCTTGATGAGCTTCTTGCGCATGAGGCGCATCCGCTCCCACGGGTCTTCCTTGAGGAACCTCACGCACACGTCGAACTGGATGGTTCCGGCGAGGTCGATGCGTTCGAAGCCGATGTTGTCCATCATGTCGGCGATGGGCAGCATGTGCGCGGTTGTCATGCGCGTCGCCCACAGGCACTGGTGCGCGTCCCTCAACGTTGTGTCGACGACGCCGATACTTTTTGCGGTCATGCTTTTATCCTTTGTGGCCTGTTGCGCGCGAGGGGAAGAATTTTTCCTCGACCCAACGGGTGTTAACGCGTCCTGCCCTGAAATCGTCGTGGCTCAGAACCTCATGGTGGAAGCCGATCGTGGTCGGCACACCGCGCACGACGAACTGCTTCAGCGAACCGAGCATCTTTTTGACCGTGGCGTCCCGGTCTTCAGCATGCACGATCAGCTTTGCCAGAAGCGAATCGTAATAAGGCGGAACCAGGTAGCCGGAATAGCAGTGGCTATCCACGCGCACCCCCTTCTCGCCCGGTGCGTTCCATTCGGTGATGCGGCCGGGCCCCGGCGCGAAATTGCGCGCGGCGTCTTCCGCGTTGATTCGGCATTCGATGGCGTGCCCGGTGACCTTCACTTCTTCCTGCGAGAACGAGATGGGCTCACCCGCCGCGATGCGGATTTGCTCGACGACCAGGTCCCGCCCCGTCACCATTTCTGTTACAGGGTGCTCGACCTGAATGCGCGTATTCATCTCAAGGAAGTACGCTTTGCCCGTCTGCTCGTCATAGACGAATTCGACCGTGCCCGCGCCGCGGTAGTCGACCCGCTGAGCCAGCCGGACCGCCGCCTCTGACAGCGTCTTGCGCACCTCGTCCGAGATAAAGGGCGACGGCGCTTCCTCGATCAGCTTCTGGTGCCGGCGCTGCGTCGAGCAATCGCGCTCGCCGAGGTGAATCACGTTGCCATGCGCGTCAGCCAGGATCTGGATCTCGATGTGGCGGGCGCTCTCGATGTACTTCTCCATGTACAGGGTCGAGTCGCCAAAGGCTGCTTGCGCTTCGGCGGTGGCGGATTCCATGGCCGGCGCGAGCTCCGCGCTGTTTCGCACGAGGCGCATGCCGCGGCCGCCACCGCCCGCGCTGGCCTTGAACAGGAAGGGGTAGCCGATGCGTTTCGCTTCGCGTTCAGCCACTTCTTTTGAAGTCACCTTATCCGAGCCAGGCACTCTGGGCACCTTTGCGGCATCTGCAAGGCGCACGGCGGTTAGCTTGTCGCCCATGGATTCGATGGCCTCTGGCGAAGGCCCGATGAAAACGAGGCCGGATTCGCTGCACAGACGCGAGAAGGAGGCGCGTTCCGACAAAAATCCGTAGCCCGGATGCACGGCCTCGCAGCCCGTGCCCAGCGCGGCCGTGACCAGCGCCTCAGGCTTCAGATAGCTAAGCGAAGCGGCTGCCGGGCCAATGCATATGGCGCGGGTCGCCATCTGCGCCGCCAGGCTGTCCCGGTCGGCCGTGGAAACGGCGACCACGCTTTCGATCCCGAGGGACTGGCATGCCCTGATGATTCGCACCGCAATTTCGCCACGGTTGGCGATGAATATGCGCTTGAAAGGTGGCTTGGACATGGCTGCTTCAGTCCTTTGCAATGACGATAAGTGCTTGGTCGAACTCGACCAGGCTGGCGTTTTCCACTTCGATCCTCACCACGGTGCCATCGACGCCGGCCTGGATCGAGTTGAAAAGCTTCATCACTTCGATGACGCCGACGCTGTCGTGCGCCTTCACCTTCTGGCCGACTTCGACAAAGGCCTTCTCGCCGGGAGATGACGCGCGGTAGAAGGTACCGAGCATGGGAGCGCGGATGATGACTTCACCTTCGGCGGCTTGCGCTGCAACGAGCGGCGCCGGCGCAGCTTGCACCGCGGCTTGCGGTTGCGGTTGCGCTTGCACTTGGGGAACTGCTGCTGGCGCAGACTGCGCGAACCTCGCACCGCCGTCACCGGCCGAGCCGCGCCGCACGTGCAGCCGGAGGCCCGAGAACGTGAGTTCGATTTCATCCAAATGCTGGGCGCCGTCGATGATGGCGAGAATGCTGGCGACATCCTTGTGTGTGAGTTCCATGAATCTTGTCTCCGTGTTCTTGGGGTGTTGCGTAGTCAGGCGGCGACGCCGGCGTAGGGAACGCTTTCGTTGCCATACCGGCGCACCCGGATGTTTGCCTGCTCGCCATGGGCGGTCATGCCTTCGATCGCACAAAGGCGCGAGCAATAGCGGCCGATCATCGCGGAGGCTTCGTCGGTCAACACTTTCTGGTAGGTGCAGGTCTTGATGAACTTGCCGACCCACAGCCCACCCGTGTACCTGGCGGCCTTGCCGGTTGGCAGCGTGTGGTTGGTGCCGATAACCTTGTCGCCGTACGCCACGTTCGTGCGCGCGCCGAGGAACAGGGCGCCATAGTTGCGCATATTCTTCAGGAAGTAATCCGGGTCGCGCGTCATGACCTGGACATGCTCGCTGGAGATGCGGTCGGCCTCCGTCACCATTTCCTCGTAGGAGTCGCAGACGATCACCTGCCCGTAGTCGCGCCAGGACACGCCGGCAGTATTGGCCGTCGGAAGGATTTTCAGCAGGCGCTCGACTTCGGCGATGGTGGCATACGCCAGCTTCTCGGAGTTGGTGAGGAGAATGGCCGGCGTGTTGAAGCCGTGCTCGGCCTGACCCAGCAAGTCGGTGGCGCACAACTCGGCATCGACCGTGTCGTCGGCAATGATGAGGGTCTCAGAGGGACCGGCGATGAGGTCGATGCCGATCCGGCCGAACAATTGCCGCTTTGCTTCTGCAACGAAGGAATTGCCCGGACCGACCACCATCGTCACCGGTCGGATGCGTTCAGTCCCCAATGCGAAAGCACCGATCGCCTGCACGCCGCCAAGCGTGTAGATCTCGTCAGCGCCGCCCAGGTGCATGGCGGCCACCACCGCGGGCGCGGGCTTTCCGCCCACTGGCGGGGACGAGGCGGCGATGCGCGACACGCCAGCGACCTTGGCCGTTACCACGCCCATGTGGGCCGACGCAACCAGCGGAAACTTTCCGCCAGGCACGTAGCAGGCCACGCTTTCGACGGGCATGTTCCTGTGGCCCAGAATGATGCCGGGCAAGGTTTCAACCTCCAGATCGTGCAAGGTATCCTTCTGATGTTGCGCAAAATTGCGGATCTGCTTTTGCGCAAAGCGGATGTCGTCAAGCTGCCCAGGCGTTAGTTGCTTGACGCAAGCATCGATTTCGGCGTCCGTCAAACGGAAGCTCTCGGGCGACCAGTTGTCGAACTTTGTGGACAGTTCCAACAGGGAAGCATCGCCGCGCTCCTCGATGTCGGAGAGGATTGTGCGGACAGTTGCCTGCACTTGAGCTGCGTCCTGAGCGGACTGTTCTGCCGTGCGGCCTTCTTTGAGATAGCGAGCCATGTGTGTTACTCCGGATGGATCGTGGTTGGGAATTTTCTTTGCAATTTCACGCAAGATGTGTACAGTTTGCACTATCACTTTGCGCAAGTGTTGCGCAAACATTCATGGTTAACCCTACCATAAAAGTTACTTATGAAATCCCTGACAGCCCACCCAGCCGCAGCAACGCCAACCTCCACCACGCTTGAAGATGTTGCGCAACGCACAGGCGTTTCCACCTCCACGGTATCGCGTGCGCTATCAGGCAATACGTCCATCAGTTCAGGCACGCGAGACATGGTGCAAGCTGCCGCCAGCGAGCTGGGCTATCGCCTACCCACTCAAGGTCGCAAGGTCAGAAAGTCGGCAACGAAGATCGTCGGCCTTGTGATCGGCGCGCTGCACAACCGGTTTATGACGGTTCTCCTGGAGCATCTGCACGACGAATTGCGCGAGTCCGGCTACCACGTCACGCTCATCATCGACTCCATGAACGAAGCGAGCAGCCTGCAGACCCTGCGGCCGCTGATTGACGGCTTTCTCGACGGGCTCATCTTTGCGACGGCCTCGCTCGACTCGCCCGTGGTCGCGGAACTCAAGCGGCGTGGCATTCCGCTCGTGCTCGTCGTCCGTTCCGTCGACGAACCCGGTGTCGACACTGTCGAGATCGACAACAGCCATGCCGCGGCGGAAGCGGCGCGCCACCTTCATGAGCTCGGGCACCGGAGCATCGGCATAGTGATGGGACCGCGCGACACCTCGACCAGCCGTGACCGCGCCGAAGGGGCGCTGCAATGGCTCGAGAAGCACGGCATCCCGCGCAAGGACGTGCCGATCATCTTCGGCGAGTACACCACCGAAAGCGGGTACTCCAGCACCGTGTCGCTGCTTGCGCAGCCCAAGCCCGTGTCGGCCATCATCGCGGGCAACGACACGATTGCCATGGGCGTTCTCGATGCTGCGAAGCGCCGCGGCGTTGCGGTGCCCCGGCAGCTGTCGGTGATCGGCTTCGATGACATTCCCTTGGCTGGTTCTCCGTTGCTGGCATTGACGACGATTCGTCAGCCGGTTGAAGCCATGGCACGAACTGCGGCGAGGCGGCTCGTGGAGCGGATGCGGGGCGACAGATTCTCGCCTGCCACGCTGGACATACTTCCGATTCAGCTGATCCAGCGCGATACCACCGGCCCCTTCCGGAAGTAAGGGGCCGGCGATGCGGACTATTTCAAGCCGGCCTGCTTGACCAAGTCGCGGTAGAGCGACACTTCGCGCAACTGGTACTTCTGCATTGCGGCACTGGCCAGGGGCATCAGTTGCCAGCCCGTGCGCGTCGCAAACTCCTTCGTCTCCTGTGAGTTCATGACCTTCGCTACAGCTTTTTCAAAATCGGCAACGACGTCGTTGAGGGTAACGATGTCAATCAGGGGGAATCTCGTGGCAACACGCATTTCGGAAGCGGAGGCCGCATTCAGCGGGATAGGTAAGCGGCTACGTGGTATTTGTGCGGAAACGCAGCCCAATGAGATTCGCTTGCGCGCCGTGGTCGATGATGCTTATATCGAGATCTTGGCCCGCGCTGTGGCTGGCGGGCTTGGCGGTAAGGTGGGCGTGGCACCGCGCTTACTTCTCAAGAAACTGGTGGTCGATGTGCTCGACCGGGTCGATTTGCATGAAAGGCTACGCTGAACAAGTCAAATGTGCGAAATTCAGACCGTTGTAAATCAACGCCTTATGACAGTCATCTGCAAAGAATCGGTACTTATTCAGCGCATCCGAAAGCTTTGACCCACTCAAGAACTGACACGACCGAAACCCTTCGGATGAGCGCTGGACTGACGGGCAGCTTTCGCTGCAAGAATGCCCTTAACCGGGCGCTCGCCTTTCGGACGCCAAGCAGCCAATTGGGACTCCAGACTGCAGACATTGGTCAATGACCGGATCTGGCCGGTTGCAGTCAAAAACGAGGCCTGTGGCGAATAGACAAAAAAAGAGCCCGGCCAGTCCTAAGACAAGCCGAGCTTATTACTCCTATTTCACAACGATTTCTTGCTGCCTATGCCATCGCTCCACAAGTTGGAGTTTTTCAACAGAATTGGCCGGACTGAGTCACTCAACGTCGACCGTCTTTACCCGACACATAGCAACCGATCGGCTACTTAGAAAAGCAAAAGCGAAACTTTTGAGCGAGGCATTACTGATCGTTCATTGGCAAGTTACGGCTCAATGCCCTCGACTGAAACGAGTCTTGCAGAGCTGCATTCATCTCGAATTTCTTTAAGCCCTTGGTAAACAGGCCCAGTGTAGAACGCCTCCCACTCGGCAACCGACGGGAACTCAAGGATCACGATTCGCCGAGGCTTCCAGTCACCTTCGTACACCTTGTGAGCACCCCCGCGAGCGAGGTAGCGCGCACCAGCAGCATCAAGTGCGGGCTTCACTCCCTTCATGAATTCCTGATACTTGGACATGTCGCGGATTTCGACGTCGAAAATCACATATGCGCACATTTGAAGCTCCTGATGTAGGTCTGGTCAGAATACTTGCCGGTTAGACGGATTTCTGTGTTCATCTTACTAGCGATGGATGCATGAACTCTCAAAAATGCGTCCACTAGAACAGTCTCAACCTATACCCCTTGGGGAATGGACAATCAGCTTCCCGATGCTGCTCACTGAAAGACGAAAGCTGCAAATTTTTATTAAACCCAACAAGCAGTGAGTAAGTTAGGAGCTTACCTAACGATTTGCTGGGCAATTTGAGATAGGCTTCTCAAATTAAAAAGCTCCTGCGCGTCGCTTTATAAATTAAAATTAGCGACAAATCATAATTTTTGCTAAAATAACAGCGACAAAATACCGGTCGCGCACAAATGTAATCAAAGAAAAGCGACACAAGCCTCTATTGTTGTTATTTCAAAAATAGCGACAAGATCAGTCTTTAAAACAAACAAAAGCAACATTTCAGTTCTAAACGAAGCTTCAGCACAAAAAATGCCGACACCCGACGACTCCCTTTTGCTATACGTTGAGCTCTCTCCAGCGCAGATCAGAGCGACCCAGCGTCGGTTGCGAGAGGGGGCCCTCAAGCGCATCGCTGCGGGCGTGGTGACAAGTCTTCCCGAGGAAGCATGGCCCGCCTTGATTGCCCGCGAACGCATCCGTATCCTGGCAGCGCTCTACCCTAAAGCTGTCATGGGGCCGCGCAGCGCCTTCCACGGCGGGGTGCCAAGCGATGGCATGATGTACCTCACGTACTCTTATACAAAGAGAGTGGATCTGCCCGGCATGACCGTCCAGTTGGTCGCTGGTCATGGCCCCGCTCAAGGCGACACCCCGATGATGGGCAGAGAGTTGTACTTTCCTTCAACACCTCGGGTCCTGTTGGAAAACCTCACCATCTCACGCGGCAAAGTGCAGAAGTCAGTCGGGAAGGCTGATGTCGAACAGCGCCTCATCGATACCTGTGAAGCCCGAGGCGAGGAAGCGCTCAACACGCTTCGTGACCAGGCTCGAGCACTGGCTCCATCGTTAGGCCTGGAGCGCGAGTTGACCATCCTCAATGGTCTCATTGGTGCAGTACTGGGGACGAGAAAGGCAGCGATGTCTACTGCCGTCGGCAAGGGGATGATGGCCAACATTCCTTACGACGCCAATCGCCTTGCTTTATTTGAAAAATTCGCAGCACAGTTGCGCTCGGTACCACTGAAGCAACCTCGCGCAGTGGCAAAGAGCGAACGGGCTCGCCTGAATTTCGCTTTCCTGGAGTCGTACTTCAGCAACTTCATCGAGGGCACCGAATTCGATGTCACCGAGGCTCGGGGCTTCGTCCTGGAGGGCAAGCCCATTACTGAACGCCCCAAAGACTCGCACGACATCATCGGTGTCTTCCGGCAGGCCATCAATCCAGGATGGGCGAACCAGACGCTCGGCTCAGGTGAGTCTGTCCTGACTCAGCTGCGTGAGCGCCATGCCGACCAGATGAAGGAGCGGCCAGAGGTAGGGCCCGGAGAATTCAAGACGCTGGCCAATCGAGCTGGCAATACGGAATTCGTGGCTCCGAGATTTGTTCGAGGCACCTTGGTGGAAGGCTCGAAGCTCCTTCCATCCGTTCCCCCAGGCACGGCCAGAGCGCTGATGGCGATGTTCCTCGTCTCCGAAGTCCACCCCTTCACCGATGGCAACGGACGCTTGGCCAGGCTTGTGATGAATGCAGAACTTTCGGTTGTCAACAGTTGCCGAATCATCGTACCAACGCTCTTTCGGGAAGAATACCTGGACTGTCTTCGCGTCCTGACGCGGGAAGGTAATCCCAGCCCCTTTCTCGACGCCATGCAATGGATTTGTCAGTGGACCGCTGACTTTGACTACGAGGACCTGGACAAGGTCATCACAGATATGCAGTTGTGCAATGCGTTCGAGAAATCACGCGTACAGCACAAGTTGCTTTCCCCACCTAAGGCTTGAGGTACGTGCCGGAGCGTACCTATCTCATCAACATAGGAATTTTCACCCATGAACAAAGATGAAATCGCCAAAGCCATCGTCACAGACCCCGAGATTCAACAACGCATGGCCAAGCACATTGCGCTGAAGTGTTTTCGCAATTCGGTTCTTGAGGATCTGCACAGCGGTAAAGTCCCAAACTCAAAAACCGGTGACTACTCGGACGTCATTGTTCACACCCCCTTCGGTCAAATTCCATGGAATGAACTTTCCCGATTTGATGATGCCGAGATGAAAGCACTCATGATTGATGTGACCAACAAGGTCTATCACTACATCCAGGAACTCTTTGATGATGTGCGGGGCGGTGAATTGATTTACAAATTGGCAAAAAAAGATCCCTCCCCAAATTGGGATATTCCAAAGTAAATATTGATACCCGAGCAACCGCACCTACGAGCATCAGTCTCAGTTTGATAATTTCAGAACTACGCGAGACTTGCCATTTAAGCCATATGAAAAATTGGGTCAACCGAAAAGCTAAAAAAATATTTGGTTTAACGTAAAGCTGAAGCTTGTTCCTTGTACCACTTCTGAAACTCCACCACCATCAACGTAGTCTGTGCAGCATCAATGGTCAACAAGTCACAGTTCATCACGGGCGCAGTGCCTGCGGAATCAGGTACAGCGTTGGCGGTACTTGCCTCAACTCGGCTGGTAGCTGTGGGAACGGCGGACACACTGTCGCCACCGGGATGGGGCTCGAGGCGCAACCCGATATCACCAGAGCGCACGATAGGCCTACCAGCCAGCAAATTTTGCTTTGTCTGAAATTCATTCGATATCTCCTGATTAATTGATCGTTGCGATTGAATGGTGTCAACGACTCGTTGCTCTTGTTTGGCCTGGAGCAAAGCGACCTGCTGTTTCTCGGCATCCCACTCTTTGCGTACTCTGCTCTCGCCTATTTGCACGCCATATGCCAAGGTCATGAGCAGCAACAGACCACCCAAGACACATGTCCAATTTGCGGGGAGGAATCGATTAAGCCAATTCATCTCAGTCCTTCATCAAATGTCTGCAACTTGTGTTTATTCATGACGGCGATTACTTTGTCCGCGTAAGCGGGATCTGTGGCATAGCCAGCCTTAGCCAAAGCACGCACAAAGGCATCGGCGGTCTGACAGGCAAAGCAAGGCTGATAACGCGGGTTGCGTTTTAAGAACGCGGCATGGTCTTCAACGCTGGCTTGCCATGACGGGTACTTGCGCCACTTAGCAGGCACGACGACCCACTGCCCTCGGATGAACTCCTTGGTGTCAAACGTCACGGTCTCACCGCGCCACAAACTGTCTGCCTTAATTCCGAACAGGTTCTTGGCCGTTTTGGTCAGCCCTGATTCACCCCAGCCAGACTCGAGTGCAGCTTGGCTCACTGTGATACTGGCTGGAACACCCGTGGACTTGTGGCAAGCCTGTGCGGCAGGTCCAATGAGAGCAATAAAGTCTTCTGGTTTCAAAACAGCCCCTTCACATCTTTGGCGACTTCATCGATAGGTTCATCCCGTCTTTGGTCAATGAAATTGAACAGCCATCGCACAACGGCCCATCCAGGCAAACCACACGCAAAAATGACACCACCCATGGCGTACAGACCGATCGTTGAAAACGCCCAGTGATGGAGTTGGAAATATTCAATGGTGATGGCTCCACCGCAAATGCTGGACACAACGGTGCTGATCAGGCCCACAGTCCATTCACGGACATTTCGAGGTGGCGTCATGAGCATGACTACGACAGCAGCAAGGGTTGCTCCACCTGCTGCTGCACCTGCGGCACCACCTATGGCCTTGTATGCGGCGGCGGCCCCTGCGACTCCGGAGCTTGTAGGTTCTGGCATTGATTTCTCCAAAAGAAAAGCCGCCAAAGCGAACCGTGGCGGCTGAAGTGATTGATTGTTGTGAGTTAGGCTGATACGACCGGAATTGGAAAAGGTTTTCTCATTGGCATATCAGTCTCTCCTTGGATGTTGGGCATAAGTTTAGAAAACCCAAAAATATCCTTACGATCCTCATGAAGATCGCCTTCAATGCGCACCGGCACAAGTCCGGTCAAAAACTCAATCCCAGCAGAAAAGATAGGCAATGCATCCGAATAGGCGTTGTTGCATGACGCCTCCCAGAGCGGACCTTGCAAAAACATGCACGAACCTTTGCAGATTTGGAGGACTGGGCAACCAGGGCACTCCGTGCGGTGGGACCAGTGGGTTGCCGTTTTGAGCGCCACCTGATCCAACTGGCTGGTATTACCAATCCTGTGAGACTCCCCATTTGGAGCCAATCCGGCTGCACTCACGTTCTGACAGGTGAGCACATTGCCCTTGAGATCAACTGCGATCGAGTCCAGCCGATCCATCCCGCACTTTTGCCCCAGACTCGATGCTGGTCGCTCGAATCGCAATGAATTGACAAAGGACATCACTCGATCCCGAACGCTCGAAATGCGTCCAGCCTTGCCATGTCGGATTTCGTGAAAGGCTTGACGCCTAAATGGATGAAACTCATCTGGCTGTAGCGATTGAGCGAAGCCACCTGCATCGTAAGCATCGACAAATCCCCCTTCCCCGATCAAAACATCCGTATCCCCGGTGAGGTCTACGAAGAAGGCTTGAATAGCTGCGCGAGACTGGTTTTCGCGGTGGAGCATGGCATTGAAGCTGAAACGCCCCTTGGGGGCCAGCGTTCGATACAACTCCAGGATGGCCGCTCTGGATTGAGGTTCATCGAGCGGGTCAGGTCCTCGAACATGCTGGCCAGGCCCATCATGCGAGATGCTGACCGTAAAACCAAGGTCATCGAGCCATTGATTGATTTCGCGGTTCAACAACGATCCGTTGGTGATCACAGAGAACCGGGTTGCAGGAAACTTCTCCCGCAAGGCCTGCGCCAAAGGCCTCAAGGTCTTGATATATACAAGGGGTTCCCCACCCCAGAACTCAATGGCATCGGGAGGGTTGATAACCCATGTATCAAGGGATGACAGGAACACACTGACGTCATCTGGATTGGTCTCCACATTTCGTGCAACAAAGCGCTGCGAGCAATATTCGCAGGCGTAGTTGCAGGACAAGCCTAGAGAGATTTTGAGAATGCGGGGAGACGTTTTCCCCAAAGGCGTTTCCTGGGATGTCACCGGGGCAGTCACCGAAGGGGCACGCAAAGACGCATCAACCGTTCGAACCATCGACCGCCCCTGTAGGTCTGTCAAGCTGGAGTCCGAGTTGTCGTAAAGGAGTGGCACAACGGTTTCACTGCGTGGATCCACTGCCGTGATCAGGAATTTAGTCATCGAGTCTTTCCACCTTGATGTTGAGGAGCACCTGCATGAAAGGCACCTCGCCCATATAGGGCTTTTGAAAATGAACCGCCCGAGCGTCAAATGCCACAAGCAAACCCCTGTGAGGTCTGATCCAGTACTTGGCGTGGGTCTCCCAAGGCATCAGGCATTTGCCAAAGCCAGAGGAGCGCCAATCCGGATTGCAGATGGCAAATGCATTCGGTCCGTATTGATTGACTTGCTGCTGCAGGTCTGTAGACAGATCCAGCTCCGGGCCATTGGGGAAGTACACCGCCTGCAGATGGCATTCGTCTTCGTCGGAATGCGGCATGATTTCCACGCCAGCGACTCGAACAACCTCTCGCCCTTGCAAATAAGTGATCCGCCCCTTTGGGCCCACAAAGTCACGCTGGAGGATGGGCAAGGCCATACGGGCCAGTTGGGTGGCACTGGGGACAGATCCGTCAAAGACGTCGTGAGGATGCCGATCCCAAATCTCCCCTGCCCCAGTCTTCATCGCGCCATGGACCTTGAGCAGGTCCTGGTACAGACATTGATCGAAGCTGGGAGGGGTGTTGAGTGTCCATAAACCCACGGCTGTGGGAAAAAGGTTCAGTTTCATTGGACATTCACCAGCAGGTCATCAGTCCCCGAGAAGTACTTGAACCCCACCTTGATCTTGGCCAAATCCCCTGCTGCCATGCCATCGGGCCTGAAAACCGTACTGCCTGAGCCACCAGAGGTTCTGACTCGTCGGGCAACAAGGTACCCAGCGGTGGACTCCAGATACACCTCGGCATCTCGATCCTCAATCGGATCACCATCTGGGGTTTCGAGCCTGATATCAATGCTTACCTCTCCACTGGCTGAGACATTGATGGATGGGCCACCAACAAACCGAACCACAGGTAAGGTTTCTTCCCGAACCAGGGCCAGCGTGATGGCGGGGATGACTTCAATGTTGTGACTTGCCTTGACCAACTCTGGCGAAAAAACATTGAACCCCAGTGTCCAGTCGTCGATCGGTGAAGATTTGAAAGGCACCAGGATGTGCCCAATCGGATGGGTTTGAAGTACCGAGGCATGAAAGGCCTGCGCATCCATCTTGGATGCAAGAGTGGCCACATACAGATTGGGCGTCTGCAGATAGACGCTTTCGAGAGCAGTCAATCGCTCCATGCGTCCCACCGGGGCGTACAGCATGAAACTAGCATGATCAGAAAACTCAGCGTGTTGGCTCAATGTGGCCAGATCCAAGGTTCGCTGATAGATCGGTTCACCAAACACCCCAAAGTCCCCCCGCCACTCGGTGATCAAGGATTGATCGAAGTACTTGCCACCGTTGGGGTGGTCACTTGACGGGTTGCCCACGAACTCCCGCTGCATGATGGGTCGGACGCTGTAGGAGAGCAGCGTGCCATTCAGCGTGACATCCAATGCAAACGGAGGATTCTTATTGCCTGTGTAGAGTTTCATAGCATCTCCTTAGCAACAATCGCAAGCGCAGTTGCAGTTGTAGCGGGTAGTTTGGGAACCAAAGCTGATGGTCGATCCCCCGTCAGCGAGACGAAGCATGTAGTAAGACGTGTTGGGCGGCTGATCTCCACAGTTGTAGTAATCGGCGGTGTTTGCAACACAGTTTGGAGCACCCTGCCACCCCGCACTAGGGTTGTAGGTTCTGAAGCAATTGCTGACAGCGTTGAAAAAGTAGTCATGCAGCCAGCCATAACCCGCTGTCCACATGGAACCACTGTTGTTCATGTACATATCCCAGTTGCCATCGGATTTCAAAAATCCCATGAGCCCCTGGTTGTGATGGAGGTAGCGCGTCCCCCAGTCCTGATCGACCATGTCTAGATAGTTCGCGGTGCTGGCGATCTGCAATCTAGGAACCGTCAAGGTCCCTGACATGGTGTCGCCGGACTTGGCAACACGGCTCGACAAATCGATCGGGATGGAAGAGTTTCCATTGGCATCTGGACCTACGCCATTTACGGACCGAACAAATGCAGTCGAGTCGTAGCCATCGAGCTTGTCAGCATCGGCAGCTTTAGCTGTGATGCCCAGGTAGGTGGCGTTGTGGTTATGGCCCAGCGCAGCATATGCCGCGTCATGGTTGTGCCCGGACAAAGCGAAGCCTGTCGAGTCAATACCGTCAAGTAAATCAGCATTGGCCACTTTGCCCACTGTGGCTGAGAGGTCGATGACCATCTTCCACGTAGCGGGACTGGCCACTGTGAGGATGTAGAGCTTTTGCTCGTCGGTCCTGAAGCATGGCATTCCCTGTTGCAGGTTGACCGTCGGAAAAGATGTGCCGCTTGAGAGTGAGAGCGCAGTCTTGTCGTTGTTCAGGATCTGAGACAACGAATCCGACAGCGTCGTGGACGATGGAATTTCGGTGTAGTTCTGCATTTATTACCCTATCAATACCCTTGGGCTACCCAAGAAATGGCCCCGGTCACCCGAGTGCCAGAGGTGTTTTCAAGAACTGCTGTGAAACTGGTGGTGGAAATTGAACCCAGGATTCGGGGAACAGCCACCGTAGTGCCGCCTTTGAAAGTGAGCGTGACCTCCGGTGCGACTCGAAACTGCCGTGAAAAATAAACCGTCACACCATTTGCGGCGTTGCTCACCTGGGCAGTCCCACGGTCAAAGACATCGGGTACATCGACCGTGACGCGCAGACCATCGATGTATCCACGGTCTGCATTGCTAGAGGTCAGAATCGCTCTGAACAACGCCCTCTGGTAGGTGTAGTCGCCCTGAATGAAATCCCGAAAGTTGGTGTACCCCGGCGGGTGACCTGACTCCACGATGTTCATGAAGTCCTGCTCAGTGAGCTCGGTACTCGCAACGATCATGTCGCTGATGACCCCGTTAGCTCGCCTTCTGTATTGCTCTGCCAGGCTCAAAGCCTCAGACAACTTCAATGTCTGCGCACGACGCAACGCCTCGCCAATCGAGAAACCCTCGCTGATCGACTTACGATAGGCAACGGTCCGTCCTAAGACTTCAGCGATCACGAAAGCTTCTGTGACCCTCTTGATCTGAGACTTTGACAAGCCTTCCGTGAATCTGAAAATCTCAGCCTGTGGCTTAGTGAGCGCCTTAGCTGGTGTCTCGGTAAAGCTGAAGCTCTCACCCACGCGCAAGATGAATGCAATCAGGTCGGTGTAGGTCTCAGCTATTGCAATCGTTTCGAACTTTCGCAGTGCGATCTGCCTTGCCAATCCTTCCGATACCTGAAACGCCTCAAATACCTGCTTGGTGTTTGATAGGCCATATTTTTCAGCCAACGTGAAGGATTCGACAAACCTCAAAACAAAGGCGATGAGGTCGGTGTAGGTCTCCACGAAACTCATGACCTCAAACTTTTTCAAGACCACTGACTTACCTTGCTTTTCAGCAAAACCAAAAGTCTCAAAGGTTTGTTTAATTCCAAGCTTCTGGCTCAACTCAGCAAAACCAAGGTCAGTGGACACATTCAGGCTGTAAACCGCCGGGTAAGCACTCGTCCAGTTTTTACCGGCAGTGGCGCTACTCCATGCAAACTTGCCATTAGCCCATGTGTAGTTGGCCCCTGGCGAGCTTGCGACATTAACGGTCTCCGCCATATCAAGCGTCCTATCAACTCATCGTGAAGGTGAAGACTGCGGTCAAGCTGTCATCTGCGCCCTTGTTGACCACAGGAAACACCACGCGATCAAACATGGTCCCGCCCGAGGCCGAGTTGAACACCCCTGCTTCGGTCAAAGCGCCTGTGGCATCCCCTGCCGCATAACTGGCCGTGAAGGTGAAGACCTTAGTCCCAGCCGTATGGGCATAAGCGGAGGCGTTGCGTTTGATTTCGGTGACAAGTGCTGTTTGGGTCGAGGCTGCGGCTGTTGTGCCCGTCCCCACCGCAATCCACCCCATCACCCCTGGACGGCTTCCAGAGTTGCCAATCGCATCGGCAACAAAGTCAAAACCGCCGTTGACGATGATGTTGTCCTTGTGGATTACCTCAACCTCGCCGTTGAGCTTTTCCAGCACCAACGTGAGCGAGCCCTTAATTTGCATTCCTTCATCCATCATGGGATTTCTCCAAAAAAATAGGCGCTGACCCTATGGGTACAACGCCTTTGCTTAGGTTGATTGATTTGTCTGAACTATCAGTACAGCTTGAGGACGGAATAGCCCGCAGTTGGTATCAGTGGTTTGCTAGCACTTTGAACATCACCTCCCATCTTTCCGATGAAAAGCCTGCGCTCAGTTGCCGTCTGACACACCCCGATGCAAATGCGATCAGCCACATTCACGGGGTAAGCAACAACCACTCGGTTAAAGAGTTGATCCTCCAAGAAGAAGGTTCCTGCTGCTGAGTCATAACCAACCAGCAGACTCACACCCGAACCAGTGGCTGTCCAGATAACTGATGTGGTGATCTGGTTCGGGATGAACCAAA
>Ga0228699_1000443_pt1 | contig 31375 bp, 27 predicted proteins | sample McNCre217_Aug_MG_FD_178016 | JGI IMG/M metagenome (GOLD analysis project Ga0228699, IMG submission 178016) | Freshwater microbial communities from McNutts Creek, Athens, Georgia, United States - 2-17_Aug_MG | ecosystem: Environmental > Aquatic > Freshwater > Creek | place: USA: Georgia... | reverse complement strand
AGATGCCCGCAAGGTCAGGGCGGCTTTGTACGTTGACAAAACCTTGGTTGCCCAGCAGGGTCTGTACCGCATGCGCTTGGTCAAAACCGTGCTCCAGCAGCAGCCAGCCGCCGACTTTGAGGTGTTGCACGGCTTGGCGCACGATAAGGCGAATGTCATCCAAACCGTCAGGGCCTGAGGCCAGTGCTGACAAAGGCTCATGCTTCAAAGCCACCAAGTGCGCATCATCGTTCGCCACATAGGGCGGGTTCGAGACAATGGCGTCAAAGCGGTGAGTGCCCAAAGGAGAGAGCCAAGAACCGTGATGGAAGGTGACGGGTAGCTCCAAGCTTTGGGCATTGGCCTGTGCCACGGCCAATGCGTCGGCGCTGGCGTCCACGGCCCACACCTGGGCTTCAGGGCGGGCATGCTTGAGCGCCAGGGCAATGGCCCCACTGCCAGTGCCCAAGTCCACCACCTCTGGTGTGGCCACATCGGCCAGGCAAGACAGCGCCCATTCGACCAAGGTTTCGGTGTCCGCGCGTGGGTCCAGTACCCGGTGGTCGACCTGCAAGGTCAAACCATAAAACTCTTTCTGCCCGGTGATGTAAGCCACCGGCTCGGTGTTCAAACGGCGTTGGGTGTAGCTGGCAAAGCGGGTGTGTGCCGCGGTGTCCAGCGCCTCATCGCTGTGTGCCAGCAGCCAGGCGCGGTCATGTGGGGCGCGTCCCAAGGCATGCAACAGCAGCACTTGTGCGTCCAAACGTGGCAGTCCCAAGGTCTGCGCCCATGCCATGGCTTGGGCCACGGTCAGGGGTGTGGCGCCCATTTCTACGGACGTTGTTGCGCTGGTTGGCAGCATGCTCATGTGTTGCCTTCCAGCGCCGCCAATTGCTCGGCCTCGTGGGCGTGTTGAAGGGCTTGCAGGGCCTCGCTCAAATCACCTTCCATGATGAAGTTGAGCTTGTACAGCGTGAGGTTGATGCGGTGGTCAGTCCAGCGTCCTTGCGGAAAGTTGTAGGTTCGGATGCGGTCGCTGCGGTCGCCGCTGCCAATCAAACCCTTGCGCATGGCGGCGTCTTTGGCGGCACGCTCAGCGCGGTCTTTTTCTTGAATGCGTGCCGTCAGCACGCGCAGCGCTTGCGCCTTGTTGCTGTGCTGACTGCGGCCGTCTTGGCACTCGGCCACGATGCCTGTGGGCAAATGGGTGATGCGCACAGCCGAGTCGGTTTTGTTGATGTGCTGGCCGCCAGCACCGCTGGCGCGGTAAGTGTCGATGCGCAAATCGGACGGGTTGATGTTGATCGCTTGCGCCTCGTCCGGCTCTGGCAACACCGCCACCGTACAGGCACTGGTGTGGATGCGGCCTTGGGTTTCGGTGGCGGGCACGCGCTGTACCCGGTGACCGCCCGATTCGAACTTGAGCTGGCCGTACACGCCGTCGCCTGTAGCGCCGCCGTCCATGCGCACCACCACCTCTTTGTAGCCCCCCAGCTCGCTTTGCGATTCGCTGACGATTTCCGTGCGCCAACCTTGGCTTTCGGCGTAACGCATGTACATGCGTAACAAATCCGCGGCAAACAAGGCCGATTCATCGCCGCCCGTGCCTGCACGAATTTCCAAAAAGGCTGGGCGGGCATCATCGGGGTCTTTCGGCAGCAGCATGCGCTGCAACTCCGCTTCGAGTTGCAGCAGCTCTGCTTGGGCGCTGGCAATTTCTTCTTCGGCCATGGCGCGCATGTCGGCGTCATCGCCACCGTCTTGCAGCATTTGCTGGGCGGCTTGCAAGTCGGCTTCGCGTTGCTGGTAGCGCGCATAGCGGCTTGCGGTCGCCGCCACATCGGTGTGCTCGCGTGACAAGACCAAGAACTGCTTCATGTCTTTCATGATGTCCTCGCGAGACAGCAAGAAGTCGAGTTCTTCCAAGCGTTGCGTGTGGCGCTCGAGTTGAGCGCGCAGAAAGTCTTTCATGGGGTCAGCGCCTAACGGTTGCCGCGCAAGAAGAAATGTTCAATCGCCATACGCGCCCGTTCGCGGGCTTGGGCGTCACCCGCATGCAGTTCGGCCATGGCGCCATGCAACATTTTTTGGGTCAATCCGCGCGACAAGCTGTCCAGCACGGCTTCCAGGTCATCGCCTTTGGCGAGTGCTTTGCGGGCTCGGGCCAACTCTGCGTTGCGCCAGTCTTCGGCTTGGGCATTGAGTTGTTGAATTAGCGGCACGTTGCTGCGCTGGTCCATCCAATGTTCAAAGCTTTGCACACCCGCATCGATGATGGCTTCGGCTTGGGCCACGGCGGCTTGGCGATTGGCCTGGCCGGTTTGCACCACCACGGACAAATCGTCCACGGTGTAGAGGTACACGTCCTCCAGCGACTTGACTTCGGGTTCGATGTCACGCGGCACCGCCAAGTCGACCATGAACATGGGGCGGTGTTTGCGTTGCTTCAGTGCACGCTCGACCGCGCCCAAGCCAATCAAGGGCAGGGTGCTGGCGGTGCAGCTGATGACCACATCAAATTCATGCAACCGCTGGGGCAAGTCGGCCAAACGCATGACTTCGCCGCCAAACTGGGTGGCCAGTTTTTCGCCACGTTCCAGCGTGCGGTTGGCAATGGCGATGGCTTTGGGGGTTTTGGCCGCAAAGTGCGTGGCACACAGCTCAATCATTTCGCCTGCACCCACAAATAACGCGCGGGTTTCGCTGAGATCTTCAAACAGCTGACTGGCCAAGCGCACTGCGGCAGCGGCCATGCTGATGCTGTGTGCGCCAATCTCGGTTGAACTGCGGACTTCTTTGGCCACGGCGAACGAGCGTTGGAACAGCTGGTTGAGCGTGGTGCCCAAAGCACCGGCCTCAGATGCAGCACGCACCGCGTCTTTCATCTGCCCCAAGATTTGCGGTTCGCCCAACACCATCGAATCCAGCCCACTGGCCACGCGAAACGCATGGCGCGCGGCATCAGCCTCCACCAAGGTGTAGGTGTGGTCTTTCAAAGCGTCTGGAGAGACGCCACCCGACTGCGCCAGCCAGTCCAAGGTGCTTTGCATTTGGGCTTCATCGCCGGCGCAATAAATTTCAGTGCGGTTGCAGGTCGAGAGGATGGCCACCTCGCTGCCCGACGAAAAAGTGTCGCGCAGGGTGGTGAGGGTCGGACCCAGTTGTTCGACCGCAAAAGCAAAACGGCCCCGCAAATCAAGCGGGGCTGTCGTGTGATTGAGGCCCAAAGCCCAGACTGCCATAGCGCAGATTATAAAATTTACCCACATGGGTCCTTTTGAACAAATCATTCACACTTTTAACTTCATCGCGCCAGCTTGGGTGTTGGCCCTGTTTTGCGTGCTGATCGCCCGTTTCACCGCCCGTTGGTGGCTGCCTGTGGCCAGTTGGAGCCTGTTGAAACAAACCGTGGTGAGCGGTGTCGTGGGCACCGTTGTTCTGGCCGGAGGGCTGGTTTTGTGGGGCGTAGACGGAAAAATGGCTACTTATTCGGCACTGGTCCTGACCTGCGGCACCACCCAGTGGCTGATGTGCCGCGCCTGGCGGCGTTAAACGAAGCGACAGAGCCCGACGACGCCAGAAGGCGAGTAGGCCGTGTGTGCGGTGAGCGACATTCTGAGCGAAGCGAAGAGGAGCCAACGTACACACGGCCTACTCGCCTTCTGGCACCTCTCCCGTCACCTTTGCAAAACGACCGAATTCGCGTGCGCAATACCCCTAAAACGCACAAGACGACAGCCCCATTCCCCGTAAGCTCTCTCGGTCTGTACAAGCCTTGAACCACAAGCCCTGCGGTAACATGGACCCCCATTTCGCGCCCCTGGGCGCACCCCGAAAAAATGAACGCTCCCACCTCGTTGAACCACTTGCTCGCCACGGCTGAAGAAAGCCCGCGACTGCGCGAAATTCCCTACAACTACACCTCGTTCTCGGATCGGGAAATCGTGTTGCGCTTGCTCGGCGCCGAGGCGTGGGAATTGCTGCTGCGCTTGCGTCAAGAACGCCGCACAGGCCGTTCGGCCCGCATGCTGTACGAGGTACTGGGTGATATTTGGGTGGTGCAACGCAATCCCTATTTGCAAGACGATTTGCTGGACAACCCCAAACGCCGCTTGCAGCTGGTCGAGGCCCTGCACCATCGTTTGGGTGAAGTGCAGCGCCGTCGCACCCCCGATGTGGACGCAGAACGTGATGCCTTGGTGGGGCAGCTGCTGGTGGCCGCAGGTCGTGCGATCGAGCAATTCAATGCCCAGTTCGAAGCCATTGCAGCGTTGCGCAAAAAAGCTGAGCGCTTGCTCAAAAAGCACACCGCCCACGACAACATCAAGTTTGACGGCCTCTCGCGCGTGAGCCACGTGACCGACGCCACCGATTGGCGGGTGGAATACCCCTTCGTGGTGCTGACCCCCGACACCGAAGAGGAAATGGCGGGCCTGGTCAAAGGCTGTATTGATTTGGGTTTGACCATCGTCCCACGAGGCGGCGGTACGGGCTACACCGGCGGCGCTGTGCCGCTGACGTGGAAGAGTGCGGTGATCAACACCGAAAAACTCGAAGCCATGACCGAGGTGGTCATGGTCAAGCTGCCTGGCATTGACCACCCCGTACCCACGGTGTGGACCGAGGCCGGTGTGGTGACCCAGCGTGTGGCCGATGCGGCTGAACGCGCAGGCTTTGTGTTTGCGGTCGATCCGACCTCGGCCGAGGCCTCGTGCATTGGCGGCAACATCGCCATGAACGCGGGCGGCAAAAAAGCCGTGCTGTGGGGCACGGCACTCGACAACTTGGCCAGCTGGCGCATGGTGACACCCGACGCCGAGTGGCTCGAAGTCACGCGCATGGACCACAACCTGGGCAAGATTCACGACGCCGAGATGGCCAGCTTTGAGCTCAAGTATTTCCAAGCGGATGGCAAGACCTTCATCCGTCAAGAGCGCCTCGATATTCCTGGCAAGACCTTCCGCAAAGAAGGCTTGGGCAAAGATGTGACCGACAAATTCTTGAGCGGTTTGCCCGGCATTCAAAAAGAAGGCTGCGATGGCCTGATCACCAGCGCACGCTGGGTGGTGCACCGCATGCCTGAGCACACCCGCACCGTGTGCATGGAGTTCTTTGGCAATGCCAAAGACGCGGTGCCCAGCATTGTCGAAATCAAAGACTTCATGTTTGCCGAACAAAAACGCAGCGGCGTGTTGTTGGCTGGCTTGGAGCATTTGGACGACCGCTACCTGCGTGCCGTGGGCTATGCCACCAAGAGCAAACGCGGCGGCATGCCCAAGATGCTGCTGATCGGTGACATCGCCGGTGACAACGCCGACGATGTGGCCCGTGTGACGTCTGAAGTGGCGCGCATGGCCAACTCACGCAGCGGCGAGTGCTTCGTGGCGGTCAGCCCCGAAGCACGCAAAAAGTTTTGGCTCGATCGCAAGCGCACGGCGGCGATCAGCCGTCACACCAATGCCTTCAAGGTCAACGAAGACGTGGTGATTCCTTTGCCACGCATGGCCGAATACACCGATGGCATTGAACGCATCAACATCGAACTGAGCTTGCGCAACAAAATTGAGTTGTGCGATGCCTTGGAAGATTTTTTTGTCAAAGGCAATTTGCCCTTGGGCAAATCAGACGATGCCGCAGACATTCCAACGCCTGAGTTGCTCGAAGACCGTGTGCAGCAAGCCCGCTCGCTGATTGGCGAAGTGCGTGGCCTGTGGCAGCAATGGTTGAACGAGTGCGATGCCTTGTTCCCGCAGTTGCAAGACCACACCTTGCGCGCGAGCTGGAAAACACAAATCCGTGCGGTGTTGCAAAACATCTTCACTGGCGCGCAGTTCCAACCTGTATTGGACGAATGCAATGCCATTCACCAGCGCGTGCTCAAAGGTCGTGTGTGGGTGGCGTTGCACATGCATGCCGGTGACGGCAATGTGCACACCAACATCCCGGTCAACAGCGACAACTACGCCATGCTGCAAACCGCGCATGAGGCGGTGGCCCGCATCATGGTGCTGGCGCGTTCACTCGATGGCGTGATTTCCGGCGAGCACGGCATTGGCATCACCAAGCTGGAGTTTTTGACCGATGCTGAGTTGCAACCCTTTGCGGACTACAAAGCACGCATCGATCCCGAAGGGCGCTTCAACAAAGGCAAGTTGCTGCGCAACCAAGACACCGATGTGAACCTGCGCCATGCCGATTTGAGCCAGGCCTACACCCCCAGCTTTGGTTTGATGGGTCACGAGTCGCTGATCATGCAGCAGTCTGACATTGGCGCCATTGCGGGCAGCGTGAAAGACTGTTTGCGTTGTGGCAAGTGCAAGCCCGTGTGCTCCACCCATGTGCCCCGCGCCAACTTGCTCTACAGCCCCCGCAACAAAATCTTGGCGACTTCGTTGTTGGTGGAGGCCTTCTTGTACGAAGAGCAAACCCGCCGTGGCGTGTCCATCAAGCACTGGCAAGAGTTTGAAGACGTGGCCGACCATTGCACGGTCTGTCACAAGTGCCTCTCGCCTTGCCCGGTGAACATTGACTTTGGCGATGTGTCCATGAACATGCGCAACTTGTTGCGCAAGATGGGCCAAAAGAGTTTCCGCCCTGGCAATGCTGCGGCAATGTTCATGCTCAACGCGACCAACCCTGAGACCATCAAGTTCGCGCGCAGCGCGATGGTGAATGTGGGTATGAAGTTGCAGCGCTTCGCACACGATGTGCTGGGTGTCATGGCGCGCAAGCAAACCAAGGCGCCGCCTGCCACGGTGGGTGCTGCACCCATCAAAGAACAGGTGATTCACTTCATCAATAAAAAACTGCCCGGTGGTTTGCCCAAGAAAACGGCGCGCGCTTTGTTGGACATTGAAGACAAAAACTACGTACCCATCATCCGCAACCCCAAGACCACCACGCCAGAGACTGAGGCCGTGTTCTATTTCCCTGGCTGCGGTTCTGAGCGTTTGTTCAGCCAAGTGGGTATTGCCACGCAAGCCATGCTCTGGCACGCGGGTGTGCAAACCGTGTTGCCCCCGGGTTATCTGTGCTGCGGTTACCCACAGCGTGGTTCTGGCCAGTTCGACAAAGCCGAACAAATCATCACCGACAACCGCGTGCTGTTCCACCGTGTGGCCAACACACTCAACTACCTCGACATCAAAACCGTGGTGGTCAGCTGTGGCACCTGCTATGACCAGCTGCAAAGCTACGAGTTCGACAAGATCTTCCCAGGCTGCCGCATCGTCGACATCCACGAGTTCTTGCTTGAAAAAGACATCAAACTCAGTGCCGAGCAGCAAGCCGGTTACTTGTTCCACGACCCCTGTCACAGCCCAATGAAGCAGCAAGATCCGATGAAAACGGTCAAGGCGCTGATTGGCGACAAGGTGCGCAAGAGCGACCGCTGCTGCGGTGAGTCCGGTACTTTGGGTGTGACCCGTCCGGATATTTCGACCCAAGTGCGTTTCCGCAAAGAGGCCGAACTGCAAAAAGACGAAGCCGCTTTGCGTGTCATGACAGGGGAAGCCAAAGGGGATATGAAGATCCTCACCAGCTGCCCCAGCTGTTTGCAAGGGCTGATCCGTTATGGCGACGACTTGCAAAACGGTTTGCTCGAAGCCGACTACATCGTGATCGAGATGGCGCGCAAGATCTTGGGCGAGCAGTGGATGCCCGACTACGTGGCCCAAGCCAATGCCGGTGGCATTGAGCGCGTGCTGGTCTAAACAAGAAAGACGTCATGGCTGGACTGCAAAAAAACACCCCCACACCCCAAGACATCACCGTCCACGGTGCCTCGCGTTTGCTGGAGGTGAGCTTTTCTGATGGTGCGACATTTCGCATTCCGTTTGAGTTGATGCGCATCTACAGCCCTTCCGCCGAAGTGCAGGGCCATGGTCCTGGCCAAGAGGTGTTGCAAACGGGCAAGCGTGAGGTGAGTCTCGAAGGCTTGGAGCCCGTGGGCAACTACGCCATCAAACCGACTTTCAGCGATGGTCACGACAGCGGCTTGTTCACTTGGGAGTATTTGTATTTCTTGGGTTCTGAGCAAGACCAGCTGTGGGCCGACTACGAGCGTCGCCTCACAGCAGCGGGCGTTGAACGCGATGCACCGATGCCCGAAGCGGGCGGTCACGGCTGTAGCAGCCACGCACACTGATAACATTGATCACCATGAGCAGCACCCATTTCGGTTTTAAAACCGTCGACGAACAAGAAAAAGCCAAGCATGTGCGTGGCGTGTTCGATTCGGTCGCCTCCAAGTACGACATCATGAATGACCTGATGTCCATGGGCCTGCACCGCGTCTGGAAGCACTACACCACCACGGTGGCTGACCTGCGCGAGGGCTACCAAGTCCTCGACATCGCGGGGGGCACGGGCGACTTGTCGATGGCATTTGCCAAGAAGGTGGGCAAAACCGGCCGTGTGGTGCACACCGACATCAACGAAGCCATGTTGCGCACCGGGCGTGACCGTTTGCTGGACCATGGCCTTGTGTTGCCTACCTTGGTCTGCGATGCCGAAAAACTACCTTTTCCTGACAACCACTTTGATGTGGTCAGCGTGGCCTTTGGCCTGCGCAATATGACGCACAAAGATGTGGCGCTGAAAGAAATGTGCCGTGTCTTAAAGCCCAATGGCAAGTTGCTGGTGTTGGAGTTTTCTAAAGTGGCTAAGCCTTTGGAGAAAACCTACGACTGGTATTCATTCAACATCTTGCCCAAGCTGGGCCAAGTGATTGCGGGCGATGACGCGAGCTACCGTTATTTGGCCGAATCGATCCGCATGCATCCCAGTCAGGAAGAGTTAAAGACCCTGATGAAGAATTGCGGTTTTGGCCATGTGGACTATCACAACATGAGCGCCGGTGTGGTGGCACTTCATGTTGGAATTAAGTGCTGACACATTGAGACAACAGGAGACGAGCAAATGAAGAAGTTTTGGGCCTCTATTTTCGTGATCGCGATGGCGCTCACCAGCATGCATGCCGAAGCTGCAAAACGCTTGGGCGGCGGTAAATCGGTCGGGCAGCAGTCCAGCAATGTGACGCAACGCGAAGCGACCAAGCCTGCTGCGCCGGTGCAAAATGCCACGCAAGCAGCGCCTGCGCCTGCCGCCGCCCCTGCGGCCCCTCCTGTGGCGGCACAACCGCAACGCAAACCTTGGGGTGCCATGCTCGGTGGTTTGGCCGCAGGTTTGGGCTTGGCTTGGTTGGCGCACTCGTTGGGCTTCGGGGCTGAGTTCGGTCAGTTCTTGATGTTTGGTCTGTTGGCCTTGGTGATCATGATGGTGATCGGTGCGTTCATGCGCCGTCGCCAGCCTGAAGCGGCCAATACCAGCCCCTATGCTTTTGAAGGTGCAGGTGCGTCGGCTGATCCACACACCTTGCCGCAGTACAACCCCAAGAACGTGGGCAATGACGCCTCGGCGCGTCCTGTCGACACCCTGCCTGCGTATGACCCCGCTGCTTCACAGCGGGGCGGCTCGATGATTGGTTCTGCCCTGTCGGGTCAGCAGTCCTGGGGCGTTCCCTCGGACTTTGACACCTTGGGCTTTGTCAACGCCGCCAAGCAAAACTTCATGACCTTGCAGCATGCGTGGGACCGTTCCGATGTGAGCACCTTGCGTTCCATGATGACCGACAGCATGCTGGCAGAAATCAAAACCCAACTCGCCGAGCGCGAAGCCACGGCCAGCGGCCAAGTCAACCACACCGATGTGGTGATGTTGGATGCACAGCTCTTGGGCATCGAAGACGCGGGCGCGTTCTATTTGGCCAGCGTCGAATTTTCTGGCTTGATCCGCGAAGAGCCTTCCGCAGGCCCCACCCCGTTCCGCGAGGTGTGGAACATGAGCAAACCCAAAGACGGTAGCCTGGGTTGGCTGGTGGCGGGTGTGCAGGCTTTGCAATAAGCGCGCGCTGATCTGGGGGCCAAACAGGGCCTCCAAACAAGGAATAATCGGGGACTATGGCAACACAGTCCCCTTTTTCTTGGTTGGCCGACGCGGCAGACACGCTGCGCGCCAAACTCCCTGCTGATTTCCCGTCTTCGTTCACCCCGCCGGCATGGGCGGTGAGTGAGGTGCAACAACGCGTCGTTCTTTTTCTGAACCATGTGCTCATGCAAGAACCTGTGGCACGTGACCGTTTGCAGCGTCAACGGGGCCGCCTCGTGCAGGTGTGTTGGCGCGATCAAGTGTTCCAATGTGCATTCACGCCTGCCGGGCTGGTGGAGTTCATGGCGCCCGATGTCAGTGCCAAAGCTGCTGATCTGGTGCTGCGCGTGAATGAGCCGTCGCCCTTTGCACTGGCCAAGACGGTGTTAGAAGGAGACAAGCCCGCCATCCGCATCGAAGGGGATGTGCAATTGGCCGCCGAAGTGAATTGGTTGATCGACCATGTGCGTTGGGATCCGGAAGAAGATTTGGCGCGCCTCATCGGCGATGCACCCGCCCACACCGTGGCTCACACAGCCCAAGCGGTGGTGCAGGCCTTGCGTCAATTCATTCAGTCCACCAAGACCCCAAAGGCCGCACCATGACACGCTTGTTTCGCGGCCTCTACATTGTGTTCATCGTCCTGCGCTACGGCCTGGACGAGCTGGTGCTGACCAGTTTTCAAAAACCAGGCCTGCGCTTGCTGGCGCGCATTGTGTCGGTAGGGCGGGATTTGCGTGCGCCACGCGGCCAGCGTTTGCGCGAAGCTTTGGAGCGCTTGGGCCCCATCTTTGTGAAGTTCGGTCAGGTGCTGTCCACCCGCCGTGACTTGCTGCCGTTTGACATTGCCGATGAGCTGGCGCTGTTGCAAGACCGTGTGCCGCCTTTCCCCTCTGCAGTGGCGGTGGCCATCATCGAACGCTCGTTTGGCCGCTCCCTCAGCGAGGTGTTTGTCGATTTCACCCACCAGCCCGTGGCCAGCGCGTCGATTGCGCAGGTGCACTTTGCGGTCATCAAAGACCGCAATGGCCAGACCCGTGAGGTGGCAGTGAAAGTGCTGCGCCCAGGCATGCTCAATGTCATTGACAAAGACCTGAGCCTGATGCGCATGATGGCAACCTGGGTAGACCGTTTGTCGGCCGATGGCAAACGCTTGAAACCCCGCGAGGTGGTGGCCGAGTTTGACAAGTACTTGCACGACGAGTTGGATCTGATTCGCGAAGCGGCGAATGCCGCGCAATTGCGTCGCAACATGGACGGTTTGAACCTGGTGCTGATTCCAGAAATGCTGTGGGATTTCTGCCATACCGAAGTGATCGTGATGGAGCGTATGAATGGCGTGCCCATCAGTCAGGTCGATCGTTTGCGCCAAGCCGGTGTCGATATCCCGAAGCTCGCGCGCGATGGCGTGACCATCTTTTTCACCCAGGTGTTTCGCGATGGCTTTTTCCATGCCGATATGCACCCGGGCAACATCCAAGTCAGCTTGGACCCAGCCACCTTCGGCCGCTATGTGTCACTGGACTTTGGCATCGTGGGCACGCTGACCGAATACGACAAAGAGTATTTGGCGCAAAACTTCACCGCCTTTTTCAGACGCGACTACAAACGCGTGGCCGAGTTGCATGTGGAGTCGGGCTGGGTGCCTGCGGACACCCGGGTGGACGAGTTGGAGTCGGCCATTCGTGCCGTGTGCGAACCTTACTTTGACCGGCCCTTGAAGGAAATTTCCCTCGGCATGGTGCTGATGCGCTTGTTCCAAACCTCGCGTCGCTTCAATGTCGAAATTCAACCGCAGCTGGTGTTGCTGCAAAAAACCTTGCTCAACATCGAAGGCTTGGGCCGTCAGCTCGATCCCGAGCTGGACTTGTGGAGCACGGCCAAGCCCTTCTTGGAAAAGTGGATGATTGACCAAGTGGGCCCTAAAAAACTCTGGCACCAATTGGTCGCCGAAGCGCCGCGCTACGCCAAGCTCTTGCCCGAGTTGCCGCGCCTGGTGCACGACTTTTTGAAGCACCGCCAAAACGATGGCCAAGGCCAGCTGCAACTGCTGATTGAAGAGCAGCGGCGTACCAATCGTTTGTTACAGCGCCTCCTCTGGTGTGGCGTGGGCTTCTTGCTGGGATTGGTGGTGATGCAGGTGTTTGTGCGACTGCATTCGTTTTTTTAATGCTTTAACGGAGTTGACCCGTGCTGCTCACACTCGTCATCGTCTATTTGCTGGTCACCATTGCCATTGGTTTGATGGCGGCCAAGCGCGTTCAAAACTCGGCTGACTTTGCGATCGCGGGCCGGCATTTGCCCATGGCCATGATCGTGACCACCACGTTTGCCACCTGGTTTGGCTCTGAAACCGTCTTGGGCATTCCAGCCAAGTTTGTGAATGGCGGTTTGCATGGCGTGGTGGAAGACCCGTTTGGCGCTGGCTTTTGTTTGATCTTTGTCGGCCTGTTCTTCGCGGGCAAGCTCTACCGCATGACGCTGTTGACGATCAGCGACTATTACCGCGAGCGCTATGGCCGCGTGGTGGAAGTGATTTGCTCGCTCATCATCATGGTCAGTTATTTGGGTTGGGTGTCAGCCCAAGTCACGGCCTTGGGCTTGGTCTTCAATGTGTTGTCCAACAACGTCATCAGCATTGAGATGGGTATGGTGATTGGCGTGGTGTCTATCTTGGCTTACACCTTGTTTGGCGGCATGTGGTCGGTGGCGATCACCGACTTCATCCAAATGATCATCTTGGTCGTAGGGTTGTCGATCTTGGCCGTGTTTGCGGCAGACCAAGCGGGTGGTGCCGACAAGGTGGTGAGCTTGGCCATCAGCAAAGACATGTTCAAGTTTTTGCCTGAACCCAATTTCAAAGAGATGGCGTTTTTCTTTGCCGCGGCCATTACCATCATGTTTGGCTCGATTCCACAGCAAGACGTGTTTCAGCGTGTCATGTCGGCCAACAGTCTTGAAGCCGCCACGCGGGGCCCTGTGATTGGTGGCATTTGCTACATCTTGTTTGCGTTTGTGCCCATGTTCTTGGTGGTCAGCGCCATGCTCATCATGCCGGAGAAGGCAGCGGTCTTGATGGCTGAAGACCCGCAAAAAGTATTGCCCACCTTGGTGATGGAGCACATGCCCTTCATCATGCAAGTGTTGTTCTTTGGGGCCTTGCTGTCGGCCATCAAATCATGTGCTTCGGCGACCTTGTTGGCCCCGAGCGTGACCTTTACCGAGAACATTTGGCGTCAATTCCGGCCCCATCAAAGCGACAAGCAAGAGTTGCTGGCCATGCGCGTGACGGTGTTGGCTTTCAGCGTGGTGGTGCTGTGCTACGCCATTTTGATGCAAGGCACCTCAATTTATGAAATGGTCTCGGGTGCCTACCAAGTACCTCTGGTCGGCGCTTTTGTGCCGTTGACCTTTGGCTTGTACTGGAAGCGTGCCACCACCCAAGGCGCTATTTTTGCGATTGTGTTGGGCTTGTTGACCTGGGGCCTGTTTTTGGCCACCCCCGCCGGGCAAGAGTTTCCTGCACAGTTGGCGGGTGTGTTGGCCAGTTTGGTTGGGATGGGGGTCGGTTCGGTCGGGCCGCAAGCCATCCGCAACGCCCACGGCAGCCACCACAAGCTCGTGGGCGCGGCCTGAGGCGCGCCGTCATGGCGGATGGGCGCCGGTCAGGGCTTGAAGATCGGCCTGCCGCCTATAATTACGGGTTTTACCCCATCCTCCTGCCATGCCCATTTATGCCTACAAATGCGGGTCCTGCGGCCATGCCAAGGACGTCCTGCAAAAAATCGCGGATGCCCCGCTGACCGATTGCCCGGCCTGCGGTAAACCCACCTTCTCTAAACAACTCACCGCGGCTGGTTTCCAGCTCAAAGGTTCGGGTTGGTACGCCACCGATTTCAAAGGTGGCTCGGGCGGTACGTCGGCTCCCGCCGCCACGCCCAGTGGCGACACCAGCGCAGCGGCCGCACCCGCGGCAACCAGCGACAGCAGCAGCACCGCCGCTGCCGGTGGTTGTGGCGCGTCTTGCGCTTGCCATTGAGCCCCTTCCCGAACGATTCTTCAACGCACTGAATACACCATGCCGATTAAAAAATACCTGCTTGCAGGCCTCTTGGTTTGGACGCCCTTGGCCATCACGGTCTGGGTGCTGACTTGGCTGGTGGGTGTCATGGACGGCATGTTCTTGGGCACCATCGGTCCCTTGGTGTCGAACGACACACTCACCTCCTTGCGCCAGATCACAGGTCTTGGTGTGGTGTTGGTCTTGGTGGGCTTGTTGGTCACCGGGGCTTTGGTGTCGAACGTGGCGGGTCGTTGGTGGGTCAAACAGTGGGACAAGTTGTTCACCCATATTCCCATCGTCAAGTCGATTTACACCAGTGTTAAAAAAGTCTCGGACACGCTGTTCTCCAGCAATGGCAATGCGTTTCGTCAGGCCTTGCTGGTTCAGTACCCCCATGCCGGCATGTGGACCATCGCGTTTCAAACCGGGATGCCTGTCGGCGAGGTCGCTTCTAAGCTCAGCAGCGAACACCTCAGCGTGTATGTGCCGACCACTCCTAACCCGACCAGTGGCTTTTTCTTGTTGGTGCCACGCACCGATGTGATTGAGCTTGAGATGAGCGTTGACGAAGCGTTGACGTATGTGATTTCCATGGGTGCCGTCTCTCCCGGCACTGCAGCAATTCAACAAAAGAGAAACTAAAAATGGCAATGCGCTCCCACTACTGCGGTCTGGTGACCGAAGCCCTCAATGGCCAAACCGTGAGCCTGTGCGGCTGGGTCAACCGTCGTCGTGACCACGGCGGCGTGATCTTCATTGACTTGCGTGACCGCGAAGGCTATGTGCAAGTGGTGTGCGACCCAGACCGCCCCGAGATGTTCAAGATCGCTGAAGACGTGCGCAATGAGTTTTGTATCCAAGTCAAAGGCTTGGTGCGCGCCCGTCCAGAAGGCACGACCAACGAAGGTTTGAAGAGCGGCAAGATTGAAGTCTTGTGCCATGAACTCATCGTGTTGAACGAGTCGGTCACGCCACCGTTCCAAATCGACGACGACAACCTGTCGGAGACCACCCGCCTCACACACCGCGTGCTCGATTTGCGTCGTCCGTACATGCAAAACAACCTGATGCTGCGCTACAAAGTGGCGATGGAAGTGCGCAAGTACCTCGATGAAAACGGCTTCGTCGACATCGAAACCCCCATGCTCACCAAGAGCACGCCCGAAGGCGCGCGCGACTACCTGGTGCCCAGCCGTGTGCATGATGGTCAGTTCTTTGCGTTGCCCCAGTCGCCTCAGCTGTTCAAACAGCTGTTGATGGTGGCGGGTTATGACCGTTACTACCAAATCACCAAGTGCTTCCGCGACGAAGACTTGCGCGCTGACCGTCAACCTGAATTCACCCAGATTGATATTGAAACCTCGTTCTTGAGCGAGGAAGAAATTCGCGACATGTTCCAAGGCATGATCAAGCGCGTGTTCACTAACACCATCGGTGTGGACCTCGGCGAGTTCCCGGTCATGACCTACCAAGATGCCATGCACTTGTACGGCTCTGACAAGCCTGACCTGCGCGTGAAATTGCAGTTCACCGAAGTGACCGATGTCATGGGCGATGTGGACTTTAAGGTCTTCTCAGGTGCGGCCAACATGAAGGGCGGCCGCGTGGTGGCCCTGCGCGTACCCAACGGTTCGGTGGAAGGCGGCGGCATCAGTCGTGGCGAGATCGATGCCTACACCGAGTTCGTCAAGATCTACGGTGCCAAGGGCCTGGCTTACATTCGCGTCAACGACCTGTCCAAAGGCCGTGACGGTTTGCAGTCGCCCATCGTCAAGAACATCCACGACGCCGCATTGAACGCCGTGCTGGAACGCTCTGGCGCGCAAAACGGCGACTTGATTTTCTTTGGCGCCGACAAAGCCAAAATCGTCAACGACGCGATCGGTGCTTTGCGCATCAAGATCGGCCACAGCGAGTTCGGCAAGAAAAACGGTTTGTTCGAAGACCGCTGGGCCCCGATGTGGGTGGTCGACTTCCCGATGTTCGAGTTCGATGACGAAAGCCAGCGCTACACCGCCGTGCATCACCCCTTCACCGCGCCCAAAGACGGCCACGAAGACTGGATGGTCACCGCGCCCGAGAAGTGCATCTCCAAGGGCTACGACATGGTGTTGAACGGCTGGGAAATGGGCGGCGGTTCGGTGCGTATCCACCGCGCGGACGTGCAGCAAAAAGTGTTTGACGCGTTGAAGATCACACCTGAAGAAGCCCAACTCAAGTTCGGCTTCTTGCTCGATGCCTTGCAATACGGCGCGCCACCGCACGGCGGCTTGGCCTTCGGTTTGGACCGCATCGTCACGCTGATGACCGGTGCCGAGTCGATCCGCGATGTGATCGCCTTCCCCAAGACCCAACGCGCTCAGTGTTTGCTCACGCAAGCACCCAGCCCGGTGGACGAAAAACAATTGCGCGAATTGCACATCCGCTTGCGCAATGTGGACGCAGCGAAAGCCGCCTAAAACGCAAACCACACCAGCCGTTCAGGCCCAAGCGGTTTTGCGCACACGCCACCTTCGGGTGGCGTTTTTTATTCTGGGCGAGGATGTTCGAGTGGCAGGCTTCAGTACTGACTTGTGCTTATGTTCTACTAGCCGTTGCCTACTTTGAATTGACTCAGCATGCGAATTTCGAACCACACCACGCACTATTGCGCCTTGCTCACGGCGCCGCGCCGTTTGGCCTTCAACCAGGTGGGAGACACACACAGTCCGCATGTGCTGCTGTGCCTGCCCGGTTTGCTGGAAACGCGCGCGACCTTTGATCCGCTGCTGAACATGGCGCAGGGCGTGCCTGGCGTGCGCGTCATCGCGCTTGACCATTGCGGCCGAGGAGATTCCGACCCTTTGCCCGGTGACATGGGTTACACCATGTCGGTGTACGTGCAAGATATCGTGCAGTTCTTGCGACAAGAGGTGATGCATCCTGGCCAACCCGTACCGCGCATCGAAGTGTTGGGCACCAGCATGGGAGGCATCTTGGCCATGTACCTGGCCTCGGACCCTGCCAACGGGATTGAAGGCTTGTTCTTCAACGACATTGGTTTGAACTTGAGTTGGATGTCGATTTATGGTTTGTCCGATTATTTGAAACAAGCCGGACGCATGCCCGAGCCACAAGAGTTGGTGGCGCAACTTGGCGTGCATTTGGGCGTGGTGTTGGCGGTGCAATCGCCGTCACACTTTGACCTGCCCTACCGCAAAGACTGGAAGGGCATGAAGTTTGGCCACTTGTTGAAGCACTTCCATGGCCCCTTGCGTCTGATCTATGGCAGCGAGTCGGGCGTGTGTTTGTCCGAGCAGGTGCTAGAGATGCAGCGCAAGCACCCGCGCTGTCAGGTGTTTGAGGTGCTGGGTGCCAAACACCCAGCGCCATTCAATGAGGCGGTCTGCCAGTTTGTGCTGCGCGATTTACAAGTGGTGCCACAGGCCACCACGCATGCCAGCACGCACGCAGGGGCTCAAGCGCATGGCTTTTGGCCTTGGCTCAAGCGGCGCTACCTAGGCGCCAAAGCGAAGTAACTTCGGCGGCACGCGCGGCATGCAGTGCGTCGCGTGCATCGCTGGCTTTGCTGTGGCGGGGCCGAATGTCGTGGCGCCCCAGCACCTGCAAGCCTGCGGCGGCGATCCAAGCCAGCAGCTCATCGCGGCTTCTGAGCCCTAAGTGTTCGGCCAAGTCCGACAAAATCAACCAGCCTTCGCCTTGCGGGCTCAGGTGTTCACGCAGTCCCGACAAAAAACCGCGCAACATGCGGCTGCCTTCGTCATACACCGCATGCTCGATGGGTGAGCTCGGACGTGCTGGCACCCACGGCGGGTTGCATACCACCAGAGGGGCTTGACCGGGTGGGAACAAATCGGTTTGCACGAGATCGACTTTGTCGAGACATTGCAAGCGCTGCAGGTTGTCCCGTGCACAGGCGATGGCACGTGGGTCTTGGTCAGTCGCCACAATGTGTTGTACGCCGCGTTTGGCCAGCACGGCGGACAACACGCCCGTGCCCACGCCAATGTCAAAGGCCAAGCTTTTGTCGCGAATGGGCGTGGTGGCCACCAAGTCCACATACTCGCCGCGCACAGGTGAGAACACACCGTAATGCGGATGGATGCGGTTGTGAGGCGCTTCGCCCAAGGCTGGAATTTCCACGCCTTTTTTATGCCACTCATGTGCGCCCACCAAACCCAGCAGTTCGCGCAGCGACACCATGCATGCCTCGCCCTCGGCAGGTCCCCAAGCCTCGGTGCATGCCTCGCGCAGATCAGGCGCACGACGCAAGGGAATGGTGTAGTCGCCGTTCATGGGCACCAACACCATGGCCAGTGTGCGGGCGCGTTGGCCTTGCGCTTGACGGTGCAAATGAAACGCCTGGGCGGGTGTGACCTCGGGGGAGGGGGCTTTGCTTTTTTTCGTTGGCTTGCGATCGACCCGCCGCGCCAAGGCTTGCAGCAGTTGGCGTGCGTTGTGAAAGTCGCCTTGCCACAACAACCCGGTCCCCTCGCAGGCCAAGCGGTAGGCTGCGTCGGCAGTGAGTGTGTCATCGGCGCTCACCACACGGCGCGGGGCGGGCGCCCCGCTTTCTGCGCGCCAGGTGGGGAGGTCGATCAAAGGAGTGGGAGCTTGGGCCATGGCGCGCATCATAGAGATGCGTGTCGCGGCACAGGTGTGAATTTGAAAATATTTGTTTTCATGTGTGTTAGGTTTGTATCAGATCAATACAGAGGTCTGCGTGTCTGGTGCACACTCTTGGACTGAAGATGAAAACATTCAAAGTAGCCACCTACAACATTCACAAAGGCGTGCAAGGCGTCGGGCCTGCGCAGCGTTTGGAAATCCATAACCTCGGCCACGCCGTGGAGCAGTTCGATGCCGATGTGGTGTGTCTGCAAGAAGTACGTGCTTTCAACCGCTTGCACGCGCGGCGTTTTGAACGTTGGCCAGAGTCCGGCCAAGCCGAGTTTTTAGCGCCCGAAGGCTACACCCCGGTGTATCGCACCAATGCGATCACACGCCACGGGGAGCATGGCAATGCCTTGCTCAGCCGTTGGCCAGTGGTCACGCACCGCCATGAAAACATGTCAGACCATCGTTTTGAACAACGTGGTTTACTGCATGTCATGCTCACACTCCAAGAGCGTTTGGTACATGTCATCGTCATCCACTTGGGGTTGTTGCCTGCCAGTCGTGTGCGACAAATTCAACAATTGCAGCGCTACATCGACCGCGAAGTGCCGCACGATGCACCTTTGTTGGTGGCGGGTGACTTCAACGATTGGGGCAATACGGTGTCGCGCATGATGGCCCGAGTGGGCTTGCATACCAATGTGGACACCCCTGTGGCCACCTACCCATCGCGCCTGCCCTTGGTGCAACTCGACCATGTGTACGCCCGTGGTGTGCACCGGTTGGCCACGCATGTGCCCAGAGGCGGTATTTGGGGTCGTATGTCGGATCACTTGCCTTTGTTGAGCGAGTTCGCGTGGGATGCGCCATGACGGTGGAGCATGCTGCCCACGACATTCGTTTGCTGCGTGGCGGCGTGGATTTGTTTGCGGCTTTGGTCAGCGCCATGGATGCAGCGCAGCGAGAGGTCCGTTTAGAAACCTATATCTTTGATTTTTCGGGTGCCGGTGCAGATGTGGGCCATGCGTTGGTGCGTGCCGCGCAGCGTGGTGTGGCGGTTTATGTGGTGGTGGACGGTGTGGGCACCGGCCAGTTGCCATCTGCATGGGCGCAGCGTTTTTCCCAAGCCGGGGTGCACTGCCATGTGTATTCGCCTTTAACGCGATTTGGCTTTTGGATGCCCAGCGGCTGGCGCCGCTTGCATCGCAAGCTGTGCGTGGTCGATCAAGCGGTGGCGTTTTGTGGCGGCATCAACATCTTGGACGACTATTTGGATCCGCATGTCCAGGGCTTGCTCGAGGCCCCGCGGTTGGACTACGCCGTCAGCGTGCGTGGGCCGGTGGTGCGCGCGGTGCACGACACCATGACCCAGCTTTGGTCGCGCATGGAGGCCGTCCAAGAGCTGCGCAGCCAAGACATTGCGGGGGCGCTGGACGCCTTGCGCAGTGCCGACCAAGATCTGACGCTGCCGTCACGCGGTGCGGTGCAACTGGTGTTGCGTGACAACGTGCGCCATCGTGTGCAAATTGAACGGGTGTATCGCAAAGCGCTGGCCACGGCCCGCGAAGACGTGGTGTTGGCCAGTGCTTATTTCTTTCCGGGGCTGCGTTTGCGTCGTGCCTTGGTGATGGCCGCGCGTCGCGGCGTGCGGGTGCGTTTGTTGTTGCAAGGGCAGTACGAATATTTTCTGCCCTACCACGCCTCACGCCAGTTGTATGGCCAGTTGATGGCTGCCGGCATTGAAATTTATGAGTACCACGCCAGCTATTTGCATGCCAAGGTCGCTGTGGTGGACCAGCACTGGGTGACCGTGGGGTCGTCCAACCTCGATCCTTTGAGCTTGCTGCTGGCGCGCGAGGCGAATTTGGTCATGCGTCATAGGCCGTTGGCTCAAGCCTTGCAAGCGAGTCTGTGTGAGGCGATCGCGGTGGGTGCCACCCGGGTCGAGCCGCAAGCCTATCTGGGGCGGGCTTGGTGGAGCCGCTGTGTGGACTGGCTGGCCTCGGCGGTGCTGCGTTTTGGCGTGTTTTTAACCGGGAAACGTTACTGAGCGTGGGGCTGTTTGTTCGCTGCTACCATCGTTGTCATGAATGCCAAAGACAACTTTGAAGGCACGCCGGTTTCTGTCAAGATCCGTGAGCGTATTGCCGCCGCGCGCAAGCGTTTCCATTCCAACGACAACATTGCCGAATTCATCCAACCCGGTGAACTCGAAGCCTTGTTGGATGAGGTCGAAACCAAGATGCAAGGGGTGCTCGACAGCTTGGTGATTGACACCGAACACGACCACAACACCGGTGACACCGCCCGTCGCGTGGCCAAGATGTATTTGCAAGAGGTCTTCAAAGGCCGCTATGTGCAAGCACCCGCCATCACCGAATTTCCCAATGCCGAGCACCTGAACGAGCTGATGATCGTCGGCCCCATCACCGTGCGCAGCGCCTGCAGTCACCACTTTTGCCCTGTGATTGGCAAGATTTGGATTGGCGTGTTGCCCAATGAGCGCACCAATGTGATTGGCTTGTCCAAGTACGCGCGCTTGGCCGAATGGGTCATGGGGCGCCCCCAAATTCAAGAAGAAGCCGTGGTGCAACTGGCCGACTTGATTCAAGAAAAAACCCAGCCCGATGGCTTGGCCATCGTCATGGAAGCCAGCCACTTCTGCATGTCATGGCGTGGTGTCAAGGACATGGACAGCAAGATGATCAATTCGGTCATGCGCGGTGCGTTCTTGAAAGACCCCAATTTGCGCCGTGAGTTTTTGTCTTTGATTCCTAAAGGTTGATGCCATGCTCGTTCGCTTGTTGTACGTGAGTCGTTCAGTTCATCCCGAAACGCCTGAACACACCGAATCCATCTTGGCCAGCTCGCGCGAGCACAACCTGAGCAACGGCATCACCGGTGTGCTGTGCTACGGCGGTGGCATCTATTTGCAAGCCATCGAAGGCGGGCGCAATCAGGTCAACGCGCTGTATACCCAAATCGTCAAAGATCCGCGTCACAAAGACGTGGTGGTGTTGGCGTATGAAGAGATCAGCGAACGTCGCTTCGGCGGCTGGACCATGGGCCAAGTGCGCTTGGACAAACTCAACCCGTCCATTGTGTTGAAGTACTCTGAAACCGCCGAACTCGACCCTTACTCGGTGTCTGGAAAAATTTCCTTCGCTTTGCTCGAAGAACTGATGGCTACCGCGTCCATCATCGGCCGCGCCTGATGCGCATCAGGCCAAGGGCTTGAGCACCACCGCTTTTTCACTCGTCTTACTCGCAGGGCTGATCCATGCCCTGTGGAACATCGCGGCCAAAAAAGCAGGCGGTGACGCACGTTTTGCGTTCTTCACGGCTTTTGTGATGATGGTCGTATGGGCCCCGGTCGGCGCCTGGGTGGGGTGGGACGTGGTGCTGCGCTGGGGCGTGGTCGAGTGGTCTTTCATTGCCGGCAGTGGCGTGTTGCACGTCTTGTATTACGTCACCTTGCTGCGCGGTTACCGACGTGCTGATTTGACCGTGGTGTACCCGCTGGCGCGTGGCACTGGGCCCTTGCTGTCGTCGTTGGCGGCGTTGCTGTGGTTGGGCGAATCCATTTCTTCGACTGGCGCTTTGGGCATTGCGGGCGTGGTGGGCGGTGTGTTTTTGATCGCGGGTGGCCCGCAGTTCTTGGCTGACTGGCGTCGTGTTGACGCATCCACGCCAGAGCAAGTGGAACAACAACGTCGTCGCCACGCGGGCTTGCGCTACGGCGTGTTGATTGGCGCCTTCATTGCCAGCTACACCGTGGTGGATGGTTATGCGGTGAAGATGCTTTGGATGTCGCCCATTCTGGTGGACTACCTCGGCAACTTTGTGCGTCTGGCGTTTCTGCTCCCCGCCGTGCTGCGCGATCGGCCTACGGCTGGCTCGCTGTGGCGCCAGCAGTGGAAGTACGCCGTGGTGGTGGGCGTGATCAGCCCTGTGTCCTATGTGTTGGTGCTCTATGCCATGCAGACTGCGCCGTTGTCGCATGTGGCGCCTGCGCGTGAGGTGTCGATGTTGTTTGCGGCCTTGCTCGGCGGACACTTGTTGGGTGAGGGCGATCGTTGGCTGCGTTTGCTGGGGGCGGTGTTGATTGCGGGCGGCGTCATGGCGCTGGGCTTGGCATGAGCACCCCCTCCTTGCTGGTGGGCTGCGATTTCAGCAGCAGCCCCTCCAAGCGCAAACCCATTGTGCTGGCCTTGGGCCATGCCCAAGGCGGGCGTGTGCATCTGCAAAGCCTGATGCGCTTTGACACCTTAGAAGGCTTTGCCGATTGGCTCCAACTGCCCCAGTCCTGGGTCGGCGGTTTTGACTTGCCGTTTGGCTTGCCACGTGAGTTGGTGGAGGCCTTGCAATGGCCCACCGATTGGCTGCCCTGCATGCAGCATTACGCCGCCTTAAGCCGCGCTCAGATTCGAGACACCTTCAAAGCCTTTTGTGATGCACGCCCCGTCGGCGGCAAATTCGCGCACCGCGCCACCGACACACCCGCAGGATCAAGCCCCTCCATGAAATGGGTCAACCCACCGGTGGCCTACATGCTGCATGCGGGCGTGCCGCTGTTGATCAACGCAGGGGTGACGATGCCCGGGTTGCATGTGCCTGATGCAGTCGACAACCCGAAAGACGATCCCCTCTCCAACACCGTCACATCACGTGTTGCGTTGGAGGCTTATCCCGGCTTGTTGGCGCGTGAGTTGATTGGCAACACCAGCTACAAAAGCGACGACAAAGCCAAGCAAACCGCTGACCGTTTGATTGCCCGCAAGCAACTGTTGCAAGCGTTAGAGCTGGGTCAAACCCGCTTGGGCCTGCGCCTCAAACTCACGCACGCTCAACACGACACCTTGGTCGATGACGCCAGTGGCGACAGCTTGGATGCGGTGTTGTGCTTGGTGCAAGCAGCTTGGGCACAGGCGCAATACGAAGCAGGCGATGTTCGTTATGGCCTGCCCGCGTGCGATTCCTTGGAAGGCTGGATCGTCACGGCTTGACCTGGGCTAGCGCTCCGATTCCAAATCAGGAATTCGATTAAACGCAATCCGCATCGGGGCGTGGTCAAGCCCGGCTTGGGCGCTGGCGAAATACACCGTGTTTTTGCCGTGCTTGCCATTGAGTGTGTCGATGGTTGCGAGCAGTTTGCGACGGTCGCGCAAAGGGGCCATGCCTTGGGCTGTGCGTGCAGACAACGAGCCAGCAGGCGCAGTCACAGCTTGCGCGTCTGCCGTGGCTTCATCAAAACCAAACAAATCACCGGTGTGTTGACCTGCTTCAATCAAGCCATGCAGTTGCACGCCGACCATGACAGGCTGAGGCAGCAAGTGCAGGCCGCTGTGCCACAGCTGTTCGAGCGTGTGCAACAAGAACGCGGTGTCTTGGGTTTCGCCCACCTGCGCGGCACGCTCATCGCCTGTGTGTCCTGCGCATCCTCTGCGGCAGCGCACATGCACGCTCATGCGGGTGGCGTACACGTTTTGCTTGCGCAATCGCATGGCGGCTTTTTGCGTCAAACGGTTTAACACCGCAAACGCACCTGCGGGGTGGCGTAAATCGGGTGGCAGCACGTGTGAGTGCCCCAACGACTTAGCCACCTTCTCGCGTGGGCCGTACCACTGGCCGCGCAGCTTGTCGTACATCTCGGCACCCGCCACGCCGCCCCATGCCGTGCGCAGCAGTTCGCGGGGGGCTGCGTACAACTCCGCCATGGTGTGAATGCCGCAGCGCGCCAATCGCTGCACCATGCGCGGGCCTATGCCGCTGATGGCCTTGGGTGGCAGCTCATACAAACGCGCTGGCAGTTCGTGCAACTCAATCACCGTCATGCCATCGGGTTTTTGCATGTTCGACGCCAGCTTGGCCAGCAGCGTGTTAGGCGCAATGCCCACGGACGTGCGCATGCACTCGCCCACATGCGTCAACAGCTCAGTTTTGATGCGCTCTGCCAATGCCACCGCCTGCGCGCGGTGTTGCCAGCGACCGGTGAGCTCACATTCCATCTCGTCAATCGACAGCACTTGGCGCACCGGGGCAATGCTGTCGACCACTGCCACCGCACGGTGGTGCACCTCGACGTATTTGGCGTGGTCAGCCAGCACGATGGCAATGTCGGGGCACAAGCGCTTGGCTTCAGCGACACCAGTCCCCGTGCCAATGCCCAGTATCTTGGCTTCGTAGCTGGCGGCAATGCAGCACGAGGTGTCCGCCATCACCGGCACCACGCCAACAGGGCGTCCACGCAACGCCGGGTTGAGCTGCTGCTCAACCGAAGCGAAGTAACTGTTGAAGTCGACGAAGAGGGAGCGAAGCACGGATAAATACTGTTTATAAATACAGTATTCTAATCAAGCCGTGCTAGATACACCACCCCATGTCCGCAGGCAAAGTCTCCAACTGCCGCAGCTGCTGAATTGCCTCTGCATCGGTGCGGTACATGCGCAAACCCGCGTGATCTTTCAGGCATCCTGCGCGGCGCAGCACGGTTTCGACGGGCAGCTTCATGCCGCTGATGTGCAGGGTGATGGCGCGCTCTTGCAGCATGGCTTCGAGCTTGCTCAAGGTCTCTACGCCGGTGGCGTCAATGCGGTTGATGGGCAGCGCAAACAGGCACACATGGCGCACATCGGGGTGCTGTGTCAGGTGCTCCATGATGGCGCGCTCCAGTGTGCTGGCCGCTGCAAAGTCGAGCTCGGCATCCATGCGCAGCGCATAGAGGTGGTTGGCTAATGGGGGTAACTTCCACAGGTGTCGGTCGCGCAGGCTGCCATCGGCATGCAAGCCCACTTCAATGATGCGCGGGTGCAAGCGGGTGTGCAAGAAATGGCTCAAACCCATCAATACACCTGCCAGCACGCCCCAATACAAGCGGGGGGCTGAGAGCAAGGTAATGACAAAGGTCACGACGGCAGTGGCCGCCTCGACACGGTTGATGGTGTAGAGCTGCACAAAGGCGCGTGGTTTGATCAGTCCCATCACCGCGGCCACCACGATGGCGGCCAACACCGATTGCGGCACCGGATGCAGCACCGTGGTGAACAGCAGCAAGGTCAACAAAATCACGAGGACTGAAAAAATGGTGGCCCACGCGGATTGCGCGCCCGCATAGAGGTTGAGTGCCGAGCGGCTGAAGGACGAGCTGGTCGGAAACGCGCCGCACAAGCCGGAGGCGATTTTGCCCAGCCCTTGGCCAATCAGGTCTTGGTCTTGGTCCCAGCGTTTGCCGCTGCGGTCGTTGTCCACTTTGGCGCTCGATGCAGTTTCTAAAAAGCTCACCAAGGTGATGACGAGCGTGGGCAGCACCAATTGTTTGAACACCTCCCAATCGACCCAGGTGGGCAGATAGAGACTGGGCAGTCCTTGCGGCAAGGCGCCCACCACATGGCTGCCTTGTGCTTCGAGTCCGAACAAACTACTCAAGCCTGCCGCACCCAAGACCACCACCAACACCGTGGGAAACGTGGGCCGCCAGCGCCGCGCCAAAATCAACAAAATCAAGGTGGTCAGACCAAATACCAAGCTGGCCATGTCGATCGAACCAGGGTTGAGCAGCGATGCCCATCCTTGTGTGAGCCCCAGCAAAGCCGGGAGTTGCGACGCAATGATCAACACGCCCGCACCTTGTGTGAAGGCCATCAGCACCGGTGAGCTGACCAAGTTCAGCAACCAGCCAAAGCGTGCAAAACCCAGCCCCACTTGCAGCAAGCCCGTCATGAGTGACAGCCATACCGTGAGGTTGATCCATTCGGCGCTACCCGGCGTGGCCATGCCCGTGAGCGAGGCCGCCACCAAAATAGATGTCAAGGCAGTGGGCCCCACCGACAAACGGCTCGACGCACTGAACAGCACCGCCACCAAGGCGGGTAGCAGCGACGCGTAAATGCCGGTGATCAAGGGCATGCCCGCCAAGGCGGCATAGGCCACGCCTTGGGGGATGACCATCAAGCCCACGCTCAAGCCCGCGAAGGCTTCGCGGCGCAGCAGCTCGGTGCTGGGTCGCGGCCAGTGTAAAAACGGCAGCCCGTGTTTCAAGTGACGCATGCCTTGATCGTAATCGCAGACACGGGCTGCGATCAGCGTTGAGGCATGTCTTTGACCGAGTAGCCCAGACTCACCGTCGCATCTTCAGGAATCGGCGGCATGGTGGCATGCCAGTCTTCCCAGGCTTGGCGCATGGCGTGCAGGCGTTCGGGTTGACGTCCACCGAGGTTGGCGCGTTCACGTTCATCGGCGGGGATGTTGAACAGGTAGTCATTGCCGTCGACGCGCAAATACTTCCAATCGCCATGGCGCATGGCGCGTTGGCCCCGGTGGTTCATGCGCCAGTGCAGCGGGCGGTCAAAGCGGTGCGAGGCATCGCGCAGCACCGCGGTGAGCGACACACCGTCTAGCGGGTGGTCTGGATCGGGCGTGGCGCCGCCGAGTTCGAGCATGGTGGCGGACCAGTCCATGGTCATGCAGTGCTGTGGGCTCACACCGCCAGGCGCAATCACCGCAGGCCAATGGGCAATCCAGGGCACACGGATGCCGCCTTCGGTCAAGTCCATTTTGCCGCCCACCAATGGCCAGTTGTCGCTGAAGCGCTCGCCACCGTTGTCGCTGGTGAAGATCACCAAGGTGTTGTCGAGCTGGCCGGTGCGCTCCAGCGCTTGCATGACCCAACCAATGCCTTCGTCCATGTGGTGGATCATGCGGTGGTAGGTGTGGATGTTGCCGCCGTGCAGATGGAACAAATTGCTTTTGACTTCTTCGGCCAGGGCATGGTCTTCGCGGGTTTCCCAGGGCCAATGCGGCGCGGTGTAGTGCAGACTCAAAAAGAACGGCGTGCCTTGTGCTGCACCGGGCGCCATACGCTCGACATAGTCAACCGCACGCCTGGACAACAAATCGGTCAGGTAGCCTTCTTCCGCGTGCTCCTGTTCCCCTTGGTACAGGTCGTGGCTGCCGTTGCCGCTGCAATGGCTGAAGTAATCCACACCACCGGCCATCGGGCCGTAAAACTCTTCATAGCCCGATTGGATGGGGCTGAACGAGGGGGGGTAGCCCAAGTGCCATTTGCCAATCAAGGCGGTGCGGTAGCCGCTGTCTTTGAGCAGCGAGGGCAGGGACGGATGCTCGGGCGGCAGGCCGAGGGTGGTGCTGCCTTTGCTGCGGCTGTTGATGGGTTCTTCGGCCGCGCCGCGCAAGCGGTATTGGTAGCGCGCCGTCATCAGCGCAAAGCGGGTGGGCGAGCACACGGGCGAGTTGGCATAGCCCTCGGTCAAGCGCAAGCCTTTGGCGGCTAGGCCGTCAAGCACGGGAGAAACAGGGCCGAATTTGGCATCGCGACCGCCGTAGCAGCCCAAGTCGGCAAAGCCTAAGTCGTCGGCGACGATGAAGATGATGTTGGGACGTTGTGTCATGAGGCGTAAAAATTATTCGATTTGCATGCCAGTGGCTTTGATGATGGGGGCGTAGCGGTTGCGCAGACTCTCTAAGCGTTGTGCGGCTGCGTTGCCGGTTTCGGCTTCGATGACCAAGTCCAAACCGTCCAAGCGTGTTTTGATGTCAGGGCGTGCCAGGGCTTCGGTCATGGCTTTTTGCAACACGGCCACCACCTCGGGCGGTGTGGCGGCGGGCACCATGGCGATGTAGAACACCTCGAGCGACAACTCTTTCAAACCCAGCTCGGCCACAGTGGGCACATCGGGTGCGAGGGGGGAGCGCTTGCGGCTGGTCACTGCCAAGGCGTTCATCTTGTCGGCTTTGACGAAGGGCAACATGCCGGGCGTGGCCAGCACGCCGCCATCGACTTCACCCGAGATCACGGCGGTCACAGCGGGTGTGTTGCCCTTGTAGGGCACATGGGTCACTTTGACTTTGGCGGCATCACCAAAAATCTCAGCGGCCAAGTGGCCGGGGCTGCCGTTGCTGCCCGAACTGAAGGTCAAACCTTTGCCGCGTCCGCGAGCGATCAAGTCGTTCATGGTTTTGATTTGCGTGGCGGGGTTCACACCAATCAACAAGCCAGACGACGCGATGATCATCACCGGCTTGAGGTCACTCAGCTTGTAGGGCATGTTCTTGTAAATGCCGGGGTTGATGGTGAAGGTGGTGTCGATGCCAATCAACACGGTGTGGCCGTCGGGTGCGCTTTTGGCGACCAGGTCAGCGCCCAGGTTGCCACCGGCACCAGGGCGGTTTTCCACCACAAAGGGCTGCTTCAAGGTTTGCTGCATGGCTTCGCCCAAGGAGCGGGCCAAGATGTCAGATGGCCCGCCCGGTGGAAAGCTGTTGATCAGCTTGACCGGCTTGTTCGGAAAGCTGGGGGCTTGCGCCCAAGTCGCAGAAAAAGGGCTGAGGCAGGCCAGGGCCAGGGCCACGGTGCGTAGGAGAGTGGGTGGGTGTGTCATACGGTGTGTCATAGTGTGTGATGGGGTTGGGTCCATTTAGTCCAGCGACACGCCGGTGGCTTTGATGGGTTTTTCCCAGCGTTTCAAATCGGCTTGTTGCGCGGCTGCCAATTGGGCCGCGTTCGAGCCAATGGGTTCATAACCGAGTTTAAGCATGCGCTCGCGCATGGCTGGGTCGCTCATGGCTTTCATGGCCGATTTTTCCAAGCGTTGCAAGACTTCAGGCTTCATGTGGGCTGGGCCATACATGGCAAACCAAGCCGTGGCTTCCATGGCAATGCCTGCTTCTTTCAAGGTGGGCACTTCGGGCACTTGCGGGTCGCGTTGAGAGCCTGTCACTGCAATGATGCGCACCTTTTGGTTGCGGTGCAGCTCGGCGGTTTCCGACACCACATCAAATTTGTAGCCAATGTGGCCGCCGAGCAAGGCGTTGTTGGCGGGTGCGCCACCTTGAAACGGCACATGGTTGAGCGAGATGCCAGCGGCTTGCTCCAGCATCACCCCCATGAAGTGCGGCAGGGTGCCCTGGCCTGGGGTGCCGTAGCTGGCGGTGCTTGGGTCGGTGCGTGCTTTGCTGATCATCTCGGCCACAGTTTTGACGTTGGAGGCTGGGCCCGAGACCACGCCAAACTGAAAGCGTGCGAGCTGTGACACAGGCGTGAAGTCCTTCACTGCGTCGTAGTCCAGCTTTTTGTACACATGGGGAAACAGCACCATCGGGCCGCTGGGCAGCACGATCACGGTTTGGCCATCGGGTTTGGCGGCTTTGACAAAGGAAAGGGCAATGCGCCCGCCTGCGCCTGTTTTGTTGTCCACCGTGACCGAGCTGAAGTCTTCGCGCATGCCATCGGCAACGAGCCTCGCCAGCTCGTCGGCCGATCCACCGGGCGGAAAGCCGACCACAATTTTGAGTGCAGGCTTGTCTTGCGCATGCACCAAGGCCAGCAGCGAACAGCTGATCAAGAGGAGCAAACGAAGGCTTTGAAAGATGAGTTTCATGGGTTGCAAACAAAGGATTGGAAACCCTCACAATGTAGGCGCCAGATGATTGGTTGTTCTAATCAATTGACCCTCTCGGAAACCCTGATGTCACAACGTACACCTTCCCAACGCCTCGACTCGGTCGACGATTTGCTCTTGTTTCGACTCGGCTTGCTGTCGGCCGAAGCCGGTGCCATGGTGGTGCGTTTGTGTGAAGGGCGTTATGGCATCACACGCCGCGAATGGCGGGTACTGGGCTTGCTGTATGGGCATGAGGATGTGCCACCATCGGTGCTGGCCGAGCTTGCGCGGTTGGACCGCGCCCGCACGTCGCGGGCCATCACTACCCTGGTGGAAAAGCAGCTGGTGACACGCACCACCACACCGTCGGACCGACGCGCTGCGCGTTTGGCATTGACCCCGCAAGGCGTGCGCTTGTACCAAGACCTGATGCCCGAAGTGCAAGACATCAACCGTCGCATTCTGGGTGTGTTGTCACCTGACGAGATGGCGCAGTTGGACAGCTACCTCGCGCGTTTGCAAGTAAGCGCGCAAGCCCTCAAAAGCGAGATCGCGCCTGAGCTGCCCAAGACCTACCGTTTGCGGGGCCGCAAGTCGGCGGGAGACATGTCTTGACTCTCACTTTTCAGCCTTGGCGCTTCAACCGTTTCGCGGTGTGGGTGTTCGGCTGGCTGAGTGTGGCGGCTTGTGCCTGGTCGGGCGTGGTCACCCACGTGAGCGATGGCGACACAGTGTGGGTGCAACCCATGCAAGGCGGCGAAGCGCAAAAAATTCGTGTGCTGGGCATTGACGCGCCTGAGATTTGCCAAGCCTGGGGGCCTCAAGCGCGTGATGCTTTGCACTCCCTGGTCCAAGATCAAACGGTGGAGGTGCAGGGCCGCCACCGGGATACCTATGGCCGCTTGCTGGCGCAGCTCACACGCCAAGGACACGATGTGGGCGCATGGATGGTGCTGCAAGGACACGCTTGGTCGTACCGCTATAAAAGGCAAGCGGGTTTGTATGACGCTCTGCAAATTCAGGCCCAGAGCCATCGCCAGGGTTTATTTGCCGATGGCCGTGCGGTGCCGCCGCGTGCATTCAGAAAACGGTTTGGCTCTTGCCACCCTTAATGCGTTTGCCCACACACTGGGCATTGGGGGTTGCGTTGCAAGCGCATTTCGTGCCATTCCATGCCGCGCCCATCGAGCATTTGCAGCTTGCCCGTTAGGCGTGAGCCAATGCCCGCCAACAGCTTGACCGTTTCCATGGCCTGCATGGTGCCAATCACCCCGACCAAGGGCGCGAGCACACCCATGGTGGCGCAACGCACTTCTTCTGGCGTTTCCTCGGGCGGGAAGATGCAGGCATAACAGGGCGAGGTGTCTTGGCGTGCGTCGTACACCGCCAA
>Ga0228699_1000434_pt1 | contig 31697 bp, 24 predicted proteins | sample McNCre217_Aug_MG_FD_178016 | JGI IMG/M metagenome (GOLD analysis project Ga0228699, IMG submission 178016) | Freshwater microbial communities from McNutts Creek, Athens, Georgia, United States - 2-17_Aug_MG | ecosystem: Environmental > Aquatic > Freshwater > Creek | place: USA: Georgia... | reverse complement strand
GCCATGTCCAACGAAACGCCCGTGGCACTCAAAGACCGCCCCTTCGAGTTCATGATGAACGCGCTGCGCCTCAAGCAGGGCTTCGAGCTCGCACGCTTCACCGAGCGCACTGGCCTCACCCTGGCCAGCATCCAGCCGCAGCTGGCCGAGGCCGAAGCCAAAGGCCTGCTGCAGCGCGACCTGCAAGCCGCCTGGCCCACCGACAAGGGCTTCGATTTCCTCAGCGACCTGCAGGCCCTGTTCCTGAAAGATTGAGCCAGAGGACCCAAGCGCCTCGCCCCCCCAGCGTGCACTTTGTCACGCGGCGCACGGCGACACCCCTCACCTGCGGGCACAGAAGGCCCACCGCGTGCCGATAAACACAGGATGCTGCTCCATGCCCGTCGCGCCATCCTGAGCCGTACCGTCGCCCCCGAGCAGATCAAGGCCAGTGCCGTGGCCGACCAGGTGCGCGAAGCCCAGGTCCGCGCCATGCACGAGATCATGTCGCTGGCACAGGTGGCCTCGGTGGGCTTTGCCCTGGCCGTCACCTTCATCCTGTGGCGGCGGGTGGATCACCACGCCCTGGTGATCTGGCTCACCATCCGACTGCTCATCAGCGCCGCACGCACCTGGCACTCGCTGGTGTGCCTGCGTGAACCCCAACGCCACCGCGACCGCACCTACGTCGTGCTGGCCATGGCCGACGGCATCAACTGGGGCAGCCTGGGCTGGGGGCTCACACCGATCCAGAACCTCGAAGTGGCGGTGGTCACCATCTGTGTGGGCGCCACGGCGGCCTGCATTGGGGTGATCATGCTGCACGTCCACCCCAAGGCCAATTGGCTGTTCATCAGCCCGATCCTGGTGCCCAATGCGGTGTACGCCCTGCAGCGCACAGACGACCTCGGCGCCTTCTGCAGCGCGGGATTCATGGGGCTCACCGTGGTGCTGCTGATCGAAGCCGATCGCCTCCACCGCCGCTCCACCGACCTGCTGCGCTTGCGCTTCGAGAGCGAGCAAGCCCACCAGGCTGAAAAGCGCGCGCTGCAGCGCCTGCAGCAACTCACCGACATGCGCAGCCGCTTCGTGGCCACCATCAGCCACGAGATGCGCACCCCGCTGCACGGGATGATGGGCATGCTGCGCCTGATGCGCCAGCACCCCCACCAGCCACCCAACCCCCAGCACCTGGGCCTGATGCATGCGTCTGGCAAGCACCTGGTCAATGTCATCAACGACCTGCTGGATTTCGCCAAGCTCGAATCTGCGGGCCTGCCCATTTCACCGCACCCCTTCCGGCTCGATCAGATGCTGCAGGCCACCACCGACTTGCTGCGCATGCACGGCGCCAACAAGGGGCTGGCACTCGATCTCGAAGCTCCGCCCGAGACAGCGCGCTGGGTGCTGGGCGATGAAACGCGGCTGCGGCAAATCCTGCTCAACCTGCTGGGCAACGCCATCAAGTTCACCGAAAGCGGTCGGGTACACCTCGTGGTCCGCCGCGATGCCCGCACGGGCTGGACGCAACTGCAGGTGCACGATACCGGCTCAGGCATTCCCCCGGAAGACCTCGAGCGCATCTTCGAGCCCTTCCACCAGTCAGAGGGCACGTACGAGCGACGCTTTGGTGGCACAGGCCTGGGGCTCACCATTTCGCGCGAGCTGTGCAAGGCCATGGGCGGGCACCTGCGCTGCAACAGCCAGGTGGGCCAGGGATCGGTGTTCACCTGCGAACTGCCCTTGCCGGATGCCGAGGCCCCTGCTGACCCGCGCCACACCAGCATCGACACCCTACCCGCCGCCCTCGACGAGCCCGGCGCCCCTGCGCAGGCCCGCACAGCCACCGTGCTGCTGGTGGATGACAACCCCGTCAACACCCTGGTGGCGGAGGCCGAGTTGCGCGCGCTGGGCCTGGCGGTCCACACCGCTGACAGTGCCGCCGTGGCACTCGCTTGGCTGGATCAGCACCGGGCCGATCTGGTCTTGATGGACTGCGAGATGCCCGTGATGGATGGCATCACCGCCACCGTCGAGATCCGCCAACGCGAGCAGCAGCGCCAGCTGGAGCCCACCCCCATCGTGGCGCTGACGGCCAACGGGCGCGCCGCCTACGAGCACCGCTGCCAGGCCGCCGGCATGAACGACTTCCTGGGCAAGCCCTTCGATCGCGCAGACCTGCTGGCCATGCTGCAGCGGCAGTTGCCCACCTTCTTTGGCGCTGAACGCTCACCCATGCCATCCACGCGCCAGACCAGCCCCCCCTGAGGATGTGGGGGGCGCACCCGTGCAGATTGCACGCACGGCCATCAACACCCAGGGATTGCCTAGACCTGCAACGCCCTGCATCCCTCAACATCCATTCCATGTTCTCCCGCGCCTTGCACCACGCCCCTCACCCGCCGGTTCGCCTGCGGCGGCTTGGTGTGCGCCCCACCCCCAGCATCACCGACACAGGCCACCGCTGGATGACCCGGGCGCAACTCAGCGCCATGGTGCTCAACCTCATGTTGATGTGGCCGCTGCTGGACGCGCTGCCCACCATGCACATCTTGCTGTGGATGTGCGTGCGACAGGGCCTGAGCCTGCTGCGCATCGCACACGCTTGCGATTGCCTGCGCCACCCAGATCACCACCGCAGCCTGATCTGCGCCGGGCTGACGCTGCTCGATGCCGGCACCTGGCTGACCCTGGCCTGGTGGCTGACCCCAGCCAGCGGCTTGCTGGTGCTCGTGCAGGTGGGCTGCGTGGCAGCGGCCATCGTGGGCATGGTGTTTTGCGCCAGCCAGCAACTCGCGTGGCGCCGCGCCGCACATCAGGCGGCATGAAAAAAGCCGCTGGCTTGCACCAGCGGCTCTCTCAGTCTCCTCGGCCTTGTTGGGCGCTGCGGCCTGATCAGGCGGCCTTCTTCTCGTCTCGCAATTCGCGGCGCAGGATCTTGCCCACATTGGTCTTGGGCAGGTCGTTGCGGAACTCGATGTGCTTGGGGCACTTGTAGCCCGTCATCTGCTCGTGACAATAAGCCTTGAGTTGCTCTTCCGTCAGGGTGCTGTCCTTGCGCACCACGAACAACTTCACGGCCTCGCCGGATTTCGAATCGGGCACGCCCACAGCCGCGCACTCCAGCACGCCCGGGTGCATGTTCACCACCTGCTCCACCTCGTTGGGGTACACGTTGAAGCCCGAGACCAGGATCATGTCCTTCTTGCGGTCCACGATCTTCACCAGGCCGGTGGCGTCCATCACGCCGATGTCGCCGGTGCGGAAGAAACCGTCAGCGGTCATCACCTTGGCCGTCTCATCCGGGCGGTTCCAGTAGCCGGCCATCACCTGCGGACCACGGATGCAAATCTCGCCCACGCCGCCGATGTCGAGGTGCTTGCCATCGTCATCGAGGATGGCCACTTCGGTCGACGGCACCGGGTAGCCGATCGCGGCGTTGAAGCCCGTGCTGTCCAGGCGGTTGACGGTGGCCACCGGCGAGGTCTCCGACAAACCGTAGCCTTCCACGATCGGGCAGCCGGTCACGGCCTTCCACTTCTCGGCGGTGGCCTGCTGCACGGCCATGCCGCCGCCGTTGGAGATCTTCAGTCCCGAGAAATCGAGCTTGGCGAACTCAGGGTCGTTGGCCAGCGCGTTGTACAGCGTGTTCACGGCCGGGAACTGGTTGACCTTGTACGGCTTGAGCGCCTTCACGAAGCCCGGGATGTCACGCGGGTTGGCGATGAGGATGTTCATCGTGCCCAGGCGGGCACCCAGCATGTAGCAGGCCGTCAGCGCGAAGATGTGATACAGCGGCAGCGCGCACACGTTGATCAGCTGCTCGTTGCCCAGCTTGGCCAGCTCGGGCTTGAACCAGGCCTCGCACTGCAGGATGTTGGCCACCACGTTGCGGTGCAGCAGCGTTGCGCCCTTGGACACGCCGGTGGTGCCGCCGGTGTACTGCAGGAAGGCGACATCGTCGGCCTTGAGCAACGGCTTCTTGTAGCTCGCCTTGCGGCCCGCAGCCAGTGCCGCCTTGAACGGGGTCACGCGGACCTTGCCGTCGTTGGGCAGGCTGAACGCCGGCACCATCTTCTTGACGTTGCGCACCACGAAGTTCACCAGGTGGCCCTTGAGGCCCGGCAGCAGGTCGCCCATGGCGGTCAGCAGGATGTGCTTGACCGGCGTGCGCTTGACCACCTCTTGCAGGGTGACCGCGAAGTTCTCGAGGATGACGATGGCCTCGGCGCCCGAATCCTTGAGCTGGTGCTCCAGCTCGCGCGGCGTGTACAGCGGGTTGACGTTGACCACCACATAGCCCGCACGCAGCACGGCGGCGATCGCCACCATGTACTGCGGGGTGTTGGGCATCATCAGCGCCACGCGGCTGCCCTTGGCCAGGCCCTGAGCCTGGAACCAAGCGGCCAGCGCGCGCGACATCTCGTCAACCTGCGCGAAGCTCATGTGCGCGCCCATGAACGACGCCATCGGCCGGGCCGCGTACTGCTTGAAGGCCTGATCCAGCAGGTCGACCAACGAGGCGTACTCGTCCGGGTTGATCTCGGCCGGCACGCCAGGCTCATAGCTGGCCAGCCAGGGTTTCACGACTGCGTTCATGTCTCAGGTTCCTTCTCGTTGATGGTGGCCCGCGCTGCCGGGCTCCGCTTGGCAGGAATCATGCCCTACAGAGATTCTGCAACATAGCCAATCAAGGGTAATCCCGCAGCGCCACACGCCGAGAGGCATGTGCAAAACGCCTCTGCCCCGCCACTGAGTCTGCAATTTCAAGGGGCGACGTGGCGCACCCATCGCTCACCCTCTGGGGCCTGTTGTGCAGTTTGACTCACAATGTTGTCACTCGGCGCCACGCGCCATCAACACTGCTCCCGTCACCCACATGGTTGATCCCGACATCCGCCACCCGCTCGGCCCCAAGCGGCGCTGGTTCCTCAAAACCGCCCTCGTGATCGGGGCTGCGGGCGCCACCCTCGGCGGCCTGGTGTACTGGCGTCGCGGCATGGACAACGGCCACCTGACCGAATCCGGCAGCAACGTGGTCCGCGGCCTGCTGGCGGCCTACGTGGGCGCCCTGCTGCCCACCGACGAGGCCGAGCGCAAAGCTCGCATCGACGCACAGTTGCCCAAGGTCGAGGCCTTCATCAACTCGCTGCCGCAGGTGCTGCAGGTCGAGGTCAACGCCATCTTGGGCCTGCTGGCCAATGGCGCCACCCGCCGCCTGCTCACCGGCGTCAAGACCGAGCTGCACCAGGCCAGCCTGGCCGAACTGGGCCAAGCGCTCGATGCCATGCGCCTGCACGACCTGCCAAGCACCCGCCTCGTCTACCAGGTGCTGCGCAGCATCACCTGCATGGCCTTCTTCACCCAAACCGAAAACTGGGCGCTGACCGGCTACCCCGGCCCCGTTGAAATATGAGCAAGCTCCCTGATCCCTTCCGCGAAGGCCTGGCCAAAGGCTGGCAGGCCAGCAATGGCGCCGACGGCCTGCCCGAGGCCATCGACTACGACGTGGCCATCGTGGGCACGGGCGCTGGCGGTGGCATCACCGCCGAGCTGCTGACCCGCGCCGGCCTCAAGGTCGTGCTGATCGAAGAAGGCCCGCTGCGCACCAGCACCGACTTCAACCAGCGCGAAAAAGACGCCTACGCCGACCTCTACCAAGACGGCGCCGGTCGCAAGACCATGGACGCGGCCATCGCCATCCTGCAAGGCCGCTGCGTGGGCGGCACCACGGTCATCAACTGGACCAGCTCGTTCCGCACACCGGCCTCGACGCTGGACTACTGGCGCAGCACCTTCGACCTGGCCGACTTCACCGAGGCCGCCATGGCCCCGTGGTTCGCTCAGGCCGAAAAGCGCCTGAACATGCACAAGTGGGAAGAGGCCCCGCCCAACCGCAACAACGAGATCCTGCGCGAAGGCGCCCACAAGATCGGCATCAGTGCCGAGATCATCCCGCGCAACGTCAAGGGCTGCTGGAACCTGGGCTCGTGCGGCATGGGCTGCCCCACCAACGCCAAGCAATCGATGCTGGTGACCACGGTGCCCACGGCACTGAAGACGGGCGCCCGCCTCTTCCACCAAACCCGTGCCGAGCACTTCGTGATCGAAGGCAACAAGGTCAAGGGGCTGGTGTGCGCCGGCATCTTGGTCAATGGCAAGCGCGTGTCCGACAAGACCATGAAGGTCACGGCCCGCCACTACGTGCTGTCGGGTGGCGCCATCAACTCGCCCGTGCTGCTCAAGCGCTCGAAGGCACCCGATCCGCACGGCCTGCTGGGCAAGCGCACCTTCTTGCACCCGGTGGCGTTCTCGGGCGGCGTGTTCAATGAAAAGGTCGAGGGCTGGGCCGGTGCGCCGCAGTCCATCTACTCCGACCACTTCATCCACAACAACCCGCACGATGGCCCGATTGGCTACAAGCTCGAGGCCACGCCCATCCACCCAGGCCTGATGTCCATCCTGATTGGCGGCCACGGCTCCACGCTGGCCGACCGCTTCAAGGACTACCCCAACACGCAGATGATGCTGTCGCTGCTGCGCGATGGCTTCCACCCCGAGTCGGAAGGTGGCATCGCCATGGTGAACGTGGACGGCTCGGCCATGCTGCACTACCCGCTGACCGACTACGTGCTGGAAGGCTTCCGCCAGTCGCTGCTGACGATGGCGGAGGTGCAGTTCGCTGCCGGCGCCAAGAAGGTGATCCCGCTGCACGAGCAAGGCAAGGCCTACACCAGCTGGGCCGAAGCCAAGGCCGCCATCGCAGCCTTCGACATGAAGCCTTACCTGGTGGGCGCAGGCAGTGCCCACGTGATGGGCGGCTGCGGCATGGCCGGCAAAGAGACCAAGGGTGTGGTGCGGCCGGACGGCGTGCACTGGCAGCTCGACAACCTGTCGGTGCACGATGGCTCGGTGTTCCCGACCTCGATCGGCGCCAACCCGCAGCTGTCGATCTACGGCACGGTCAACCGCATGGCCACTCAGCTGGCCAAGCGCCTCAGCGGCAAGGACGTGTCCTTGGTTTGATGCGCATGAGCCGGCGCGGCCTTCGGGCCGCAGCCCCATGAAAAAACCCGCCAGGTTGCCCAGGCGGGTTTTTTTGTGCCCCGGCGGTTCACACCGCCAGCGACCGTGGGGCCGCAGCCCCACCGTCCGGCATCACTTGCGGGTGCCGACCACTTCGACTTCCACGCGGCGGTTCTTCGACCGGCCGTCGGCGGTCTTGTTGTCAGCCACAGGCTGCGACAGGCCCTTGCCTTCGGTGTAGATGCGGTCAGCCGAGATGCCCTTGCTCGACAGGAAGCCCTTGACGGCGTCAGCGCGCTTGATCGACAGCTTCTGGTTGTACTCGGCCGAGCCTTGCGAGTCGGTGTGGCCCACGGCGATCACGACTTCCAGGTCCAGCGCCTTCGACTTGTCGGCCAGGTCAGCCAACTTGGCCATGCCTTCCTTCTTCAGGTCAGCCTTGTCGGTGTCGAAGTAAGCGTCAGCAGCGAAGCTGACCTTCTCGGGGGCGGCGGCAGGAGCCGGAGCAGGCACGGGAGCCGGAGCAGGCACGGGCACCGGAGCAGGCACCACAGCCGGGGCGGGAGCCGGTGCGGGGGCAGGAGCCGGAGCGGGGGCCGGAGCAGGTGCCGGCGCCGGAGCGACAGCAGCCACAGGGGCCGGAGCCGGAGCGGCAGCAGCCGGGGCCGGCACGCCGTCACAGCCTTGCACGCCAGTTTGCGGCGTCCAGAAGTTGTCGCGCCAGCACAGGTCGTAGTTGCTCTTCCACACGGTGCCGTCGGTGGCACGCCAGTTGTCGATGGCCTGGGCCATGGCGGTAGACGACAGCAGAGCAGCGGCAACCAGAGCAGCGGTCTTGTTCAGTTTGATCATGCACATCCTCGCAAGTTGAACGCAGCACAGGCTGCGGGTGGCCGGGCTGACCACGGACTCAGGACTGGGCCCGGCTGCCAGCCAGCAACGCTGACTCGGCAGGCCCGGTTGACACCGTGATGACAGGGCCCAAGTTGACGCGGACCATTCTGCCATAGCAGCTTTACAACCAAGGGGATCCCCTGACGGCCCCCGCAATCCTCGCCACCTTGTTGCGCCTGGGCGACAGCGCCCACCCAATTACAATGCTCGATTGATCTGTGGGAGGTCCGCCTGCTGTCTGGGCGCCCGGCGTTGCCGCCGGCCATCCCCGCAGCGATCCCGACTGGTTCTTCCGCCTGTTGTCGAGTCCGCATGACCCAATTCGCCAAGGAAACCCTGCCCATCAGCCTCGAAGAGGAGATGCGGCGTTCGTACCTCGATTACGCGATGAGCGTGATCGTTGGCCGGGCCCTGCCTGATGCCCGTGACGGCCTCAAGCCCGTGCACCGCCGCGTGTTGTTCGCGATGCACGAGCTCAACAACGACTGGAACCGCCCGTACAAGAAATCGGCGCGCATCGTCGGTGACGTGATCGGTAAGTACCACCCGCACGGCGACTCGGCGGTGTACGACACCATCGTGCGCATGGCGCAAGACTTCTCGCTGCGCCACATGCTGGTCGACGGCCAGGGCAACTTCGGCTCGATCGACGGCGACAACGCCGCCGCCATGCGGTACACCGAAATCCGCCTGGCCAAGATCGCCCACGAGATGCTGGCCGACATCGACAAGGAAACCGTCGACTTCGGCCCCAACTACGACGGCTCCGAGAAAGAGCCGCTGGTGCTGCCCACCCGCCTGCCCAACCTGCTGGTCAACGGCTCGGCCGGTATCGCCGTGGGCATGGCCACCAACATTCCGCCGCACAACCTCAACGAGGTGGTGGACGCCTGCCTGCACGCGCTCAAAAACCCCGAGTGCACGGTCGATGAGCTCATGGAGATCATCCCGGCGCCCGACTTCCCCACCGCCGGCATCATCTATGGCCTGAGCGGTGTGCGCGAAGGCTACCGCACCGGCCGTGGCCGTGTGGTGATGCGCGCCCGTGTGCACTTCGAAGACATCGGCAAGGGCGACCGTCAGGCGATCATCGTCGACGAGATCCCCTACCAGGTGAACAAGAAGAACCTGCTTGAGCGCATCGCCGAGCTGGTCAACGAAAAGAAGATCGAAGGCATCAGCCACATCCAGGACGAGTCCGACAAGTCTGGCATGCGGGTGGTGATCGAGCTCAAGCGCGGTGAAGTGCCTGAGGTCGTGCTGAACAACCTGTACAAGCAGACGCAGCTGCAGGACACCTTCGGCATCAACATGGTGGCGCTGATCGACGGTCAGCCCAAGCTGTGCAACCTCAAGGACCTGGTGACGGTGTTCCTGGAGCACCGCCGCGAGGTGGTGACCCGCCGCACCGTGTACGAGCTGCGCAAGGCCCGCGACCGTGGCCACGTGCTCGAAGGCCTGGCCGTGGCGCTGGCCAACATCGACGAGTTCATCGAGACCATCAAGACCAGCCCCACCCCGCCGGTGGCCAAGCAGGCCCTGATGAGCAAGAGCTGGGATTCGTCGCTGGTGCGCGAGATGCTGGCCCGTGTGGAAGGTGACCCCAAGCAGTACCGCCCCGAAAGCCTGTCGCCCAACTATGGCATGCAGGCCGATGGCCTGTACCGCCTGAGCGAAGACCAAGCCGGCGAAATCCTGCAGATGCGCCTGCAACGCCTGACCGGGCTGGAGCAGGACAAGATCATCGGCGAGTACAAGGAAGTGATGGCCCAGATCGCCGATCTGCTGGACATCCTGGCCAAGCCCTCGCGCGTGTCGACCATCATCAGCGACGAGCTGACGGTGATCCGCACCGAGTTCGGCCAGACCAAGCTGGGCGCGCGCCGCTCGACCATCGAGCACAACGCGCAAGAGCTGGGCACCGAAGACCTGATCACGCCCACCGACATGGTGGTGACGCTCTCGCACACCGGCTACATCAAGAGCCAGCCGCTGAGCGAGTACCGCGCCCAAAAGCGCGGCGGCCGCGGCAAGCAGGCCACCGCCACGAAGGAAGACGACTGGATCGACCAGCTCTTCATCGCCAACACCCACGACTACATCCTGTGCTTCAGCAACCGGGGTCGCGTGTACTGGCTGAAGGTTTGGGAAGTACCGCAGGGCTCGCGCAACTCGCGTGGTCGCCCCATCGTCAACATGTTCCCGCTGGAAAAAGACGAGAAGATCAACGTGGTGCTGCCGCTGACCGGCGAGTTCCGCACCTTCCCCGAAGACCATTACGTGTTCATGGCCACCCGCATGGGCACCGTCAAGAAGACGCCGCTGACCGACTTCAGCAACCCGCGCAAGGCCGGCATCATCGCCGTGGGCCTGGACGAGGGCGACATCCTGATCGGCGCCGCGCTGACCGACGGCAAGCACGACGTGATGCTGTTCTCTGACGGCGGCAAGGCCGTGCGCTTCGACGAAGAAGACGTGCGCCCCATGGGCCGCAGCGCCCGCGGCGTGCGCGGCATGATGCTCGAAGAGGGCCAGTCGCTGATCGCGATGCTGGTGGCCGAAGACGAAACGCAAAGCGTGCTGACCGCCACCGAGAATGGCTACGGCAAGCGCACCAGCATCGTCGAGTACACCCGCCATGGCCGTGGCACCAAGGGCATGATCGCCATCCAGCAATCTGAGCGCAACGGCAAGGTGGTCGCGGCCACCCTGGTGCGCCCGGCCGACGAGATCATGCTGATCACCGACACGGGCGTGCTGGTGCGCACCCGCGTGGGTGAGATCCGCGAATTGGGCCGCGCCACGCAAGGCGTGACCCTGATCGCGCTGGACCAAGGCGCCAAGCTGATTGGCCTGCAACGCATCGTTGAGAACGACGCCAGCGAAGCCGCTGAGGCCGAAGGCGGCGAAGGCGACGAAGGTGGCAGCGGCAACCCCGGGGGGGATGAGGCGCCACAAGCCTGATCTTCCCTGAGCGGTGCGGGCTGAGGCCTGCATCACCATGGCGCCTTTCGCCCAGGCGCCGTTCAACGGACGCCGATGGGCGCCCACCCACAAGGATCCGCATGAGCCTCCGTTTCGCCCCCGCACTGCGCCACATCGCCCTGGCCAGCACCGCTGCCGCCCTGCTGTGGGCTGCCCCCGCGCACGCCGACAAGAAGGACCTGGTGCAAAAGGCCATCAACTCGCAGCAGCAGTCGTTTGACGACCTGGCCCGTGCGCTGTCGGAAGCCCCGGCCCGCCAGATGGGTGCGTTCAGCCGCCAGGTGATCATGCAGACCGTGCCGGCCGACAAGCAAGAAGCCACCTTCAAGCAAATCGACGCCGAACTCAAGAAGTACGTGGAAGGCGCCCTGCCTGCCGCCAAGGCCAGCGCCAACAAGGCGGGCAAGGCCGTGCTGGCCGAAACGCTGGACAAGCAGTTCACCGAAACCGAACTGCGTGAGCTGGTCGGCATCCTCGAATCACCCGTGCTCAAGAAGTACCAGGGCCTGATGCCACAACTGACGGGCGAGTTGGAGCAAAAGATCGCCACCGACGCGCGTCCGGCCCTGACCCCGAAGGTGCAAGCCTCGGAAGCCGCCATCAAGAAAATCCTGGACACCGCCTCGGGTGGCAAGTTCAGCGAGATGATGAAGCAGGCCAAGGCCGCCCACGACGCCGCCCAACCGGCGCCCACCGCACCCGCAGCCTCCGCCAAGAAGTAAGCTATCGGCTACGAGCCACGGCCACAATTTTTTGCTCCCGACGCCAGGGCCGCTCCAGCAGCGGCCTTTGCCATTGTGGCCACCGGCTTGAGCGCCCCCGAAATTTCACCCTGTGAACCGCCAGATGACCCGCCCGTTCAACTTCTCCGCCGGCCCCGCCGCCCTGCCTGAAGCCGTGCTGCAGCAAGCCGCTGCCGACATGATGGACTGGCACGGCTCGGGCATGAGCGTGATGGAGATGAGCCACCGGGGCAAGGAGTTCATCTCGATCGCCCAGCAGGCCGAGGCCGACCTGCGCACGCTGTTGGCGATTCCGGATCACTTCAAGGTGCTGTTCATGCAGGGCGGCGCGATCGCCGAAAACGCCATCTTGCCGATGAACCTCTCCAAGGGCGGCGTGGTGGACTACGCCATCACCGGCTCGTGGTCGGAGAAATCGGCCAAAGAAGCGAAGAAGTACGCCCAGGTCAACGTGGTCGCCGACAACTCGGGCGACAAGCACACCTCCCTGCCCGCCTACGGCTCGTGGCAGCTGAGCGCCGATGCAGCCTACTTGCACGTGTGCAACAACGAGACCATCCACGGGGTGGAGATGCACGCGCTGCCCGACCTGGCTGCGTTGGGCTCCAAGGCCCCGTTGATCATCGACTGCTCCAGCAACCTGGCCTCGCGCCCCTTCACGGGCGAGCACGACTGGTCGCGCATCGGCGTGGCCTATGGCGGCGCCCAGAAGAACATCGGCCCCTCGGGCCTGACCCTGGTCATCGTGCGCGAAGACCTGTTGGGCCACGCCCTGCCGATCACGCCCACGGCCTTCGACTACAGCGTGGTGGCCAAGAACGAGTCGATGTACAACACGCCCCCCACCTACGCCTGGTACATCGCCGGGCTGGTGTTCCGGTGGGCGTTGCAGCAAACCGAGGTGGTCAATGGCCAGACGCTGACCGGCGTGGCCGCCATCGAGGCGCGCAACATCGCCAAGGCGGACTTGCTGTACGGCTACATCGACGGCTCGGGCTTCTACAACAACCCGGTGGCGCGTGACTGCCGTTCGCGCATGAACGTGCCCTTCTTCCTGAACAACGAGGCGCTCAACGACGCCTTCTTGGCCGAGTCCAAGGCCGCCGGGCTGCTGCAACTCAAGGGCCACAAGAGCGTGGGCGGCATGCGCGCCTCGATCTACAACGCCATGCCGCTGGCGGGCGTGCAGGCCCTGGTCAACTTCATGAAGGACTTTGCGCAGCGCCATGGCTGATCCCACGCCCACCTCCGCACCGCACTTCCAGCCCGATGGCCGCCCGGTGGACGAGCAGCTCGCCGACCTGCGCGTGCGCATCGACGTGATCGACCAGCAGCTCATCACCCTGCTCAACGCCCGCGCCAAGCTGGCCCAGGCCGTGGGCGAGGTCAAGAAAATCGATGGCTCGCCCGTGTTCCGCCCCGACCGTGAGCTGCAGGTGATCGAGCGCATCCAGCGCCACAACCAAGGACCGGTGCTCAACGAGAGCATCGGGCCGATCTGGCGCGAGATCATGTCGGCCTGCCGCGCGCTGGAGGCCAAGCAGCGCGTGGCCTTCCTGGGCCCCGTGGGCACCTTCACCGAGCAGGCGATGTTCAACCACTTCGGCTCGTCCATCGAGCCGGTGGCCTGCGCCAGCTTCGACGAGATCTTCCGCGCCACGGCCTCAGGATCGACCGACTTCGGCGTGGTGCCCATCGAGAACTCGACCGAAGGCGTGGTGGCCCGCACGCTGGACTTGCTGCTGCAGTCTGAACTCACCATCACCGGCGAGACCAGCCTGGCCGTGCAGCACAACCTGCTGCGCAAGGAGGCCAGCCGCGAGGGCATCGAGGTGGTCGTGGCCCACCCGCAGGCGCTGGCCCAGTGCCAGGGCTGGCTGAGCCAGAACCTGCCGCACGCCGAGCGCCGCACCGTGGCCAGCAACGCCGAGGGCGCCCGCCTGGCCGCCGAGAACCCGGCCTATGCCGCCCTGGCCAGCGAGCGCGCCGCCTCGATGTTCGGACTGCACGTGGTGCAGAAGGCCGTGCAGGACGAGGCCCACAACCGCACCCGCTTTTTCATCGTCACCCGCGCCGACCAACACAAACCCGCTGGCCCCACAGGCCAGGACTGCATCAGCCTGGCCGTGTCGGTGCCCAACAAGCCGGGCGCCGTGCACGACATGCTGGTGCCGCTCAAGCAGCATGGCGTGTCGATGAACCGCATCGAGTCGCGCCCGGCGCGCTCGGGCCAGTGGGAGTACGTCTTCTTCATCGACGTGGTCGGCCACCCCGACACCCCCAACGTTGCCGCCGCCTTGCAGGCGTTGCGCGAACAGGTCTCTTACATCAAGGTGCTCGGCAGCTACCCGCTGGACGTGCACGGATCGCACTGACACGTATGCCCGCCATGTACAACCAGCTGGGTTTGATCGGCTGTGGCCTGATTGGGGGCTCGTTCGCGCTGGCGCTGAAAAAGGCCGGCCTGGTCAAGCGCGTGGTCGGCTACAGCAAGTCGCCGTCCACCGTCGAGAAGGCCCGCCGCATGGGCGTGATCGACGTGGCCGCCGAGAGCGCGCTGCTGGCCGTCTCAGGCTCCGACATCGTGCTGGTGGCCGTGCCCGTGGCCGCCACCGAATCCACCTTCAAGGCCATCCGCCACCTGGTCGACCCCACCGTGCTGCTGATGGACGTGGGCTCGACCAAGCGCGACGTGGTCGATGCGGCGCGGCGCGTGCTCAAAGAGCGCCTGCCCGCCTTCGTGCCGGCCCACCCCATTGCGGGCAAGGAAGTGGCCGGCGTCGAGCACGCCGAGGCCACGCTGTTCCAAGGCCGCAAGACCATCCTGACGCCACTGCAGCAGACCGACCCGCGCCTGGTGCAAAAGGCCACCGACGTGTGGGCCGCCGTGGGCTGCCAGGTGCTCAAGATGACGCCCGAGCACCACGACGAGGCCTTTGCCGCCGTCAGCCACTTCCCGCACCTGGCGGCGTTCGCGGCCATGAACGCGCTGGCCAGCCAGCCGCGCGGCAGCGAGTACCTGCAACTCGCCGGCCCGGGTTTCCGCGATTTCAGTCGGATCGCGGCGAGCGATCCCACCGTGTGGCGCGACATCCTGCTGTCCAACCGCGAAGAGGTGCTGCGCCAATCGGAAGCCTTCCGCCACGCCCTCGAAGAGCTCGAGCGCCAGATGCGCGACTGGAACGGCCCCGGTTTGCAGAACCTGATCCAAAATGCTTCTGATGCACGCGCCGCCTGGCAACCGGGCGCGCCGGTGAACGGCCACAAGCCGCCTTCCACCCGCTGACCCCGCCGCTGACCCCGGGGGCTCCCAGCTCACTGTCTTTGCGATGTACACCACCGCCTTCCTCGACCTCCCGCCCCTGCTGTCTGCCGGTGGCACCGTCCGCCTGCCGGGCTCCAAGAGCATCTCCAACCGCGTGCTGCTGCTCGCCGGCCTGAGCGCCGGCCAGACCACGGTGCACGACCTGCTGGCCAGCGACGACACCCGCGTGATGCTCGACGCCCTGCGCACCCTGGGCTGCGACATCCAGCAAAGTGGCGACACGGTGCGCATCACCGGCCTGGGCGGCCAGCTGTCGGTCAAACAGGCCGATTTGTTCCTGGGCAACGCCGGCACCGCCATGCGCCCGCTCACGGCTGCGCTCGCGCTGCTGTCGGCCACGCAAGGCGGCACGTTCACGCTCAGCGGCGTGCCCCGCATGCACGAGCGCCCCATTGGTGACCTGGTCGATGCCCTGCGCCCGCTGGGCTGCACCGTCGAGTGCACTGGCAACGAAGGCTACCCACCGCTGCGCCTGGCCGGTGGCCAGCTGCAACTGGCCGCGCCGATCAAGGTGCGTGGCGATGTCTCCAGCCAGTTCCTGACCGCGCTGCTGATGGCGCTGCCGCTGGTGTCGCAAGCGCACGACCTCACCATCGAGGTGGTGGGCGAGCTCATCTCCAAGCCCTACATCGAAATCACGCTCAACCTGCTGGCGCGCTTTGGCATCCAAGTGCGCCGCGAGGGCTGGGCCCGCTTCATCATCCCGCAAGGCAGCCAATACCAGTCACCTGGCGAGATCCACGTCGAGGCCGATGCCTCGTCGGCCTCGTACTTCATCGCCACCGGCGCGCTGGCCGGCATCGACCAGCCGGTGCGCGTCGAGGGCGTGGGCGCCGCGTCCATCCAGGGCGACATCCGCTTCGTCGAAGCCGCGCAAGCCATGGGCGCGCAGGTCACCTCGGGCCCCAACTGGCTGGAGATCCGCCGGGGGGCGTGGCCGCTCAAGGCGGTCGACCTGGACTGCAACCACATCCCGGATGCGGCCATGACCCTGGCCGTGATGGCGCTGTACGCCGAGGGCACCACCCGCCTGACCAACATCGCCAGCTGGCGCGTGAAAGAAACCGACCGCATCGCCGCCATGGCCTGCGAGCTGCGCAAGCTCGGCGCCGTGGTCGAAGAAGGCCCCGACTACATCACCGTCACGCCACCGGCCGCCGGGGCCTGGCAACACGCCAGCATCCACACCTACGACGACCACCGCATGGCGATGTGCTTCTCGCTGGCGGCGTTCAACCCGCTGGCGCCCACGGCCACGGCCCAAAAACCCCAAGGCCACGCAGGGCCGCCCCAAGTGGCCTTGCCCCCCTCGGGGGGCGGGCTTGGCAAAGCCAAGACCTGGGGGCGTTGTATTTCCGTGCGGATCGAAGACCCGCGCTGCGTGGGCAAGACCTTCCCCGACTACTTCGAAGCCCTGTTCCAGGTCGCCCAGACCGACCCCGACCTGATCCCCGTGATCACGGTCGATGGCCCCACCGCCTCGGGCAAGGGCACGCTGGCGTCGGCGCTGGCCACCAGCCTGGGCTACCACTTCCTCGATTCCGGCTCGCTCTACCGCATCACCGCCCTGCTGGCCCTGCGCCGCCAGGTGCCGCTGGACGACGCCACCGCCCTGGAAGCCCTGGCCCGCCAGGTGGGCAACGCCATCGCCCTGCGCTTCGAGCACGAGCACATCTGGCTCGACGGCCAGGACGTGAGCCTCGAACTCCGCCAAGAAGAAGTCGGCCAGACCGCCTCGCGCATCTCGGCCATCCCCGGCGTGCGCCAGGCCCTGATGGACCTGCAAAAGGCCTTCCGCGGCCTGCCCGGCCTGGTGGCCGACGGCCGCGACATGGGCACCGTGGTGTTCCCCGAGGCCGCGCTGAAGGTGTTTTTGACCGCATCCGTCAAAGAGCGGGCAGAACGCCGGTATAACCAATTGATTTCCAAGGGGTTTTCTGCTAACCTCGACGAGATTTGCGCCGATTTGGAGGCGCGCGACCTGCGAGACACCTCTCGCGCGGTGGCGCCCTTGAAGCCGGCTGCAGACGCCCGAAGCCTCGACAACTCGCACTTCACCATCGACCAATCGGTCGGTACCGTGCTGGGTTGGTGGGTGGAGGGCTGGCCCCATGTGATCGCTGGCCACTGACCGCTGTTGGGTCAGTCAACTGGTCACCTGAGGTCTTTTTCAAGGCTGTGACACCGCCCCGGGCTGCCAGGCCAGGGGACCGCGCAAGCAGGGCCGCGATCCATCGCGGCTGGCGTCATGTTCTTCAACCCTACCCGCCTGGTCGTTCCTGTCGATCACGGCGTTACCGCTGGCCCACAAGCCGGCACAGGAAACTCCATGTCTGAATCTTTTGCCGCCCTTTTTGAAGAGTCGCTGCAGCGCACCAACATGCGCCAGGGCGAAGTCATCACCGCTGAGGTGGTGGCCGTCGAACACAACTTCGTGGTCGTGAATGCCGGCCTGAAGTCGGAAGCCTATGTGCCCATCGACGAGTTCCGCAACGACCAGGGCGAAGTCGAAGTCCAAGTGGGTGACTTCGTCTCGGTGGCCGTGGACGCCATCGAAAACGGCTACGGCGACACCATCCTGTCGCGCGACAAGGCCAAGCGTCTGGCCTCGTGGCTGTCGTTGGAAACCGCTCTGGAGTCTGGCGACTTCGTGACCGGTACCGTCAACGGCAAGGTCAAGGGCGGTCTGACCGTTCTGGTCAACGGCATCCGTGCCTTCCTGCCTGGCTCGCTCCTCGACACGCGCCCTGTCAAGGACATGTCGCCGTTCGAAGGCAAGACCATGGAGTTCAAGGTCATCAAGCTCGACCGCAAGCGCAACAACGTTGTGCTGTCGCGTCGTGCCGTGGTCGAAGCCTCGATGGGCGAAGAGCGCGCCAAGCTGATGGAAACCCTGCGCGAAGGCGCGATCGTGAACGGCGTGGTGAAGAACATCACCGAATACGGCGCCTTCGTGGACCTGGGTGGCATCGACGGCCTGCTGCACATCACCGACATGGCCTGGCGCCGTGTCCGTCACCCGAGCGAAGTGGTGACGGTTGGCCAAGAACTGACCGCCAAGGTCCTGAAGTTCGACGCCGAGAAGAACCGCGTCTCGCTGGGTCTGAAGCAAATGGGCGACGACCCGTGGGTGGGCGTGTCGCGCCGTTACCCCGCCGGCACCCGTCTGTTCGGCAAGGTCACCAACATCGCTGACTACGGTGCGTTCGTCGAAATCGAACCGGGCATCGAAGGCCTGGTGCACGTCTCCGAGATGGACTGGACCAACAAGAACGTGGCCCCCAACAAGATCGTCAACCTGGGCGACGAAGTGGAAGTCATGGTCCTGGAGATCGACGAAGACAAGCGTCGCATCTCGCTGGGCATGAAGCAGTGCAAGCCGAACCCCTGGGACGACTTCGCTCAGAACTTCAACCGTGGCGACAAGGTCAAGGGCCCCGTCAAGTCGATCACCGACTTCGGCGTGTTCGTGGGTCTGGCCGCTGGCATCGACGGTCTGGTGCACCTGTCCGACCTGTCGTGGAACGAGCCGGGCGAAGCCGCCGTGCGCAACTACAAGAAGGGCCAGGAAGTTGAAGCCGTCGTGCTGGCCATCGATGTGGAACGCGAGCGCATCTCCCTGGGCATCAAGCAGTTGGACGCTGACCCGTTCACCAACTTCACCACCCTGAACGATCGCGGCGCGACCGTGACCGGCGTGGTCAAGACCGTGGACGCCAAGGGTGCTGAAATCACCCTGGGTGAAGACATCATCGGTTACCTGCGCGCCTCTGAAATCAGCCGCGACCGCGTCGAAGACGCTCGCAACGTGCTGAAGGAAGGCGACGAAGTCACCGCCGTGATCGTCAACGTGGACCGCAAGACCCGCAACATCCAGCTGTCGATCAAGGCCAAGGACAACGCCGAGCAACAAGAAGCTCTGCAGTCGCTGCGCGCTGACACGACCAAGGAAGGTTCCGGCACCACCAGCCTGGGCGCCCTGCTCAAGGCCAAGCTGGACCAGAACAACGGCTGATCCTCAGCTTGAGTTCACCCCCGAGCCTGCCTGTCCGCCCCGTGCGGGCAGACAGCCCTCGGGGGCTGTGAAGAGCGGCTGGGCACCGCAGCCTGGCACAGCAAGTGCATGCCCGCGCAGCCCCTCCTCACAGCCCCCTTTTGGCCATCCCGGCCTGGGCCAACGCCTTCTGACATGACCCGATCCGACCTCGTGGCCCGACTGGCCGAGCGCTTTGGTCAGCTCAACCAGCGCGACGCCGAATTCGCCGTCAAGACCATCCTGGACGCCATGTCCGAGGCCCTGGCCAAAGGCCACCGCATCGAGATCCGTGGTTTCGGCAGCTTTTCGATCAGCCGCCGCCCGCCGCGCATGGGCCGCAACCCGCGCTCTGGCGAACAGGTGCTGATCCCTGAGAAACTCGTGCCCCATTTCAAGCCGGGCAAGGCCCTGCGTGAGGGCGTGGACCAAGTCAAGGAATGAACCCATGCGAGCCCTCAATTGGTTGGTGCGTGGCCTGCTGTTTTTCATCCTCTTCGCGTTCGCGCTGAACAACCAGCACAGCGTCGACCTGCGCTGGTTCATGGGCTACCACTGGCAGGCCCCAATGGTCTTCATCGTGCTGGCCGCCTTTGCCCTGGGCTGCATTTTTGGCGTGACCGCCATGCTGCCCTCGTGGTGGAAGCACCGCCGCGACGCCCGCCAGCGACGCTTCCTGCTGCCTGAGCCGGTCAAGAAGAAGGCTGGCACGGGCTTCCCGTCTGCCGAAGACCGTGGCCCCAGCACCCGCTCTGGCCCGCTGACGCTTCCGGCCGAGCTGCCCTTCCCACCGGACATGCCGGCGCCGCGCAAGCCGGCCAAGTGACCGCCTGAACCCCTTGCTGCCCGCGCCCGACGCGGGCTTCCTGTTTCATGGAACTCGATCTCTACTGGCTGCTGTTTGCCCTGCCCCTGGCCTTCCTGGCCGGCTGGATGGCGTCGCGCACCGACCTGCGCCAACTCAAGCGTGACGACCGCGCCTCGCCCCAGGCCTACTTCAAGGGGCTGAACCTGCTGCTCAACGAACAGCAGGACAAGGCCATCGACGCCTTCATTGAGGCCGTGCAGCACGACCCCGACACCTCGGACCTGCACTTTGCCCTGGGCAACCTGTTCCGCCGCCGTGGCGAGTACGAGCGCGCCATCCGCGTGCACCAGCACCTGCTGGGCCGCGCCGACCTGCCCCGTGACGAGCGCGAACGCGCCCAGCACGCCCTGGCGCAAGACTTCATGAAGGCCGGCCTGTTTGACCGTGCCGAAGAGGCCTACAAGGCCTTGGACGGCACCGCCTTTGCCACCGATGCCCGCCTGGCCTTGCTGTCGCTGCACGAGCGCTCGCGCAACTGGCACCCGGCCATCGAGGTGGCCCGCCAGCTGGAGCAGGCGGGCACCGGCTCGTTCGCCCAGCGCATGGCGCACCACTGGTGCGAGGTGGCCCACGAAGCCGACTCGCGCGGCCGCGCCGAAGACGCCGACATGGCCTTGCAACACGCCCGCGATGCGGCCCCGCAAGCCGCCCGCCCACTGGTGATGCAAGGCCAGCGCCTGGCCCGTGCCGGCCAGCACACCGAGGCCCTGCAGGTCTGGAACGAGCTGATGGCGCGCCAGCCCCAATCGTTTGCGCTGATCGCGGGCGACTATGCCCGCAGCGCCCAAAGCCTGGGCGAAGGCGAAGCCAACTCGGCGCTGGCCAAGCTGCAAAAGCTCTACGACCAGGTGCCGTCCATCGACGTGCTCACCGCCCTCAACAGCCTGCAGCCCGACGGCGACGCCCGCCGCAAGGCCTTGCTGAGCCACATCGCGCAGCAGCCCTCGCTGACCGCCGCCCAAGGCCTGATCCGCGAACGCCTGACCACCCATGTACCCATGGACGAGTCTGAGATCGAACTCGTGGGCAAGGCCATGGTGACCGCCTCCAAACCCCTGCAGCGCTACCGCTGTGCGGCCTGCGGCTTCGAGAGCCAGCACTACTTCTGGCAGTGCCCGGGCTGCCAGGGCTGGGACACCTACCCGCCCAAGCGGCTGGAAGAGCAGTGAGGCTCAGGGCCGTGGCCGCACAGGCACCACCACGTCCTGGGTCACCGTCTTGCCGTCTGCCTTGCGCAGCTTCAGGGTCAGCGTCACATCCGCCCCAACCTGCAGGGGCGCCGTCACACCCATCAGCATCAGGTGCTGCCCACCAGGCTGCATCACCACGGCTTGCCCCGCCGGCAGCCCCAGCGACGGGATGGCCCGCATGCGCATCACATCGCCGTCCATTTTCATCTCATGGAGTTCGGTGGTTCGGGCTGCCGCGCTCTTGAAGCCCACCAAGGTGAGTGGCTGGCTGGCCGTCAGGCTCATGTAGCCGCCGGTGGCCGTCTGCCCAGGCACCATGGGCCGGATCCACGCGCCTTCGACCTTGACCCAGTTGCTTGCGGCGGGGGCGACCACTGGGGCCGACGCCGCACTCGCTGCAGGCGTCGCGGGTTCAGCGGCCAACGCTTGAGCCGCCGCACAAGCGAGCACCACGCCACACCAGCCAGACTGCCAGCCACAGCAGGCGCGCACAGCCGCCAGCTTCGACAAGAGGTTCACGGTCATCACACAAGCTCCTGTTGGGTTGCACACACCGCAGGAGTCTACGGTCAGGCCGATTGCATCAGCCGCCGGTATTGGATGGCCTCGGCCATGTGCGGCAGGCGGATCTGGTCGTCGCCGGCGAGGTCGGCGATGCTCAGGGCCAGCTTGATGACGCGGTGGTACGCCCGCCCCGACCAGCCCATGCGGGTACAAGCCGTGCGCAAGAAGTTGATGGCCGCCTCATCGGCCCGTGCATGGCGCTCCAGGGCCTGCCCCTGCAGCTGCGCATTGGCCACGCCCTGGCGCTGCCACTGCCGCTCCCGGGCACGCAGCACGCGCTCGGCCACCTGCGCCGAGGGCTCGCCCGCCGGGCTGCTGGCCAGCACCTCGGGGGGCAGCGTGGGCACCTCGATCTGGATGTCGATGCGGTCCAGCAAGGGGCCGCTCAGGCGGCCCTGGTAGCGCGCCACCTGCTCGGGCGTGCAGCGGCAGGCCTTGAGCGGGTTGCCATGGTGGCCGCAAGGGCACGGGTTCATGGCCGCCACCAACTGAAAGCGCGCCGGAAAATCGTGCCGGCGTGCCGCCCGCGAGATGGTGATCTGCCCTGTCTCCATGGGCTCGCGCAGCGCTTCGAGCGCGGCGCGCGGGTACTCGGGCAGCTCATCCAAAAAAAGCACGCCGTGGTGGGCCAGCGAGATCTCGCCCGGTCGGGGTGGCGAGCCGCCCCCCACCAAGGCCACCGGCGAGGCCGTGTGGTGGGGCGCACGCACCACCCGCTGCCGCCAGCCACCGGCATCGAAGCCGCTGGAGAGGCTCAGCACGGCCGCCGATTCCAGCGCCTCGTGCTGGGTGAGCGGCGGCAGCAGCCCGGCCAGACGTTGCGCCAGCATGGATTTGCCCGAGCCGGGCGGCCCCATCATCAGCACCGCATGCTGCCCGGCCGCCGCCACCTCCAGCGCGCGTTTGGCCACCTGGTGGCCCTTGACCTCGGCCAGGTCGGGCCCGGGCGAGGGCGAGCCCAGCGCCGGCGCTGGCACCGCGCCCCACCCCGCCACCAGCCCCGGTCCGCCTGGCTGCAGCACGGCCGCCAGATCGGCCAGGTGGCGCACCCCCACCACGCGCACGCCTTCCACCACGGCGGCTTCGATGGCGCTCTCCCAAGGCAGCACCAGGGTGGGCATGGCGGCGTGACCTGCTGACGCCGCACCCTGGGCCATCGCCAGCGCCATGGGCAAGGCGCCACGCACCGGCCGCAACTCACCACCCAGCGACAACTCGCCGGCGAACACCACCCCGTCAACCAGCCGGGGGTCGAACTCGCCGCTGGCCACGAGGATGCCCACCGCCATGGGCAAATCAAAGCGCCCACTCTCTTTGGGCAGGTCGGCCGGCGCGAGGTTGACCGTCACCCGCTTGTTGAACGGGAAGGCCAGCCCGGCGTTGCCCAGGGCGGCGCGCACCCGCTCGCGGGCCTCGCGCACTTCGGTGTCGGCCAGCCCCACCAAGGTGAAGCTGGGCAGGCCGTTGGCCAGGTCCACTTCGACGGTGACGGGGGGCGCGCGCAGGCCATCGAGCGCGCGGCTGTGCACCAGGGCCAGGGCCATGGCTTGTCCTTCCTGTGAACGTTGTCGGGGCAGACCAGGCGTGGCGCTGGTCGCAAAGCGCGCATTGTGGTCACAGGCGCCTCGTCAGCGCGCCCCTCAGAGGGGCGATGAACCTCACCCCCACAAGGGTCATGCAGCGCTGGATGCACCGATTGCATGCACCAGCACGCGTCACGGTGATGGCAAATCGTGAAATCCAACCGGGAGCGCACCAACACAAGGCACCTCTATGGTGCGCGAACGGATTTGGTGCGCCATGCGCCCATCCGGAACCTACGGGGCCGCACCGGTAAGGGCTGGCATGGATCATGCAGACAAGCTGGTGTCCAAATTTTGCCAACCTCACCGGAGAACCAGCCATGAAAATGGTGACCGCCATCGTCAAGCCCTTCAAGCTTGATGAAGTGCGTGAGGCCCTGTCTGCCATCGGCGTCCAGGGCATCACCGTGACCGAAGTCAAAGGCTTCGGCCGCCAGAAGGGCCACACCGAGCTGTACCGCGGCGCGGAGTACGTGGTCGACTTCCTGCCCAAGGTCAAGATCGAAGCCGCCGTCGATGAAGCCATCCTCGACCGCGTGATCGAAGCCATCGAATCGTCGGCCCGCACCGGCAAGATCGGCGACGGCAAGATCTTCGTCACCCCGCTCGAACAGGTCATCCGCATCCGCACCGGCGAGACCGGCAACGACGCGCTGTGATCCCGCACGTCCTCCACTGAACCCCGCACACAGCGCCGCCTGCAAGGCGTCGCCGGTTCCCCACCTACACCTCACAAGGCCATTTCCATGAGAAAGCTCATCGCGTCCCTCGCGCTGGGGCTGGCAGCCTTCGGTTTCTTCGGTGTCACGCACGCTGAAGAGGTTGCCGCTCCTGCTGTCGCCACCGCCGCCTCTGCCTCCGCAGAAGCCCCGGCTGCTGCCGCCGCTGCCGACGCAGCATCTGCCCCCGCCATGGCTGCTGCCGCCGCTTCGGCCACCGAAGCTGCACCGGCTGCGGCCCCCGCCCAGCCCAACAAGGGCGACACCACCTGGATGATGCTGTCGACCCTGCTGGTGATCCTGATGACCGTGCCGGGCCTGGCCCTGTTCTACGGTGGCCTGGTGCGCAGCAAGAACATGCTGTCGGTGCTGATGCAAATCATGGTGACCTTCTCGCTGATCGTCGTGCTGTGGTTCGTGTACGGCTACAGCCTGGCCTTCACCGAAGGCAACGCCTTCATCGGTGGGCTCGATCGCCTGTTCATGAAGGGCATCTGGGACAACGCTGCCGGCACCTTCGCACTGGCCGCCACCTTCTCGAAGGGTGTGCCGATGTACGAGATCGTGTTCGCCGCCTTCCAGGCCACCTTCGCCGGCATCACCTGCTGTCTGATCGTGGGGGCCTTCGCTGAGCGCATCAAGTTCTCGGCCGTGCTGCTGTTCATGGTGCTGTGGTTCACCTTCTCGTACGCCCCGATCGCCCACATGGTCTGGTTCTGGATGGGCCCGGACGCCTACACCGGCAAGGAAGTGGTTGACGCCATGAACGCCAAGGCCGGTCTGATCTGGCAATGGGGCGCACTGGACTTCGCCGGCGGCACCGTGGTGCACATCAACGCCGCTGTGGCTGGCCTGGTGGGCTCGTACATGGTTGGCAAGCGCATCGGCTACGGCAAGGAAGCCTTCACCCCGCACTCGCTGACGCTGACCATGGTCGGTGCCTCGCTGCTGTGGGTGGGTTGGTTCGGTTTCAACGCCGGCTCTGCCCTGGAAGCCAACGGCTTCGCCGCCCTGGCCTTCATCAACACCTTCATCGCCACCGCTGCCGCCGTGATCGGCTGGTGCCTGGGTGAAGCCCTGCTCAAGGGCAAGGCTTCGATGCTGGGTGCTGCGTCGGGTGCCGTCGCCGGTCTGGTCGCCATCACCCCCGCTGCCGGCAACGTCGGCCTGGGTGGCGCCGTGATCATCGGCCTGCTGGCTGGCCTGGTCTGCCTGTGGGGCGTGACCGGTCTGAAGAAGATCCTGGGCGCTGACGACTCGCTGGACGTGTTCGGTGTGCACGGCGTGGGCGGCATCATGGGTGCCCTGCTGACCGGCGTGTTCAACTCGCCGAACCTGGGTGGCCCCTCGGCCGTCGGCGACTGGGTGACCGCTTCGGTGATCCCCGCTGGTGACTACTCGATCGCCACCCAACTGATGACCCAGGCCAAGGCCGTGGGCGTGACGGTGGTGTGGTCGGCTGTGGTGTCGCTGATCGCTTACAAGATCGTCGACCTGGTGATCGGCCTGCGCGTGCCGGAAGAAGAAGAACGCGAAGGTCTGGACATCACTTCGCACGGCGAAACCGCCTACCACAAGTGACCTGATCCAGCCTTGGCTGGTGCGAAAGCCGCCCCTCGGGGCGGCTTTTTTCATGTCTGCTCTTGAAGACTGCAGGAAAGGCCCGAACTTCCTACAATCCCTCATGACGACAACCAGCTGACCGCCCCATGGTTCCCCACCTGATCACCGCGCTGACCGGCCCCATCAACGAGCTGGAGCAGCGCATGCTGGAATCCATGCCTGCCATCGAGCGGTGGTTCCGACTGGAGTGGATGGAACACACCCCGCCCTTCTACACCTCGGTGGACGTGCGCAACGCCGGCTTCAAGCTGGCCCCGGTGGACACCAACCTCTACCCGGGCGGTTTCAACAACCTGACGCCCGAGATGCTGCCCCTGGCGGTGCAGGCCGCCATGGCCGCGATCGAAAAGATCTGCCCCGAGGCCAAGAACCTGCTGCTCATCCCCGAAAAGCACACGCGCAACACCTTCTACCTGTCGAACGTGGCCCGCCTGGTGGAGATCTTCACCGCCGCCGGCCTGAACGTGCGCCTGGGCACCCTGGACGAGACCGTCACCGAGCCCACCGAGCTGGCGCTGGCCGATGGCTCCACCTTGACGGTCGAGCCGCTGGTGCGCACCAAGCGCCGCCTGGGCCTCAAGCACTTCGACCCGTGCACCATCTTGCTCAACAACGACCTGTCGGCCGGCATCCCCGATGTGCTCAAGGGCCTGCATGAGCAGTACCTGCTGCCGCCGCTGCACGCAGGCTGGGCCGTGCGCCGCAAGAGCCAGCACTTTGAAGCCTATGAAGAGGTGGCCAAGAAGTTTGCCAAGCTGCTGGGCATGGACCCGTGGCTGATCAACCCGATGTACGGCGTGTGCGACGAGGTGAACTTCCAGGAAAGCGCGGGCTTGGATTGCCTGCAAAGCCAGGTGGACGCCCTGCTCAACAAGATCCGCCGCAAATACAAGGAATACGGCATCAACGAAAAGCCGTTTGCCATCGTCAAGGCCGACAACGGCACCTACGGCATGGGCATCATGACCGTGCGCGATGCGAAAGACCTGGTCGAGCTCAACCGCCGCACCCGCAACAAGATGAGCGTGGTGAAAGATGGCCAGGAGGTCAGCCGCGTGATCATCCAAGAAGGGGTGCCCACCTACGAGCAGATCAACGAGGCGGTGGCCGAACCCGTGGTCTACATGATCGACCGCTATGTGGTGGGTGGTTTCTACCGCGTGCACGCCGACCGCGGCATCGACGAGAACCTCAACGCCCCGGGCTCCAGCTTCGTGCCCCTGGCCTTTGCCGAGCCGTCGCACCTGCCCAAGCCGGGCGCCAAGCCCGGTGTGAGCGCCCCCAACCGCTTCTACATGTACGGTGTGGTCGGGCGCCTGGCCATGCTGGCGGCCAGCTACGAGCTCGAAGCCACTGACCCGGATGCCGAGGTTTACAGCTGATGTCAAGCCAGCTGTTGTGCCTGGCGCGACGGTAAACAGGTGTAAACCAGCACGAATCGGCGGCAGAATGTGGGTTTCGCCGATTCGCGTTCTGCACCCGTGCAACACAGCTCATCCGCCACGCTGACCCGTGAGCAAATGGTGGCGCTCACCTTGGGCGCCCTCGGTGTCGTTTACGGCGACATCGGCACCAGCCCCCTGTATGCGCTCAAGGAAGTCTTCGCCAACGGGCACGTCCCGCTGACGCCCGACAACATCCTGGGCATCCTGTCGCTGATCTTCTGGACGCTGACCGTGGTCGTGTCCCTGAAGTACGTCACCCTCATCCTGCGGGCCGACAACAACGGCGAAGGCGGCCTGATCGCCATGCTGGCCTTGGCCTCCAGCGCCGTGCGCGAGAAGCCGCAGCTGCGGCAGGTGCTGCTGGCCGTGGGCATCTTTGGCACGGCCATTTTCTTTGGCGACGGCGTGATCACCCCGGCGATTTCGGTGCTCTCGGCCGTGGAAGGCCTGGAGGTGGCCGCGCCCGGGCTGGAGCGCTTCGTGGTGCCGGTCACCCTGATGGTGCTCACCGCCCTCTTCATGGTGCAAAAGCACGGCACGGGCGGCATCGGCAAGGCCTTTGCGCCCATCACGGCGGTGTGGTTCATCGTGCTGGCGGGCCTGGGCCTGATCCACATCATCGACAACCCCCACGTGCTGGTGGCGCTCAGCCCCCACCACGCCCTGCAGTTCGCCCTGCACCACCCGCACATGGCCTTCATCGCGCTGGGCTCGGTCATCCTGTGCGCCACCGGTGCCGAGGCGCTGTATGCCGACATGGGCCACTTCGGCAAGCAGCCCATCCGCATGGCCTGGTTTGGCCTGGTGATGCCTTCACTGGTGCTGAACTACTTCGGCCAGGGCGCGATGCTGCTCGACCACCCCGAGAACGTCGAGAACCCCTTCTTTGAGATGGCGCCGCATTGGGCGCTGTACCCGCTGGTGGGCCTGGCCACCTGCGCCACGGTGATCGCGTCGCAAGCCCTGATCTCGGCCGCCTTCTCGGTGACCAAGCAGGTGATCCAGCTGGGCTACCTGCCGCGCCTGCGCATCCTCCATACCTCGGTGAAGGAGACCGGTCAGATCTACATCCCCTTTGTGAACTGGGCGCTGTACGGCTGCATCGTGCTGGCGGTGATCTTCTTCGGCTCCAGCGGCAAGCTGGCCGCGGCCTACGGCATCACCGTCACCATCGACATGCTGATCACCACGGTGATGACCTTCTACGTGATCCGCTACGCCTGGAAGCTCAGCCTGCCGCTGTGCATCAGCGCCACCGGCGCCTTCATCGTGATCGACCTGATGTTCTTCAGCGCCAACGTGCTCAAGATCGTCGATGGCGGCTGGTTCCCCGTGCTCATCGGCATCATCATGTACAGCCTGATGATGACCTGGAAGGATGGGCGCGCCCTGCTTTCTGAGCGCCTGCGCTCTGATGCCATCGACCTGCACCCCTTCCTCGAAGCGGTGTTCTCCAGCCCGCCGGTGCGGGTGTCCGGCACGGCCGTGTTCCTCAATGCAGATGCCGGCACCACACCCAATGCGCTGCTGCACAACCTCAAGCACAACAAGGTGCTGCACAAGCAGAACCTGTTCGTGACGGTGAAGGCGCATGAAATCCCCTGGGTGGCTGCGAAGGACCGCATCGAGCTGGAATCGCTGGGCAACGACTGCTGGCAAGTGATGCTGCACCTGGGCTTCATGGACGAGCCCGATGTGCCCGAGGCGCTCAAAGGCCTCAAGGGCCACGGTGTGGTCATCGACGACATGGAGACCAGCTACTTCCTGTCGCGCGACATCGTGATCCCCACCATCGGCTCAGGCATGGCCCCCTGGCGTGAAAAGCTGTTCGCGGGCATGCACCGCAACGCGGCGGGTGCGGCCGACTTCCTCAGCCTGCCCACCAACCGGGTGGTTGAACTGGGCTCCAAGGTCGAGATCTGATGGGCACGCCACGCACCGCATCGCCCTGGCCTGCGGTGACGCCGGCCACGGTCTCGGCGGGCTTCGTGGCGGTGCTGGTGGCGTTCACCAGCACGATCGCCCTGGTGTTCCATGCGGCGCGCTCGCTGCACGCCAGCCCGGATCAGATCAGCTCGTGGGTGCTCGCGCTGGGCTTCGGCATGGGCCTGGGCTCGATCGCCATGTCGTGGTGGACGCGCATCCCGGCGCTGGTGGTGTGGTCCACCCCAGGTGCCGCCGTGATCGCCAGCGCCGCCCAGGGCGTCAACATGAACGAGGCCGTGGGCGCCTTCATGGTGTGCGGCGTGCTGATGCTGCTGTGCGGCGTCACCGGCTGGTTCGAGCGCATCATGGACCGCATCCCCATCGCGCTGGCCTCGGCGCTGCTGGCCGGCATCCTGGCGCGCTTCGCGCTGATGGCCTTTGCCGAAGGCAGCTCGCACCCCTTGCTGGTGTTCGGCATGCTGCTCATCTACCTCGTGGGCAAGCGCTGGTGGCCACGCTACGCCGTGCTGGGCGTGCTGCTGGGGGGCACCGCCTTGGCGGCCGCACAAGGCCTGCTGCAAACGCAGGCGCTGCAGCTGAGCTGGGCCCAGCCCGTGTGGGTGACGCCGGCTTGGTCGTGGCAGGCGGTGCTGGGCATGGGCCTGCCGCTGTTCATCGTGACGATGTCGTCGCAGGCCGTGCCGGGCATCTCGGCCATCAAGGTGGCGGGCTACAAGCCGCCGGTTTCGGCCTTCACCAGCGTGTCGGGCGTGCTCACGACGGTGCTGGCGCCCTTTGGCGGCTACGCCTTCAACCTCGCGGCGATCACCGCGGCCATTGTGCTCAGCCCCCACGCCCACCCCGAGCCTGACAAACGCTATGCGGCGGCCATCATGGCCGGGGTGTTCTACTTCCTGCTGGCCTTGATGGGCGGCGCCGTGGCGGGCGTGCTCAATGCCTTCCCCACCGCGCTGGTGATGGGCGTGGCGGGCCTGGCGCTGCTGGGCACCATCGGCAATGGGCTGGCCGTGGGCCTGGCCGACGCCCGCTTTCGAGAGCCGGCGCTGATCACCTTCTTGGTCACGCTCTCGGGCGTGACGCTGTGGGGCGTGAACTCGGCGTTCTGGGGCCTTGTGGCCGGTGTGGTTGCCCTGTTCGTGGAAAACTATCGCCTCCAGCCCGATACCCGAGACGCCCCATGAAGCTGCTGTTCGTTGCCGACCCGCTCCACACGTTCAAGACCTACAAGGACAGCACTTACGCGATGATGCGCGAGGCCGCTCGCCGTGGCCATGAGCTGTGGGCCTGCGAGACCCCGGCCCTGCGCTGGCAACGGGGGGGGCGCGTGACGGCGCTCAGCCGCCAGATCACGCTGACCGACGACGCGCAAGACTGGTTCAGCGTGCAGCAAGAGGCACCGCTGGCCCTGGCCGATGCCGACGCGGTGCTGATGCGCAAAGACCCGCCGTTCGACGCCGAATACCTCTACGCCACCCACCTGCTGACCCAGGCCGAGCGCGAGGGCGCGCGCGTGTTCAACAGCCCGCAGGCTTTGCGCGAGCACCCCGAGAAACTGGCCATCCTGGCCCACCCGGAACTGATCGCGCCCACGCTGGTCACCCGCGAGATCGACGCGATCCGCGCCTTCCACGCCGCGCACCGCGACATCATCCTCAAGCCGCTGGACGGCATGGGCGGCATGGGCATCTTCCGTGTGAAAGACGATGGCCTGAACCTGGGCAGCATCGCCGAAACGCTCACCGCCGACGGCACGCAAACCATCATGGTGCAAGGCTTTCTGCCCGCCATTGCCCAGGGCGACAAGCGCGTGCTGCTGATCGATGGCGAGCCCGTGCCTTACGCGCTGGCCCGCATCCCGCAAGGTGGCGAGGTGCGCGGCAACCTGGCCGCTGGGGGCAAGGGCGTGGCCCAGCCTTTGAGCGAGTCCGACTGGCGGATTGCACGCCAGCTGGGCCCGCATCTGGCCGCCAAGGGCCTGCTGCTGGTGGGCCTGGACATCATCGGCGAGCACCTCACCGAGATCAACGTCACCAGCCCGACCTGCTTTCAGGAGATCACGCAGCAGGTGGGCTTTGACGTGGCCGCGCGCTTCATCGACGCGCTGGAAGCCAAGCTGGCGGCCTGATCAGCGGAACTGCTGGCCGAAGGTGTTGAGCAGGCCCAGGCGGTTGGCCTGGAACACCGCTTCGCTGCGCGAGTGCACGGCCAGCTTGCCGTACAGCTTCTTGATGTAGGTCTGCACCGTGTGCACGGTGATGCCCTGCTCGCGCGCGATTTCGGCATACGAGAAACCGCGGGCGATGTACTCGAGCACCTCTTGCTCGCGGCGGCTGAGCACCACGGCCGATTCTTCGGCGGCCTCTTCGGGCACATCAACATCGGCAGCGGCCACGTCGGCAGGTTGCGGCGCCAGCGTGGGTGCGGGGCGCGGCGCGCGCGAGGCATCGCTGGAGACAGCGCCGCCCGGCTGCATGCGGCGCAGCAGGTGGCGGGCGATCATGGGCGAAATCGGCGAGGCGCCCTGCTTCACGGCCTTGAGCGTTTCAGCGATGTCGGCGGCGTCGTCGTCTTTGTGGACGTAGCCCACGGCGCCGGCTTCGATGCTGGCCACCACGTTTTCTTCGTCCCCAAACATCGACACGACCAACATGTCGCAGCCCGGGCACTGGCGGCGCACCTGGCGCATCAGCGACAGGCCGCTGCCATCGGGCAGGCCCAGGTCCACCAGCAGCAAATCAGCCGGGTGCAGGTCGAACCAGGCCTGTGCCGGGGC
>Ga0228699_1000429_pt1 | contig 31858 bp, 33 predicted proteins | sample McNCre217_Aug_MG_FD_178016 | JGI IMG/M metagenome (GOLD analysis project Ga0228699, IMG submission 178016) | Freshwater microbial communities from McNutts Creek, Athens, Georgia, United States - 2-17_Aug_MG | ecosystem: Environmental > Aquatic > Freshwater > Creek | place: USA: Georgia... | reverse complement strand
AGTTGCTGGTGCGATACGAGAAGCTCGAACGCAGCTTTGTTGCGCTCAACCACATCGCAGCCGCGATCATCGCGCTACGCAAGGTGCCGTTGAAGATCAACATAATTTACGGATAGATTCTAAGCCTCACCCGCGTATTTGCGCGCCCCGGCCGAGGCCTGCAAGATGACCGGGCTGTCGGTGGCCTGGGCGGCCTCCATGATGGCCTGCACCTGTTCGAGGTTATTGACGTTGAAGGCGGGCACGCCGTAGCCGAATTCGGCAGCGTGGTCGAGAACTTGGCGCAATGAAACCAATGCCATGGAGGATGTCCTTGTGAATTGAAAATTAAAAGAAAGAAGGTCAAAGACCCACGGCCGAGCGCTGGGTCAAAATTTCAATGGCGGGCAAGGTCTTGCCTTCCAGGATTTCGAGGAACGCACCACCGCCTGTGGAGATGTAGCCCACCTGCTCTTGGATGCCGTATTTGGCAATCGCCGCGAGCGTATCGCCGCCGCCTGCGATGCTGAAGGCGCTCGATTTGGCAATCGCCTGGGCAATCACCTTGGTGCCGTTTTCAAAAGCCGCAAACTCGAACACGCCCACCGGGCCGTTCCACACAATCGTGCCTGCTTGCTTGAGCTGGGCGGCCAGCTTGGCAGCGGTCTCGGGGCCAATGTCCAGAATCAGGTCGTCATCGGCCACGTCGGTGGCTTTCTTGACGGTAGCGACCGAATCGGCCGCAAAGGTCTTGGCCGTCACCACATCGGTCGGGATCGGCACTTCGGCGCCTCGGGCTTTCATGGCCTCGATCACGGCTTTGGCCTCACCCACCAGATCGGCTTCAGCCAGGCTTTTGCCAATCGACAGACCCGCTGCCAACATGAAGGTGTTGGCAATACCGCCCCCCACGATCAACTGATCCACGTTTTTGGACAGGCTCTTCAAAATGGTCAGCTTGGTCGAGACTTTGCTGCCCGCCACGATGGCCACCAGCGGACGCTTGGGCCCGGTCAGCGCCTTGCTGATCGCATCGATCTCGGCCGCCAGCAAGGGGCCCGCGCAAGCAATGGGTGCAAACTGGGCAATGCCGTAGGTGGTGCCTTCGGCACGGTGGGCGGTGCCAAAGGCGTCGTTCACGTAGATGTCGCACAGCTGCGCCATCTTGCGGGCCAGGTCTTCGTTGTTTTTCTTCTCGCCCTTGTTGACGCGGCAGTTTTCAAGCAGCACGACCTGACCGGGGGCGATGGACACGCCATCCACCCAGTTGGCGACCAGAGGTACTTCGCGACCGAGCAACTCGCCCAGGCGCTTGGCCACAGGTGCGAGCGAGTCTTCTGGCTTGAATTCGCCTTCGGTCGGGCGACCCAGGTGCGATGTCACCATGACGGCGGCACCTGCGGCCAAGGCCATCTGGATGCAGGGCACGCTGGCGCGGATGCGGGTGTCTTCGGTGATGCGGCCGTCATCGGCTTGGGGCACGTTCAGGTCAGCGCGGATGAAGACACGTTTTTTTTCGGCAAAGCCACTGGCGCACACATCGGCAAATCGCAGTACATTCATTTTGAGGCTCCCACCACACGGACCATCTCTAGGCACTGCTTGGCGTAACCCCATTCATTGTCGTACCAGGCGACGATCTTGACGAAGCTCTTGTCCAGCGCAATGCCGGCGGTCGCGTCGAACACACTGGGACAACGCTCACCGCGGAAGTCGGTCGATACCACTTTTTCGTCGGTGTAGCCCAGCACGCCTTGGAGAACACCTTCGCTTTGTGCTTTCATTTCGGCGCAGATCTCGGCGTAGCTGGCGTCACTGCTCAGTTCAACCGTCAAGTCCACCACCGACACGTCAGAAGTGGGCACGCGCAGAGCCATGCCGGTGATCTTGCCTTTCATTTCGGGGATCACCACGCCCACGGCCTTGGCCGCGCCCGTGCTGCTGGGGATGATGTTTTCCAGGATGCCACGGCCACCGCGCCAGTCTTTGCGCGAGGAGCTGTCCACGGTCATTTGGCTGGCTGTCGCGGCATGCACGGTGGTCATCAGGCCGCGCTTGATGCCCCATTTGTCGTTGAGCACTTTCACCACAGGCGCCAGACAGTTGGTGGTGCAGCTGGCATTCGACACGATGGCTTCGCCTGCGTACTTTTTGTGGTTCACGCCATAGACGAACATGGGAATGCTGTCTTTGGACGGCGCCGAGATCACGACCTTTTTGGCTCCTGCCGCCAGGTGCATTTGGCTGGTGGGCTCGGTCAGGTAGTGGCCGGTGCATTCGAGCACGGTGTGCACGCCCATCTGGCCCCACTTGAGGCTGTGCGCGTCGCGCTCGTGCGAGAGCTTGATCTTTTTGCCGTTGACGATCAACGTGTCCTCGGTGAAATTCACCGTGCCATCAAAGCGGCCATGCACGCTGTCGTACTTGAGCATGTAAGCCAAGTAGTCGGCGGGCTTGGGGTCGTTGATGCCGACGATCTGAATGTCGTCGTAGCCATGCTTGAGTGCGGCGCGCAGTGCCAGACGGCCAATGCGGCCAAATCCGTTGATGCCCAGCTTGATGGTCATGAATGTATCTCTTTATCGGAAAATTAAAAGATTGGGTGTCAGATGACGTGGTTTACAACAGCGCAGAAAAATCGTCGATCACCCGATCCGGTGAACAGGTGTGCACCGACTCGCCCATGTTGTAGCCATAGGGCAAGAGCCAGACCGGAACCCCGGCGTTGCGTGCGGTGGCCGCGTCAATCGACGAGTCGCCCACAAACAGCGCATCAGACGCATTGATCTGCCAACGCGCCAGGCAATCGACCACGCTGGTGGGATTGGGTTTCTTGACCGGAAAAGTGTCGCCGCTCACCACCACATCAAACGCTGCATGCAGGTCGTGCACGCGCAACACGGTGTCGGTGTAACGGCCTTCCTTGTTGGTCACCACCGCCAGCTTGCAGCCGCGTGCGCGCAAAGCGGCCAGCACTTCGCGCACCTGCGGGTACAGGTGGCTGCGCGTGCCGCAGCGGGCCTGGTAATAGCGGTCAAAAATCGGCAGCGCCTGTTTCAGGTCGGGGCCTTGGCGCACGGCTTCGACCGTGGTATCGGTCACGCTGGCCAAAGCCTGGATCAGCAGCTCTTTGGTGCCGTGCCCGATCCAGTCATTGACCTGGGTTTGCGACACCTCGGGCCAGTCGAAATAGCGCAAGGTGTCGTTCACCGCATCGGCAATTTCCGGGGCCGTCTCGACCAAGGTGCCGTCAAGGTCAAAAAAGTAGGCTTTCTGGTCTGAAGACACGTTCGCTCCTCAGTTGTCCGACGGGACGATATGCTCAGGCAGTGCCTGCGCCTGACGGTGCTGGTGGCGGTGCACCAACGTGCGCACGGCCTCGCACACGCGCTCGCGGGTGATGCCAAAGTGCGCATACAGCGCTGGGGCCGGAGCCGACTCGCCAAAGCTGGCGATGCCAATCACCATGCCCGTTCGACCCACGTATTTGCGCCAGAAGTCGGGGTGTGCCGCCTCCACCGCCACCGTAGGCAAACCCAACGGCAAGACCATTGCCTGGTAGGCCTCACTTTGCCGGTCAAACACATTGGTGCAGGGCATGGACACCACCCGAGTGGCCAGGCCTTGGGTGGCCAGGTCCGCTTGTGCCTGCATGGCCAACGAGGTTTCAGAGCCTGTGGCCACGATGATGGCTTGCGCGCCTGGCATGTCGCTCAAAATGTAACCGCCGTGGCGCACCTTGTCGGCATCGGCAACGCTGCTGAGCAGCTGGGGCAGATTCTGGCGCGACAAAGCCAAAGCGCTGGGCCCATCGCGCCGCTCCACCGCACAGGCCCAAGCCACAGCGGTCTCCAGTCCGTCGGCCGGACGCCACACGTCCAAGCCCGGGATGATGCGCAAGCTGGGCACATGCTCCACGCTTTGGTGCGTGGGGCCGTCTTCGCCCAAACCAATCGAGTCGTGTGTAAACACGTGGATGACGCGTTTTTTCATCAGCGCCGCCATGCGGATGGCGTTGCGCGAATAGTCCGAAAACGTCAGGAAGGTGCCGCCGTAAGGAATGTACCCACCATGCAGCGCCATGCCGTTCATGATGGCGGCCATGCCAAACTCGCGAACGCCATACGACAGGTGGTTGCCCCAGGTGTCGCGGCCCGCTTTGGTGCAAGTTTTGAAGTTGGTCAGGTTGGAGCCGGTGAGGTCGGCGCTGCCGCCAAAAAATTCGGGCAACAAGGGGGCCAACACGTCCAGCGCGTTTTGGCTGGCTTTGCGGGTGGCCACCGCATCGGACTTGGCCACGATGGCGGCCAGTGCCTGGGCCAGGCCTTGGGTGTAGTCAGCGCTCAAATCGCCACGCATGCGCCGCTCGAACTCGGCGGCATCTTGAGGATACAGATTTTTGTATTCAGCCAACAGCTGATCCCACTGGGCTTGGGCCCGCACGCCGCGCGCGGTGGCATCCCAGGCTTGGCGCACATCGTCCGGGATCTCAAAGGGTGCGTGCGACCAATTCAAGGCTTCGCGGGTGGCGGCAATTTCGGCAGCGCCCAGCGCAGCACCATGCACATCGTGGGAGCCCGCCTTGTTGGGCGAGCCCATGCCGATCACGGTTTTGCAGCAAATCAGGGTTGGGCGGCCGTTGGCGTGTTTCGCCTGTGCCTTGGCCGATTCGATGGCGGCATGCACGGCTTGCGGGTCATGGCCATCCACCTCAGGGATCACATTCCAGCCATAGGCCTCAAAACGCTTGGGCGTGTCGTCGGTGAACCAGCCTTCCACATGGCCGTCGATCGAGATGCCGTTGTCGTCGTACAGCGCCACCAGCTTGGACAGGCGCAGCGTGCCGGCCAGCGAACAGGCTTCGTGGCTGATGCCTTCCATCAGGCAACCGTCACCCAAGAACACATAGGTCATGTGGTCCACGATGTCCAGACGGCGTCCATCCTCTTCGCGGTTGAATTCATCGGCCAACATTTTTTCGGCCAGCGCCATGCCTACAGCATTGGTGATGCCCTGGCCCAAAGGTCCGGTGGTGGTTTCCACACCCGGGGTGATGTCGACCTCGGGGTGGCCCGGGGTTTTGCTGTGCAGTTGACGGAACTTTTTCAGCTCGGCCATGGGCAGGTCGTAGCCGGTCAGGTGCAGCAAGGCATAGATCAGCATCGAGCCGTGACCGTTGGACAGCACAAAGCGGTCACGGTTGGCCCATTGTGGGTTTAGAGGGTTGTGTTGCAAGTGGCGGTTCCACAGCACTTCCGCGATGTCGGCCATGCCCATGGGCGCGCCGGGGTGGCCGGATTTGGCGGCTTCGACGGCATCGACAGCCAGCATGCGCACGGCGTTAGCCATGCGTTGAGCCATTTCGGGGGTGGTGTGTGGGGTGCTCAAGGGGGTGCTCATGTGTGTGCTCCTGCTCAAGCCTGGCCCAGCGCCCGTTTGCGACGCTCCATCATTCGCCAAACAAAGGGGGTAAAGATCAGCTGCATGGCAATTTCCATCTTGCCGCCGGGCACCACGATGGTGTTGGCACGGCTCATCCAGGAGTCGTTGATCATGTTGAGCAAATAGGGAAAGTCGATGCCTTTGGGGTTGGCAAAACGGATCACCACCACGCTTTCGTCGGCCGACGGAATGTCGCGCGAGATGAAGGGATTGGAGGTGTCGACCATGGGCACGCGTTGGAAGTTGACATGTGTGTGCTCAAACTGCGGCACGATGTAATTCACATAGTCGGGCATGCGGCGCAGAATAGTGTCTGTCACCGCCTCGGTGCTGTAGCCGCGCTGGTGCTTGTCACGCCAGAGTTTCTGAATCCACTCCAGGTTGATGACCGGCACCACGCCCACACGCAAGTCGGGATGCTGTGCAATGTTGTGCTCGGGTGTGACCACGGCACCATGCAAGCCCTCGTAAAACAGCATGTCGGTATCGTTTGGCAGGTCTTCCCAAGGTGTGAACGTCCCCGGTTCTTGTTGGTAAGGCGCTGCCTCTTCTGCGTTGTGCAAATATTTGCGGGACTTGCCTTGGCCGGTAGCACCGTAGGTGCGAAACAGGTTTTCAATGTCGCCAAACAAATTGTTCTCAGCGCTGAAGTGGCTGAAATGTTTGTTGCCTTCTTTTTCTGCAGCCGCGCCACGTTGCTTCATCTCTTTGCGGTCAAAGCGGTGAAAGCTGTCGCCTTCGATGATGGCGGCCTTCACACCTTCGCGGCGGAAGATGTTGGAAAAAGTGCGCGTCACGGTGGACGTGCCCGCGCCGCTGGAGCCGGTGATGGCAATAATGGGGTGGCGTTCAGACATGGGGATCTCCTTGTAGTTTTGAAATTCGGTGCTGGCCCTGTGGGCAGCTCAATCGCGGAACAAACTGCGCTCGGCAAACAGCGGTGCGTGGGTGTTTAGCTTGGGCGGCTCAGCGTGGTAGCGTTCGATGCGCTCCACCTCGTTTTTGGAGCCAAACACCAGGCCAATGCGCTGGTGCAAGCTGGTGGGCTGCACGCTCAGCATGGGCACTTGACCGGTGCTGGCGCGCCCCCCAGCTTGCTCCATGATGAAACCGACCGGATTGGCCTCGTACAACAAGCGCAAGCGGCCAGGCTTGCTCGGGTCTTTGGTGTCGCGCGGATACATGAACACACCACCACGCATCAGGATGCGGTGAGCCTCCGCCACCATCGAAGCGATCCAGCGCATGTTGAAGTCCTTGCCACGCGGGCCGGTTTTGCCGGCCAGGCACTCGTCCACATAGCGCTTGACCGGCGCTTCCCAAAAGCGGCTGTTGGACGCGTTGATGGCGAACTCGTTGGTGTCTTCAGGAACGCGCAGCTCGGGATGCGTCAGCATGAACTCACCCATCACCGGATCGAGCGTGAAGGCGGCCACGCCATTGCCCACGCTCAGCACCAGCATGGTGGTGGGGCCATACAGGGCGTAGCCTGCGGCCACTTGTTGAGTGCCGGGCTGGAAGAAATCGGCCTCGGTCAAAGGACCGCCTTCCGCAGTGGCCTCGGGTGCACGCAGCACACTGAAAATGCTGCCCACCGACACGTTCACGTCGATGTTGCTGGAGCCATCCAGCGGGTCAAACACCAGCAGGTATTTGCCACGGGGGTGTTGCGGCGGAATGTCGTAGGGCAAATCCATCTCTTCCGATGCCATGCCCGCCAAATGGCCACCCCACTCGTTCATGCGGATGAACAACTCGTTGCTGACCACGTCGAGTTTTTTCTGGGTTTCGCCCTGCACGTTGATGCTGCCGCCTGCATCGGCCGCATGGTTGCCATACATGTCGGCCAAAGCGCCGTAGGCCACCGATTTGGCAATGGCTTTGCAGGCCATGGCCACGTCCAAAATCAAGGCATTGAAGTCGCCACTGGCGTCGGGAAATCGGCGGCGCTCTTCGATCAGGTACTGCGTCAGCGTGGGGGTGGTGCGGGGGCTCAAGGACATGGGGCAAACACTCTCTGAAGTTTTAATAAAAGTCGCGAATTCGAAATTGGGCTCAGGCCAAAGCGGCTTGCTTGAGCGCTTGCATCACGCCCCGGTAGCCGCCGTCGGCATCGGGTGCACCAAACACGGCACTGCCCGCCACACAGGTGTCGGCACCGGCAGCCACGATCTGGGCGATGTTGTCGGTCTTCACGCCGCCATCCACCTCCAACACGATGGACTGGCCGCCCCGGGCCACATGGGTGTTGATGCGCTGGCGCGCCGCTTGCAGCTTGGGCAAAGTGGAAGGAATGAACTTTTGGCCACCAAAGCCGGGGTTCACACTCATGAGCAGCACCACGTCCAGGCGGTCCATCACATGGTCCATCCACTCCAATGGGGTGGCGGGGTTGAACACCAGGCCGGCCTTACAGCCGTGGTCGCGGATCATTTGCAAGGTGCGGTCCACATGGCGGCTGGCCTCGGGGTGGAAGGTGATGATGTTGGCACCGGCCTTGGCAAACAAGGGCACCAGCGCATCGACAGGCTCGACCATCAAATGCACATCGATAGGAATTTGCACATGCGGGCGGATGGCTTCGCACACCAACGGACCAATGGTGAGGTTGGGCACGTAATGGTTGTCCATCACGTCAAAGTGCACCCAATCGGCGCCTGCGGCTTCGATGGCGCGGACCTCTTCGCCCAAACGGGCAAAGTCGGCAGACAAGATGGACGGGGCGATGCGGACGGGGTTCATGCGGAAGCCTTGATGGATGAATGCCATTCACGCAGCTGGGCCACGCCCACGCCTTGCAAGTTGGGCAGGATGCGCAATGCGCCAGAAAAATCGTGTTCGGCCGTGAAATCGTTGGGTGTGATCACGGCGTCCAAGCCTGCGGCCATGGCAGCGCGCAGGCCGTTTTCAGAGTCTTCAAACGCCAGGCACTGGTGCGCACGCAAGCCCAAGCGTGCCAGGGTCTGCAGGTAGACCATGGGGTCAGGCTTTTTGCGCGGGGCGGTCAAAGCGTCTTCGATCACCTGAAAGCGGCTTTTCCAGTCGGCCCCGATGGCGCGCTGCAGCAAAGCCGCGATGTTCACGGGCGAGGTGGTGGTCGCAATGGCCAACTGCAAACCCGCTGCGCTGGCCGCCGATAAGAGCGCCAACACACCCGGACGCATCTGCACCAGACCGTCTTGCACCGCTTGCTCGTATGCTGCGGACTTGATGTCGTGCAAGCGGTCAATGGTGTCTTGTATGCCGCCACCGCTGATGTCCCGCACATCCGGGGACTGCGTTTGCCAATAAGCCTTGATGCGCTCCTTGCCACCCGACACCGCCAACAGGCGCGTGTACAGCGGCACATCCCATCGCCAATCGAGGCCTTCCTCGGCAAAGGCGTGGTTAAACGCGGCCAAGTGCGCCATTTCCGTGTCGGCCAAGGTGCCGTCAACGTCAAATATCAAAGCCTTGAGCATGGGGAATCGCCGTTCGTGAATCAGAAGTTCACCACTTTAAAAAAGACCGGCGCTCAGGACAATTCAATATTCGCAATGCATTAATTAAGCAAAAACTTAACTTTTAAGCATATTGCTTCAAACAAATACAAATCACATGCCATGCCCGCACAAACAAGTTCCAACACGCCATTTATGTCAACTCCCTGGCCAACCCGAGCGTGGCATCCGATTGGTTGGGTGGTTTTCCTTCCCCTGCCACAGGTCCGCATTTGTCTTTGCTGGACGGGTCTTCAAGAACAAACCAGCGCCCACCCTTCTGGTGTTGCTGGCACCCCCATATTTCTGCGCCACTCGCTTACTGAATTATGAAAACGACCACGGAGTGGTTTGATCAAAAACAACGGCACCTGTATGGTGCCGTTGTTATGGGCACATGGCACGATCAGAAGGCCTGAGTCTGAACGCCCGACTTGAGCAAATGCGCAGCCACGTCAGCAGGCTTGGCAGGGGTCACGTCAGCGATCAGGTCGCTGGCTTGTTTGCCGCTTTTGGGCAAGTACAAGGCGCAGACTTCAACCTTGGCACCGCCCTTGATCAGGCCTTGCAGCATTTGCTGGGGCGTGACGTTGCGGGGTTTGAGGCTGGGCATGTCTTGACCGGTCAAGGCGATGTTGGCGGCGGCGTCGCACAGCAGCACACGCACTTCGGCTTTTTGCTCCAGCGCTTGACCGGCGAGCACCAGACCTGCGCCCTGAGCCATGGCTTGGCCGCTGTGGATGTTGACGAACAAAGACTGGGCTTGTGCTGCGGTGGCCAGCATGAAAGCGGCTGCGATGGCGAGTGATTTTTTCATGAAACGATCCTGTCATGAAACCCCAAAATACGCGACTTGTACAGGTGGTGCATTCATTCTCTTTACACTTTTACCGACCCGATTGAGATAAGGCAATCCATGACAAATTTACACCCCATTCCCCATGCACACCCCGACACCGCTGCCGACGATTTGCCGCTGTGGGGCCACGAGCTGGACCTGATGGATGCCTTGCTGCCTTTGCACACAGGCCAGTTTGTCGAGCTGGGCTGCGGCGGCGCGCGCCTGGCGCGTGAATGGCTGGCGCGTCATGCGCAAGCGCACATCACCGCACTCGAAGTGGACACGGTGCAAATGGCCAAGAACTTGCAAACTGTCACAGATCGACTGAACTTTGTGACAGCAGGCGCGCAAGCCATTCCGACGCCCGCACTGCATTTCGACGGTGCCTTGATGCTCAAGTCGCTGCACCATGTGCCCATGCCGGACCTGGATACGGCTCTGAGCGAAGTGGTGCGGGTGCTCAAGCCGGGTGGCTGGTTTTATGTGTCCGAGCCGATCTACGCCGGCGCGCTCAACGAGATCGTGCGCCTGTACAACGACGAAGGTGTGTTGCGCCCAGCGGCCCAAACCGCACTCGACCGTGCCGTGGCGCAAGGCCTGTTTGAGCCGGTGTCAGAACACCGTTTTGCGCAAGCGGTGCGTTTCGCCGACTTCGAAACTTTTGCCCAGCGCATGCTCTACCCCAGCTTTGCAGACCACCGTGTCACGCCAGAGTTGTTGGCGCAAGTAGCGGCCGCCTATGCACCGCACCAACGTGAAGACGGGGCGCACTTTGTGCGGCCCATGCATGTGCGACTTTTGCGCCGCTGCGCTTAAACGGGCTCGGATGGGGCCAGGGCCATCACCGCCTGATGGTGCGTCAAAAACACCTGCCCACTCAGCTGAACCAACAAGTGGCTGCGCTGCAAACGGTCGAGCACGGGGCCTTTGACTTCTGACAGGTGCAACTGCACGCCCGAAGTCTGTAAACGCTCGTTGATGGTCTCCAGGCTTTCCAGGGCGCTGGCATCGATGTCGTTGATGGCCGAGCACTGCAGCACCACATGCCGCAGCCCGGGCCTGGCGGCCACATGCGAAGCCATCGCGTCCTCCAGAAAGCGGGCGTTGGCAAAGTACAGGCTTTCGTCAATGCGCAGGCCCAAAATGCCCGGCTGCTCCAGCACCGCGTGACGCAGCACGTTGCGGTAATGCTCGGTGCCCGGCACCTGCCCCACCACCGCGATGTGCGGACGGCTGGTGCGGTACAGCAGCAACAGCACCGAAGCACCGACACCCGCCATCAAACCCACCTCGACCCCGGCCAACAAAGTCAGGCCAAAGCTCAGCAGCAAAGCGGTGAAGTCGGTCTTGGCGTAGCGCCAGGTGCGGGCAAACACCCCCACATCGACCAGCGTGAGTACGGCCACCATGATGGTGGCCGCCAAGGTGGCTTGCGGCAAATGAAACAACCACGGCGTGAGAAACAGCGCCGCCAGCGCCAAGCCCACAGCCGTGAAAATGCCGGCGGCTGGTGTGCGTGCCCCGGCATCAAAATTGACTACGGAACGCGAAAATCCGCCCGTCACAGGAAACCCGCCACTCAGCCCCGCCCCCAGGTTACTCAGGCCCAAGGCGCGCAGCTCGGCATCGGGGTCGATGCGTTCACGGCGCTTGGCCGCCAGCGACTGGCCCACCGACACCGACTCCGCAAACCCCACCAGAGAAATCAGCAATGCGGGCACCCACAAAGCCTGGGCCAAAGCCCAGCTGCCAGCCGACAGGCTGGGCAGCGTGAGCGGCGGCATGCCTTGCGGCACAGCCCCCACCACGCGCACGCCTTGGTCGGCCAAGTGCAGACTGGCGGCCAATGCAATGCTGAGCAACAGCACCGCCACCGGCGCGGCCTTGCTCAGCACATCGGCTGTGCCAGCGGCCACGCCCCAACGCTTGAGCGCGGGCTTGAGTTGCTGGCGCGCCAACACCAACAGGCCCAAGGCCCCCACGCCCATGAGCACAGTGGGCCAGTGCACATGCGGCCATTGCTGAAACAAGTTCGGTAACAGTTGCAGCAAGGTCTCACCCTGCAAAGGCACACCCAGCAAATGTTTGAGCTGGCTGGCTGCAATCAGCAAGCCCGAAGCCGAGACAAAGCCAGAGATGACCGGGTGGCTTAAAAAATGGGCCAAAAACCCCAGACGCAAAGCGCCCATCACCAGCATCAACACTCCGCTGACAAATGCCAACATCAAGGCCGCTTCAGTGTAGGCCACGCTGCCTTGCGCAGCGATTGCGCCCACGCTGGCGGCAGTCATGAGCGAGGTCACCGCCGCAGGCCCCACGGCCAGTGCACCGCTGCTGCCCATCAAGGCATACAAAACCAGCGGAGCCATGCTGGCGTACAAACCCGCTTGCGGCGGCAAGCCCGCCAGCAAGGCATAGGCCAGGCTTTGCGGGATCAGCATCAAGGTCACCACTGAAGCGGCCACGCCATCGGCCGTCAGCTCGGCGCGCTTGTAGCGCGAGCCCCAACTCAAAATGGGAAACCAGCGCTGCCATGCATTGGACGCTTTCATGCTTTGTCAGCTGTTCGGAACAGGGGCCCCACAAACCATGCGCCAAAGGGGACGAATGCGGCCAGCACCAACAGCGGCACAGCGCGTGCAGACAAATGCCCTTTGCCTGCATGAAGCATGACCATCAGCCCATAGACCACAAAGGCCGCGCCATGGATGGGCCCCATGACCGACACGCCCAAAGGCCAATCCGCCAGCCGTTTGAGCGGCACCGCCACCAACATCAACAGCAACAAAGTGGCCCCTTCGGCCCATGAGGCCCACCGCAAAGTTCGCAACGCCGGGTTCACAACGCATCCACCGGAATTTTGAGGTAGCGCTGGCCGTTGTCTTCGGGCGGTGGCAAATGGCCTGCACGCATGTTGATTTGCACCGAGGGCAAGATCAGCACGGGCATGGACAAGGTGGCATCGCGCTTGTCGCGCATGGCCACAAACTCGGCCTCGCTCACACCCTGGTGCACATGCACATTGGCCTTTTTTTGCTCGGCCACGGTGGTCACGCACTGCGGCTCACGGCCTTCGGGTGGGTAGTCGTGGCACATGTACAGTACCGTGTCGTCCGGCAGGCTGAGCACTTTTTGGATGGACTGGAACAAGGTGCTGGCACTGCCACCTGGAAAGTCGCAGCGCGCGGTGCCGTAGTCCGGCATGAACAAGGTGTCGCCCACAAAGGCCACCTGCCGCGCAGGTTCGGCACTGGCATCGGTGACCACATAAGTCATGCAGGCCGGGGTGTGCCCGGGGGTGTGCCCGGGGGTGTGCAGGGCCTGGGCCTGGAGGGTACCAATCTGAAAACTGTCACCATCGCCCAGCAGGCGATCGAACTGGCTGCCGTCACGGGCGAATTCGGTGCCCGCATTGAACAGCTTGCCAAACACGTTTTGCACCGTGGTGATGTGCGCACCAATGGCCAATTGGCCGCCGAGGTGTTTTTGCAAATAGGGCGCTGCCGACAAATGGTCAGCGTGCACATGGGTCTCCAGCAACCACTGTACGTTCAGGCCCAAGGCTTTGACGCGGTCCACCAGACGGTCGGCACTGGCTGTGCTGGTGCGACCCGACTTGGGGTCGTAGTCGAGCACACTGTCGATCAGCGCACATTGCTTGGACGGCAGGTCGGCCAGGATGTGGCTGAAGGTGAAGGTTGCGGGGTCAAAAAACGATTCGATGTGCATGGTGTGCATGGCAGATGAAATCCTGTCTGGGTAGATGTTTCCCCTCGGTGGGGACTGCTGCATGTTCTCAACTTTAGCGCTAGTGCACACCGAGGCGGATGTTTTATATCAAGCCAGCCATGCCAGCGCAGACAGCGGCTAGATTCGCACCCGGATGAAGACCGCAGGGCCCTATGAATAAACATTCACCTCGTCAAGCGTAAAAACAAGCCCGCCAAGGTTTGCGGCAGTTGCTGCAAATCCTTGACCAGGGTGTAGTGCTCGCCAAACACGCTGCGTACATTGGCCTCGTGTGCCGGGTGCAGTTGGATGCACCATACAAAAACGCCTTGGGCCTGCAACTGGCGCACCACTTGACGGGCGTCTTGTGTGAGGTAATCGGGATCGCTCACGTCCACATCCGAGGGTTCGCCATCGGTGAGCAACAGCAAGAGCTTGCGCGGGCTGCGCCTTTGCAGCAGGGTGAGGCTAGCGTGCCTCAAGGCGGTACCAGTGCGGGTGGAAAATGCGGGGCTCACGGCCGCCAGGCGAGCCTTGGCCTCTTCACCCCAAGCCTCTTCAAACCCTTTGAGGTGCATGTAGCGCACATCTTGGCGGGTGTTGGAGTGGAAACCGCCAATGGCCAGCGGATCACCCAGTCGGTCCAGCGCCCAAGCCAGCAAGGCCACCGCCGCCTGGCTCACTTGCAGCACGGTCTGGTCGGTGCCGGGGATGCGCTCGGCCAAAGAGGCCGACAAATCCAGCACCAGTTGCACGCTCACATCGCGCTCGTGCGGTCGCCAATGCTGCTGCACGCGCTCGTCTGGCGTGTGGCCGCTGCGCCAGTCGATCCAGGCTTGCTGGGCCAGGTCCAGGTCGAGTTCACTGCCCTGCTCCAGACGACGCAGGCGCTGGCGGCCTTGCGGTTTGAGTTGGTCCAGCACCCGCGCCAGACGACGCGTCAAACCGCTGTGCTGGGCAGTCAGGCGGTCGATCTCACTGGCCTGGCCCGAGGGGTGCAGGTATTCATAGACCTTGACCCAGTCGGGGCGCTCGCTTTGGCTGATGTGGTCCCATTCCGGGTACAGGCGTGGAGGCAGGCTGTGCAGTTCGGGCTCGGCGTCGCGCCGCCTCGGGCTGTGGGTGTCTTCCTCGTCACCGTCTTCGATGTATAGCCACAGATGGCGGTTGTCATCACGCCAGTCGATCAGGCTGCCTGCAAAAAACACATTCGGCAAGACATCGCCCGCGCAGCGTGTGCGGGCCACAAACGACAGGGCCAGCGTGGCCATGTCGCGGGTACCCCCCCCTGGCTCGGCCAGGGCATGTTCAAAGCGCTTCACAAAGTCATGCAGTACAGGCTGCTTCACCGCGAAGGCAGGGTCGAGCACCGCCCGGTTCCACAGCGCCAGTCGGTGGCACAAACAAGCGTGGGTGCGGTCGTCGCATTCACCCTCTTGCACCGGGGGCAACAGGGTCAGCATGTCGGAGCGCAAACCCGGCCAACGGGCCAGCAGCCAGCGGTCGATGCGGGCGTCTTCAAACCATTCCACCGCCAAGCGCTGTGCGGGGCTCCAGTTGTCGGCGATGCAGGTGCTCGACAAGTGCCTGTGAGCCATGGCGTGCAAAAGCATCAAGCGGTAGCGCCCCAGTCCAGTGACCCCGTTCACGTCTTCCAGTACATCGGGCAGGCCCAGCACATCGACTTGCAGCGCAGGTGTCATGCGGGCCATGGCCGCGTCGTCTCCGGTCAAGGGGACCAAGGGTAAATCGCTTTGCCACAAGGCCTGCTGGGTCATGCCCAGTTGCCGCTGCACATCGACCAGCAAGGTGCCATGCCGCTCGCGCTGGAATATGGCCAGGCTGTCGGGGCTTTGCAGCGAGAAATAAGCCACCTGTTGCGGCGGGTGTTGCGAATGCACCCGCGCACCGTGCAACACCCATCGGCGCAATCCTGCCATGGACAACTGCTGCAGCAAACGCGGCGCTTGCGCCAGCAAAGGCAACAATCCCGGACTGGGCTGGGTTTGCTGACGGCCGTGGATCGATCCAGTGGTTTGCTGTGTGAAGGCTTGCAGCAGACTCAGGTATTGGCGCACTCCTTCGGTCGAAGCCAAACGGCGGGCTGCGGTGACCAGGCTGCCGATCAGGGGCGCGATGGCTGCGCTGTTGGGGGATTTGTGTAAAAACTGCACCAGCGCCAGCACATCGTCCAACACCTCAGCGCCGATCAAGTCCACCACTGCGGGCCAGTGCGTGAGCCAGGCGATGACGGGATCGGCCCCGCGTCCGAGTTGCCCCAGCCGCCTTCCTACTCCCAAAAGGCCGTGCAATTGCGGCTCGGTCAGACGTTCCAGGCTTTGGGCCACACTGGCCTCGAACACCGACTGCACCCCGGGCAAGCGGCAACCCAGCTCACGCCAGGCCGTCTGCCAGCGCACATCGGGGTAGTCCGGCGGCGCGGTGTTTTCGGCAGGGGTCATGGCGCAGGCCGGTCAGCCCCACAGGGCATCGATGGCGTGGTCCAGACTTTGGCGGATGTCGGCGTCGTCGGTGATGGGACGCACCAACGCCATGCGACAGGCCGCTTGCGGGGCCACACCCTGCGCCATGAGCTGAGCCGCGTACACCAGCAAACGGGTGGACACCCCTTCCACCAAGCCATGCCCTTTGAGGTTGCGGGCGCTGTGGGCCAGTTGCACCAGTTTGCGGGCGCGCTCAGTGTCAATGCCGGTCTCGCCTTGCAAGATGGCCACTTCCTGTGCGGTTTCGGGGTAGTCAAATTCAAAAGCCACAAAGCGCTGCTTGGTCGAGGGCTTGAGGTCTTTCATCAGGCTTTGGTAGCCCGGGTTGTACGAGATGACGAGCTGAAAGTCCGGATGCGCTTGCACCGTCTCGCCCTTTTTGTCGATGGGCAAGGCACGGCGGTGGTCGGTCAGGGCGTGGATGACCACGGTGGTGTCTTGCCGTGCTTCCACCACTTCGTCCAAATAGCAAATGGCCCCGGTGCGCGCAGCACGCGTCAGCGGGCCATCGACCCAGCGACTGCCCTGGGCGTCCAGCAAATAACGGCCCACCAAGTCGGAAGCGGTCATGTCTTCGTTGCAGGCCACGGTGATGAGCGGCTTGCCCAGCTTCCAGGCCATGTGCTCTACAAAACGCGACTTGCCGCAACCGGTCGGGCCCTTGAGCATGACCGGCAAACGGGCCGCATAAGCGGCTTGGTAAAGCGCCACCTCTTGCCCTTGGAGCAGGTACAGCGGTTCTTGGGTGATCAACTCGGACATGGATGGCTCCAGGGTCAAACGTATCGCCCACGGGGTGGGCTCCTGCACTGGCGCACACCAACCTTGTGAGAGCCGATACGCGCCTTGCAGGTTTTACTTGTGCGCGGACAACTTGTCGCGCCAGCCGGGGAACAGCTTGTCGGCATCACCCGGGAAGGACGCAAAAGCACGGGCAAACTCTTTGTGCTCTTTGGCGAACTCGATCGGGTCGGCACCCGACTTCCAACACTCATACGACTGGCGCAGCGAGATCGCACCGGCGGCGGGGCTGTCGATGTGGCCATACGAGCCGCCACCGGAGGTGTTGATCACGTTGCCGTGGCCCAGGTTCTGGAAGAAACCAGGCAAGCGCAAAGCGTTCATGCCGCCCGAGATGATGGGCGTGGTGGGCTTCATGCCGTACCACTTCTGGAAATAGACCGGGCCCTGGCACTCGTCGCGCTCGATCATGTACGCGATCATGCGGTCGTCGTTCTCGCCTTCCATCTTGCCGTAGCCCATGGTGCCGACGTGGATGCCCGAGGCCCCCTGCAAGCGCGAAATCTTGGCCAACACAAAGGCGGTGTAACCGCGTTTGGCGCTGGGGCTGGTGACCATGCCGTGGCCTGCGCGGTGGTAGTGCAGGTATTGGTTGGGGTATTGACGGCGTGCGGTGGTGATCATGCCGGGGCCGCCCACAAAACCATCCACCAGGAAAGCCACTTTGTCGGCGTCGGGGCCAAAGGCTTCCAGGATGAAGTCGGCGCGGGCGCACATCTCGTAGTGGTCGTCGGCGGTGATGTTGGCCGAGAACAATTTGGCTTGGCCGGTTTCGTCCATGGCGCGCTTCATGGCATCGACCACCAGCGGGATGGTTTTTTTCATGGGCGCAAACACCTGGTTGCCTTGGGGCTCATCGTTTTTGATGAAGTCACCACCCAACCAGAATTGGTACGCAGCTTGCGCAAAGGGCTCAGGGCGCAGGCCCAGTTTGGGCTTGATGATGGTGCCGGCAATGTAGCCACCGTCTTTGACCGGACGGCCCAAGATGCGCCACATGTCCGAGATGTCTTTGCTCGGGCCATCGAACAACTGGATGGCGCGCTCGGGGAAATAAATGTCGTGGATCTTGGCGTGCTGAATGTCGCCCATACCCTGGTTGTTGCCAATGACCAAAGTCAGGACCGAGACCATCATCATGCGGCCATCGGTCACATTGCGGTCAAACAAATCCATCGGGTAGGCGATGCGCATGTCCTCGGTGGCTTCGTCGATGTGGTACACCAAAGCGTCCAGACCTTTGGTGAAGTCGTCGGTGGTGCTCACCTCCACGTTGGTGCCGGTGGACGACTCCGCCGCAAAGTGGGCGGCAGCCTCCAGGTAGCCATGGCCCGCTTTGGGCTTCATTTTGTAGGCCACCAGAATGTGGCGACCACCGGCGATGAGTTCGGCTTCAGACAAGCTCAGGTCGGCGTAACGTGCGGATTGGTCCATGTTCAGTCTCCTTTAAAAAACAGTGTGCTCAGGGAATGTCTGGACTTTAAAAATAACCAGGCATAAGGTAAATTCAATATTGATCGCTACTGAATTAATAAAAACCTGAATGAAGAACGCCACCTTCCGCCAATTGCGTGTGTTCAACGAGGTGGCCCGCCACCTCAGTTTTGTGCGCGCCGCCGAAAACCTGCACCTGACGCCGCCCGCCGTGACCATGCAAGTCAAAGAGCTGGAGGGCCATGTGGGCATGCCCCTGTTTGAGCGGCGAGGCAAGCAAGTGAGCCTGACCACCACGGGCGAGTACATGCTGGTTTACACCCGCAAAATCCTGGCCACCGTCAAAGACGCTGAAGACGCCGCCGCCCGCTTGCAAAGGGCCGAAACCGGGGTGTTGACCATCGGCTTTGTCAGCACCGCCAAATACTTTTTGATGCGCATGCTGGCCGACTTTCGCAGCAAACACCCGGGTGTGGAGGTGCAACTGTCGATTGGCAACCGCGACCAACTCGTGAAGATGCTGCAAAACAGCGAAGTCGACATCGCCGTCATGGGCCGCCCGCCCAAAGAACTGCAAACCCGGGCCGAGCCCTTTGCCGCGCACCCGCATGTGTTTGTGGCGGCCACCGACCACCCACTGGCCCAACGTGGCCCGCTCACGGTGGAAGACTTGCGCCCCTACGACTTCATCGCCCGCGAAAAAGGCGCAGGCACCCGCGCGGCCATGGAAAAGTTTTTTGAAGAAACCCATGTCGAGCCGCGTCTGAAAATCGAGCTGCACAGCAACGAGATCATCAAACAGGCTGTGATGGCGGGCCTGGGCTTGGGCTTTTTATCCATGCACACGATCGGCCTGGAGCTGGAGCACCAATTGATCGCCATGCTCGACGTGCAAGGCTCGCCCGTCGTGCGCGCCTGGAATGTGGTGCACACCCAATCCAAAATGCTGTCCCCGGCCGCAGAAGCTTTCAGGTATTTCATGCTGGAACATGGTGAGCGACATCTGGCTGAACAATTTGGTCGCCATCTGCGCATTTGAGCCCCAGCCGGCGCAGCAGGACTGCGCCCGACGTGCATCACTTCTTGAGCTTGTCTTTGAGCTTGACGATGCCCATCATGTCCATGACCATTTTTTCGTAAAAAGGCTCTGAGGTGCCTTTTTGCATCTTGCGCATGAAGTACTTCTCGAACGCCACCTTGGCCAGGTGAACCCATTTGCCTTCGGCAAACCAGCTCACGTTGCGCGGCGGAATCTGGGGCAAGGCCACAAACGCTGCGCCCGTGTCGCCAAAATCGGCCAGACAAACCGTGTTCCAGGTCGCTTTGTGGGAAGGCTCTTGACCGTCGAGCATTTCACGGATGTTGTGCGCTGCGGCCGTCACCATGGACTCGATCATGAAACCCGTCTTGGGTGTGCCCAAGGGCACCGGCGTGGGCTCAACCGGGGGAATCGCCACACAAACACCGACACTGAACACATTGGTGTATCGGGTATTGCGCTGGTGCTCGTCGATGGTGATGAAACCCCGAGGGTTGGTCAGGCCTTCAATGCCGAACACCGCATCCACGCCTTTGAAGGCGGGCAACATCATCGAATGCTTGAATGGCAAGACGTGTTCTTTTTTGGCTTGGCCGTTCTCATCGTGCTCGGTCACGAACATCTGTCCGTTTTCAATCTTGGTGGTCTTGGCGTTGCAAATCCACTTGATGTGGCGATCACGCATGGCCGATTCGAGCAAGCCTTTGGAGTCGCCCACGCCACCCAAACCCAAGTGGCCAATGTAGGGCTCCGAGGTGACATACGTCATGGGCACCTTGTCTCGGATCTTGCGACGGCGCAGGTCCGTGTCCATGATCATGGCGTATTCATAGGCAGGACCAAAGCAGGAAGCACCCTGCACCGCGCCCACCACAATCGGGCCCGGGTCTGCCGTGAACCGGTCCCAATTGAGTTTGGCGGTTTCTGCGTGAGAGACATGGCAAATCGATTGGCTGAAGCCATCTGGACCCAAACCCGGAATTTCATCAAAGGCCAGCTTCGGCCCTGTGGCTATGACCAAGTAGTCGTAATCAACCTGTGTGCCATCGAGCAACTCCACCTGGTTGCGCTCGGGGTGCACTCGTTTGGCCGCTTGCGCGATCAACTCAACACCCTTGCGCTGGAGCGTGGGCGCGATGTCCATCTCGATGTCTTTGCGCTTGCGCCAATCCACCGCCACCCAGGGGTTGGATGGCACGAAATGGAATTTCGAAGACTCGCTGATCACCGTCACTCGGTCTCCGGGGCGTGCCAGTTCTTTCATCTCGAATGCCATAGGCATGCCGCCAATGCCTGCACCAATGATCACGATATGGGCCATGTTGGTCTCCTTTTATTGAATGCTGCTGATCATCCACCCCAACTTCCCCCTTGAATTGACATGCATCAAACCTGACATAGATGTTTACCCGATGCCTCCAATTCGCAAACACTGAAATTCAGATCCGCAATTAATATTCATAATCGCTTATATTTGAAGTTCACAAGATCCACCATGATTCACAAACTATTGCCCATCCTCGCAGCACTTCTGCTAAGTGCCTGTTCCTCGGCCACCGATGTTGACAAAATTTCCCTCGAAGAAGCGCGTCAACAATTCGAGTCTGGCCAAGTCACTTTGATTGACATTCGCGAAACGCAAGAGCATCGCACGGGTGTTGCATCAGGCGCTGTGCTACTGCCCATGAGTGAACTGGGCAAAAAGTCATCGCTCATTCCCAAAAATCCCGACAAACCTGTCTTGTTGATTTGCAACACACAGAATCGTTCCAAAGCCACCTTGGCTGCACTCAAGCAACAAGGCCATCAAAACATCCGTTATGTGGAAGGTGGCATGAGCCAATGGGCTGCAAAAGGTTGGCCGATGACAGTCCCCACCCCCTGAAACAGGTCCACACGATGAACGCATTTCAAGACCATTACCCCGAGAACGTTGCACACTGCTACGGTTGCGGGCACCTGAACACACACGGCCATCAAATCAAAACTGTCTGGGATGGCGACGAGACCGTCACACACTTTCAGCCTGAGCCTTATCACACCTCGGTTCCAGGCTTTGCTTACGGTGGTCTGATCGCCTCGCTGATCGATTGCCACAGCACCGGCACCGCCGCTGCAGCGATGTACCGCCAAGAGGGTCGCGACATGGACTCTTTGCCTGCATTTCGCTTTGTGACAGGGTCTTTGCATGTGGACTTTCTCAAGCCCACACCACTGGACAGCGAGATGGTCATTCGTGGTCGCATCAAGGAAATCAAAGGCCGTAAGGTGGTAGTGGAGACCACCGTTTATGCCGCTGGCATGGCCACCGCACGCGGCGAAGTGGTGGCGGTGCAAATGCCCGACAGTTTTGGCCAAAACCCAACTCAGAAAGAAGCCTCATGAAATTCATTCAAGACTATTGGCCCATGATGGCCTTGGCCCTGTGGTTTGGCTACAAGTGGTGGAACGCCAGTCGCGTCAAGGCTTTGCTGCCCCAACTCAAAAGCGAGGGCGCCATCCTCTTGGATGTGCGATCAGAAGCCGAATTCGCCTCGGGCAATGCACCAGGCACGCGCAACATCCCCCTCAATGAACTGGGCCAGCATTTGGCCAGCCTGCCCAAATCTGCGCCCGTGGTGCTTGGCTGCGCCAGCGGCACACGCAGTGGCATGGCCAAGTTGATATTGAAGAAAAACGGCTACCAGCGTGTTTACAACATTGGTACTTGGCGCAACTTCATGTCTTGAAGAGATTCAAATCATGATGAACAGCCAGCAGCAAAAAGAGTTTTTGCAAGCCACCGCGTGGTTGCGGCCCCTGACCCGATGGGCCGCCGCGTTTTCAATCCGCTCGGAGGGTATTCTTCCTGCTTGGTTCAGAAACCTGCCTTTGAAGGTCGTCAAGCACATCCTGGCCAAAGACCTGGCACGCATGACTTCAACTTGCAAGTCACACAAGTGAAAAAACGGGCAGCCGCTCAGCGCGGCTGACTGAAGTCGAGGTTATTGCAAGCCTCACACTCTTCTTTGAAAACACCCAGCTTCACCAGCAAGGCGTGAACCTCACAGCCTAGGCAATAGCCCAGCACAGCCTCTAGCCACATGAAGCCCAGGCACACCCAGACCATCACCAAAGGCAACCAACGAGGCAAAAATTGCTCCGTGGTGGGCAGCAACTCATTGCGAAAGATGAAGTTGATGGCTGCGGCGAATTTTTCGGGATGAAAAAATACCAGGCAAACGCTGATCATGGAAGCCCCAATGGTCCATGCAAATCTTTTGGGTGCCAAAGGCTTCCACACGGGGCGTGCGCGCCGAGCCAGAAATGTGGACAGCCAGATGGTGGGCGACAGATAAGACGTTTTGACACTCATGCCGGCCAACATTTCAAACAAGGCATAGAACAACAACCAGGTTTGAACGGTGTAGTCGTAGGTTCTGCGCACAGCTTCAACCATGTACAAGATACGGTTATCGAAATCGAGCTCGAAGGTGTCTTTGATCACCTCGCCCGTCACGATCCAGCGGCTACCGAACACGATGTCCCACAGCGTGAAGGCCATGAAGATCGGAATGGCCAGCATGATGCCCGCACGGATGCGCACAGCCGTGTCGTTGATGAAGGGCGTGACATCGTCACGGCTTCTGAACCAGAGCAAGGACCACGCCTTGTCCGCACCTTTACCCTGTAAATCTGTCATCTGTCTCACCTTTTTTGTTTTGAAAACTCAGTTGCTGCGCTGACCGCACCGCTTCAGGCAGCCAGCGCCCTCAAGCCCAATCAAGCCACATAGCCCTGATTGGGCAAGCCGCCAGTGATCTTGGGCGCATTGAGCTTGCGGGGCTTGATGCGACCTCCGGGCTGTGTCTTGAGCCAAGTCTCGACCACTTCCCACACTTGCTTGTTGCCTTGTGTACGCGCCTCCTCAGCCACAGGTGCCCAACCGGCCACCTTGTACTTTTTACCGGCTTCAATCAGCTGACCATTCAGGCGCATGTCACCAATGCGTGTACCGATCTTGCCCAAGGGGTTGCAGCTGTAGCTCAAACCGCCAACCCGCACCATGTCGCCGCCCTGCTGGTAGTAAGGATCGGGGTTGAACAGGTTGTCGCACACATCTTCGAGGACGGTCTTGATGGTCTCTCCGGTCATCTCGGTCACGGTGGCGTACGAGTAAGTCGTGGCCGTCATGTCGAGCAGCCACTCGCGCGTGATGGCTTGGCCCGGCAAGAGTGAAGTACCCCAACGGAAGCCTGGCGAGAACGCGATCTCTGCGCCCTGCACATCGAGCAAGGCATCGACCAGCAACTGGTCGCCCGTGCCGTTGAAGTTGCCACGGCGATAAAGCAAACCTTCCGAGATGCCCAGCTTCTCGGACAGCTTGGCTTCATAGGGCGCACGGATCTTGGTGATCAGGGCGTCCATCTCTTTGTCGGCAGGCAGCATGTTGGAGAACACGGGCAACAGCTTGTAGCGGAAATCGCTGACCTTTTTGTCTTTGACATCGAAGTCGAGAACGCCCAGGAACTTGCCATTGGAGCCTGCATTGGTGACGATGGTCTTGCCGCCCTTGTTGGACACCAAGGTGGCCACGGGCATGCCGTCGTGCGTGTGGCCACCCATGATGGCGTCGATGCCGCTCACGCGGCTGGCCATCTTCAAGTCCACGTCCATGCCGTTGTGGCTGATGACGACGACCACCTGTGCGCCTTTGCCGCGGGCTTCGTCCACCATCTTTTGCATGTTGTCATCCTGGATGCCAAAGGCCCAGTCGGCCACCATGTAGCGGGGGTTGGCAATCGGGGTGTAGGGGAAAGCCTGACCGATGATGGCGCAAGGCACGCCATTGATCTCGCGGATCACATAAGGCTTGAAGACCGGGTCGCCAAAGTCGTTGGTCTTGACGTTTTGCGCGACAAAATCCACCTTGCCCGCAAAGTCTTTTTCGACGATTTCTTTGACACGCTCCATGCCCAGCGTGAATTCCCAGTGGCCGGTCATGACGTCTACGCCCAGCAACTTGCAGGCGTCGACCATGTCTTGGCCATTGGTCCACAAGCAAGTTCCCGAGCCTTGCCAGGTGTCACCACCGTCCAGCAGCAATGCGCCTGGACGGCTGGCCTTCATGCGCTTGACCAGCGTCGCCAAGTGGGCAAAACCGCCAACCTTGCCGTAGCGTTGCGCAGCTTTCTCGTAGTCCAGATACGTCAGTGCATGCGCTTCGGCTGAACCAGGGCGGATCTTGGCCACTTTGAGCAAATGCTCACCCACCAAATGCGGCAAATTGCCTTGCATCGAGCCAATGCCCATGTTGATGCTGGGCTCGCGGAAATAAATCGGCTTGAGCTGCGCATGGCAATCGGTCATGTGAAGGAAGGACACATTGCCGAACTTGGGGATGTCGTACAGACCATTGGCGGCCGTTGCCGCGCTGGCTTCTGAAAACTTGCCCATGCTCATACCGGCCATGGTGCCTGCGCCCATCACTTGGATAAATTCACGTTTGGTCAGATTCATATTTGCGCTCACTGATGTATTGATGGCAAAAAAACCCGGACATGCCGGGTTTCAGGCTCTTACTGATTGACAGGTGACTTGGGGTCGAGCAACAAGCCGACAATGTGCCGAACCTGCGTCTCATTCAAGATGCCCATGTGGCCTGCGCGAGGCATATTGGAACAGGCGTTGTAGGCTTTGGAGTTCCAAATCTTGCCCCAGGTGTATTCCACAATCGGTTTGCTTTCTGGGCTGTTGGGATCTGTCACGCCACGGATCTTGCCGTAGTTGTAAAGGCTGGGGCCAATCGTGCCAAATGAGATTTCCTCTTTGCTGATCTGATGGCAGTTGTAGCAGTTGCCACCGTTCACATCACCCGCTTTATCGGTCCAAGTCAGGCCGCGACCACTTTGCGCGATGACTTCGCCTTGCTTCCAATCACCAATGAATTTGCCGTCTGAAGGCCATTGGATGGCCTTCAGATTCATCTCTTCGATGGCCTTGGCCGTTTTTTCGTCCAAGGGCTTTCCAGCCACATCGGCCTCGCTGCAAGCGCGGTTGGTTTCATCGACGTTCAACACGCGATCAACTTTGACGAAGCCCTCATCGCGAAACGATGCCTTAACGATTTTGTTGGTCAACTCATTGAGTTCGGCCACCGATGGGCCTGATGCACAACCCACCACCAACAAGGCCGCAGCGATGCCGGACAACACAAATCGGATGTTCTTTTTCATGGTGATCACCTTCATTCTTTAGCGCTTGATAGCGGGAGCAACCGAAGCAGCACCTTTGGCGTTCACACCCAAATAGGTGGCCAAAGCCAATGTGGCATCGCTGCCAAAACCGGGATAGGGGAAACGCTGCTGGCGGTAGCAGTCATTCAAACGCAACTGCATGCCCCACATTTGCCCGTTGGACACGCGGTAGGCAGGCCAAGCGGCAAAACCAATTCCATCACCCGGGTTCTTGGTCAACATGGGCAAGTCTTGCAAGCGAATACGCTTGCCCTCTTCGCCGTGGCATGAAGCGCACGAAAAATCGTGTGGTCCACCGCGTTGGAAAAACAAACGCTTGCCCACTTCGTAGAAGGTTTTTTCTTGAGGATGCGCTTGCGAGAGATTGAAACGCATGCCCTTGGACTCTGCGGCAATCCAGGTGGCCAAAGCGGTCACGTTGTTTTGCTCGCCCTTGCCAAAGGGTGTCTTGTAGATTTCAGCCGCATTGAAGCCCTGCAAGGTCTCCATGCAAGTGACCAAACGGGTCTCCAGATCCTGCACGCGCTGAGTGTCTGCAAAGTAACGGGGCAACTCCACAAAGGCGCCCTTGACCACACCCGGACCTTTGCCCAGATCGCACTTTTCGAGGCTGGCATTTTTAGGGCCACGCTTTTGTGTCCACAAGCCCTCGCCTTTGGCCTCAAACAATTCTGCAGGATTACCATCTTGCAACATGGCGCGGTATTCATCAATACCTTGACTGGCGGTCTTTTGCGCCATGGCTGGAACTGCAGACATGGCCAGCAAGGAGGCCAAGGTCATTGTGGTCGCGTATTTCATGCGTCACCTCGTATGAATTCTAAAAACGAAAAAAAGGGTGAAGTCAGACCTTCACCCTTTTGAACACACCTACGTTATCAGGAAACGGTGGCTTCGTCAGTGCGGGTATCGCCCTTGTTGTCTTTCCAAGTCACAGCGACTTTGTCACCGGCCTTGGCACCCTTGATGGCAAATTGCATGAAAGGGTTCTTGGACACTGCAGGGCCCCACTCAGCGGCCAGCACTTGCTTGCCGTTCAAAGAGGCGGTGACTTCCTGGATGTACCAGGCGGGCACCAGCTTACCGGCGGCGTCTTTGCGCTGGCCGGATTCCATTTCGTGGCTCATGAGAACACGGACGGTGGCTTTGTCGCCAGAAGCTTGGGCACGAATGCGCATGGGATCTGCCATTTTTTACTCCAATTTTTCAATGATTTGTGGATCGGATCAGTGTGCGATTAACCGCCGCAACCGCCCAAAGTGACTTTGACTTCTTTCTTGGCGAAGAAAGCTTTGCCGTCAGCCATGATGGCCACTGCATAGACGTCAGACGATTGGCCCATCTTGGCGCGTGTGGCGAAATTGGCTTCAATGCTGTCGCTCACATGGAACAAGGCGACCAATGCTGCAGGGTTCTTCTCAACGAGAACCAGCAATTGTTTGACACCCGCCAAAGTGGTGCTGGCGCCCAATGGAACCACAGCACCGTTTTCGGCGATGTCCGGACCGGTGATGGTCACGTCCTTGCTTTCAGCCAGGCTGGCAGCGCCAGCAGCTTTGGCTGCATCTTGTACGGACTTGGCATCAAATGCCACTTTGTTGAACGCGGCTTGTGCGAACTGGGGGAAGCCAGCCGTGGCCAAAAGGCCTGCCACTACAGCGCTTTGCTTGAGTGTCTCGCGACGGGTTTGCATCTGATATCTCCTTGAAGTTGAATGATGCTATTGAAACAGGTTCAGCAGTGCAACAGGTGTATCCCGTATTACTTGCTGGCCCCCTTTGAAATCCATTCGGCAATTTTCTTGGCGTCCGCTTCAGGTAAGGTCTGTGGCGGCATGGGAATCGGGCCCCAAACACCAGAACCACCGGCTTTGATTTTGCCAGCCAAGTAATCAACCTTGCCGGCATGCTTTTTGGCCACTTCGTTGAAGCCTGGGCCCACCACTTTCTTGTCCACACCGTGGCATGCCGTACAGCTGTACTTGTTGAGCAAGGCCATGGCGGCTTTGGCCTCGGCATTTTCTGGCTTGGCTGGTGTCGCAGCAGCAGGCGCAACAACGACAGGCATACCGGCCTTGGCTTCGGGCTTGGTCGTGTCCACACCATGCTGCTGACCCACCAAGCGGTTTTGCTCCGCCAGGTTGCCGTGTGCATTGCGCGCAAAGTCGGGCAAGAAAGACGCCACTTTGGGTTCAGGTGTGCAGTCTTTCATGCACAACTTGTTGTCTGTATCGGGTTTTTTGACACCGCCAAACTCGTTGCCTGGCCACATGGCGTGCTTGGTCGTCATGCCGTTACGGTTGGGCATGCGGTTTTGCACCTCCGCCATGTTTTTGTCCGACAACACAAAGTCATCTGGCACCACATTGCCCAGGTTCAACAAGAACGCCGTCACGGCATAAACCTCTTCTGTCGTCAAAGACTTGGGACTGGTCCACGGCATGGCACGGTTGATGTAGTCCCACAAAGTCGAGACCGTGGCCACCTTCATGATGGTGGTGCGGCCTGGATAGTCCGTACGGTTCAAATTCGCCACGCGGCCCGTCTTGACGTCTTCTGCGGTGGTGCCCCCAATCAATGGACTGAACACTTCACCAGACTCGCCAAACACGCCGTGGCAGTGGGCGCATTTGCCTTCCCACACGTCTTGGCCTTTGGCAACAGAACCAGAACCCGCCGGCAATCCTTTGAAGTCTGGACGCACATCGATGTCCCACTTGGCGACTTCTTTGGGTGTCGCAGCGCGGCCCACACCGGGGTATTTAGGCGACTGCGCTGCAGCCAAGCCCGCCACAGCCAGCAAGGCGGCCGTCAAAACGGCATTACGAAACCTGGACATTTTTCACCTCACCGTTTTCTTGAACCAACCAAGACTGGATGGCGTTGTTGTGATAGATCGAACGCGTTCCACGCACACCGCGCAGTTGCTGATAAGTCGGTTGCACATGGCCTGTCTCGTCCTGTGCACGGCTTTGGATGATGGCGGGCTTTCCATCCCACACCCAATCCATGTTGAAGCGCGTCAGCGCCTTGGAGAGCACTGGCGTTTCCAGGCGTGCCTGACGCCAATTGCGACCACCATCGGTGGACACGTCCACACGCTGGATCTTGCCCTTGCCCGACCAAGCCAAACCGGTGATGTTGTAGAAGCCCTTGTCCAGCAAGACTTGCCCGCCAGAGGGCGTGGTCACCACGCTCTTGACTTCCTGGATGTTGGTGTACTGGCGGTGCAAACCACCGGGCTGCAAATCGATGTAGTGAATGGCTTCGTCTTTGGCTGCGTAGGGCTTGTCACCCACTTCGATGCGACGCAGGTACTTGACCCAACTCACGCCCTGGACGCCTGGCACGATCAAACGCAGTGGATAGCCGTTTTCAGGACGCAGCATTTCACCGTTCTGGCCGTAAGCGACCAAGACTTCGCCCGAGGTGATGAGGCTCATCGGAATGGTGCGGGTCATGGACGAGCCGTCACCGCCTTCGGCCAGTACAAACTTGCCATTTTTCAGGTCGGCGCCAGCGAGCTCCAACAGCGTGATCAAGGGAACGCCCGTGAACTCGCTGCACGACAGCATGCCGTGGGTGTATTGCACTGTGGGCACAGCCACGTTGCCCCAATCAACGGCGGTATTGGCACCGCATTCGATGAAGTGGAAGCGCGACACGGAAGGCAAGCGCATGATCTCGTCCATGGTGAAAACCATGTTCTTTTTGACCATGCCGTTGATCATGAAACGGTGCTTGGACGGATCGATGTCCCACCAACCTTGGTGGTGACGCTCGAAATGCAAACCGCTGGGGGTCACGATGCCGAACAAGGATTGCAACGGCGCAAAGGACACCGAGGCTTGGGTGGTTTGCGTCAAACCTGGGCTTTGTCGGCGCTGCAGGTTCGATTCGAATTTGGATGGCTTGCCATACCCTTCAACCGCCACGCCTTGACCCAGATTGGTCGCATGCTCAGGCAAGTTCAGGATGTTGGGGTCTCCACCCTCTGTCGGAACGGGATTGCCCTGAGCCACGGCCATGGGTGCAGCCGCACCCACAGCAGCGGCTGCAAATGCGTTGCGGATGAAATCACGGCGGCCTTTTTTGCCTTCGGAAAAAACTTCCTTGATACCACTTTGGGTCAGGAAGTTCTCAGGTGCTTTTTGCACCCTTCCTGAGTTGATGCTGTCTTCTTTCACACAAACTCCTTGTTTTGAGTTGTCATTCCACATCGAGATCGATAGCCATTTGCGTGCACACGGCCCGACAAGCCACCACCGCTGTCTCTTCTGCTATCCGATAAAACATTTGCGCCCCTTGACGTCGCTTGCCCAAAATTCCGGCCCTGTACATCATGTTCAGATGTTGAGACATATTGGGTTGCGCTACATCAATGCTGCACAGCAGTTGCCCAACATTGCGCTCGCCCTGGCAAAGCTCGCTGATGATGCGCAGACGGATGGGCGTTGAAAGCACGGCAAACATCGCTGCCGCCTTCTCAAACACCACCATCTTTTCGTCATTCATGCCCCAATAGCCACTATGTCAGTATATTCGGATGTGCGAATATATACGATAAATGAAGTATCTGAACCAGAAATTACAAAGCCATTGCCAGCTGATCAGGACAAACCCTGATCAGCTGGCTGTTCAGCTCAGTAACGGTAGCTCAGCATCATTTGGAAGTTGGTTTGGCTGTGGGTGATGGTCAGCGGAGCCTGACCAGACGTGTTGACCACGGTCACAGTTGGCGCATGGGACATCGCGGCATCCACGCTGACCGCCTTGCTGACCTTGTAGCCAAATCCTGCGGTGTAGTGATCTTTCACAATCGCCGGGAACAAAGGATTGACTGTGCCATCTGGAACGGGGTTCGATGCATGGTTGTAGCCCGCACGCAAAGTCCAAGCATCATCCAATTGGTAGGCTCCGCCCAAAGCGACAACCGTTTGGTCTTTCCAGTTTTGAGGCATGGTGAAGTTGACATTGCCCCCCATCGTGGCGCTGTCATAGCGCATGGAAAAGCCCTTCATCACGCTGGACCAACCGATGCGCTTGACATCTGCTGCCACCATCAACTTGGGGCTGGCTTGCCATGCCAGACCCACGGTGGTGGAAGCAGGCATCTGAAAGTTGATCACCGAAATCTTTCCTGCATCAGCAAACCCGCCAGGGCCACTCATGCTCGCACCGGTCGCCGCTGTCGTCATGTCGCTGAGGTTGGTCTTAAGATGATGGCTCACGCCCAAAGACAGATCTTTGCTGGCCTGAAAGACCAGTCCCAACTTGCCAGTCCAGCCAGCTCCTTTGGCAGCACCTGTGAATTTATTGGAGTTGCTGAAATCAATGCGTGCCCATGGCGCGGCCGCCAAGCCTGCAGCAGCCGCTGCGATGTTGCCAGAACCACCCGTGACCATGCCACCCAACTGCGCACCACTGGCAGCCATCTTCATGTCCAGGCTGGCCCATGAATAGTCCAGCGAAGCGCCCACATTCAATTGCTCATTGACTTTCAAGGCCACAGGGAAAATCACGCGCCCCACAGCCAGCTCGGAGCGTACATCTTTACCGGTTTGCATGGCCAAGAACGTGTCCGCGCCATACTCTGTACCCATACCCCCTTGACCAAAAACACCCACACCCCAGGTCATCCGGTCGTCTTTGCGAACCCAACCCATGGCTGGCATGACGTAAGAAGTGCCGCTGGACGATGCCGTTGGCATGCCGGTCATGCTGGATTTAACGTTGGGACCCAACACGCCCACAGCCACATCCAGGCGAGAACCATTGGCTCCCAGTTGCAACGTAGCGGGGTTGTTCATCATGGCGGCCGTGCCATTGTCAAACGCAGTGGCAGCGCCGCCCATGGCCAATGACTGCGGGCCATAGCCCTCCATCAACATGCCGTTGGTGGCGTGGGCCGACAAAGAGGCCAGCAGCAGGGTCGATGCAGCAACCGTTGCCCGCAATGTGTGTGTTGTTTTCATGTTTTGTCTCCTCGTATTTATTTAAATCAGAACTCGCCCTTGGAGCCACGCTCCATCATTTCCCATATGGTGTCGCGGACAGCGCGGGCTTCTTCTTTCAGAGGAGAAGGCAGTTGGCGGCCCATCTTGACCATCATGTCCATGTTGAGGGTGTACATCCAGAGGCCGTCTTCTTTCTCCACCAAGGAAATTCGGCAAGGCAAATACGCAGCCATGTGCGGGCTGAAATCCACCATGCGGCGTGCGGTGGTGGGAGTGCAGAACGAATACACCGTCAGTAGTTTTTGTTTTTGACCTGTGCGCGCTTCCAGCTCTTTGGACAAAGGCAAGGTGCCCACGTCTTTCATGTTGCGCTCGGTGGCCACTTGCTTGAGCACTTGCTCAACTTCATTGGCGGTCA
>Ga0228699_1000428_pt1 | contig 31908 bp, 34 predicted proteins | sample McNCre217_Aug_MG_FD_178016 | JGI IMG/M metagenome (GOLD analysis project Ga0228699, IMG submission 178016) | Freshwater microbial communities from McNutts Creek, Athens, Georgia, United States - 2-17_Aug_MG | ecosystem: Environmental > Aquatic > Freshwater > Creek | place: USA: Georgia... | reverse complement strand
ACTGCGATCAAGGCGCTGAACACGGTCTCGCTGGTCAGATAGATGGCAACCCGTGAAGAGTCCATAACTCCCTGCGCCCAGGTCTGCACAAAGAAAGCGATGGCGGTGCTAAAAACCGCGGTGAACAGAATCGCAAACCAGCCGTAGGCGCCTACCGGAGCGTGGTATCCCTGCACGCCAGACCAGATAATGTTCACTAAACCAACTACGCTGAGCTGAACCACGGTGAGGGCATAGGCGTCCTGTTTAGGGCTCCAGTGCGCCAGACCTGCAATGTGCAGTGAAAAGAAAAACGCGCAGGCGACCAGCCAAAGCTGTGGCCATTCGAAACTTAGGCTCTGCGGATTGACACTGATGAACGCCAAGCCACCCAGGGCCAGAATCACACCTATCCAAACCTTGCCGGACACCTTCACCTTCAGCAGCAGCCAAATTAGCAGCGGCGAAATCACAACGTACAAGCCTGTGACGAATCCAGAGATTGCCGCGGTGGTCAGCTGCAACCCAACCGTCTGGGTGTAGTAGGCAATTGTCATGAGCAAGCCAAGTACCAGCCCTTGCCACATCAGTGGCCCTCGCAGTTGCTTCAACACCGAGGGCTTCGCCAGGATCATCACTGCGGCTGCAATCACAAAGCGGGTGCCCAGAAAGTCCACGATCGGCTGAGATTCGATGGCTGGTTTCATCACAACGAATGCGCCACCCCAGACCACGGCCACAGCAATCAGGGCGAGGGGGGCGAAGCGCAGCGCGCGAGACTTGTTTGGCACCGAATCAGTCTAGCCAGCGGGCGTGGTCAAAGAGAGCCAGAAATATTCGGCCCAAAGACTTATTGCTGGTTACTCAGCGAGCAGAGGCGCGTAGGTTTCGATTGCCACGATGCGACGCTTTTCGCCGTCTTTTGGAACGGTCATGTGGACCACCATCATGTGACCCGGCTTCAAGGCCCGTCCCTCATGAAGACGAATCTCCTGAGCGTCATTGCCATAGTGGGCCAAGGCATCAATGATTGTCGGCAAAGACGGACGGTGGCTGCAGAGAACCGCTGCCTTGCCAAGGTCAACCAGCTGGTGGACAACCTTCTTGGTGCGGGCCGGACCGTTGGCATTGCCGTGCTCGCTCAGTGCCAGGCGCTCGATAATCGGAAGTCGACGACTCTCGGCGTATGGTGCGACGGTTGTATTACATCGCACCCAAGGGCTGGTCACTACTCGGCTAACACCGAATGCGCTGAGGAGCGGAACCAGCGAACGAGCCTGATCGAATCCCATTGGCAGCAACGGACGCTTTCCGTCCGGGCCTTTCCAATCGGTGCGCGGAGTGGCCTTTGCGTGGCGCAACAGCACAAATGGCTTGGTGCGCAATTCTCCACGGCGGTAAACCTCAAGCAGCACCTGTAGGAATGCCTTGTCGGCGTCATACGACAGGCGAGCGGCGGCTTCGTCCGGCGTCATCCACAGGACCTCGGCGATTTCCTCGTGAGGCACAAACTTGCTTCGCGAGATTGCCTTATCGGTGACGCGGGCAGCCCAGTAGTGAACCTCTTTAGGTTCACCGGAAGGCACGTTGTAGTGCTGCACACCCAGGCTGATGCCCAGGCTAACCTTTAGGCCAGTCTCTTCCTCAATCTCGCGCACCGCGGTTTGAGGTAGAACCTCACCCGGATCAAGTTTTCCCTTAGCCCAGCCGTAGTCGTCGTAGCGCCCCCGGTGGACCAGCGCAACAAGCAGCTGACCCTTCACTTCACGCCACAGCACGCAGCCGGCAGCGTAGATAGTCATTAGTTGCGGGCTCCTCGCTTAGCCAAAACATCCTTCATCAGCTTGTCCTGAACGTCGATTAGTGGTGCACCCGATGCGTCCTTGTAGAAGCGAGTCCAGGTTGCGTCCTGGTTGAGGTGCCACGACGAAGCGGCGTCAGACATTGCTAGGTCAAAGATACCGTTTAGTTCCTTGATGTGATCCGGCTGAATGATGCGAACCAGGGCCTCAACGCGGCGGTCCAGGTTTCGGTGCATCATGTCTGCCGAACCAATGAAGATGGCTGGGTCGCCGCCACCGGCGAAACCGAAGATGCGGCTGTGCTCTAGATAGCGGCCCAAAACGGAACGAACTTGAATGGTCTCCGAGAGCCCAGGCACGCCAGGTCGAAGGGCGCACATGCCGCGAACCAGAATCTCTACCGGCACGCCGGCCTGACTGGCTTCGTAGAGGCTGTCGATGATTTGCTCGTCGACTAGCGAGTTGACCTTGATGCGAATCTTGGCTGGCTTGCCTGCGCGGTGGTGCTCAATTTCGCGGTGAATGCGGGCGGTGAGGCCCTCGCGGACTCCGTTAGGAGAAACCAGGAGTGACTTAAAGCTGCTGTCCGGTGCGAAGCCACTGAGGCGGTTGAACAACTTGGTGAGGTCCTCGCCAACCTGGTCGCGTGAAGTCAATAGACCGTAGTCCTCGTAGAAGCGCGCGGTCTTCGGGTTGTAGTTTCCGGTACCAACGTGGCAGTAGCGTCGCAGGACATTGCCCTCCTGTCGGATGACCAGGCTCAACTTACAGTGGGTCTTCAAACCCACGATTCCGTAGACAACGTGCACACCGGCCTGCTCCAGTTTGCGAGCCCAGGCGATGTTGTTTTGCTCATCGAAACGAGCCTTGATCTCAACCAGTGCCAGAACCTGCTTGCCGGCTTCAGCGGCCTGAATCAGGGCATCCACAATCGGCGAGTCACCGCTGGTGCGGTACAGGGTCTGCTTGATCGCAAGCACCTGAGGGTCGGCAGCGGCTTGTTCAAGGAATGCCTGCACCGAGGTGGTGAAAGATTCGTAAGGGTGGTGTAGCAGCACTTCGCGTTCGCGTAGCACCGAGAAAATGTCCGCCTTGTCGTCTTCCGCAGCCTGCAGGTAGCGGTTGGTAACCACCTGGTGGGCTGGGTAGTGCAGGTCCGGGCGCTTCATGAAAGCGATCTCGGCGAGGCCCTTGAGGTCTAGCGGGGCAGGAAGGTGGTAGACGTCCTGGTCTTCGACATCCAGTTCTCGAACCAGCAGGTCTAGAACCTGAGGGTTGATGTCGTCGGCAACCTCAAGGCGAACCGGAGGACCGAAGCGGCGGCGAAGCAGCTCTTTCTCAAGGGCGATCAGCAGGTTCTCGCCCTCGTCCTCGTCAACTTCGAGGTCTTCGTTACGGGTAACACGGAAGGTGTGGTGCTGCAGAACCTCCATGCCCGGGAACAGCATGTAGAGGAACTGGCCGATGATTTCCTCAAGGGCTACAAATCGAGCATCGGAAGTTCCGGTGTTGCCGGGAACGCGCACGAAGCGTGGGAGCAGCGGCGGAACTTTCACGCGGGCAAAGTGCTCCACGTTGGTCTCGCTGTTTTGAAGAACCACGGCCAGGTTCAGGCTGAGTCCACTGATGTATGGGAACGGGTGCGCTGGGTCAACCGCAAGTGGGGTCAGAACCGGGAAGATCTGGTTCTGGAAGTAGGTCTTAAACTCGGCCTGTTCATCCGTGCTGAGGTCGGCCCACTTCTGAATGTGAATGCCGGCGGTTGCCAACTGCGGGTTCAGAACATCGTGGAATAGGCGGGCGTGACGCTCCTGAAGTGCGTGAGCGTCGTGCGCCATCTCGGCAAGCTGCTGCTGTGGGGTCAAGCCGTTAGGGGTGGCTACGGCAAGCCCGGTTGCGATTCGACGCTTGAGGCTGGCCACGCGCACCATGAAGAATTCGTCTAGGTTGCTGGCGAAGATGCTGGCAAAGTTGCAGCGATCCAGCAGGTGCATGTCTTGGTCTTCGGCCAGCTCCAGTACGCGCTGGTTGAATGCCAGCCAGCTGATCTCGCGGTCGATGAAGCGCTCAGGACCAAAATCCCCGGTGTGGTCAGGCAGCTTAACCGCCATGGTTTCTTCAGACATAACTGGAATTCTGCCAGTGTTGGGTTGCCAGTTGGTTAACTTTTCAAACGATTGCGTCTGCGAAGTCCGCGTCTTCAAGGCTTGGGTTGAAGCGGTAACCCACGTTACGCACGGTTCCGATCAGGCCTTCAAGGTCACCGAGTTTGGCACGCAAACGACGAATGTGCACGTCTACGGTACGGGTGCCGCCAAAGTAGTCGTAACCCCACACCTCGCTCAGCAGCTGTTCGCGAGTGAATACCCGACCAGGGTGCTGCGCCAAAAAGCGCAGGAGCTCAAACTCTTTGAAGGTCAGGTCCATCGGCTTGCCGTGGACCTTGGCACTGTAAGAGGCCTCATCGATGGTCACACCGCTAGTCTGAATCTTGCTGCGGTCCTCGCGGCTCTTGCCACGGCCCAAAGCAATACGGATGCGGGCGTCAATCTCGCCGGGACCGGCGGAATCGAGGATGATGTCCGCGGCTCCCCAGTCTGCTGTGACAGCGGGCAGACCACCCTCGGTGACTATCAAAATAAGCGGCGAAGACATGCCTGTGGTCCGAAGCAACTTGGCCAGGGACTTTGAGTTCACGAGGTCGCGGCGGGCGTCGAGGAAAACCAGGTCCGCTACCGGAGCAGATACCAGGCTGGCTGGTTCCGCAGGAATCACGCGAACGCGGTGACTAAGTAGATCAAGCGCGGGGAGGGCGCCTACATCCGCTTGCGCGGAGAGCAACAGAATCTGTGCCATGTCTACCTCCCTCACCTGAGACTATTTTAGGTTTGTTTCCTCAATGTTTCCCACTGAGACAGCCAGGTAAAAAACGCGGCCAACCGTAATAAATGGGGCAAGATTAGAAACATGAACGCGCGTTGGTACCTGATATGGGTGATTTGGGCGGGTACCGCCATCGGTGCCGTGCTGACCACCATTTTCATTCCGCGTGAGCACGCTCTGGAATGGTTCGGAGCACTGCTGGCCGGATCAGTCGCGTTGGTGTCGATGGTGCACCTCATAAAGGCTCGACCGGCAGGTTTCGTTCAAGAACTCATCTATGCCGGTGGCGGGGCATACCTGATCCTCGCGGTGGCAAGCATTTACCTGTTTATCCGTGGCTAAACTGCTTATATGACCAATCTTCCGTTTGACATGCTGTTCACCGGCCTGCTGGTTCTCGCGGGCCTCGCCATTGCCGGTGTTTCGATTCTCGTGCTGGTCCGTCTTTTCAAGGGCCAGAAGTAGTTGTTCGTTCTTCCGGAAAATCTGCCGGTTGAACTCACTCCACTCGCCTTTATCGTTGGCGAATGGGAGGGCACCGGGGTAATCAGTTACGCGCATCGTCGCGATGAAAACGACATGCCCATCAAGTACGAGTTCAGCCAGCGCGTCGTGTTCTTCCACAACGGCGAGAATTACCTGACCTACCAGTCAACTGCAAAGCTGCTGGACGAGGCAGGCACCATCATGCCAAGTGAGTTAGGTTACTGGAAGCTGGCTCGTCCGGCCGAGGAAGCCGATCACGGCCCGGGTCTACTGCCTGGTGTCGGTGAAAACAGCATCAAGAACGCTGATGACCTGGAAAAACTGCGCAACAAGAATGGTGGCTTCGACATCGAGGCATCAATCATTCACCCGAGCGGCATCAGTGAGCACTACCTGGGCCAGGTGAAGCAGGCTCGCATCGATTTGGCCACCGCCAAGGGTTCTAGCCGCCCGGAAACCGCGAAGGACTACACCGGAGCCACCCGCCTATACGGCCTGGTCGAAGGAGCACTGCTTTGGGCCTGGGACATCGCAGCCCTCGGCAACCCGCTAATTTCACACGCCAGCGCTCGCCTCGAGCGCGTTGGCTAGCCGAAAGGCCAAAAAATGCCAAGCATCACCAACCCAATTGCGGCTCAGCGATCACTGCTGGCCAGCAAGGCCCTAGTTGACCAACCACAACTTTGTGTTTTGGGCGTCAGCGGTGAAGACCGCCTAGTTTGGCTGCACTCCCTGCTTAGTCAGAACCTGCGCAATCTTCAGCCTGGGCAGTCGGTTGAGGCGCTGGCTCTTGACGCCAACGGCCACATTGAGAGCCTCCTAAACGTCACCGATGACGGCGAACAAACCTGGCTCATCACCGATCGCCAAGACGCGGACCGCCTGCTGGATTGGTTGCGCAAGATGGTTTTCCGTTCCAAGGTCAAGGTCGTGGATCTTCGCGAGGAATTCCATGTAGTGGCCACTTGGGCCGAGGCTCTGACTGCGCTAACTCCGGCACATACCTGGGTTGATCCCTGGTCCGCTCCAGTACCTGGCGGTCACCGATACGGTCAGGCACCGACGGAACCTTGGGCGTTTGTGCTCAACGTTCTGACTATCGCGGATTACGCCACATTGATTGCCGATGCCAGCATCGAGTGGGCACCGCAGTCGGCTCTGGACGCCCTGCGTGTTGCTGCTCACCGTCCCGGTCGCACCGAGGTCGATGAGAAATCCATTCCTCACGAGCTCGATCTTTTAGCCAGCGCAGTACACCTATCGAAGGGTTGCTACCGCGGTCAAGAGACCGTCGCCAAGGTGCACAACCTGGGCCACCCGCCGCGTCGTTTGGTGCTGTTGCACCTGGACGGCTCAAACCACATTCACCCGGAGGTGGGCGACGAAGTGGTCCTGCTTGAAGATTTCGAGGCGGGTAACGCAACTGTCCGCGGGCGCGTGACCTCGGTGGCTCAGCATCACGAAATGGGCCCGATTGCGTTGGCAGTCATCGGCCGTACCGTGCCGGGTGAGGCTACCCTGGCTGTGTTGGGTCAACACGAGCCAGTGGCCGCAAACCAGGAAGTAATTGTTCCAACCGATGCCGGCAAGGTGGCCAACTTGCCCCGCCCGGGTTTGTTGGGCAAGCCGCGCAGGTAGCGCGCTATTGAAGCGCTAACCTCAGAGCAAGGCAGGTGCCATGAGCTTTCTAGACACACAGGTAATCAAGCAGGTCAAACCAAAGGGCAAACGCTACTGGAACCTGCGTGAGTCCGCCCGACGCCTTCTTGAGTCGCTTGCGCCATCGTTGCAAATCACAATTGCTGCAACCGCTGCCTACCTGGTTGCGCACTATTGGCTTGGTCACGCCATCCCATTTCTTGCGGTCACGGTGGCCATCACCTCGCTTGGCTTATCCCGCGATGCCCGCCCGCGTCGCATCCTCCAGACTGCCCTCGGTATGGTCACCGGAATTGCCATCTCGGAACTATTCCAGATCGTATTTGGCAAGGGTTACTGGCAGCTTTCGGCGCTGATTCTCCTGGTTCTCCTGGCGGCCAGATTTGTGACCAATAGTGCAACCTACGCGCTGGCTGCCGCTACCCAATCCGCACTGGTGTACTTGACAGTCGCGCCTCCAGGGGGTCCGTTCATGCGCTCGGTGGATGGCCTTATCGGTGCCGCAGTGTCGCTGGTTGCTACCGCCCTGATTCCGCGCGATCCTCGCGGCCTGGCCAAACAGGATGCCCGCCGGCTTTTCGAGGTGTTCCTAGATTCTCTTGACTCCATTCGGTTGGCTCTCAAAAGCACCGATGTGGCCTCCGCGGACGCCAGCCTTCTGACGGTTCGTCGCACCCAGCCGTTGCTGGATAACTGGCGCATGAGTCTGGATTCCGCAATCGCAATCTCTCGGATTTCACCGTTCTTACGCAAGCATCAGGAAACCCTGATGGGGCAGACTCGGCTGCTGCGCGGCATGGACCTTGCCACTCGCAATCTGCGCGTGGTGGTCAGGCGCATCGATTTTTTGATTCGCGACGGACAGGCTCGGCCTTATCTTGCGGACCTCCTGGAGCAAATCGAGGATGCCACCAAGATGCTTCTTGAGGGGCTTGAGGACCCCGAGCGTCAGCAGGATGCGCTGGACCTTTACGTTGAAATCATCCACCAGCTGGACCCAAAGAAGTTTGGCATCGGAGACCAACTGCGCGAGGCATCGGTCCTATTGCTTCTGCGTCCGCTGCTGGTTGACTTGCTCTGTGCCGCTGGAATGTCCGAGGGCGAGGCCCGCGCCGAACTTCCTGCGATCTGAGCGGGCGAAGCAGCTAGTTGGTAGGCGGGCGAAGCAGCCGAAAATCAGGGCCGCACGGCCTCCCAGGCCACCGAGATTTCGCCTAGACGCCAGCGTGCACGGTCAGGCTTCACCGGCCAGCCGGCCTCGGTGAGGCTTCGGCAAACCGCAATCCAGCGCTGACTGGCGCCAAATACTCCGAGCGGGGCGTGATGGTTCCACCAGTGATCCAGCGCTTGCAGGAACTCGTGGATTTTCTCACCCGGTACGTTGTGGTGAATCAGGGCCTTCGGTAGGCGTTCGGCCACCTTGCTTGGATTCTCCAAGCCCGCCAGCCGCAGCGACACCGTGAACCAGAGTGGCTGATTTTTATCCAGCGTCACCCAACTTGCCAATCGGCCGATTTCGTCGCAGGTGCCTTCAATTAACAGCCCCTCGGAACTCAGGCGCGACTGCATCAGTTTCCAGGAGGCGGCAACCTCGGCCTCGTCGTATTGCCTAAGAACATTGAAGGCGCGGATGATGTCGGCGCTTTGCCCAAACTGGGCCGGTAGGGGAGTTTCAAACCCACCGAGCATGAATCGCAGGTCCTCGGTGGCAATAGCCATGCCGCGTTCAACGCGTTCCTTTTCGATCTCCACCCCGACCAAACGGGACTTAGGATTCACGTCCTTGCAGCGTGCCAGCAGCTCCACTGCGGTGAAAGGTGCAGCGCCATAGCCCAGATCCACCACAACTGGGCGCTCAATCTGACGCAATACGGGAAGCGCGCAAATGTACCGGTCTACTCTTCGTAGTCGGTTTGGGTTGGTGGTGCCACGGGTTACGGCGCCAACTGGTTTCTTTGCGGCCATCGCAATCAAAATTACCGGTCTAAACTTGATGTCATGGCTCACAAATACACTCTCATTCTGCTGCGTCACGGCAACAGCACCTGGAACCAGGAAAACCTCTTCACCGGTTGGGTGGATGTTGACCTGAGTGATCAGGGTCGTGCCGAGGCCCACCGCGCCGGCGAACTGCTTGCAGAGTCCGGCCTCAAGCCAGACCTGCTTTACACCTCGCGTCTGCGTCGCGCCATCAACACCGCGCACATCGCCCTCAACTCGGCGGACCGCGTCTGGGTGGATGTTAAGCGCGACTGGCGCCTCAACGAGCGTCACTACGGTGCGCTTCAGGGCAAGGACAAGGCTCAGACCCTGGCCGAGTACGGCGCCGAGCAGTTCCAGATTTGGCGTCGCAGCTTTGACGTTCCACCACCACCAATCGATGACGCCGACAAGTACTCGCAGGCGCACGACGAGCGCTACGCGGACCTCGGCCCTAACGTGCCAAAGACCGAGTGCCTAAAGGACGTCTTGGAGCGCATGCTGCCACTGTGGAACGACGAAATCAAGGTTGACCTCACCGAGGGCAAGACCGTTCTGGTAACCGCACACGGCAACTCGCTTCGTGCCCTGGTTAAGCACCTGGATGGCATCAGCGACGCCGACATCGCAGAGCTTAACATCCCAACCGGCATCCCGCTGGTTTACAAGCTGGATGAGAACTTCAAGCCACTGGTTGCCGGTGGCGAGTACCTGGACCCAGAGGCTGCGGCCGCTGGTGCGGCAGCCGTTGCCGCTCAGGGAAACAAGAAGTAGACAAACTCGAGTAACAAAAAAGCCTCCCCGACCGGGGAGGCTTTTTTATGTTTTGAATGAGAACTATTCGATCTCGGCCCACTCACCGGTGGTGAGGTAGGAAACCTTGGTGGAGATGTCTACTACGTGGTCAGCGAAGCGCTCGAAGTAACGGCTGGCGAGGGTAACGTCCACGGTGTACATGGCATTCTCCTTCCAGTCGTCGCCGAGAACAACACTGAATACGTGACGGTGCAATTCGTCAACGCGGGCGTCCTCGGCCTGGATGGCGCGAGCTAGGTCTACATCGGTGTTCTTCAGCAGGGTTGCAACACGACGGCCAAGCTCAACGTCCAGGCGACCCATTTCCTCAAAGGTCTCGCGAAGCGCTGCAGGAACTGCGCTGCCCGGGTAGCGGTAGCGCGAGATGGCGGCTACGTGACCGGCAAGTGCGCCCATGCGCTCCAGCGAGGCGCTGATTCGCAGTGCCGAAACCAGGATGCGGAGGTCGCGGGCTACCGGCGACTGCTTGGCAAGAACGCGTATAACAATCTCGTCTAGAGCCAGTGCGCGGTTCTCGTTGGCTTCTGCCAGAGCGATAGCCTCATCGGCTAGCGAAACGTCGCTGGTAAGGAAGGCGCGCGAGGCCTTGTCCATGATTACAGTGACGGAATCCGCCATCTCGACCAGTCGGCTTTGAACGTCGCCCAACTGATTCTGAAACACTTCACGCATAATATCCCTCTCGTTACTATCCAAAGTAATCTCCCAGCCTCCGGTTAACTTAGTAAAAACAAAACCCAAACACCTTTGAAATTGACCGGCCGAAACCCTAGCGCTCGGTTCAAACTCAACGCACAATGCCCTAGTCTGAAAATGAATCTGTTAACCAATTAAACACATTTAGTTTGGTGCAGCAGTTATTTCATCTGAGAGTCGGAATAGTGAAGCAGTACAGCGAGGGCGTGAAAGCGCTAGAAATTGGCGACGGAGCCAAGATCTCGCCGCAGCTTTCAGAACTCCTTGACGTGCTCGAAACCGCCAGCGTGCTGGTGGACACCAACGGACTCGTGGTACGTGCCTCAACCACTGCGCTGGCTCTGGGCCTAGTGCAGTCACACATGTTGGTGCACAAACCGCTGTCTGACCTTGTCGATCGTGCCCGTGGACGCCGTGAGGCAATTACCGCGGAGTACGACCTAGTAACCGGCCTTCGAGGCGAGCGCTCCTTCGTGCACGCCCGTGCCGGCCGCGTAGACAACAACCTGGTGCTGTTGCTGGTTGATGACCGCACCGAGGCCCGGCGCCTCGAAGAAACCCGCCGCGATTTCATCGCAAACATTTCCCACGAACTCAAGACGCCAATCGCAGCCATCGGCCTGCTTGCCGAGACTCTGGCCGACGGTGTGGACGACCAGGCAGTGGTCAAGCGCTTTTCCACCAACCTCAAGCGCGAGGCCGAGCGCCTGGCGGAGCTGGTTCAGGACATCATTCAGCTTTCCAAGGTCCAGTCCACCGATACCCAGGTGGGATACGCCCCTGTGGAACTTGACCAGGTGATTGCCGTCGCCGTCGAGAAAAACTCGGTGCTGGCTGAAAACCGTAACTGCAGCATTCAGGTGGCAACTTCTCCGGGACACGTGGTCTTTGGCGACCGCGCTTCTCTGGAGATGGCCGTCAGCAACCTGATTCAGAACGCCATCTACTACTCCGATGAGGGTAAACAGGTTGGCGTTGGTCTGCGTTCGGTGGACGGGGTTGCCGAAATCAGCGTTATTGACAACGGTGTGGGCATCAGCCTGGAAGACCAGGAGCGCATCTTCGAGCGTTTCTATCGTGTGGATCAGTCGCGTTCACGCGCAACCGGCGGAACCGGTCTTGGCCTTTCCATCGTCAAGCACGTTGCGCTAAACCACCGGGGTGAGATCCGCCTGTTCTCCAAACCGGGAATGGGCTCCACCTTCACGCTTCGTATCCCAGAGATGCACGCCGAAATCACCGAAATCCAGAGGGGCTAACCATGACTCGAGTATTAGTCGTCGAAGACGAGCAGAACCTGCGCGAACCGCTGGTAATCCAGCTGCAGCGCGAGGGCTATCACACCATCGAGGCTGAGGATGGAATCAAGGCGATCTCGCTGTTCGAGACTGAGCGCCCTGACTTGATCCTGCTTGACCTAATGCTTCCGGGCAAGAGTGGCAGCGAGGTGTGCCGCACCATTCGCGCCACCAGCAACGTGCCAATCATCATGCTCACAGCCAAGGACACCGAGATCGATAAGGTTGTTGGGCTGGAAATCGGTGCCGATGACTACGTGACCAAGCCTTACAGCACCCGCGAACTGCTTGCCCGCATGAAGGCAGTGCTTCGTCGCAGCATCGAGCCATCGGTGGTTGCTGGCAACATCATCGAGGCCGGACCAGTGGCCATGGACATCGAGCGCCACCAGGTGTTTGTCCACGGCGAGAAGGTGGCAATGCCGCTCAAGGAGTTTGAGCTGCTGGAGCTGCTGCTGGAGAACGTGAACCGAGTCCTAACCCGCGGTCAGATCATTGACCGGGTCTGGGGTAGCAATTACTTCGGTGACACCAAGACCCTGGATGTGCACATCAAGCGCATTCGTTCCAAGATCGAAGACGATCCGGCCCGTCCAATGCACCTGCTGACCGTTCGCGGTCTTGGCTACAAGTTTGAGGTGTAAGTACTAAACGCTTAAAAGCGAAACCCGCCGAGAGAGAGGTTCGGCGGGTTTCGCTTTTAAGTATTGCCTAGTTGATCCGTGCTCCCAAATGTGGGATCTGAACCAATCAAGGCGACTAGTTAGTTGCGCTTGGGGTTGGTGTTGCGGTCAGCAGTGGAGCGTAGTAGTCCAGGGTGTCATCCAGCACTGGAACACTCAGAGTGGTCCAGTTGGTACCGTTAGCGGAGCCAACCTTGATGTCCAGCAGCGCGCCGGCTTTGCCGCTGAGGGCAAGAGTGGTCTTGTTGTCCTGGTTGAACACCACGGTTTCGCCAGCCTTGACGGTCACGGTCTGAGACTGAGTGCTGTCCGATGCCAGCTGCAGGGTTACGTCCTGGGCCTTGCTGCCATCGTTGACGATTGAGCCGTAGAGGCTGTAGTTGGTGCCATCGGTCAGGATAAGCATGTTGCGGAACTTCACTGACTGGTTGCGGTCGGCCTTGCTGAAAGACAGGTCAACGCCAACACCGTCGCTTGGAGCGTACGACTGCAGCGACTCCGGGTTCGGGTTGAAACTGCAACCGGCCACCGAGAACAAAACACCGGCTGCGAGAGCGATTCCGGCGAGCTTACGTACTACCAATTTTCCTCCAGGGATGAACGCAAATAGCGGTTCCAGTTTACCCCTATAAATATGGGGTTTCTGTGGTAAAATTGGGGTTTCCGGAGGGATTTTTCTATGCGTTTCAAGGTTGGCGAGACTGTCGTTTACCCACATCACGGTGCGGCACTTATCATCGAGAAAGCCGAGCGCACCATCCGCGGCGAGACCAAGCAGTACCTGCAGCTTCGCGTTGCTCAGACTGAACTCACCATTTGGGTTCCTGAGGACAACGTAGAGATGGTCGGCGTTCGTGACGTAATCGACAACGAAGGCGTGGAGCAGGTCTTTGGCGTGCTGCGTGCAGATTTCGTTGAGGAACCTACCAACTGGAGCCGCCGCTACAAGGCAAACCTAGAGAAGCTGGCATCGGGCGATGTCGTGAAAGTCTCCGAGGTTGTTCGCGACCTTTGGCGCCGCGACCAGGACCGCGGTCTTTCGGCCGGAGAAAAGCGCATGCTTGCAAAGGCCCGTCAGATTCTGGTTTCGGAGCTTGCTCTGGCCCGCCGCACTGATGAAGTAGCAGCGTCGGCCGAACTCGACCAGGTACTGGCCTCCTAAGGCAAGGTTCAACCGCCCATGCGTGATTTAGCGGTGGTCCTGGTGGCCGCCGGTGAAGGCGCGCGACTGGGCAAAAACATTCCCAAGGCATTTGTGCCTCTACTTGGCGTACCTCTGGTGGAGCATGCACTTCGAAGCATTGTTGCTGTTCCGGAACTGGCGCACGTCAGCCTGGTTGCGCCTGACGGCTTCCACCCACAGGCTCAGGAACTGGCAGACAAATACTCTTCCCTAAGCGGTGTTGACATCGTGGTGGTTCAGGGTGGTGCCGAGACCCGACAGGATTCGGTTGCCAACGGTCTTGCCGCCATTCCCGCTGAGATTGCTGTCGTGCTAGTTCACGATGCAGCTCGCAGCCTGGCCCCAGTGTCGGTATTCCAGCGCGTTGCCGTCGCGGTGCGCGAGAGCAATCAGGGAGTAGTGCCGGTTCTGCCAGTGGTGGACACCATCAAGCGCGCGGAGGCCGAGCTCATTCTGGAAACAGTGGATCGCAACCACCTGCGTGTGGCTCAAACTCCGCAGGGTTTTCCGCTGGCTGCGTTCCGTCAGGCCCACCAGGAGTCAACCGGACAGTACACCGACGACGCCGCGCTATTTCAGTCGGTGGGCCAAAAAGTGACCAGCGTTATTGGCGATGCAGCCGCGCTCAAGATAACTCATCCCGCGGATCTTTCGGCCGCAGAGCGCATCTTGGCGGGGGAGCGGCGCACCGGTATTGGCACCGACGTGCACCGTTTCGCCGCCGATGGACGCAAGCCGCTCAACCTTGCTGCAATCGAATGGCCGGATGAGGTCGCTTTGGACGGTCACTCCGACGGTGATGCCGTTTGTCACGCCATCGTGGATGCTCTGCTGGCCGCCGCGGGTCTGGGAGACATCGGCAAGATTTTCGGTGTAGACCGCCCAGAGTATGCCGGCGCTACCGGCGCAGTCTTCATTGAGGGCGCCTTGGCGCTCCTTCGTGAACACGGTTGGTGGGTTCAGAATGTCTCGGTGCAGATCATCGGAAACCGTCCAAAGCTTGCCCCACGTCGCGAACTGGCCCAGCAGCGCCTCACCGAGTTAGTCGGTGCACCGGTTTCGATTGGTGCCACGACCACCGATGGCCTTGGTTTCCTTGGTAACAGTGAGGGTGTTGCGGCAGTGGCCACTGCCCTCATTGTCGGCACTGGCGAAGGTAGGCTAGCCCTGTGAGCCTCCACCTGTACGATTCCAAAAGCCAGTCGCTGCGCGCCTTCGAGCCGCTGCAGCCTGGTCGGGTTGGCATCTACCTGTGTGGTCCAACCGTGCAGAGCGAGCCACACGTTGGCCACCTGCGCTCGGCGCTGGCGTACGACCAGCTTCGCCGATGGCTAACCGTAAAGGGTCTTCAAGTTACCCTGGTGCGCAACGTCACCGACATCGATGACAAGGTGCTCACCAACGCGGTTGCGCGCGGGCAACAGTGGTGGGCTTTGGCCTACCAGATGGAGCTGGCCTTCAACTCCGCCTATCGCGCCCTGCGAATTGCTCCGCCAACCTACGAACCGCGAGCCACCGCGAGCATTCCCGAAATGCTTGCTCTGATTGAACGTCTGATTGCCAACGGCTACGCCTACCAGGCCACCGATGGCAGTGCCGACGTTTACTTTGCAGCATCAAAGTGGGAGTCCTATGGCGAGCTAACTCGTCAAAAGGTTTCCGATATGGCCGATGCCGGAGACGCCGATCCGCGCGGAAAGCGCGACCCACGCGACTTCACGCTGTGGAAGGCCGCAAAGCTAGGGGAACCCGCCACCGCGGCCTGGGATAGTCGCTTCGGTAAGGGCCGTCCTGGTTGGCATATCGAGTGCAGCGCCATGAGTACCAAGTACCTGGGCAGCGCCTTTGATATTCACGGCGGTGGCCTTGACCTGCGCTTCCCGCACCACGAAAATGAATTGGCGCAGAGTCGCGCCGCCGGCGATGAGTTCGCTAACTTCTGGCTACACAACGGGCTAGTGAATGTTGGTGGGCAGAAGATGAGCAAGTCGCTCGGTAACTCCGTCTACGCCACCGATTTGCTGTCCGCTGGGTCTGAGCTAGCTGTCCGATTCTGGTTGGGTTCGGCTAACTACCGCTCGATCCTGGATTACAGCGAAAACTCGCTTACCGAATCGCAAGCAAACATCGATCGAATCACCGGATTCCTGGATCGCGGTTACCGCAGCGCACCTGAGGCGGCCAAGACATTCGATGGTTCCGGCTCAGCGCTGGCAAACCTGATGCCGCTGCTGCCAAGTGCATTCGTTGCTGCCATGGACGATGACCTAAATATTCCGATGGCGCTCGCCGCAATTTTTGATGCGGTGCGTGCTGGTAATGCTGCCATCGATGCCGGTGACACCACAGCGGTGGCAGACAACCTGTCTCAGGTTCGCGCCATGCTCTCGGTGCTGGGAATCGACCCTATGGCCACCGAGTGGGCCGAAACTGCTGGCTCAGACGCCGCAGAACACCAGGCGCTGGATTCACTAATCCAGGCCCTCTTGCAGCAGCGCAATGAGGCTCGCGCCAACAAAGATTTCGCACGTGCGGATGAAATTCGTAATCAACTATCGGCAGCCGGAATCGCACTCAGCGATGGCGCCGGTACAACCCATTGGAGTGTAAATGCCTAAGCCATCCCGCCCAGGAACTGCTAAACGAACCAAAGGGGGACAGCCCGGTAAGGCTGGTACTGGTGGTAAGGGCCGCCAGGCTCTAGAGGGCAAGGGCCCAACTCCGAAGGCCGAAGACCGCAAGGGTCACCCAGCGCAGAAGGCCAGGGAGCGTCGCGAGAAGTTCGAGGCCCAGGCGCCACGCATGCGCAAGGGTGAGTACCTAGCTCCGGCAGCCAAGACCGCGGGAACTCGTGGCGCTGGTAGCCGAAACAGCTCGGCAGTAGCCAAGGCTGCAGACGCCAACGAAGTGCTTTCGGGCCGTAACTCGGTGTTGGAGGCGCTGCGCACCAAGGTGCCTGCAACCACCATGTACCTTGCCGCGCGCATTGAGATGGATGACCGCGTGAAGGAAGCCATCGCGCTCGCCAACAACCGCCGCATTCCAATCCAGGAAGTAACCCGCCCGGAGATTGACCGCATGACCGGCATGGATGCCGTCCACCAGGGCATCGCTCTGCAGGTTCCGCCATACAACTACGAGCACCCGTTGGACCTGCTGGACAAGGTGCTGGACCGCGACCAGGTTCCACTGTTTGTTGCACTGGACGGCATCACCGATCCACGTAACCTTGGTGCCATCATTCGTTCGGTCGCAGCCTTTGGTGGCCAGGGTGTAATCCTTCCGCAGCGACGCTCGACCGGTGTCACCGCAGCGGCCTGGAAGACCTCCGCCGGTGCTGCGGCCCGTGTTCCAGTTGCTCTGGCCGGCAACCTGACCACCACCCTCAAGGAGTTCAAGCGCCGCGGTCTGTTCGTGGTTGGTCTCGATGGTGATGGTAGCGTCTCGCTGCCAAAGTTCAACCTGGCCACCGAGCCGCTGGTGATCGTAGTGGGTTCCGAAGGTAAGGGTCTTTCCCGCCTGGTTCAGGAAAACTGTGACGCGGTAGTGAGCATCCCAATTAGTGGCAACACCGAGAGCCTCAATGCCGGCATTGCCGCTTCCGTCACTCTCTATGAGGTAGCCCGCCAGCGCGCTGCCAAGTAGCACCTACCCAAACAGTAATTACAAAAATGGGCACCCAGCTGGGTGCCCATTTTCGATTAATCGGATTGACTAAAAACCTAAACTAGGTCCCGCCAGTCCACCTCGTCATCGTCTATGACCGTAATGGTTCCGGTTGGAACCGGCGTTGGCAGGGTGAAGTTATCGGTGGTGTTTGGCATGATGAGAGCAGCCTCGTCGCGCCGATTCGACAGAACATTAAGCATGTAGTCCTGAACCGCCTCGGCCATCGGGACGTCATGGCCGGCGTTTTCGCTCATATACCAGCGGTGTTCCAAAACCTGGTGGTAGACCTCGGCTGGTTCAAGCTTGCCGACAGCGTCCTTAGGGATGGCCAAAATCACCGGTTCGAAACTATGGCTGAGCCACTCGTGTGCCAGCACCTCTTCATCGGCGCCCAGACGTTGGTGTTCAACGCGGTACTGGTCAAGGTCATTCAGCAGGCGGCGAGCCTGATTTTCCTCAACATCCAGTCCGGTTAGCAGCAGCAATCGACGGCCGTGGTGGCCGGCGTCGACAACCTTAGGCTGAATGCGCACCTCGCGACCGTTGCCGCTAGCGGTGATTGCCAGCTCTTCGATGTCGAAGCCAAGTTCGTTTAGGCGCTTCACTCGTTGACTGATCTTCCAGCGCTCATCTGACTTGATTAGCTGAACACCGGTGAGTTCGGTCCAGAGGTCGCGATACGCGGACATGATGCGGTTTGAGATTGACACAGGATCGATGCCCGGGGCTGCGTGGCCGGAGGCTACGAGGTCCATGAGCTCACCCGCGATGTTTACGCGAGCGATTTCGAGGTCATTTTCGCGCTGACCGTTACTGAGACCGGCGTCATACAAATGACCGGTTTCGGCATCCACCAGGTAGGCGGCGAATGAACCCGCGTCACGGCGGAACAGGGTGTTTGAGAGGCTCACATCGCCCCAGAAGAACCCCGCGATGTGCAGGCGCACCAACAGGAGTGCCAGTGCATCAACTAGGCGGGTTGCGGTCTCCTGACGCAGCCCCTGGCTCCACATTGCACGGTAGGGGAGTGAGAACTTCAGGTGTCTGGTGATCAACACCGATAGCAGCGGTTCGCCCTCGGTGGAATGACGACCGTTGATGATTGCGAACGGTTCAACACACGGAACATCGAGTTTGCCCAGGCTCTTGAGCATCTCGTACTCGCGTTTAGCCAGCTCCGGCAGAGTCTCTTTGATGGCGATTACATAATCACCGAGGTGGGCAAAGCGCACCGTGTGGCGGCTCAAACCCTTTGGCAGCGCGGCGATATTTTCCGCGGGCCAGGCTTCTAACGGCAAATGCCACGGTAGATCCAGCAGAGCCGGTTCTACCGTGGCAGCCGTGATTTCCAAATCGTTGGAAGTCACAATGAGTTTTTACCTAGTTGAGGCGCAGGCCCGACTCAACGTCGAACAGGTGGATGATGCCCTCGCCAACAGCGAACTTCACGTTGTCGCCGGCGTGTGGGTGGTCGGTGCCGTGTACGCGGGCAACGATCTCGTTGGCAACGCCATCGATGGTTGCGGTACCGTAAGCGAAACCGTCAGCACCCAGCTCCTCGACTACGTCCAGGTGAGCATCCAGGCCAGCACCGGTGGTTACGTCCAGGGTCTCTGGGCGGATACCAACGGTCAGCTTGGTTGCCTTGGTCTTGGCCAGGATGTCGCGCTCAACTGGGATTACAGCCGAACCGAACTGTACGCCACCGTCAACGATTGGCAGCTGCAACAGGTTCATGGCTGGCGAGCCGATGAAGCCTGCAACGAATACGTTGGCTGGCTTCTCGTAGAGGTTACGTGGGGTGTCAACCTGCTGAAGCAGACCGTCCTTGAGTACCGCAACGCGGTCACCCATGGTCATAGCCTCAACCTGGTCGTGGGTTACGTAAACGGTGGTTACACCGAGACGACGCTGCAGCGAAGCAATCTGGGTACGAGTCTGAACACGCAGCTTGGCGTCCAGGTTAGACAGTGGCTCGTCCATGAGGAAGACCTGTGGGTTACGAACGATCGCACGACCCATGGCTACACGCTGACGCTGACCACCCGAGAGTGCCTTTGGCTTGCGGCTCAGGTAAGGCTCCAGGTCAAGAATCTTGGCGGCCTCAAGAACGCGCTGTGCACGCTCTTCCTTGGCAACGCCGGCAATCTTCAGGGCGAAGCCCATGTTCTCGGCAACGGTCATGTGTGGGTACAGTGCGTAGTTCTGGAAAACCATCGCAATGTCGCGGTCCTTTGGTGGAACGTTGGTCACGTCGCGGTCGCCGATGCGAATCGCACCTTCGTTGACGTCCTCCAAACCGGCGAGCATACGCAGGGTGGTGGACTTACCGCAGCCCGAAGGGCCAACAAGAACCAGGAACTCGCCATCGGCGATCTCAAGGTTGATCTTGTCTACTGCTGGACGAGTTCCGCCTGGGTAAAGGCGGGTAGCGTTGTCAAAAGTTACAGACGCCATAATGTATCCCTCTTTCATCGGTAGGTACGTACCGAACGATCCTTAGTGAAATGAGCCGGGCCAAAGTTGGCACCGGTTGTTCAATTATCCCTGTTCAGGGGCGTGGTCTATCATGGAAAAATCGCCAAAACGATAACCATTAGGTATCGATTGCCCAGATGGTGCACCAGTTAGGAATCCCATGGCAGCCAACGAATCCCGTCAGACCCGCTCCGAGCAGCGTGAGGCAACTCGCGAAAAGGCTCGTGCAATGCGTGAAGCCAACGCCCGCAAGGAGCGTAACAAGAGTGCTGCGCTGCGCGTCTCGCTGGTGGTGGGTATCCTTGCCGTAATCGGTCTCATTGCCGCTGCAATCATCGGTGGTATCAGCCAGCAGGCGGCAACCGCTACCGGTCCAGCCAACATGCTCTATGACAACGGCATCAAGATTGGTGCCAACCTCGAGGCTTTCACCAAGACTCAAACCCCAGCACCAACCCCTGCACCGACTGCAGGCGCTACCGTTCCAAACATTCAGATTTACCTGGACTACCAGTGCCCAATCTGTGAAAGCTTCGAGCAGGGCAACGCGGATCAGCTGCGCCAGTGGGTTAAGGCAGGTGTGGCAACCGTCGAGTTCCACCCAATTTCGTTCCTAGATGGCCGTGGTTCGCCAAACACCTACTCCAGCCGTGCTGCAAATGCCGCTCTTTGTGTTGCGAACTACAGCCCTAACCAGTTCTTCGATTTCTCGTCCCTGCTGTATGCACACCAGCCGGCAGAGGGCACTCCTGGACCAGAGAACAACGTTCTGGTTCAGCGCACCACCGAGGTAAAGGTTCAGAACGCCTCGAAAATCGCGGACTGCATCAACAACAAGACCTATGGCAAGTGGCTTGAAAGCACGACAAACACCGTGCTTGGCTCCGGCTACAAGGTCAAGGGTGCAACCTTTGGCGTTACCGGAACCCCAACCATCGTGGTTAACGGCAAGCAGTACGCATGGACCACCGAGGCCGAGCTAACCAGTCCGGCACGCTTTGCGGCCTGGTTCCAGCAGGCCATCAAGGGCTAGACAGAACTACAAAAAGTGGCCGACTCCGTTTGGAGTCGGCCACTTTTTTGGCGCCTGCTGCGGTTTACTGCCCAAGCAGACCTGAAGCCGCCTTTGGTCTAGAGCACCTCGCGGCTCATGAAGCCAAGCTGGTTGCCCTCGCTGTCTTCGATAAAGCCAAGCCACTCATTGCCCGGTGCGTCAAAAATGCCGCCTGGATCGGGGAACACGATGTGTGCCTCGGTGGTGATTTTGACGCCTTCGGCCCGCAGTTCTTCAAGCTTGGTACTTACATCTGGAACCTCTAGGTAAACCAGCGCGCTTGGGGCATTCACGTCCAGAAAAAGCCGCACGCCAGCCAGGTCAAAGAATGCGAAGCCCGGTGGGTTGAATTTGGCAATTGGCTCGGCGCCCAGGATCTTGGTGTAGAACTCACTGGCACGGTCGATGTCCGTGACCTTTAGACCAATCTGACGAAACTTCATTCTGCTCCTGCTGGGTGCTCGGTGTTTGAAAGATTAGCTGTAGTGGACCACTGTGACTAGGAAGTGCCAGCCCAGCCACCACCAAAAAATAATCAAACCCAGTCTGGTGCCGCGGTAACGAAGCAGGTGCTCAAACATTGCACTGAGCGAAGTTACGTGTTTGCCTTGGCCACTGCGGGTGGCAAACCACAAAACGAACCCCACGCATAGCAGGGCAAGATAACCGGCAATCGTAAGTTGATGCGTGGTCATTTCGCCCCCGATTTCAACAGACCGTAGCCGACACTCAACCACACGGCAACGAAACCAGCCTGACCGAGCTCATTCTTGAGCAGCGGGTCTACTAGCACCGAGATTGTCGGGAAATTATTGGGATCGGTGCTTAGCTGTCCAAGGATATTGGCTGCAAACTCCCATAGGCACATTGCAATCGCCCAGGCGCTCCACATTAGGCGGGTGTTTCGGTCTCGCTTGTTCAGATTCACTTTGGGGAAGGCTTTTTCGCCCCAGGCCAGTGAGATCACAATCGGCAGTAGCAAAACAAAAAGACCAAAGGTAAAGGCGCTGTGCCGCGGAGTAAATGCCAGCGAAATCAACAACACCAGACCGGCCCACTCCAGCTGGTTTTTAGCCACGATTCGCCGGCTTGGGAACTCGTATTTCTCCAAGACGGTAGTGCTGGCAAGAATCAGTGAGGTTCCCGAAAGAAAAACCGCGGTATCACCCACCGAGCCACGGAATATCTGCAGCGACGAACAAAGCACGTACGCAACCACCCACAGACTAATGCGGGGCATTCTGCCGACACTGACCATGGTCAAAGCCTAGGGCAGTAGTTGCTCGTTTGGGTCACAGGCCCCAAAGGTGTGCCACCGATGCCTGTAAAAGCGCCCCACCGAGGAACGAGACCCAAAGTCCGGCCAGCAAGAACGGACCAAATGGGATCGCGGTCTTGCGATTGCCGCGCCTAGTTGCGAGGACGACTACTCCGTACCCTCCGCCCATCAAGAAAGCCATGGCGAAGGCAGTTACGGTGGCGCCGGTGCCAATCCAGCCAATCGCCCAGCCCATGAGTGCGGCAAGTTTGACATCACCAAGACCCATGCCACCTTTGCTCAGCAAGCCAAGGAGCAGCAGGAGCGCCGCCGGAACTAGCCCCTGAAGAAGCGCATTCCAGGATTGGCTGGGGGTGCCGCCAACAAAAAGGTTGGCAACCATCAACAACAGCAAATACAAGCCAGTTGGGTAGGTCAGTGCATTTGGTAGGCGGTGCAATTTGATGTCAATAAGTACCAGTGGCACGGTAATGATGGCCATTGCTGCCATGGCTAGGTTTGCTGGTCCAGTAGCTGGTCCACCATCGGTACCAGGAACGAACGCCAACAAAAACAGGCCCGCAGTTGTCAGCTCGATTAGTGGGTATTTTGGGCTGATTTTGGACCTGCAACCTGCGCAACGGCCCCGCAAAAGCAGGAAGCCAAGCAGGGGAATATTCTCGTGCCAGGTCAGTTGATGGCCACAGTTTGGACAGGCAGACCTTGGCTTGATGATGCTGCGGCCTTCGGGAACTCGGGCGTCCAGAACCGTTGCGAATGACCCAAATGCGGGAGCAAGCAGCGCAACGATCAGCCACTCAACCACGTGCAGTTGCAGGGTCGCTTCGCTCAGGCTCATATTGTAGGTTTCCCGAAATTGCTATACGTGGTAGCCGTTCAAGACTTGGTAAACCAAGAACGCCGGCCAAACAATTGCCTTCAGAATGCCCAACACACCAGACCAAAAATCAGTTGCCTGCGAAACGAAATATACGGCGGCACCGATAAATGCCAAAAACATGAACCCACCGATGCCGCCATCACTCATCGAGCGGCGGCGATCTTCGCGCTTCCAGGCCCACTTGTTGTCGTTTTCACTCATGCCTTGAGGCTAACACTTGCTGGGCGAGTGCCTCCAGCAAAGAAAAGGTTGACTAAACTTGAACGGTGCCCTCGGGCACAAGCCGGCTTGGCGCAATTGGCAGCGCACTGCACTTGTAATGCGGGGGTTAAGGGTTCGAGTCCCTTAGCCGGCTCTCTAAATACGAGTTTTTCACCCCTTCGCCGTTAGTGTAGGAAATATTCCAATACGGGGGTATTTGTGAACGAAAAACCTAAAAAGCGCAATAACCCAGGTTGCATCCTGCTAGTAGTAGCGCTAGTAATGCTTGTCTCGCCATTCCTTTTCACTGCGGCCGTTTGTTATAGCCAGGGCAACCCAGGTGGCTGCGGCGACATAATTTTCCTGTTTTTACCGCTTAGCGTTTTGGTGCCAATTTTGGGTTTAGCGGGCCTGATCGTTTTGATAGTTTCTTCGTTTTCTGGACGCAAGACAGAAGCCGAAAAGCCCACCCCGCCTGCGGCACCGGGCTTCTCAAAGTGCGAACTCTGCGGCAACCACACAGACCCAGCTTTGCCTCGATGCGCCAAGTGCGGCAAGCTGCAATCGCAACCCACTTCCAAGGCGTAGAGGCGTTTGATTCCAGGTTCCACTATTTTGGCTTAGTGAATATTGGTCCCGTATAGGGAAAACAGTGTGATCGCCACTAGCACTGCCGGTGTGAGCCCAATTGCAACGGCACGTTTGTGCCTTCGGTTTTGACGAGCGCTCAGGGCAATTTCACCGCGACGATGTTGTTTCAGTGTTGTGATTGCGCGGCTAAACGCGACCAGGCAAAGCCCGGTTCCAACAGCAAATGAAGCAAGTATTGGGATTGCCAAAACTAGTGCAATGTCTCCCGCGGCTGGTGCGAAGAGCAGAACAAGGCCTAGAAGAACAATTGGCCAGCCAAATATTGAAATCCCCAGAATGGACATCTCATAAGCCCTACTGACGGAGCTGTTTTGTGAATTTATGATTCCCCCCGAAATATGAATTGTGTGACTACACCGCAGCAGAGCCTACTTCGGGTCGAAAGTGATACTCACCGAGTTGATACAGAAACGGTCACCGGTTGGGGTCTGGGGTGCATCCTCAAAAACGTGTCCAAGGTGGCTGCCGCAGTTTGCGCAAAGTGCCTCGGTGCGAATCATGCCGTGGCTGCGGTCTTCGCGTAGCAGAACCGCATCGCCAGACTGAGGCTGGTAAAACGACGGCCAACCGCAGTGCGAATCAAACTTGGTTTCGCTCTCAAAAAGGAATGCACCGCAGGCGCGGCAGTTGAACTTGCCAAGGCGCTTTTCTTCAAGTAACTCACCGGTGTAGGCGCGCTCCGTGCCGGCCTCGCGCAACACAAAGTACTCAAAGTCACTGAGTTCTTCGCGCCACTGCTCGTCAGTCTTCTTTACGGGGAAGTCCATGATTGCCTCCAGAGCCTAGAATTAAGCCACGTCATCTAGATTCGATGCGTACACGTATATAAAAGCAGGAACCATGGCCAAAGACTTCCCAACCGACGAGTTTGACTCGGTTGCTGGTCCTGGCGGAAGGCACCGAGCCAAACCAACGTTGGGCAGACGGGTGCTGTCATTCCTGCGTTACGCGGCTGTCTCGGTGGTTTTGGCAGTTGCCGGTATCACTGCGCTAAACGTCTCAAGTGGTTCATCTGACCTAAATCTGGGAACTCCAACAGTCACTCAGAACCAGTTCAAAGCCGGCGGTCTAGGCGTCACGGTCATCGATGCCACCACCAAAACCGGTCTGGCCAGCAAGGTGGCAAACCAGCTGTTTGCGGCTGGTTGGAACGTTTTGACTGCCACAAACTACACACTGCTGCCAAAGTGGAACGCAAATCCAGCACCTGCGGCAAGCCCAACACCGAGCGCCACGCCAGCGCCTGGCGCCACTCCCGGACCGGTCATCGGTGAACAGACAGTAATTTATGTGACCACTGCTGAGGCGCAGAGCGCAGCCAATGACCTCATGTCAACTTTGGGCAAATACACCGTGCTGCAGTCCAATATTTACGCCGATCCAATCACTGTTGTGCTTGGAAGCGATTACAAATAAAACCCCAGAATATTTGTGCTTTTCATAACATTCCAATAACCATGCGGGGTTAAGCACTGCAAACGCTTGTTTAGTGCTTACCTTGTGCCGCTAAACTGCGAGTAGTCGAAAGAGCGTCTGCGTCAGCTGCGCCTGCTTAGCAACTTCGGTTACTAACGACCACATCGGAAAACACTTCGGTGTAACTTGCAAAACAGGAGCAACACAATGGCACAAGGAACCGTAAAGTGGTTCAACTCTGAAAAGGGTTTTGGATTCATCACCCAGGATGGCGGAGCGGACGTATTCGTTCACTTCAGCGCAATCCAGACTGATGGCTACCGCGAGCTGAAGGAAAACCAGCGCGTTGAGTTCGATGTCAAGACTGGCGACAAGGGTCCACAGGCAGACAACGTCCGCCTGATCTAGTCTCTAGATTTGGCGTTGACAACGACGTCTTACCAAAACATCTACCCCCGCGGTTTCCGCGGGGGTTTTTGTATTTTCTGCCCAGTCGGTTAGTTGCGAATGCTTCACCCGCAATCGGTGAAAACACGGCGCTCGGCCGTTTGCACTCTGCTGCTTAGAGTGCCAGAATGGATTAGCACTCGAATACATCGAGTGCCAAATATTCGTACTTGAACCACACGGGAGAAACCCAAAATGGCAAAGATCATTACTTTCGATGAAGAGGCACGTCGCGGTCTAGAGCGCGGTCTGAACATCCTGGCTGACACCGTAAAGGTCACCCTGGGCCCACGCGGACGCAACGTTGTTCTGGAGAAGAAGTGGGGCGCACCTACCATCACCAACGATGGTGTTTCGATCGCCAAGGAAATCGAACTAGAGGACCCATTCGAGCGCATTGGCGCCGAGCTGGTCAAGGAAGTTGCAAAGAAGACCGATGACGTTGCCGGTGACGGCACCACTACCGCTACCGTGCTGGCTCAGGCCCTGGTACGCGAAGGTCTTCGCAACGTTGCCGCCGGTGCTGACCCAATCAGCCTGAAGCGCGGAATCGACAAGGCAACTGCTGCCGTAATCGAGCAGCTGCTGAACGATGCCAAGCCAGTTGAGACCAAGGACCAGATTGCTGCAACCGCAAGCATCTCGGCCGGCGACACCACCATTGGTGACATCATCGCAGAGGCAATCGACAAGGTTGGTCGCGAGGGTGTAGTAACCGTTGAAGAGAGCAACACCTTCGGCATCGACCTGCAGCTCACCGAGGGTATGCGCTTCGACAAGGGCTACCTCAGCGCCTACATGGTCACCGACCCAGAGCGCCAGGAGGCTGTCCTGGAGGACGCCTACGTGCTCATTGCTAACAGCAAGATCAGCAACATCAAGGACCTGCTGCCAGTTGTTGACAAGGTGATCCAGGCTAACAAGCCACTTCTGATCATCGCCGAAGACATCGAGGGCGAGGCTCTGGCCACCCTGATCGTCAACAAGATCCGCGGCATCTTCAAGTCGGTAGCTGTCAAGGCTCCTGGCTTTGGTGACCGCCGCAAGGCCATGCTTCAGGACATCGCCATCCTCACCGGTGGTCAGGTCATCAGCGAAGAGGTCGGCCTCAAGCTGGAGAGCGCAACTCTGGACCTTCTGGGCCGCGCACGCAAGATTGTTGTCACCAAGGACGAGACCACCATCGTTGAGGGTGCCGGCGACCAGGCTCAGATCTCGGGTCGCGTCGAGCAGATCCGTCGCGAGATTGCTGCCACTGACAGCGACTACGACCGCGAGAAGCTGCAGGAGCGTCTGGCAAAGCTTGCCGGCGGTGTTGCAGTCATCAAGGCCGGTGCAGCTACCGAGGTAGAGCTCAAGGAGCGCAAGCACCGCATCGAGGACGCCGTTCGTAACGCGAAGGCTGCCGTCGAGGAAGGCATCGTGGCCGGTGGTGGTGTTGCATTGCTTCAGGCTGGTAGCGAGGCATTCGCCAAGCTAAACCTGGTTGGCGACGAGGCAACCGGTGCAAACATCGTGAAGGTGGCAATCGCTGCTCCGCTAAAGCAGATCGCAATCAACGCTGGCCTCGAGGCCGGAGTAGTTGCCGAGAAGGTTTCGCACCTGCCAGCAGGCCACGGCCTGAACGCCGCAACCGGTGAGTACGTCGACCTGCTTGCTAACGGCATCATGGACCCAGTGAAGGTGACTCGTTCGGCTCTGCTGAACGCTGCTTCGATCGCCGGTCTGTTCCTAACCACCGAGGCCGTTGTTGCCGACAAGCCAGAGCCAGCACCTGCAATGCCAGCTGCTCCTGGTGGCGGTATGGACTTCTAAGAAGTTACAAAAAATGCGGGTGCCCGACTGGGCACCCGCATTTTGTTTTTCCGGCAATCACCAAAGAGGTCAGGTCAAACGCCTGTAGGGGGATAGGTGAAGGCGGAAGCCTGTTACAGGAAGAGGCGTTGGTTCATTGCCTCGATCTCGGAATACTGCTGGGCGGCAACGGTAAGTGCCTGCCCAATCTCTCCCAGCTGCTGTTGAACAAGCCCAGCAGTGGTGCGCCACTTTGTGGCCAGCTCCTGGAAGGAATTGGCGGCCTGACCCTGCCAAGACGACTGCAGGTTGATTAGCTGAGTGTGAAGAGTTGCAACGTCGGTCTGCAGCTTTTCAATGGTGTGCTGTACGACGGTGTTAGTTGCCAGTACTTCTTCGGAATCCACAAGAATGCGAGTCATTTATTGCCTTTCGTTTAGGCAATCGTCTCTCGGTGAAGGTGGCTCTCGTCAGGGCCGCTGCGAATCTGTGGATAAGTTACTAGTTACACGCGTTGTGCCGGTTTAGGCCATTGGCAGGGTGACCCTAAAAGTGGCTCCGCCGCCCGGGGTCTCGTCGGCGACAATCTTTCCGCCGTGGTGCTCGACGATGGTGGCAACGATAGCCAATCCGAGGCCGGACCCACCGGTTTCGCGGTTGCGTGAGTTGTCGGCGCGATAGAAGCGCTCAAAGACCTTGCTGCGAAGTTCCTTTGGGATGCCCTCGCCGTGATCGCGAACCTCGATAACGAAGTTCTCGGTGTCCTGGTCAAGTGCAATTTCGACGCCTGAGCCTTCGGGGCTGAAGCGACAGGCGTTGGCCAGCAGGTTTGTCAGCACCTGACGCAACTGGGCGCCATCGGCACTAACTGTGAGTTTGGTGGTCTTTGGCAGTGCCTTGCCATCCAGTTTTACAAGTTTGATCTCGCGGTTGCCATCGGCCACCGAGGCATCCTTGGCGGCGATGGTCGCCAGTTCGCGCATGTCTACCGGCTGCTTATCGACCTTGGCGTTATCGTCAAGGCGGGCAAGCGCCAGCAAGCTCTCAACCAGTTCGCTCATCCGCACGGCCTCGGCCTCGATGCGGGTCATTGCCTCGGCAACATCCTCAGGCTTTTTTAGCGCACCGATTCGATAGAGCTCCGCGTAACCACGTACCGAAACTAGCGGGGTGCGCAACTCGTGGCTGGCGTCTGCAACAAACTGACGCATTTGATTGATGGTCTGGATGCGACCCTTGGCGCTGTTGTCAATCGAGTCAAGCATGGTGTTTAGCGAACGATTCAGGCGAGCAATCTCGGTGTCGCCCTCGCGCTCCAACAGACGCTGACTGGTGTCACCCGCGGCTACTGCCGCGGCAGTTCGCTCAACTTCGTTAAGCGGGCGCAACGCCTGGCTGATGGTGATCCAGGTGGCGAGCGCCGAGAAAATCAGCAGGAGGGTTCCAAAGCCGGCTCCAATATTGCGGTACTGGTCAAGCAGCGCGTCATCGGCGGTGTTAGGAAGTGCTACTAGGACGGAACCCGGCATGTGAATCAACGGCACTGCAACTACGCGCCAACTTTGCTCGCTGCCGGCCGACTTTCCAAAGCTGGTGTCGAAAGGCATGCCGCCCGTGGCCAACACCTTGTCAATGGTGTAGCCCTTGAGGCTTGGTACGTTTTGGCTGGATCGGGTTGAAGACACCAGGCCAATGAGCAAGTTTCCGGACGTATCAAGGTAGGCGATGTAGTAGTCGTTCGGCAGGCGTGGCAGTTGAATTTCTCGGGTGGCAAGGCGCTTTTCCAGCAGCGCCGGGTCTTCGTGATTCAGGGTGGAAGCCGTGCTGGTAAGCATGGTGTCCAGGTTTTGGTGCAGGTAGGTGCGGATCAGTGTGATGGTTCCATAGCTGGAAACCAACAGCAGCAAGCCGATAAGGGCAACGCTCAGGGTGGTCAGTTTTGCGCGAAGTGAGACGCGCTCCCACCCGGTATCGATGCGCTGCTTTAGGTTCATTGGGTTGTCGGCCTAGGCCTTCTTCGAAGAGCGGTACATGTAGCCAACCCCGCGCTTAGTGATGATTACCGGCTCCGAGGTCAGTTCATCCAACTTGCGGCGCAGGTAAGAAACGTAAGACTCCACGATTGCGGTGTTGCCACCAAAGTCGTACTCCCAAACGTGGTTGAGGATCTGCTCCTTCTTGAGCACCTGGTTTGGGTTGCTCATCATGAAGTGCAGCAAGTTGTATTCGGTGGGGGAGAGATCCACCAGGGTGCCGTTCGCAAACACCTCATGAGCATCGTTGTTGATGCTAACTTCACCTACGGTGAGCACCGATTCCTCCGACTTCGAACCCTTGGTTCGGCGCAGGATAGCGTGGATTCGAGCCACGATCTCGGCCAGGCTGAATGGCTTGGTGACGTAGTCATCGCCTCCTACTGTGAGACCCTGCACCTTGTGCTCGGCTTCATCCTTGGCGGTCAAGAACAGCACTGGAGTGGTGTTGCCCTGGGAGCGAATCTTTTTGGTGACGCTGAAGCCGTTCATGTCAGGCAACATCACATCAAGCAAGACGATGTCTGGCTGGAAGGACTCAATCGCGGTGATTGCATCGGTGCCGTTGGCAACCGACATGGTCTCGAAGTCCTCGAACCGCAGGGTGCGAGTGAGTAGGTCGCGAATGCTGGCCTCATCGTCTACGACAAGAACCTTGATGTTTGCACCGGAAGTAGCGTTCATGTGGATAACTTTCGCAGTTTTATCTGAAAGATTCCTGAGAACCGTCTGAAAGTTACTTTGAAACTGCCTAAAGGTCTGCGGCGTCCAGAATCTGGTAGGAATATCCCTGTTCCGCCAGGAAGCGCTGGCGATTCTGTGCAAAGTCTTGATCCACGGTGTCGCGGCTGATCAGCGTGTAGAAGGAGGCGCTTCGACCATCGGCCTTCGGGCGGAGCACTCGGCCAAGACGCTGTGCCTCTTCTTGGCGGCTACCGAACGATCCAGAGATCTGGATGGCAACAGAGGCCTCGGGTAGGTCAATTGAGAAGTTGGCAACCTTGGACACTACAAGTGCCTTGAGGTGACCCTCGCGGAATTCGCCAAATAGGCGTTCGCGTTCATCTACCGGGGTGTCGCCGGTGATCTGCGGAATGTTCAGTGCGCCCGATACCGCGGCAATCTGATCTAGGTACTGTCCAATGATCAGGGTTGGTTCGCCCGGGTGTTTGGCAATCAGCTGCTTAATCACGCGAATCTTGACTGCGCTGGTGGCAGCAAGACGGTAGCGCTCATCCTGGTTAGCAATTGCATACTCCAAGCGCTCTGTTTCGGGTAGGTCAACCCGCACCTCGAAGCAGTTTGCTGGCGCAATGTAACCCTGGGCCTCGATGTCTTTCCAAGGCGCGTCATAACGCTTTGGTCCAATCAGGCTGAAAACGTCGCCTTCCTTGCCGTCTTCGCGGACCAAGGTTGCGGTGAGCCCCAGACGGCGACGCGCCTGTAGGTCTGCCGTCAACTTGAAAATCGGTGCCGGAAGCAGGTGTACCTCGTCATAGACCACCAGGCCCCAGTCCTTGGCATCCAGCAGTGCAAGGTGCGCGTACTCCGACTTTCGCTTGGTGGTCAGAATCTGATACGTGGCGATGGTTACCGGCTTGATTTCCTTGGTGCTGCCGGAATACTCACCGATTTCATCCTCGGTGAGTGAAGTGCGCTTCACCAGCTCTTGCTTCCACTGGCGTGCGCTCACGGTGTTGGTCACCAAAATCAGGGTGTTGGTCTTAGCCACGCTCATTGCACCGGCGCCAACGATGGTTTTACCGGCACCACAGGGGAGAACTACAACTCCGCTGCCACCTTCCCAGAAGCGGTCAACCGCAGCCCGCTGGTAGTCGCGTATCTTGAAGTTTGCAGACTCAGCGAGGTCGATCTCGTGCGGGGTTCCGGGCGTGTAACCGGCCAGATCCTCTGCCGGCCAGCCCAATTTAAGTAGCTCCTGCTTTACCTGACCTCGCGCAAACGGCTGAATCTTGAAGGCAGTAGGCGAAACCTGTCCGTCCAGAAGCTCCGCAATCTTGCGCTGACGCGATGCCTCAATCAGAATCGGCTGGGAGTCGGAGTGAAGTTCTAGGTCGCCTGACTCTGCACGGCGAATGGTCAGACGACCGTATCGACCCATGGTGTCAGTGATGTCAGCGCGAACACCTGCCGGAACCGGGAACTTGGCGTACTTGTCCAAAACACCGAGGACAAAATCCGAATCATGGCCAGCTGCCCGAGCATTCCAAAGGCCAAGGCGCGTAATTCGGTAAGTGTGAATATGCTCCGGTGCGCGCTCTAGCTCGGCGAAAATGCTGAGGTCGTGGCGGCAATCGGTGGCATCCGGGTGGTCAATTTCCAGCAGTGCGGTCTTGTCGCTTTGAACGATGAGTGGGCCCAGAGACATAGGTTCTAGCCTAACTCCACGCGCTTGATTCGCTCTAACGGCAGGGTGCGTTCAACATCGTTTCGCTTGTCCATTCCGCGCAGTCGGCCGTTGGCCAGCGCTGTGGGCAGAATGTAGAACTCGACCTCGGTGCCGCTGCGATCCTCTGCGAA
>Ga0228699_1000420_pt1 | contig 32419 bp, 29 predicted proteins | sample McNCre217_Aug_MG_FD_178016 | JGI IMG/M metagenome (GOLD analysis project Ga0228699, IMG submission 178016) | Freshwater microbial communities from McNutts Creek, Athens, Georgia, United States - 2-17_Aug_MG | ecosystem: Environmental > Aquatic > Freshwater > Creek | place: USA: Georgia... | reverse complement strand
CGGGGGCTGCCAGTACCACGTGGCACATCCGGGTGGACGCAATTACGACAGCTTCCCCGTCAACGCCTACGAGGCCGAGAGCCGACGCTTGTCGCGCTTCTTTGCACTGGGTCACTCACCAGGCAAGCTGGATGTGCCCCAGGCCACCGTCGGTGTGCCAGCGAGCAAAGAGTTTCCATTCACCTTGGATTTGCGGCGTTCGTAACATCATGGCCAGTCGATGCGGTGAGACAATGCGACCACTGTGCACACACCTGCTTCGCCCTCATCCGCTGCATCGGCTTCACCACGTTTGGTCGACGCCATGAAGGGCCTCGCCCATCCAGCACAGGCTGGCCACTTCGACGAACTACAAGGCGCGTTGGCAGGTGCACAGCAAACGCTGGCTCCACCCTGGCGCACCTTCTTCGAGCAACTGGGCAACATGGGCCTGGACGATCTGGACCGCCGCACCCACACGCTGGCGCGCCAGGTGCGCGACAACGGCATCACCTACAACGTCTATGCCAACGAAGGCGGCCCACAACGCCCTTGGGCCTTGGACTTGTTCCCACTCATCCTCACGCCGGAGAGCTGGCAACAGATTGAAAGCGGCGTGCAACAACGCGCCCGCTTGCTCGAACGCGTGATGGCCGATGTGTATGGCCCGCAGCAACTGATTCGCCAAGCCATGATTCCGCCAGCCTTGGTGCAAGGTCACCCCGGTTATGTGCGCGCCATGCACGGCGTGGCTCCCGTGGGCGGCACGCATTTGCACATCGCCGCGTTTGACTTGGCGCGTGGGCCTGACGGCCAATGGGCCGTGGTGTCACAACGCACGCAAGCACCCTCAGGCTTGGGTTATTTGCTAGAAAACCGGTTGCTGATTTCGCGCCAGTTCCCGCAAGCCTTTGAGGCCATGAACATTCAGCGCTTGGCCGCCAGCTACCGCGTGTGGGTGGAGTCGCTCAAAGCCCACAGCCCCGCAGGCGCACAAGCACATGTGGCACTGCTCACGCCTGGCCCCTACAACGAAACCTATTTCGAGCATGCCTACTTGGCACGCTACCTGGGTCTGACCTTGGTCGAAGGCAGCGACCTCACCGTGCGTGATGAACGTTTGTATTTGCGCACGCTGCGCGGCTTAGAGCCCGTGCATGTGTTGCTCAAGCGTTTGGACGACGAGTTCTTAGACCCGCTTGAATTGCGTGCCGACTCCACCTTGGGCATTCCCGGTTTGCTGCAAGCCGTGCGCGCGGGCCATGTGGTGGTGGCCAATGCACCGGGCTCGGCATTTTTAGAGTCACCTGCCTTGTTGGGCTTCTTGCCTGCCTTGAGCGAAACCCTCTTGGGCGAATCTTTGCTGCTGCCTGCACTCGACACCTGGTGGTGTGGTGAACGCGCCGCCTTGGCCTCGGTGCTGCCGCAGCTCGAACACATGGCCATCAAGCCCACCTACCCGGGCTCCAGCAGCCACGGCAGTTTTGAGGCCGCGCTCGGACGCACCCTCACCCAAGCGCAACGCGATGAATGGGTGGGTCGCATCACGCGTCAGCCCGACCGCCACACGCTGCAGGCCTATGTGCCCTTGTCACAAATGCCCACCTGGAAAAACGCCAAAGAAGGCGTGGTGCAACGCTCGGTCATGCTGCGGGTGTTTGCCTTGCGTCAAGGAGGCGGCAATAGCCCTAGCGCGTGGCGTGTGTTGCCCGGCGGCTTGGCACGCATTGCCGCACCCGATGCACAAATTGCCTCCATGCAACGCGGTGGCAGCAGCGCCGATGTGTGGGTGCAAACCCAAGCTGCGGTCGACCGCAGCAGCTTGCTGCCCAAAAACACCACGGCCAGCCATTTCAAACACCGCCAGCGCATGGTCACCAGCCGCGCGGCTGAAAACCTGTATTGGCTGGGCCGCTACACCGAGCGCAGTGAAAACATGGTGCGTTTGGTGCGCTTGTGTCTTGAGGCCTTGAACGGTGAAGACCCAGCCTCACGCAGCCTGTGGGCCTGGTTGCAGCAACTCACCCAACGTCAGGGCTTGGTCCCCGTGGGCGTACCCTCGGCACAACCCGCGGCTCAAGACGACACCACCTCCACCCCGAGCATGGGCGCGCGTCGTCGGGTCTTTGAACGCACCCTCATCGCCTGTTTGGACCAAGACGAGCACGCCACCAGCGTGGGCTACAACCTGCGTGCTTTGCAGCAAGCGGCCTCGTCCTTGCGTGAACGTTTGTCACCCGAACACTGGAACGCCATCGTGCATTGCGTTGAGCAGTTCAGCACCGACTGCGCGCACACCTTGTTGCATCCCGAGTTCTCGGCCGTGCAAGCACTGCAAACCCTCGATGCCGCCAGCTCGGCTTTGGCTGCCATCACCGGCGCACAAACCGACCGCATGACACGCGACGACGGCTGGCAGTTGCTCAGCATCGGTCGCCATGTGGAGCGCTTGGGCTTTTTGTCTGCGGCACTGGCACTGGCGGTTGAAGTCGGCGCGTTTGATACGCCCAGCGATGACTCGGCCGCACACGAAAACAACTCCCACTATGTGGCCCTGTTGGCCTTGTTTGACAGCACCATCACCTTCCAGGCCCAACACCAGCAAAACCGTGAGCTGCCGCCCTTGATCGATCTCTTGGTGCAAGACAACGACAACCCGCGCTCCTTGGCTTGGGTGGCGCGCACACTGCGCGCGCGCTTGTCCAAGCTGGCTGACACCCCCATGGGCCAACCCGATGAGTTGGCGCTGCTGGTGCCCGATCTGCAAAAGAGCGACCTGGAGGCCTTGTGCACCCGCGATGCCGAGCAGCAGCTCAGCACACTGGCTGCGTGTTTGAACGATTGCATGCAATCGGCCTGGCAAGTCTCAGACGCCATCACGGCACGCTACTTCAGCCACACCGACAACGCTGACAGCGTGGGAGCTTGAGGCCATGTTGCTGCACATCACCCACACCACCACCTACCATTACGCACCGCAGGTGAACACGGCACAGCACATGGCGCACTTGCTGCCGCGCGATGCGTCATCGCAAACCGTGCATGCGGCGCAGATGCACATCACGCCCGAGCCTCAAACCTGCAGCGAGCACGTGGATGTGTTTGGCAACAAGCGAACCTTCTTTTCGCTGCCCGTGGCGCACGACACGCTGCGCATTGTGGCCACCAGCGCTGTCGAAACGCACTTCATCCCCTTCGCGCCCGAGTTGGCCCAGCACACACCCGCTTGGGAAAAAGTGCGTGACCATTTTTTGTACCACGCAGGTGCAGCCTGGGACGCAGCCACTGAGTTTGTGTTCGCATCACCCTATGTGCAGCCGCACGCAGACTTTGCGGATTACGCCCGTGCCAGCTTCACCCCGCAACGTCCGGTGTTGTTGGCGGCTTGCGATTTGATGGCGCGCATTCACCAAGACTTCACCTACGCCAGCGCCAGTACCGACATCAATACCCCGGCGCTGGAAGCCTTGGCCCGACGCGAAGGCGTGTGCCAAGACTTCGCCCACATCTTGTTGGGTTGCTTGCGCACCCAAGGTTTGGCCGCACGTTATGTGAGCGGTTATTTGTTGACCGAAGTGCCCGAAGGAAAAACCCGTTTGATTGGCAGCGATGCCTCACACGCGTGGGTGTCGGTCTATGTGCCCAACACGCAAGAAGACGGCAGCTTGGCCACCGAGGGCCAATGGTTTGACCTCGACCCCACCAACGACCGCTGGGGTTTGGCGTCCCCCGGCATCGACTACGTGACCCTGGCGATGGGTCGGGACTACGCCGATGTGTCGCCCGTGCGCGGGGTCATCCACGGTGGTGCCAGCCACACGCTGGAAGTGGGGGTGACGGTGCAACCCGCAACGGAGTTGCACGCCAAAGCGCTCCCTTCAGTTGCCGAATGAGGCGACCAACTCCCGCTTGAGCACTTTGCCACTGAGCGTCATCGGGAACGACGCAACCACGCGGATGTAGGCCGGGCGCTTGTAAGGCGCCAAGTTGTCAGCCACATGGGCATGCAAGGCGTCCATGTCGATCGGCGCATGGTCTTCGGTTTCGATGAAGGCCAAAATTTCTTCGTTGCCATCGGCCACGGGACGCCCCACCACTGCCGCGCGTTGCACCCCTGGAAAGTGGCACAACACCGACTCCACCTCGCCCGGGTAGACATTGAAGCCCGAGCGAATGATCATCTCTTTCAAGCGCCCCACCACAAACAGCGAGCCCCCCGCATCGAGGTAACCCAAGTCGCCGCTGGCATACCAACCGCCTGGGCGCATGACCTGCGCGGTGGCGGTGGCATCGCGGAAGTAGCCGGGCATCAAGCCCACGCCACGCATCCAAATTTCACCGCGCTCGCCCTGGGGTACCGGCTGGCCTTTCGGGTCCATGATGCACAGCTCAGCACCTTCCACCAGGTAACCCGCCGAGGTGTCGTCGCGCTGCACACCCAAGCGGCCCAAGCACAAGGCACCGGCGTATTCGGACAAGCCATAGCCGTGGTGTAGGGGTTTCTCAAAGCGTTGTTCTACCGCGCGTTTGAGCGTGAGGTCCAAGGGCGCTGCCCCGGTGTAGACGTAGCGCAAATCGGGGCACACCGGGTGTTCAATGCCCTGGCTATCCAACCACGCCAACAAGCGGGTGAACATGGCGGGCGGGCCTTGCAGCTGCGTCACACCCTGGGTGGCCAGCGCTTCGAACGCATCAGCCGGATCAAACGCGCTGCGCATCACCAGTCGTGCGCTGGCATACAGCGAGGCCATGAGCACGGTACCCAAGCCAAAAATATGCGTCATCGGCACATAGGCATACGAGCGATCTGCCGCCGTGAGTTGGCGCGACTCGGTCGAGATGCGGCCAAACTGCAACAAGCCCTGGTGCGACACCAGCACGCCTTTGGGCGTGCCCGTGGTGCCCGAGGTGAAGATGATGGCCGCCACCCGCGAAGCCAACTCGCCCTGCTCGGCCACCGCTTCGGTGCGCACCGCGCTGCGGGCCAGCCCGGTCAACACCGAGCTGCGCGCTTGCGCATGCTGTGCATGGGCACGTGCGGCTTCAGACACACCTTGGGTGAAATACACCACGCGTGGATCGGCTTTGTCAATGAAGCCCTGCACCTCGCCGCGCGACATGCGGGCGTTCACGCCGCAGGACCAGGCGCCTACACGACTGCAGGCCAAAATCAAGGCCACATGCTCGGGGCAGTTCTCGGCCACGATGAGCACCCGGTCACCCGGCTGCACACCATCGGCTTGCAGCTCGCGCACCAGCGTGTCCACCAGCGCACCCAGATCGGCTAGCGTCAGTGTGGCGTGGTGGGTGTATAAAAATTCTTGCGCTGGGGCTTCGGTGCAGCGCGCATCAAACAGCTCGTGGATGTATCGAAAAGTCATCGGATTCATTGCACTTGAATGCCCTTGGTCACCGTACCCCACAGGGTCAATTCACGCGCGGCGCGTTCGGACACCAGTTGCGGCGATCCGGTCCAAATGTCGTAGCCCTGCTCGATGAGTTTGTTTTTCAACTCATCGCCCGCCAAGGCTTTGCGGGTGGCTTCGTTCAAGCGTGCCACCAAATCGGCGGGCATTTTGGCGGGGCCATACAAGGCGTACCAACCGCCCACGTCGTAGTCAGCAATGCCCACTTCGCGCATGCTGGGCACATCGGGCATGGAGGCGTTGCGCTCGCGCGAAGTCACGGCCACCGCACGCACGCGGTTCGAGGCCACGTAGTTGCGAGCACTGCCAATGATGTCAAACATCATGTTGATCTGGCCCCCGATCACATCGGTCATGGCCGGTGCGTTGCCTTTGTAGGGCAGATGGTTGAGTGTGGTGCCTGTGCGCACTGCAAACAACTCGCCACTCAGGTGGTTCGATGCGCCCATCCCCGCCGAGCCATACGCCACTTTGCCAGGGTTGGCTTTGGCATAGGCCACGAGTTCAGGCACGGTTTTGAAGGGTTGGTCTTTGTTGACCACCAACACATTGGCATAGCTCAAGATGGGGGCAATGGGCGTCACATCTTTGGCGGTGTCAAACGGCATGGCCTTGAGCACGTGCGGGCTGATGGTCATGGTGGGGCTGGCGGCAAAAAACAGCAGCAAGCCGTTGGGCGTGGCTTTGGCCACCATGTCGCCGCCCATGGCGCCACCGGCACCGGGTTTGTTTTCCACCACCACGGTTTGGCCCAACTCGCGCGCGAGCGCGGGCGCGAACAAGCGCGCCGCAGCATCGACCGGGCCACCCGGCGCATAGCCCACCACCAAACGCACGGTTTGTCCTGCAGGTTGTGCCAGAGCGGCCAAGGGCGCAAGCAACAAGCCCGTCAGAACCCAACGTGAAAGCTGTTGGCGGCGCTGCTGGCCCCATGATGTGATGTGACGCATGTGTGTCTCCTGGTAGGAATGGGCGTGGTGCCTGAATTACTGGTTGAGCTTGATGTTGGCTTCTTTGATGATGGTGGCGTAGACCTGCGCGTCTGATTTCATGACTTGTGCAAACTCCTCAGGCTTGCCACCACCCACGCCCAAGCCAAAGCCTTCGATGCGCGCCACCACATCGGGTTGGCGCAAGATGCGGTTGGCTTCGTCCGAGTACTTGGCCACGATGGCCGCTGGCGTGTTGGCAGGCAACAGCATGCCAAACCAACCCAGGGGCTCATACGAATGAAAACCCAGCTCTTTGAAGGTCGGCACATCGGGCAGCGCGGCCATGCGTTGTGTACCTGTGACCGCCAAGGGCTTGAACGATTTGAGATGCGCACGCGCAGAGGCCGAATCAATAAAGGCCGAGGTCAGTTGACCGCCCACCATGTTGTTGACCAAAGGCGCGGCGCCTTGAAACGGCACATGCACCATGTCGAGCTTGCCTTGCAGGTTCAGCAAAGAGCCTTGGATGTGCGACGAGGTGCCCGCGCCATAGGTGCCGTAGTTGTACTTGCCGGGATTGGCTTTGACCAAGGCAATGAAGTCTTTCAGGTTGTTGGCCGGTGAGCTGGGCGGCACCACAAACATGCTGGGGCTTTTCGCCACTTGCACCACCGGTGCAAAGTCTTTCAGCGGGTCGTAGGGCAAGCTCATCAGCGGCGGTTGCTGGATGATGGCGGTGATGGCCATCAAAATCGTGTAACCGTCAGGGGCGGCTTTGGCCACTGCGTTGTTGCCTATCGTGCCACCGGCACCGGGTTTGTTTTCCACCAGCACCGAGATGTTCCAGGCTTCGCCCAACTTTTGCGCCATCATGCGCGCCAGGGCATCGGTGGCACCGCCCGCAGGGTAAGGCACGATCACTTTGATGGGCTGGCTCGGAAACGCGTTTTGCGCCCAAACGGGCGCCGCCATCGTCAACGCGCTGAGCGTAGCAGCAGCCACCAGGGCGCGGCGTGAACGGGAAATGGTCATGGTTGTCTCCTTTTATTTTTTCGCATTCACACACGCTCAGCGTGTGGCTTCGCGCACCAGGTTGCGTGCAATCACAATTTGTTGGATCTGGCTGGTGCCTTCGTACAAACGGAACAGGCGCACATCGCGGTAAAAACGCTCAATGCCATATTCGCTCAAGTAACCTGCGCCGCCAAAAATTTGCACCGCACGGTCGGCCACGCGGCCACACATCTCCGACGCAAACAACTTGCAGCACGAGGCCTCGGTGGCCACCGGCAAACCTTCGTCGCGCTTGCGCGCCGCGTCGATCACCATGCAACGTGCAGCATAAATTTCGGCTTGGCTGTCAGCCAACATGGCTTGTACCAATTGAAATTCAGCAATGGGTTGGCCAAATTGTTTGCGCTCCATCGCATAGTTCAAGGCATCGCGCTGCATGCGTTCGGCCACGCCCACACAAATCGCAGCAATGTGGATGCGCCCTTTCTCCAACACCTTCATCGCAGTTTTGAAGCCTTGGCCTTCTTTGCCGCCAATCAATTGACTGGCGGGCACACGGCAGTTTTCAAAAATCACGTCGGCGGTGTGTGCGCCGCGTTGGCCCATTTTTTTGTCGACCTTGCCAATCGTGATGCCCGGTGTGTTGGCCTCGACGATGAAGGCTGACACACCGCCCGCGCCTTTGTCAGCGGGGTTGGTGCGCGCCATCAAGGTGAAGATGCCCGCATGCGGCGAGTTGGTGATGTAACGCTTGGTGCCGTTGACGATGTAGTGGTCGCCCTCGGCATCCGTGCCGCGAATGGCGGTGGTGCGCAGCGAGGCGGCGTCAGAACCCGCATCGGGTTCGGTCAGGGCAAACGAAGCAATCAACTCGCCCGTGGCCAGCTTGGGCAAGTACTTGGCTTTTTGCTCGGGCGTGCCGTCCAACAAAATGCCTTGCGAGCCAATGCCCACCGTGGTGCCAAACAGCGAGCGAAAGCACGGCGAGGTTTGGCCCATGGCCAGCATGACCATGACTTCTTCTTCCATGGTCAGCTCGAGCCCGCCATACGACTCTGGCACGGTCAGTCCGAACAGGCCCATGTCTTTCATCTCTTGCACGATGTCGTCTGGAATCTCGTCGGTCTCGGCCACCAAGGCTTCGGCGGGCACCAGGCGTTCGCGGACAAATCGGTTCACCGTGTCGAGCAAGGCGTTGAGGGTTTCGTGATCACGAATCATGGAGTATCTTTACAAGTGAATGCATCAAAAAACGGTCCGCGTTACAGCGTATCCGCCGTTCCAAAAATAGCGGTGGATTGGCTCGACAAGGTGCCGCCGTTGCCATGGGCCAAGGCGACCTGCGCGCCCGACACCTGGCGCTCACCGCCCTCGCCGCGCAACTGGCGCACAGCTTCAATCAGGGTAAAGATGCCATACATGCCTGGATGCACGCACGACAAGCCACCGCCATTGGTGTTGACGGGCAAATGGCCGCCGGGTGCAATGCCGCCGTTTTGCACAAACGCACCGGCCTCGCCCTTGGCGCAAAAGCCCAGATCTTCCAAGAACAACAAGGTGTTGATGGTGAAGGCATCGTACAACTCGACCACGTCCATGTCTTTGGCGCTCATGCCAGCCATGGCATAGGCCTGACGACCTGACTCGGTGGCCGCCGTGACGGTGATGTCGGGCATGGACGAGATTTGACGGTTCCAGCACGCGGTGCCGTTGCCCAACACATAGACCGGCTTCTTGGCCAGGTGCTTGGCACGGTCGGCGCGCACCAGCACATAGGCGCCACCACCGTCAGTGACCAAACAACAATCGCGCACCGACAGCGGGTCGCTGACCATGCGGGCGTTGAGTACATCGTCGATGGACAGCGGATCGCGCATGAAGGCTTCGGGGTTGCGCTGCGCCCACTGGCGTGCGGCCACCGCCACCTCGGCCAAATCGCGCCGCGTGGTGCCGTACAAGTGCATGTGGCGCGACGCAGCCAGCGCATAGGCGCTGGGCGGGTTGAAGGGTTCGTAAGGGTTCTCGTAGGGCTGCGGGTCCATCCAACGACGGGCCTGGGCAATCTCGCGGCGGCCAAAGGCGGCCGTGCGTTGGGTGCTGCCGTAGCACACCAACACCGCATTGCACTGGCCCGATTGCAAGGCGTGCATGGCTGGCAACAAGTGGGCAATGAAGCTGGAGCCCCCCACCATGGTGCCGTCGATGAAGCTGGGGCGAATGCCCAAATACTCGATCACCGGCATGGGCCACATGGTGGAGCCCACGCTGGCGGTGCACAGGCCGTCGATGTCGCTCATCTTCAAACCGGCATCGGCCACGGCGGCATGGGCCGAGCGGGCCAGCAATTCCATCTCCGAAAAACCGTGGGCTTCGCCACAGCCAAAGGTAGCCACACCGGCAATGGCGGCGCTGCCGCGTAATGCTTTCAATCCATCACTCATGCTGCACCTCCCACGGCGTCGAACACCACCACACCTTTGCCATCCGCCACCACCACACGCGCGCTCACGCGTTGGCCAATCTTCACCGCATCGGGTTTGAGGTTGTCCACGCGGCTCATCAGGCGTGGGCCCTCGTCCAGGTCAACCAGGCTGACGTTGTAGTCACCGCCATCGGCTGGCTTGCGACGCACCGTGGTCACAGCGTAGACCGTGCCTTGACCGCTGGGGCTGGCAAACTGCACCGCATCGCTGCCGCAATGCGGACAGACTTCACGCGGAAAGTAAATGTGCTGGCCGCAGTCGTTGCACTGTTGAATCAGAAACTTGCCTTCGGCCAGCGCCGCTTGATGCTGGGCGAGAACGCCCGTGTTTTTGTCTTGCATCGTCATCTCCTTAAACGGGGTCCCAGCTGAACACATCGCCCGAACGCTCCAGATCAAAGAAGCTGGCCTGCAATGCAGGCATGGCGTGGTTGAGCACGGTTTGCGGCGTCCAGCCTTCGCTGCGGTGCACCGAGCGCACCGGGCGTGGTTGGCTCATCAGGAAAATTTCGTTGTTACGCACCGCAAAGATTTGGGCATTCACATGCGCCGAGCTGTCGCTGGCCAGCGCGACGGCCAGTGGCGCGATCTTGGCGGGGGTCATTTGCTTGATGCGCTCGACACGGGCTTGCTCTTCGGGGGTTTCGGTGGGGATCGAGCCAATCATGCGGCTCCATGCAAAAGGCGAAATGCAATTGGAACGCACATTGAACTTTTGCATGTCCAGCGCAATCGACTTCGACAAGGCCGCGACGCCCAGCTTGGCTGCCGAATAATTGGCCTGACCAAAGTTGCCCACCAAACCCGAGGTCGAGGTCATGTGGATGTAGTTGCCACTCTCTTGCTCTTTGAAGTGGGTGGCGGCAGCGCGGCTGACGTAATACGCACCATAGAGGTGGACCTTGATCACCGCATCCCACTCGTCCACACTCATTTTGTGGAAGAAGCGGTCGCGCAAAATGCCGGCGTTGTTGACCACCACATCAATGCGACCAAAAGTGTCGAGCGCGGTTTGGATGATGCGACCTGCACCCGCCGCGTCTGACACGCTGTCGGTGTTGGCCACGGCCTCGGCACCCAGGGCTTTGAGTTCGTTCACCACGGCTTGCGCGGGGCCTGCGTCGTTGCCTTCGCCCGACACCGAAGCGCCAATGTCGTTGACCACCACTTTGGCGCCTTCGCGAGCCATGGCCAAGGCGATGTCGCGGCCAATGCCGCCCCCTGCGCCGGTGACCACCACCACTTTGCCTTCGACCATGCCTGAGTTGCTTGTTGTGCTCATCTTGATTTCCTTTTTCAATGACGTGATTGGTTTATTCGTTAACGGGCCACTGAAACGGCAGTGGCTCCTTGTTCAAAAAGCGGTTCACCGCGGTCTTGTGTTCTTGCGTGCCCATGGCCAGCGCTTGGGCATTGGCTTCGTTCTCTAAAGAACTGGCCAACTCGCCGCCCCAGCCCGCAAACGTGCGCTTGATCAGGCTCACCGCCGTGGGCGAGGCGTTCACAAAACTGGCGGCCAAGGCCTGGGCCCGCGCCATCAAGGCCTCGGGTTCGTGCAGCTCCATCACCAAGCCCAGTTGCAAGGCCTCGGGGCCTTGCACATCACGGGCCGAGAGCATCAGCTCTTTGGCGCGCTGCACGCCCACGATGCGCGGCAAGGTGTAGAAGGCACCGCAGTCGGGCACCAACCCAACTTTCAAGAACGACATGCAAAATCGTGCGCGTGGCGTGGCTAGCACAAAGTCAGCCGCCAAGGCCAAGCTAAAGCCCGCACCGGCTGCTGCGCCATCCACTGCGGCGATGACCGGGCGGTCGAGCGTGAGCAAATCTTGCAGCCACAGATGCAGGTCTTGCAGGCGTTGACGCCAGCCTTGGTTGTCCAAGCCCACGGTGGCGATGTTTTTCAAATCGCCGCCGGAACAAAAGTGGCCGTTGGCACCGGTCAAGATCAAGGCACGAATCGATGGATCGCGGCGAATCTGCGTGATCACCTGGGCCACTTCGACCCGCATCGCGGGGTCGAGTGCATTGCGTTTGCTGGGGTTGTCCAGCGTCAGCGTGGCCACCTGGTTGTCCACGCTGAAACGGATGGTTTTGAAATCGTTCATCGTCAAGCCTCCTTCGGGGTCCAGCCCGCACTCAAATCACGCCCACCCGCCAGCGAACTGCCGCCATCCACCGGAATGACAGCGCCCGTCACAAACTGGGCGTGGCGTGAACTCAAAAACAGCGCCATGTCGGCAATTTCTTCGGTGGTGCCCATGCGGCCCAAAGGCACGGAAGCGGACATGCGTGCCAGGGCTTCGGGTGTGGGCGCCAAGCGGCGCACGCCTTCGGTGTCGCCAATCGGCCCGGGTACGATGGAGTTGACGCGGATGCCCTGTGGGCCCCACTCCATGGCCAACACGCGGGTGAGCATGTCCACGCCTGCTTTGGCGGCGCACACATGGGCTTGGTACATGGTGGGGTTGTAGGCCTGAGGCGCCGAGATGTTGAGCACCGAGGCACCGGGTTTCTTCAAATAGTCGTGAGCCCCGCGCAGCACATGGAAGGTGCCGTTCAAGTCAATGTCCACCACGGTGCGAAAACCTTTGGCCGACATGCCCAAAGCGGGGGCCACAAAATTGCCTGCCGCGCCCGAGACCAGTACATCGAAGTCGCCCATGGCGGCATGCGCTTGGGCCAACACCTCGGCAATGGCCTCGGCATCGCGCACATCGGCGCTGTAGCCATGCATGTGCGCGCCGGACTGGGCCAGGGCTTTGAGCTCGGCCACCGCACCCGCCACACGTTCGGCTGAGCGGCTGACAATCGCCACGCTCGCGCCGTTAGCGGCAAAGGCTTTGGCAATGCCCAGATTGATGCCGCTGCTGCCACCGGCCACAAAAACATTGCAGCCTTGAAAACTTTGAATCGCCATTACTGCGTGTCTTTCTCAGGTTGCGGCGCGCTCTGCATCTTGCAGTTCGCGCCAAAGAATTTTTCCAGTGCCCGATTTGGGCAAGCTGTCCATGAAGCGCACCAAACGTGGTGCTTTGTACACCGCCATGCGCTCGCGTGACCAATCGACAATTTCTTGCTCGGTGACCTTGCCGCGCGCCTCCGGTTTGAGCACCACCAACACCTTCACCGTCTCGCCACGGTGCGGGTCAGACACACCGACCACACAGGCCTCGTGAATCGCAGGGTGCTCGTACATGGCACTCTCCACCTCGGCCGGCCAAACCTTGTAGCCCGAGGCATTGATCATGCGTTTGAGGCGATCGCGCATGAAGAAGTAGCCTTCTTCGTCGATGCTGGCCAAGTCGCCGGTGCGGAAAAAACGTTTGCCGTCGCGCTCAAAAAACGCCTCGCGATCAGCCGCCTCGTTGCGCCAGTAGCCCAGCATGAGTTGCGAGCCAGCGGTGACGATCTCGCCCACCTCGCCTTGGGGCAACTCTTCCAAGGTGGTGGGGTCGACGATGCGGGCATCGACACCAGGCGTCATTACACCCAAGCACTGGCGCTTGCCGCGTGCGGGTGGGTTGCCCAGCAAGAACGAGGCGGTTTCGGACAAACCATAGGCCTCGTTGTAGCTGATGCCAAAGCGCGACTGCAGTAGCGCAGACACCGACTCGGGCATGGCCGCGCCACCGCCAGACAGCGTGGACAAGCTGGCCAAGTCCCATGCGCTGGCCTGGGGGTTGGCAAAAAAATCAATCAGCATCGCAGGCGGTGCAGCCCAGCAAGTCACACGGTGTTTTTCGATCAAGCGCGCAGCAGTCGGTGCGTGCCAGCGCGGCATCATGACGATGGTGGAACTCAGGGTGATGGGCACATTCATGCCCCCTTGCATGCCCAGCATGTGGAACATGGGTGCCACTGCCAAGAACACCGATTCGGCATGCAAGCCGCGCCAAATTTGCGAGCTCATGTTCGACGCCAGCACCGTGGCATGGGTGTGTTGGCAGCCTTTGGGATGGCCGGTGGTGCCCGAGGTGTAGGGCAACACGCAGAGGTCGTTCACATCCGGGTGTGGGTGCGTTTGCACGAGTTGCTGTGCAATGGCGTCTTCCATGCCGTGCAGACCCGCTTGCGTGAGCGTCTGGCGCGGCGCCAACACCACCTCGGGCAAGTCGGGGTCGATGTGTTCGGTGGGCAAGGCATCGCTGTAGGCATGGACCATCACCGCGCTCAGGCCGTTGGCGATGTGCGGCTGCATATTGGGTAACACGTGGGGCAACAGCTCTTGCGCCACCAGCGCCACCTGGGCGCCGCTGTTGTGCATGTAGTAGGCCACTTCTTCGGCCGTGCTCATGGCGTTCACAGGCACCACCACTGCGCCCGCACGCATGACGGCGTAAAACGCTTCAATGAACTGCGGGCAGTTTTGGCTCATCAGCAACACACGGTCGCCGGGCTGCACGCCCATGCGTTGCGACAAATACGCCGACAAGGCATTCACACGTGCGCGCAACTGGCCGTAGCTCAGGCTGCGCCCGCCGTAGACGATGGCGGCTTTGTCAGGGTAGCGATCGACAGCGACTTCCAAGTAGTGCGTGAGCGGTGCTTGCGGCACACGCAGTTGGTCTGGGAGTCCTTTGGGCCAGAAAGCTCTGGAAGAAATCGCCATGTGTGTGTCTTTCGTGTTTTGTTCAATCGCGTGGTCAAGAGACTCAGAGCGTGCGTGAAATCAGCTCTTTCATCACCTCGGTGGTGCCGCCGTAAATGCGGTTCACACGCGAGTCCACAAAGGCACGGGCAATGGGGTACTCCATCATGTAGCCGTAGCCACCGTGCAGCTGCAGCAGCTCGTCCAAAGCACGGCCCAACTCTTCGGTGCTGAAGAGCTTGGCAATGGCGGCTTCTTCGACGGTGAGCTTGCGCTTGAGGTGCTCGACCAAATACTGGTCCACCATGATGCGGACTGCAGTGGTGCGGGCCTTGATTTCGGCCAGTTTGAAGCGTGTGTTCTGAAAATCAAACAACGGTTTGCCAAACACGATGCGCTCTTTGGTGTAGCGCACGGTCTCGGCCAGCATGGCCTCCATCTTGGAGGCGGCGCCCAACGCGATGATGAAGCGCTCTTGCGCGAGCTCTTGCATCAAATAGCTGAAGCCCTTGTTCTCTTCGCCCAACAGGTTGGACGCGGGCACGCGCACATCGTCAAAAAACAACTCGGCCGTGTCGGCCGCTTCTTGGCCCATTTTGTCGAGCTTGCGCCCCTTGCGAAAACCAGGACGATCGGCTTCGACCAAGATCAAGGACACACCTTTCGAGCCCAACTCAGGTTGGGTCTTGGCCACGACCACCACCAAATCGCAGTTGAGGCCGTTGGAGATGAAGGTCTTGGCGCCGCTGATGACGTACTCGTCGCCCTCGCGCCGTGCGGTGGTGCGGATGGCTTTCAAATCGCTGCCTGCGCCGGGCTCACTCATGGCCACCGCGAGGATGACTTCGCCTGCCGCGCACTTGGGCAGCCACTGGCTTTTTTGTGCCTCGGTGCCCAAGCGCTCAATGTAGGGCGCCACCACATCGGAATGCAAACCAAACCCCAAACCGCTGACGCCAGAGCGTGCAATTTCTTCCACGATCACGGCGGCATGGCCAAAGTCACCGCCTGCCCCGCCCCACTTGGGGTCCATGGCGGTGCACAGCAAACCTTCGCGGCCGGCTTTGAGCCAAGTTTCGCGGTCTACCTTGCCGTCTTTGTCCCATTGGGCCTGACGGGGTTTGCATTCGCGCTCTAAAAAGCGGCGCACGGATTCACGCAGCATTTCGTGGTCATCACGAAATGCGGTGCGGGGGTAAGTCAAGACGGTTTCCATCGCAACGCTCAATCAGGGACGACCGCCGCCGCACACCAAGACCTGGCCGCTGACGTAGTTGGATTCAGGAATACAGAACATGTACACCGCGCCCGCGGCCTCTTCGGGTGTGCCGCCACGGCCCAAGGGAATCGTGGCTTCGGCCGCTTTGAGGCGGTCGGGTTGCACGCCCACCGCGATGGTACGGCCTTGAATGTCCACGCTGGCGTCGCCAGCAGTGAGCGGCTGGGTCAGACGCGTCATGATCAAACCAAACGCCACGCTGTTGACGTTGACTTTGTAGCGGCCCCATTCTTTGGCCATGGCCTTGGTCAAACCGTTGATGCCAGCCTTGGCCGCTGCGTAGTTGGCTTGGCCCGCGTTGCCGTACACGCCCGAGGTAGACGAAATGTTGACCACCTTGCGGAACACATCGAGGCCTGCTTCGGCTTCTTTTTTGGCCGCTTCACGGATGAAGCCCGACGCCGCACGCAGAATCCGAAACGGTGCGGTCAAGTGCACAGCGAGCATGGCTTCCCATTGCTCGTCGCTCATTTTTTGCACCACGTTGTCCCAGGTGTAGCCCGCGTTGTTGACGATGATGTCCAGGCCACCAAAGCTGTCCAGGGCTTGTTTGACAAAGCGGTCGGCAAAGTCCGCATCGGTCACGCTGCCCACACAGGCCACGGCTTGGCCACCCTGGGCTTTGATATCGGCCACGGTTTGCTCGGCGGGTGCGGCGTCCAAATCGTTGATCACCACCTTGGCGCCTTCGCTGGCCAACTTCAAAGCGATTTCACGGCCAATGCCGCGGCCTGAGCCAGAGACCAAGGCCACTTTGCCTTCGAGTTTGCGTGTCATGTTGTGTGCTTTCTGAAAAAAATTACGACAAAGCCACCACGGCTTCGCCGGTGAGCTTGACTTGCCCGTCTTGGTTGACGGTGGATAAGGTGACGCGTGCGCAAGGTTGGCCGTCGATGTGGAGTTTTTCCACCACCTCGCCGCTGCAGGTGATGCGCTCGCCCACTTTCGTCATGGCGGCAAAGCGCACGCTGTACTGACGCAAAGCGGTTTGCGGCACCCACTGGGTCAGCACATGGGCGAGCCAGGCCATGGAGAGCATGCCGTGGGCAATCACATCGGGCATGCCTGCGGCGTGGGCGAAGTCGGTGTCGACGTGGATGGGGTTGTGATCGCCCGAGGCGCCGCAGTACAAGGCCAGGTTCAAACGCGAGATGGGTGGGGTTTGAAACGGGGGCAAAGCGTCGCCGATTTGCACGCTGTCAAAGGTCAATGCAACAGCCATGGTCAAGCTCCTTTGGAATTGCGAATCACGGTCACGCAGCGCAGCTCGGCGATGCGTTCGTTGCGTTGGTTGGTGACCAGGGTTTTGCGCTCGACAAATTCCAGCGCGCCATCGCGCTTGTCGTAAATGTCGGCAATGCGCTGTGTGAAGGTCAGGGTGTCACCGGCATAGGCCATGCCGAAGTAGGTGAAGCCCTGCTCGCCATGCAGCAAAGTGCGGTAGTCCATGCCCAAGAGGTTGCGAATAGCGGCCGGGTCCGGCGCTTCCATTTCAAGGCAAAACAAAAACGTGGGCGGCACAGGCAGGTGCGGATGGCCTTGGGCTTGCGCCACGGCCACATCGCTGTAGACAGGGTCGGTCTGGCCCGTGGCTTTGGCGAAGAAGCGCAAACGTCCGGGCTCCACCGTGGCCGAGAACGACGGCATGGTGTGGCCAATGAATTTTTTGTCAATCATCTGCGCGCTCCTCAGACCGCTTGGTACAGCGTGACCACACAGGCGCCACCCAAGCCCAGGTTGTGTTGCAAGGCCAGGCGTGCGCCTTCGACCTGGCGTTGGTCGGCTTGGCCGCGCAACTGCCACACCAGCTCGGCGCATTGCGCCAAACCGGTCGCACCCAAGGGATGGCCTTTGGACAACAAGCCGCCCGAGGGGTTGGTCACCACGCGACCGCCGTAGGTGTTGTCGCCGTCCAAGATGAATTTCTCTGCCGTGCCTTCGGGCGTGAGGCCCAGGGCTTCGTAGGTCAGCAGCTCGTTGGCGGTGAAGCAATCGTGCAGCTCGACCACATCGAGCGCATCTGGGCCAATGCCTGCGGCTTCGTAGACTTGTTTGGCAGCGGCCGCGCTCATGTCGTAGCCGACCACGCGGCGCATGTCGTTGGTCTCGAACGTGCTCGGCGTGTCGGTGGTCATGGCCTGCGCGGCGATGACCACGCGCATGTCGAGCTTGTGCTTTTTGGCAAAATCGGCCGAACACACGATGGCCGCCGCAGCACCGCAGGTGGGTGGGCAGCACTGGTAGCGCGTCAACGGGTCGAACACGGTGGGGGCGGCCATGACCTCGTCCAAGGTCAGGGTTTGGCGGAACACGGCCAGCGGGTTGCGCGCAGCATGCTGACGCGCTTTGACCGAGATGCGGCCAAAGGTGTCTTTGCGAATGCCGTACTGGGCGATGTAGTCGCGCCCGGCGCCGCCGAAAAACTGTGCGGCGCGTGGCGCATCGGGTAGGTAGCCTTGGTGGGCCGTCATCACCTCGGCAAAGCGCGACATGGGCGAGGGTCGGTCGTCGTAAGCGCCTTTGAGGGCACCGGGCACCATTTGGTCAAAGCCCAGCGCGATGGCACATTCGACCATGCCGCTCTCGACCGCTTGGCGTGCCAAGAACAAGGCGCTGGAGCCGCTGGAGCAGTTGTTGTTGACGTTGAAGACGGGAATGCCCGTTAGGCCCACGCCGTAGATGGCCGCTTGGCCTGAGGTGGAGTCGCCGTACACATAGCCCACATAGGCTTGTTGCACGTCTTTGTAATTCACACCGGCGTCGTCGAGCGCTAATTGGGCGGCCCGTGCGCCCATCACGGTGTAGGGGTCGCTGGCACCCGGTTTGGTGAATGGAATCATGCCGACGCCAACCACGTGAACAGCTCGTTGCATGCGTGTCATAGGGGCTCCTGAAAAAAAGATGTTGCGTTGGATGCAGTGTGAAAGCAATCCAAGCGCGCATCAATCACAGATCGCACCAAAATGATTGGCAGAAAAGATCAATCGAGGGTTTTTGCGGAGGCGACTGAATCGTGTCGGTGACAGCTGCCGTGTACACACAACGCGCGTTGTGTCAGGCCTGCGCGCTGCCGAGACGGGGCATTACGCCGTGTGCAACGCCGGCTCGATGGCCAAATGCGTTTGGCGATACACCCCGGGCGACACGCCCGTCCAGCCCTTGAAGGCGCGGTGGAAGGTGCTGGCTTCTGAAAAACCCAGGCGGTTCGCAATGTCGAGCAAGGTCAGCTCGGGCTGATTCAGGTATTCAATCGCCACGTCGCGGCGCAAATCGTCTTTGATGGCTTGGTAGCCCTGGCCTTCATCGCGCAGGCGACGGCGCAGGGTTTGCGGGGTCATGGACAGCGCTTGACCCACGGCTTCGAGCGAAGGCAGCTCTTGGGCTAGGCTGCGGCGCAGCAAGCGGCGGATGCGCTCGGTCAGACTGGTTTGGTCGCGGTACTTGACCAACAGGCAGGCCGGGGCTTGGCGCAAAAACTCATCCAAGCTCTGCGGGGTTTGCACCACCGGCAAATCCAGCCACGAAGCCTCAAACCGAAAGCCCGCCCAGTCGCGCTCAAAGCGCAGTGGTGCTTGGAACAAACGCGCAGCGTCCGAAGCAAAGCCGGCCTCGATTTCGGGGTAGACCACATCCACCAAGGGAATGCGACGCGCCACCAACCAGCAGGCCAAGCCATAGGTGAAAAAACCGAACGAGCGCTTGGCATAGGCCAAACGCGAGTCTTGCCGACCGCGTGACACCAAGCGCACCGAGGCCAAGCCCTGCTCGACCTGCAGGCGCGGCACAAAGTCTTCGAGCATGAGGTGGTAAAACCGCAAGCCCGTGGCCAAAGCCTCGCCCAGGGTTTGGCAGTGCACCACCATGCGGCAGACCTGGGCAAAGCTGCCCAGTTTGAGCGGGTGGTGCGACAAGCCCCACAGCTCGTCGCGTGTGGCACGGCGCAAGACCATGATCAGGGCCGCGTATTGGCCTTGGGTCACACGCGACAGCGGTGAATCGAGCAAGCTAGGGGAAATGCCTGCTCGCAGCAGCAAGGCATTGACGTCCACATCGCGATGCACCACGCCTTGCAAGATCTGATGCACTTGCCCGATCGGAATCGTATGGTGGGTGGTGGACGTCGACATGAAATCAGTTTAAACCGACATCCGCACCATCTCAATCACCCCAGCGACCCAGGTACATGAACAGCGCGGTGACCACGCCGTAGCACAGCATGGCCACGCTGATGAGGGCAAACATGCTGGCCGCATCGGCGCCTTGGCGCACCAAAATCACGCCGCCCACAGCCACCATGACCAAGCGCAAGGTGCCTGCCAACACCGGCCCGACCAACTTGCCCGCCCCTTGCGAGGCAAAGTACAGGCACAGGCCAAAGGCAAAGAAGGCATAGGAAGGGCCGACCCACAAGAAGTAGCTTTGGGCATAGTCAATCACCTGTTCGTTGGTGGTGAACAGGCGCGACCACTGGTCAGGGAAAAATGCCACCACCACGCCAATCAAGCCCACGATGGCAGCCGACAGCCCTGCCCCCGTCCACGCCACCTGGCGCGCGCGCTGCACCAAGCCCGCGCCCATGGCCATGCCCACCATGGGCACGCAGGCCACACCAATGGCAAAAGTGATGGGGATCAACAAAAACTCCAAGCGCGTGCCAATGCCGTAGCCCGCCAAGGCCTCAGGCCCAAACCCAGCCACGATACGGGTGAGGATCAAAATCGTCAGCACGGTTTGCAGCGATGAGATGCTGGCAATGCCGCCGACTTTCAAAATTTCGCCAAAGTAGCTGCGGTGCACCGTGGCGGTGAAGTTCAGGCGCACCCGGCTCTTGCCTGAACGCAGGTACAGAAACAAATACACAGCCCCCCAGGTGAAGGCAAGCACCTGCCCCAAAGCCACACCGGCCATGCCATAGGAAGGAATGGGCCCCAAGCCCAAACCCAACACACCGCCCAACACCACTTGGGCCACCGCCACCAGCAGCAAGGTGACCGACGGCGTTTTCATATCCCCCGAACCGCGAATGACCGAGGCAAAGGCATTGGTGAGCCAAATGCTCAAAGAGCCCAGAAACGCCACATTCGCATAGATCAACGCTTGCTCCAGCGCATCGTCTTTGCCGCCGATCAGCTCAAAAATTGGTCGCCCCCACAGCAAGATGACCAAGCTCAGAAACAGGCCCAGCACCAAACTGATGATGACCGCATGCCACACCAAGGCATTGGCCTTGGCCGTGTTGCCCGAACCAATGGCCCGGCTGATGGCCGATGAGATGCCCCCACCCATGGAGCCCGCCGACAACATTTGTTGCAACATGATCAAAGGAAACACCAGCGCCATGCCGGCCAAAGGAATCAGCCCCAACTTGCCCACATAGCTGGTTTCGGCAATGCTGACCAAGGCGGTGGCCACCATCGCAAACATATTCGGAACGCTCAGGCGCCAAATGGTGGGAAAGATGGGCGCAGAAGTCAGGGGGTGGTGAGCGGTCATAGGCTGGGAGCTTATGCGAACTGCTGGTTTTTTGCTTGGCACCTGCAAGACAGCGCCGATTCAAAGCGATGAGGCGATGCGAGGCACTCTAGAATTTGAGCCATTCAACCTCCACCCACAAGGAACCACGCCATGAGCGTTTACGACAAGCTGCAAGCCCTCAACATCACCCTGCCACCCGTGGCTGTACCCGCTGCGGCCTATGTGCCCTTTGTGCAAACCGGCAAGCTGGTGTTTTTGAGCGGTCACATTGCCAAACGCGACGGCAAGCCATGGGTAGGCCAACTCGGCAAAACCATGCAAACCGCCGACGGCCAAGTGGCTGCACGTGCAGTGGCGATTGACTTGCTGGGCACCTTGCACGCCGCCGTGGGTGACTTGAACAAAGTTGCACGCATTGTCAAAGTGATGAGCTTGGTCAACTCGGCCCCCGACTACACCGAGCACCACTTGGTCACCAACGGCTGCAGCGAATTGATTGGCCAAGTGTTTGGCGACAAAGGCGCGCACGCACGCAGCGCCTTTGGCGTGGCCCAACTGCCCTTGGGCGCTTGCGTTGAGATTGAGTTGATCGCCGAGCTGGCCTGATCAGCCTCAAACCAGCTTACTCGTCGAAGTCCCAGATCTGGTGCAGGTCGAGGCGAATCAAGGCCAGCAACTCCACCACATGAATGCGCATGCGCTGCGCGGCATACAGGTTGTCGCTGGCCGTGCGGGCAATTTGCAACACATCGGCCATGCTGCCCTCGCCCAAAGCATAGGCTTTGCGCGCTTTGTCTGCGGCCAAGGCTTGGCGTTGGGCAGCGAGTTGCAGGCTTTCGGCGGCTTGGCGTTTGTGTTGAAACTGCGCCCACATGCTGTCGAACGAGGCACTGAGTTGCTGGGCTGTCCATTGGACTTTTTCATTTGCCACATTCGCATCGGCAAATGCTGCGCTGGCATATTGCGAACGCGCTGAGCCTGGAAACGGAATGGAAAAAGTCACGCCCGACACATGCTCGGCCCCCGCGCGCTCACGTGCGGTGAACACACCCACGGTGGGGTCAGGCAAGCGGTCGCGCTCGGCGCGTTGTGCGGCAAGGGTCAAGCGTTGCGCGTCCACACGCAACATGTTGAGCTCGTGGTTTTTGGCCAAAAAGGCCTCACGCAAATCAGGCAAGGTCTCGCTCAAGGTCGGCAAAGTTGCCTCGTACAAGCGTGTGGGCAGTGGCACCTGGGGGTAACGCCGACCGAAGGCCGCAGCAGCCGAGGCCAGTTGCGCATGCGCCACCGACAAGGCAGCCGACACACGGTCGAGCTCAGCACCTACCAACTCGGTATCGAGCTTGGAGACTTCGCCGTGCTTGAACTGGCTTTGCGTCAAACGCTGCATCTGGCTGGCCAAGTCGTGTGCGGTGTGGGCATTGGTTTGATCGGCCAAGGCGCGTTGGTAGTTGAACCAGAAGGTGAGCAACTCGCGGCTGGCTTCGTGCAGGGCATCGGCATACTCAATGTCGGCGAAGGCTTGGGTTTGCGCCGACAAATCGGCATCCATGCCGCGTTTGCCCCAGAAGCGAATCGGGCGCTCCAGGCTCACGATGGATTCCCCTTGGCTCGCGCCCAAGGCGTTGTCGCGGCGCCGCTGGCTGGTGGTGCGCACCACAAACTCTGCGCTGCCCGATGCAATGCCTTGGGCGCGAAAGCTGTGCGCCTCTTTCTTGGCGCGGGCACCGGCGATCAAGGGGCTGGCCAACAACGCTTCTTTGGCCGCCGCTTCGGCTGGCAAGTAAGGCAGCAAAGCGGGTTCGGCATGCGCCAGCGTGGCCGCACAGGCGCAAATCAACAGCAGTTTTTTCATGGCTTTCTCCAAGGCATGAAGCGGCTCAAGGCCTGATTCAAAGCAGGCCAAGACAAGGACGCGGTATCGCCAAAGCGTTCAAACAATTTAGGCAACAACAGCAAGGTCAACAAGGTGGAGCTGATCAAGCCACCGGTCACCACAATCGCCAAGGGCCGCTGAATTTCTGAACCTGGCCCGGTGGCAAACAGCAAGGGAATCATGCCCAGCGCCGTGATGACGGCGGTCATTAACACCGGGCGCAAGCGGCGCTCGGTGCCCAAGCGGACCACGGTATTCAAGGACTCGCCATCGAGCAAACGTTCGTTGAAATGGGTCACCATCACCACCCCGTTGAGCACGGCAATGCCCAGCAAGGCAATGAAGCCCACCGAGGCAGGCACCGACAAGTACTCGCCCGACACAGCCAGCGCCACCACGCCACCGACCATCGCAAATGGAATGTTCATGAAGATGATGCCGGCCTGCACCGCCGAGCCGAAAGTGAACATCAAAATGGTGAAGATCAAGGCCATGGCCGCAGGAATGACCAGGCCCAAACGCGCGGCCGCGCGTTGCTGGTTTTCAAACTGACCGCCCCACACCACATGCAAGTTCGGTGGCAGGGCCAAAGCAGCCACGGCTTTTTGCGCGTCGCTGACAAAGCCGGTCAAGTCGCGGCCATCGACCGAAACTTGAATGCTGGTAAAGCGCGCACTTTGCTCGTGATCCACACGAATCGGTCCGTCCACCGACCGGATATCGGCCAGGGCATGGGCCGCCCAGACACGACCATCGGGAGCGGACAGCTGCATGTTCTTGAACGCTTCAGGACTGTTGCGCATGGCGTCATTGCCTTTGAGGGTCAGCGGTGTGCGCACACCGTCTTGCAGCACATAACCCAGGGCTTCACCCTCGATTTGATTTTTGAACGCTTGCTGGAGTGACTCGACACTGAAACCGGCTTGGCCCAAGGTGGTGCGGTTGAGCGCCACCGACACATACTGCAAGCCTTCGGACTTGGGTGCGATCACTTCGGCTGCGCCGGGTACTTTACGTACGGCTTCTGCAATCTGTTGCGCGGCAGCATTGATGGCCTGCAGATCGGAGCCAAAAACTTTGATCGCCACATCGCCGCGTGTGCCGGTGAGCATTTCAGACACGCGCATCTCGATGGGCTGGGTAAAGCCGTAGACCAAGCCTGGAAACCCTTCCATCACAGTGCGCAAGTGGTCCATGATGTCTTCTTTGGAGCCCCGCCATTCGCTGCGGGGTTTCAAAATCAAAAACGTGTCGGTGTCATCAAAGCCCATGGGATCCAGCCCCAATTCATCCGAGCCCACGCGCGCCACGATGGCTTTGACTTCAGGCACCTCGGCCAGAATGGCTTGCTGCACGCGAATGTCTGTTTCCATCGAAGACGCCAGCGAAATAGACGACACTTTTTGCAGCTGAATCAAGATGTCACCCTCGTCCAGCGTGGGCATGAAGGTTTTCCCGATCACGGTGTACAAACCCATGGCCACCACCAGGGACAGCACCGACACGGGGTACAGCCATTGGGGACGAGCCCAGACCCGTTCACGCACGCGCACATAGGCGGCATGGATTTTTTGCATCAGTGCGGGCTCGTGTGCACCGTCTTCCTTGAGCAGCAAGGAGGCGAAAGCGGGAATCACGGTAAAGGCCAGCAACAGCGATGAGACGAGGGCCATGACGATGGTGATGGCCACAGGCGCAAACAGCTTGCCCTCCAGCCCTTCGAGGGTGAGCAAGGGCAAAAACACCACGCAAATGATCAACACGCCCGACACCACAGGCTTGACCACCTGGCGTACGGCGCCCAGCAAAATCTCAGTCTTCGACAAGGCGTGGTGTTTGTTTGCATGGGCAGCAAACGCGGTTTCAATGTTCTCCACCACCACCACCGAGGCATCGACCAACATGCCCAGCGCAATCGCCAAGCCGCCCAGGCTCATCAAATTGGCGGTCAAGCCAAAGGCACGCATGAGCATGAAGGTGCACAGCAACGACAGCGGCAAGGACACCGCCACCACCAGGGCCGCACGCAAGCCACCCAGGAATACATACAAGATGATGCAGACCAACACAGCCGCTTCAATCAGCGCGTGAATCACGGTGTCGGCGGCTCGGCTGACCAATTCGCCGCGGTTGTAAAAGGTGTGCACCGTCATGCCCTTGGGCAAACGGGGCGCGAGCTGTTGGAGCTTGGCATCGACGGCATTCACCAACTGGCGGGCGTTGACGCCTCGCATGCCCAGCACCAAACCTTCGACCGCTTCGCCCTGCCCGTTTTGGGTCACGGCGCCGTAACGCGTCAAGGCACCGAGTTGCACGGTTGCCACGTCGTCGAGCTGCACCTTGGTGTTGTGGGCGGCATCGACCCGAATCGCACGCACATCGTCCAAGGTTTTGATCGCGCCTTCCACACGCACCACCAAGGCTTCTTCACCCGAGGTTAAACGACCGGCGCCGTCGTTGCTGTTGTTGGACAGCAGGGCCTGGCGCACATCGCTCATGCGCACGCCCAAGGCAGCCATCTTGGCGTTGTGGGGCACCACCTCAAAGGTTTGCACTTCACCGCCCAGTGAGTTGACTTCGGCCACACCGGCAATGGTGCGCAGCTCGGGGCGAATCACCCAATCGAGCACGCGGCGCTTTTCGGCCAGACTGAAGCCGTCCCCCTCAATGGTGAACATATAGACCTCGCTCAGCGGCGTGGTGATGGGCGCCAAACCACCGCTGACGCCTGCGGGCAAGTCACGCATGACGCCGTTCAAGCGCTCGGACACTTGCTGGCGGGCCCAGTACAGATCGACACCTTCGTCAAAGTCGATGGTGATGTCGGCAAGGCCGTACTTGGACATGGAGCGCACCACCCGCTTGTTCGGAATACTGAGCAGCTCTTGCTCGATCGGTTTGACGATGCGTTGCTCCACCTCTTCGGGTGTCATGCCCGGAATTTTCAAAATCACTTTGGCTTGAATGGGCGAAATGTCGGGAAAGGCATCGATGGGTAAATTCAGCCACGCATGCACGCCCGCAAAGCACAGCGCCAGCGCACAGACCAGCGTGAGGCTGCGGTAGCGCAGGCTCAATCGGATGAGGTGTTCAAACATCACTCGTCCTTTTGCAGCAAGGCACGCAAAGCGGCAATGCCACTCACCGCCACCTTGGCGCCCGCAGGCAAACTGGCGTCGATCAACGACACATCGTCACTGCCCGATAGCACCCGAATTGGCTGGGCCACAAAGCCCTGAGCATCGGCCACAAAGAGCCAGGGACGGCCGCGCCATTGCGTCACCGCGCGTGAGGGAACCAGCCACTGGTTGTCTGCTTTGGCTTTGCTGAGGTTGACCTTGCTGTGCACCGTGACCGAGAGCAACTCACCCACCTGCAAGGTGCCTTTGGTGTGGACCAAGGCACGGGCATGGGCCGATTGGCTGGCGTCCACCGCACGGCTGACACCGATGATTTTGGCTTTGGCGTCGCGGCTGGGAATGCTCACCTCATCGCCCACTTGCAGCTGCGCGGCTTTGTCGGTGGAGAGTTGCACATCAAGCTGCAATTGGCTGGCATCGGCCAATTTGAACAGCACCGCACCGGCTTCCACACGCTGCCCCACGGAGGCAAAGGCTTCGAGCACGGTGCCTGAGAGCGGTGACTTCAACACGCCGGTGGCGTAGCCTGCACCCTCGCCGTCAAAGCGCATGCCGGCAGCAGTCAATTCGGCTTCGCGGGACTGCAGCAAAGACTTGGCGGCTTCTTGCTTGGCGCGGCTGAGCTGCAAACGCACAGCGGGGATGATGCCCTCGTCAAACATGGCCTGGTCGCGTTGCGCAGCGGCACTGGCGGTTTTGTAGTCCAGCGAGGCTTCGGTCAGCAAACGGCGTGCGTCCCCCAGCATGGGGCTGGTGAAACTGGCCAAACTGCCACCGGCTTTGACCGTGTCGCCCACGCCCACCATAAGGCGGGAGATTTGCCCGGCATAAGGCGCCGAGACCGTGACCTCTTTGCCCGGAGGCGTGACCACCGTGGCGCTGGCTAGCACTTGGCCTTGGGCAGACGCTTGCACGCTGGCCACCTGCACACCCAAACTGGCTTGCTGCTTGGCATTGAGCGCCAGCGAAATCGATGCAGGCTGCTTGACCTCAGCTGGCTTCGCAAGCGACGCTGGCGACACCGACACAGTTTGCGCCTGCGCCAAACCCAGGCATACGCCTGCGGTGACGACACCATATTTCAAATGTTTGAACATTTCCAACCCCACACACAACGGTTTAAAACGCACGCGCCTCACACAGGCGCGCATCACGAATTAACAGTGCGGTGTGGGTGGCGCATGGGCCAGGGGTGGAAAGCCTGCGCGGTAGGCACGATGCGGTCGGATGAAAATTGGCGCAGCACCACGCACGCGGGTCTGTGCCAGCACACAGGCGCACACCACCGCAGCCACCAAGAGCCACACGGGTGAGGCATCTTCTTCCGTGCTGTCGTCAGTCAAAGACTGACGTGTGTGCGATGCGCTGATGCCCACGGCGGCAGATTCTTCTTCGCTGTCTGAGCTGAAATAGGCTGCCGTGTCTGTCTGTGCATGCGCATGCGCATGCGCCGGTAAAGCCCCCATGCCATCCACATGGAATCCGGTCAAGCGTGAACTACCGTAATGGGCGTGCAAAAACGGCCCCAGGGCCAACAAGGCCATGAGCGCCAGCACCAGCTGCATGCTGAGTAATCGGAACAAGGTGGAATGTGAGGTCACACCGCTATTCTAGGAGTGTGTGTGTGACAAAGCGATGAAGTGTTGGCGCACAAAGTGCCCGAACGCGTTAAGGCGTCAAGGCGCGACCGAGGCGCCTTGAATGTGATGCTGCGCCAAGCGCTGGGCCACAAAGCCTGTGGCCTTCATGTCTTGCACAAACTGCGACAAATAGGCGGCAGCTTCGGGTCCTCGGCTTTTGGCCACACCCATGGCTTGTTGAATGACCATGAAGCGACCGGGCAACAAGCGCAGACCGGGCAAACGTTGGGCATCGGCTTGCAGTTGTTGCTTGACACCTGCTGCCACATCGGCGTTTTCAGCCAAAAACACATCCACCACCGCTGGTGAACTGGGGGCGCGAACAATGTCTGCCTGGGTCAGGGTACGGGTCAAATACAAGTCGTAGGCACTGCCCTTGCCCACCGTGACACGGTGCTCAGGACGGTCAACTTCATCGTTGTTTTGAAGGGGGGAATCTTGGCGCACCAAGTAGCTGCCTTCAATCAGCACATAGGGGGGTGTGAAAGCGATGGCTTCACCACGCAAAGGATCGATGGCGAAAAAACCGATATCGGCGGCGTTTTGTCCAATCGCATCGACCGATTGGGCGGCGGTCTCAAACACCACCAATTCCAAGGGAAGTTCTAAACGTTGGGCCAGCGCGGTGGCCAAATCGATCGAGACCCCCACGGGCTGCCCTGTGGTGGGGTGCCGATTGGCCAGAATGGGGTTGCCTAAATTGATCGAAGCACGCAACACCCCGTGGGGGGCAAAGGCGTGCTGAAGGGTGGCCGTCATCAGGCTTTGAAGGCGCGCAATCCAGAATAAATGCGAGACACGGGACGGCTGCGTTGCTCGGCTTCTTGTGCCAATTGGGCACGGATGCGGTCAAATGTGGCCTTGATGCCGGTCTTCTCAGACGTCACAAACTTGAAGCGACGTTCAACCGCAGCTTCGGGAGTTTCCACTTGAAACACTGACTTGTCCATTTAGGCTCCTCAGAACTTAATGAGCAAACAACGCCCGATGCAAGCGTTTGGAGGACAGAAATATGAAAAAAATTTGATATTTCTTGACAAATCGTGTGACAAGCGCCTTAGAAATCGCCTAAGTGATTGATTTATATAGGTTCATTCAAACCGTAAGAAAAAGAAAAAATCGTTAGCTTCTATAATTTTTTAGCCCTTCTTTCTGAGAAAAACCCGTTTTGCACACCCCAAATCATTATCTTATTGACGATAAAAAACCCGCCACCGGACTTTGGATCGCCTGCGTGCTGGGGCTGCAAGTCTTGGTGTGGGTCGTGGCCCACGGCATCTCGGACACCAACCTTGACGGCTATGCCGACATGTTGGAGAACTTTGCCTGGGGGCAAACCGTGGAATGGGGCAGTGCCAAGCATCCTCCTTTGTTTGCCTGGGTCACGGGTGCTTGGTTTGCGGTGTTTCCCAATCTGGACATGGCCTATCACCTCTTGTCCTACACCAATGCAGCGCTGGGCCTGTTAGGCGTCTACCGCATGGCACAGGCCCTGGGTCGGCATGATCTGGCCTTGCCCGCGATGTTGTTGCTCTGCATGGCTTTCCCGTACAGCACCTTGGCGGTCAAGTTCAACGCCAATGCCATTTTGCTGAGCCTCTGGCCCTGGGTCGCTGTGGCTTGGTTGCACAGTGTGCAGGGAACGGGGCGCCAAGCGTGGATCTGGTCTGTGGCCTTGGGTGTGCTGAGCGCACTGGCGATGCTGGGCAAGTACTACAGCGGCGTGTTTTTGCTGGGTGTGTTTTTGACCGCACTCACCACAAGCGAAGGCCGTCGGTGGTTTACAACGTTCAAGCCATGGTTAGGTTTGGCCGTTTTTGTGTTGTGTTTGTTGCCCCACCTTCGGTGGCTGAGCACCCACGATTGGGTGACCCTGCACTATGTGAGCGAGCAAGGCAGTGATGGCGGTGTGGCCTGGGATCAAGTGACGAAGTTTGCCCTCGCCCCCCTGGCGTATTGGCTGCTGCCCTGGCTGCTCTGCACCTGGCTGTATGCACCCGGCAATCCCAGTTTGGCCCAGCGTGCGTTGGGATGGCCAGCACGCTGGGTACGGGCGTGGTTACCGACAGGCTGGAACGATGGTCTGTTTTGGCTTGCCATGCTGCCGTGGATGATCACGCTGGTGTTTGGCATCTCTGGCTTTGTCGAGCTGTCGCTGCCTTGGGCGATTCCGATTGGTTATGGGTTTTCTTTGCTGTGGCTGCGTAACCTCAGTGCGCAGCGCAGTGCGACAGAAACCACAAAAACAACCACCACCGTCTATCGCAGTGTCCAAGTTTGGTTTGTCATCGTGTTATTAGTCAGCCCTTGGTATGCCTGGCACCAAGCGCGAATCGGCACCGACAACCATTACTTGCCACGTCGCGAAGCCGCCAAAGCCTTGTTGCAAGCTTGGCACGAACGCTACCCCGATCAAGCTCTGCGCTGGGTCGGTGGGCAATGGGCTGAAAACGCTTTGCTGGCTTTTTATGGCGACGCCGCTTTGCGCATCGTCCCAGGCGTGCCCGATCAGTTTCCGGCCACGGTCAGCCCCTTGAAGGACTGGTCACAGCAGGCGGGTTTGCTGCTGTGCCCACTGGGCCCGGTCGACAAACCCGAGCCCACGACCTGCCCGCAAGACATGAAGGCCTGGCTGCAGGCGCAGGGCCAAAGCACCGAGCCCATCGCCTTGACGGTCAAAAGCCAAGGCCTGCGCTTTGTGCTGGACAAGCCGTTTGCTTATGTGGCCTATGCGTATGTACCGCCGACCAAATAAGCGGCACCTTGCGCCTTAACGGACCACGGCAATGGCATCACGCTTGCCACCTTTGTAGGTGTAGAGCGTGAGGGCGCCGTTTTTGATGTCGCCTTTGGCATCGAATGAAATCGTGCCGGTCACGCCTTTGTAGCCGGTCGTCTTGGCCAACTCGGGCAGGTACTTGGCAGGGTCGCTGGACTTGGCGCGCTGCATGGCATCCACCATCACATTCACCGCGTCATACACATAAGGCGCGTAGAGTTTGACGTCGTCATTGAAGCGTTTCTTGAACTTGACGCCAAAGTCGTCCATGCCCTTCTTCAAATTGCCGTCCACGCCACCGGCTTCGGCGCACACCACTTGACCATCGACCAAGGCATCGCCGGCGAGTTTGATCAGCTCGGTGGTGCAAATGCCGTCGCCCCCCATGAACTTGGCATTGATGGCCAGTGACTTCATTTGCTTGAGCATCGGGCCGCCCACCGCATCCATGCCACCAAAGAACACGATGTCGGGTTTCTTGCCTTTGAGGGTGGTCAAGATCGGCATGAAGTCGGTAGCTTTGTCGGTGGTGAACTCATGGCCAATCAAGTTACCGCCTGCAGCTTTGACCGCCTTTTCGAACTCTTCGGCCACACCTTGGCCATACGCGGTGCGGTCATCAATGACGGCGATCGATTTGCCTTTGAGATCTTTGACCGCATAACGGCCTAACAAGCTGCCGAGTTGGACGTCATCGGCTACCAGACGGAAGGTTGTTTTAAAGCCTTGGCGGGTGTACTTGGGGTTGGTGGCTGAAGGCGAAATTTGCGGAATGCCCGCATCGCTGTAAATTTTGGACGCAGGGATGGTGGTACCTGAGTTCAGGTGCCCCACCACGCCGCTGACTTTGGCATCGACCAACTTTTGAGCAGCCGCCGTGCCTTGCTTGGGGTCGGCCGCATCGTCATCGGCCACCAATTCAAACTTGACCTTTTTGCCGCCAATGCTCACGCCTTTGGCGTTGAGCTCTTCCACCGCCAAACGCGCGCCGTATTCGTTGTCTTTGCCCAAGTGCGCAATCGCACCGCTCAAGGGACCGACGTGACCGATTTTGACCACCTGTTCTTGCGCCATGGCCAAGCTGCTCAAGGCAGCCAACGTTGCCACGGCGGTGAGTTTGAGAGAGGTATGCATGCAAGAACTCCTTGAGGTTAAAGACAGAGAAAAGTCAGGCCGAAGTTTCTTTCAACTTCAAATCATGCCGGGTGATGGAATACCCCCGGTCGGCATAGTGCTTCCAGCGCTGGCGGGCCCATTGGCGGTCTGTGTCATCCAGCGTCACCACTTCGATCACACGCTCAAAGCGCTCATAACCCGGCGCCACCTCCTGCCCCAAGTTCACCAACACCTGGTGGTGGGGCAAAGCGGTGGGGTCATGCAAATCGGCGCTCAAAATCACGGGCGATGCTAGGCGTTGCTCAACCGGGCTGTCGGCGCGGCAATGGGGCACAAACTCCAAGGCGGCAAAGGTCCACAGCTGGGTATCCAAGGCACTCAGACTGGCCGGTTCGCCCGTGACCACCACCTGGGCACCACTGCTGACGGCTTTGCGCAGCAAGCGGCAGGCATAGGCCAGCTTGTCGGGGGCGTTGAAGTGAAAGGCGATTTCGGTCATCGCGGGTGTCAAGCAGCGCGGCGCTGGGTCGACTTCGCAGGCTTGGCCACCGTGCCCAACAGATACTGCAACAACAAGCCCACAGGACGTCCGGTGGCGCCTTTGGCAGCGCCGCTCTTCCATGCAGAACCGGCGATGTCCAAATGCGCCCAAGGGTAGTCTTTGGCAAAACGCTGCAAGAACTTCGCCGC
>Ga0228699_1000416_pt1 | contig 32691 bp, 43 predicted proteins | sample McNCre217_Aug_MG_FD_178016 | JGI IMG/M metagenome (GOLD analysis project Ga0228699, IMG submission 178016) | Freshwater microbial communities from McNutts Creek, Athens, Georgia, United States - 2-17_Aug_MG | ecosystem: Environmental > Aquatic > Freshwater > Creek | place: USA: Georgia... | reverse complement strand
TTAGATCGTGCGTTTGAGTGAGTAAATTAAATCTACGCTTGTGGCGGTGAACTCAGCTCAACACTCATCCGTCCCATGCCCAGGCGCCGCCTGCGTAGGCACATGGTGGCGCAAGCCCACTTGTTGGTTCTTCTCATCCACAAACACCAATTGAGGTTCATGGCCAGCCACTTGGTCTTCATGCACTTGCGCGAATGAGGCAATGATCAACAAGTCACCCACACTGGCACGGCGGGCGGCAGAGCCGTTGACTGAAATCATGCCCGAGCCACGTTCGCCTTTGATGGCGTAGGTGATGAAGCGTTCGCCGTTGTTGATGTTCCAGATGTGGACTTGTTCGTTCTCACAAATGTTGGCTGCGTCGAGCAGGTTTTCGTCGATGGCGCAGGAGCCTTCATAGTGCAATTCGCACTTAACACATAAGCAATATATCTAAGACCAATCAAGACCATTTGTATATTCCTTCGTATTACTTTCATTATGAATTTGCTCAAAGTCGCACAGACCTGACTATGCGACAAATTCTACGCAGCAATCACAATTTTTGACTATGTTTTTAATGGACGGTGCTGTGGGGATTGCCTGAGGGTTTCGCGAACATGGTCGCACACTGTCAAGTGGTCATGCGAAATACAAAAAATTCAGCGCTGGTATCGACAGATTAAATGTGCGACACCAGACTGAATTCATGTTTGAACACGCAGCAGCTAACGACGATACGTATAAATCAGGACGTCATCGCTCAGTACCCATACTTGACACCATCACACCAGTGCCAAGGTATCCCCATAAGTTGAGTATCTTTCTCACCAACGCAAGTCGTAACTGGCAGGTTCGGTGTTTTATGAAAGACAAAACGTATTCACGCAGCCTGCGTACTACGAACAAACGAGTGGCCTTGGCAGCAGCCCGAGACTTCTTTCACGAGATAACAGCCAAGGTGTACGGCTCGATGGTGAACGTTAAGGCAGAACGTGAACTGCTTTATGAAGACCTATTGTTAGCGCTCCACGACACCGCATCATTCACATGTATATCACCGTTGCCACTTGTTGCACCTTGCGTACTTTGAATGGTGAAGTTACCACCAGCTAGTGCAGTACCGACAGCAGCGCCTGTCATGTCGCCACCACTTGCTGCAACAGTAAAGTCATTTGGGTCAATCAACCACGTACCACTTTGACCACTGTTTGCGAGTGTTGTTACACGGACGCTGTCTGCAACTTTGATGTGTGCGGCACTGGTTTCCACAAAGCCACCATTGCCACCGTTAAGAGCACGAGCATCCAACGTTCCGTCGACTTTGACAGTTCCGTTCTCCATGTCGCCCAGCAAGTAAATCTTGCCCTCTTGGTTGGCAACAGTTTGGGCACGAATTTCACCTGTGTTGTTGACCAGACTGCCCAGCACAGCATCAGCAGCTTTGGCAGTCAGCACCACCATGCCACCATCAGCATAGATGGCCTGCTTGTTCTCAACCAGTGCATCAAGCGTGCCTTGGTCAATAGTGACGCCAACCAATGAGTTGCCGTTGAAGTTCAAGCTAACCTTGTCACCAGCCGCCAAAGCAGCAGTACCCATGCGAGCAGTGATGACACCTTGGTTACTGACTTGGTTGCCAAGAAGCGCCACATAGCCGCCATCAGCTGCATTGATCGTGCCGAGGTTGATGACACTGGCACGAGAACCATTACGTTCAAACGTTGTGCGACCAGCTATGAAGTCTGCATCGCTTTGATTGAGCGTGGATGCAACCAAACCGCCAACGTTGACTTGTGCGCCTTGACCAAACAACACGCCGTTGGAGTTGAGCAAGAACACTTGACCGTTGGCATTCAATGCGCCGTTGATGACGGACTGCTCATTACCGACCACACGGTTAAGCACCACAGCAGATGCGTTGGGTTGTTGGAAGTTCACAGTGGCGTTGCTGCCGATGTTGAAGTTTGTCCAGTTAATTGCTGCACGTTGCGTGGATTGCTGCACGTTCATGGTGCTGCCACTTGTGCTGATGGCTGCAGTGCCAGCAGTGACTTGAGCACCAGTGGGCAAGGTGTTGGCTGTTGGCGGTGCAGCCCAAGCCAATGGGGCAACCAACAAGCTGCTCAGTAATACGCTGGCAACGCTAGAACTGATTTTGGAACTGGCACGACCGTTTGAGCGGGTTTTTTCGTGTGCAACAACAAACTTGGAGTGACGAGTGCTCCAAACAAGGCGGTATACGTGATTCACTTTCGGCTTTCCTCATTGACTTGCCAAGCAAGCATTGCTGGCATCAATGGAAATTGTTGAGTCGCCCACTAATTACGTCTATCTGATATTGGAAATGACTATTAAATTCCAGCAATTAAAACTGTAAAATTGACAAAAAATCACCAAACTAAGCGCACAAACATCATGCGCTTATCAAATTCACGGCAATGAACCGAGCAGCTCGTACAAACTATCCACTTCCATTTGGAAATGCGGGTGCTGTAGTTCAAACAGACATTCGCAAATTTAGCGACAACATGTCCAAAGTAGTCACGTCATTGAACGTGTACGAATCTGCTTTGCCAAATCATCGGTTCGCATCTAAAAGCCATGTACTTCACATTAATGGATTGAAAATTGCTGCGGGTGCAAATTCACCAGTGGTGGTTGATGTCGGTCACACTGATGATGTGACACTCATGATTCCTTTTGCTGGTACAAATTACAGCACTTTCGGAAAAAACAAACTCATCTGGAACCCAAAGATGGGGGCCTGTTTCCTGCCTAGCATGGGCAGAGGTGGTAGCTCGGAAGATAGAGCGGTGGTCACGTTAACGATTGACCCCATCAAATTGCAAGCGACGATGCGAACAATGCTTGGCAACTTTGATGAGCGGGAAGTTTGGGCCAATTTATTAAACCCACGAGTTGTCTCACTTGAAGTAGGTGGCGTTAAATTTTTGAATGTGTTTGGCGAGTTGTGCAAGCTGATCGACGCTGCACACTTGAATCCTGATTTGCTTAGTTTGCAGGGTATGGATGACATGTTCTATCGCAACATGGCGCTCATGATGCAGCCCGAGTTGTTTTATGCGGCAGTGAACAACCGAATTGGCAAATCCAAGAGTGCAGTAGACACTGTGTGTGATTATGTTTTGGCAAATTTGCACAGTCGATTAACGCTAACTGATTTAGAGAAAATTTCTGGGTTGTCACAAAGGTCGCTGCACACAGCATTTGCAAACAAATTCCAAATGTCTCCAATGCAGTGGGTGAAAGAGCGTCGATTGATGGCAGCAAATACGGCGTTACTGAATGCGTCACCCAATACGACTGTGACGCAAATTGCGCTGGACCTTGGTTTCGCAAGCTTGGGGGCGTTTGCTGTTGATTACCGTAAGCGATTTGGTGAATCGCCATCAGCAACTCTAAAAAATAGCCAATAACCTTAACTTAAGGTTTTCAGCGCCAGCAAAAAAATAGTTTGCAAACTAGTTTTGATTTAAAAGTCGCCAGATTTACGTTTTTTCAGTTGTTCGTTAACTTGATTTCGCAATGCATTTTGAGTGAAGGTTGCGCTGTCGTAATCGGTTTCGGTAATCGTGATTGTTCCATCTGTATTTAAGTTGCCTCTGGGGAGTGCCTTCCATAGGGGTTGCTTACTCAATTCTCCGTTGCCGTAGATGATCACATAACCATCATCAAGAGTTGGATACCAGCAGCCGCGCCTCATGCTGCTACTTGCAGGAAGCTGTACAAAATAAAAAATATTTCTTTTGTCGGCTATTTGCAAATGACATGGCTTTTCGGTGGAAAGCACATAGAGCTGATCTGCTTGTAGGACTTGGCTACCTGTTGTGTAAGACTTGTTGGGATTTGCAAAAACGCGAACACGCTCAACTGCGTAAAGCGACTGACTAGCTATCAATAAGAGCAGACACAAAGTGGCTTTCAACATGTGCACATTTTCCACTCAAATTGCCAAATTTCCTCGTTCCAGCGCTAGCAAAAACTAGTTTGCAAACTAGCTTTTTGACCGTTACCGCAGTAATTGGCGTGTTAATTTGACTCCAAACTTCCGTCATTTCAACTTGCGTTCAAGAATGCGGTCATTTCACTAATTTTTGTAGTTTTTCAACTATTGATTTCATCGCGTATAAATCTCGTGATGGAGCCCTCGTGGTCTCTAGAAACTTTAGATACGCTTCTGCGTTTGCACGGCAGTAAGCCGTTTGTGCAATTGCAGCACTCTTGTAATGACGAAATTTTGGTGTAGACCACTTGGAAACACCTGCGTCTTCACCATCAGACAATGCGACTGCGTGTTCCATGCACTCTGCAAGCATTCGATAAGACAACATAATTTCCAAGCGACTTTGATCTGTAGTTGCTGCTGCTGATTCAGCTACCTGCACAATCTCTAGCAATTGCATTTGTCGCTCACCAGCTGCAAACGAAGGTAAGCTGAATAGCAGCGAACAAGCAATCGCTAGTTTTGATACTGATTTTGTACAAGTCATGTGGTGTCTTCGCGTAGTTATTCTTTGTGAGTTCCGTACTGATCGTTAGTCTTTGAGTTCTTGTAAGTTCCACCTTTGTGAGAACTACCAGAGCCACCTTGGTAATGACCATCGTGACTGGATGAGTGTTTGCCACCTCCATAGTGGGGTCTGCTGCTACCACTACTTCGCCCACCTTTAGCTTCAGCAGTGATACCTGACACGGCAAGGATGAGGCCAATGATGATGACTGAGATGTTTTTCATCTCAATATAGTAAGCGTAAATTTAATTGACGCTTACCAAAATTGCTAGTTTGGCACCAAGCGTCTGCCAATAAATAGTTTGCAAACTAGCTTTTTGAGACCAACTCGAACTCTGCTGGATTTACGTTTAGCACGATGTTGTCACGCACCGACTCGGGGTCAAAGCCAGCAATTTGCTCAGGCGGTACTGTCGCAAGCCAACTCACAATGCCCCCTGCTTCTGGCTGAGGTGTGAAGGCAAAGATTGCACGGAATGGTGTGGCCTCTTGCTGTAGCCAAACACGCAGACAAGCAATTACGGTTGCCGACAAGGCAAAAGACCAATGTGTGACGTAGACCAATAAGAAGATTGGTGCTCCACCATCATTGGGGTACTTTGCAGCCTTAGCCCTTATCTTCGCCAGTATGTGTTGAGCGTGGTCATACGGTTTGTATTGCGCTGGGGCCGTTGCGTAGGGGCCTGCAAGCGGCGCGATCTCTTGGAGCTCAAGGTATGCAGGTGAATCTTGAACAGTGACCGAGAAGTCAAAGTGATTTTCGGTAAGGGGAGTTAAGTCTGCGAACAGTGGGGAGCGTCCATCAGCGTGAACTCCGTCGGCCATTGCTTGGACGAATGCACTGGCGACAACTAATTCTTGGCCATCCTTTTGAGCGGGATATGCAACGCTGACAAACTCACCTGAAGCTGTACCAGTCTCATCAACTGACACTTTGAAAAAGCCGTTTTGTCCAATTGGCTTCTTCATTAGTTCACCCTAGATCAACACTCATCCGTCCCATGCCCAGGCGCCGCCTGCGTGGGCACATGGTGGCGCAAGCCCACTTGTTGGTTCTTCTCATCCACAAACACCAGCTGTGGCTCATGCCCGGCCACTTGGTCTTCATGCACTTGCGCGAATGACGCAATGATCAGCAAGTCACCCACGCTGGCACGACGTGCGGCAGAACCGTTGACCGAAATCATGCCTGAGCCACGTTCGCCTTTGATGGCGTAGGTGATGAAGCGTTCGCCGTTGTTGATGTTCCAGATGTGGACTTGTTCGTTCTCACAAATGTTGGCGGCGTCGAGCAGGTTTTCGTCGATGGCGCAGGAGCCTTCATAGTGCAATTCGCACTGGGGTTTTGATATTTTTGCAGACCACGCCAGCGACAGTCCGTCGAAGCCGCCATGACTGTGAGACAACGGTCGCACGGTCTACAGCTCGCGACAGAAATAGAGGCTTGGCCTACTGTTTCGCAGGTGCGTAATGAAACTTTTTGAATGGCACTACGAACGGTGGGTTGCAGGATGCAGCAAGGGTGCCTCGATGGTGTGTCAAGAAGATGCACGAAATATATTTTTTCACGCTCGATATCGACAGGCCGAGTTTGCGACAGCAGACTGACCTGATGCCAGACACACCACTCAATCTAGAGGCAGCTAATGACCATGACTTTCACAAGCAGCGTCATCGCAGCCTTCCCATAGTCGACACCATCACACAAGTGCCCGACTATCCAGCCAAACTTCGCATCTACAAAATACCTGCCAGTCCATTCTGGCAAGTGCGCTGCTTCTTCAAGGGTAAGACTTTCACCAAAAGCACACGCACATCGTCCAAGCGTTCTGCATTGAGTGCTGCGCGGGACTTCTTCCACAGCAAGGTCGCTGAGTTGTATGGGGTGACATTACAAAAGAGCTTGCATCGTGAAGTGCTGTTTGCAGACCTAGTAGACCCAACGGTTGCAATGCACCAAGGCCGTGTTGATCGTGGTGAGTACACACAGAACAGCTTGCGAATGATGCGTAACCGTTTACAACGCTATGTGGTGCCAGTGCTAGGCCATGTACCCGTCAAAGAGTTCAGCTATCAACATGCGGCTGACTTTATGCAAAAGCTCAGTGCCAAGGGCAACAGTAGCGTGACTATCCAGCAGTATCTTGTCGCAATACGTAAGGTCTTGGTACATGCCATGGCAACTGGACACATCACTGCGTTACCCAAGTTTCCGACCATCACTATTAAGAGCAAGCCACGTGGCAGCTTTAGCTTGCCTGAGTACAGGTTGTTGGTCACGTACGCACGGCGCTTGGTTGGTGATGTGATTCCCATCCATGCAACACAGCGAAGCAAATATGGCCCTAGTCGCATTGGTCGTTATGAGTACATCAAGGAAGACCTGCAATACATGATTGTTTTTATGGTCAACAGCTTCATTCGTCCCACTGACCTCAAGCATATGAAGCACGAGCATGTCAGCATTGTTCGTGGTGAACATGTTTATCTACGCTTGAACTTGCCCGAGAGTAAGAAGCATGACAAACCCATTGTGACCATGCGCCCAGCTGTACGTGCGTATGAACGATTGCTGGAACTAGACAAGGTCAGAGGCTATGGCAAACCAGAAGACTATGTGTTCATGCCTGAGCTTTGGGACAGGCTTGTGATGATCATGCGTTACGGCTATCAGTTGCAGCGTGTGCAGGAGGTGGCGGGTGTGGGTGTAAACAAGAGCAACGGTATGAAGCGCACCTTGTACAGCCTACGTCACACAGCCATCACCTTGCGCTTGTTGTACGGCGGCAATATTGACCTGCTGACCTTGGCGCGAAATGCACGGACCAGCGTTGAGATGATTGAGACGTACTACAGCAGCAACTTGACAGCTGAGATGAACATTGGGTTGTTGCAAGGCAAAAGGAGCAAGTGACCCTGCACGAGAACAGCCGACCCGCGCTTGTCTGTGCTTGCTGGGTGTGTGGGTAGCTGCGTGGGGTGGTAGTGCGTTGTCGGCTGCTATCGCAGTTCCAAGCGTTACTGCAGTAACGGTGAGAAATTTTGGGCGAAAAAAAGCCACCGCGAGGGTGGCTTTGAACATTGCAGCATATTAGTTTTGCGGCGGCTGTTCTTTTGCAGCAAGGTACTCTGCATATTCAGCGTCAAACTTTGCCCAGTCGAAGACTGAGAAGTCGCTCGGTTGAATTCCGCTTTCCACTTCACCAAGCTGGTTAATAAGCGGCAAATCACGCTTCCAACGCATAGCGTTGTATTTGTCAAACATTACAGCCATTTTTTGATGAAGAATGTCTGACAAACGCTCGTCAAGCACAGTGCTGTTGCCGGGGACTTTAATTGTGTTCAGGGTGTGATAAAGGAAAAATTCCTCTTCCTGCGTTTGATTGACCCAAGGTACAAAGTCAATAACAACAAGCTCCCCACGTTCGATCCGGCCAAACGTGTACACAAAGTGTGCATTGTCACGCGAGTCGTAGTGATGATTAATTTGCGCAGGGGTGAGCGGCATTTTTCCCAAACCACCATCGTGTTGCTTGTGGGCAAGTACAGCATTTGCATAACGTTTGTATGCGTTGTGCAGGCGCTGTTTCTTGCTGATGTTTTTTGCTTTTGAATTTGCAACAATTTTGTTGATGCCGCCGCGTTGGTCAATGTAACTCAGCAAGTTGCCACTGTTAGCCTTGTGCTTGCGAGCTTCTTCCAAAACTCGTGCATACATGTGTGCATTCTTGCGTTTGGTGCGTGTGATGTATTTGACAATTACGCCCAAGTCGCTGGTGTTTTCTTGGGTTTTAATTTTCCAGTTTTTCCACAACTGCAAACGCATAGAGTCGAGCACATCGGTGAGGTCAGCACGTTTATCAAGCTCTTCAACATATACCAGCACTTCAACCAGCAAGTCATAAGTAACTTTGCGTGAGCTGTTTGTGAAGTCGACTTTGCTACCTTCGAACGTTTCATACTTCTGGGCAATTACATCCCCTTTGCGCAAGACCGAACTCACAGCAGCGGCAATAGCATTAGCCTTTGCTTCTTCGGCTGCTTTGTCCGCAGCTTTTTGGTCTTTTGCTGCTTGGCGAGCGGCGGCTTTTTCCAACTTCGCTTCTGCAATTTGCGCCGCTTTTTCAGCTTTTGCAATTGCACGTTGCTCTGCTTTAACTGATTTCTCGGCGGCAACTGCGGCATCTGTCAAAGCTTTTTTAGCTTCGCGTTCAGCTTTTTTAACGGCTTTATCCGTTCCTGCAGTAACGCTGGGAATGGATACTGTTGCATTAAATGATTGCTGTCCAAATTTTAAAAACTTTGGAAGTTTTTTTGCTGGAATGTTAAATAATTTCATAAGTCACTTTCTTTAAGATTGCGCTGTAACGGGATGTTTCAGCGTTTTTTGAGTATCTTGTTAAATTAAGTAGAATAAATTATCAGAATATAACTAACTCAAAGTGATAGTGTTTATGTACGAAAAATCTAAGTGCCTTGTTGTCAAGGGGGCTGTTGCGCTGACCTTTGCATCAAAGATGTTCCCCGATACAACTAAGGGTGTATTAGGAAGTTTTAAGGGCGTCCACTTTCTCCACAGTCCCTATTACTACTGGTTCAAATTCCTTCAGTTGCATGATGAATACAACCGAGCGCTTGAAGGCGAAAAAACTAGCATCTCACAAGAAATCATCAAGGACTTTGGACAAGTAAGAGGAATTGAGTTTGCGAAGTGGTGGGACGAACATGCCAGTCTTTTTGCAGAACCTATTAGCCAGCTTGACATGAAAGTTGCTAGCAGCTTGAACGATGTTGCATCGTTTACTAAGGCAGACGCTGTAAACATCGTTGTGCCCTTGGATTGGCGCAATCAAGATTTAAAGGATGCGTTTGGATTGCTCGTGGATAGTCTCGTACCAAAACGCATTGAAAAAATGAAGCTGGGAGAAAGTCGAGCCAAATATCGACTTGGACGCAAATGGAGCATGAAAGCGCTGCACGAGGCCTATGTTGTGATGAAGTACAAGCAATTGGCAGACGCTGACAGGGGGAAGACAAACAAAAAAACATCTTGGGCTGACATTGGAATCAAGGTTCGGCACTCATATGCAGTGAGGGAAAAATTGAAGATTGGCGTTAAAAATGCAAAAACAATTGACAAGCGAATCACGCTGACTGTTCTTACAACTCGCGCATATAAAAGGGCGCAGGGCTTCCTCGCCTCATCAGTTACAAACAGCTTTCCCGCATAGTCACAACCGTTACCGCAGTAACGGTTGCCCGACTGCTGCCACGTACTTGTAAAGCGTATCCCTGCTGATGCCGTGCTTGGCTGCAATGCGTGTTTTGTTGGCACCCAGCGCAGTAGCCTCTGCAACGATATGTGCGATGCGTTCGTTGTCTGTGTTCTTCCTTGGCCGTCCACGATACACGCCGCGTAGTTTGGCTTTATTGATACCTTCGCGCTGACGTTCGCGTATCAGTGTGCGTTCGTACTCCGCCACCGCTCCCAACATGGACAGCATGAGTTTGTCCATAGGGTCGCTGGTTTCGCCGCCACGAAATATTTTGGCCTCTTTGACAAAGTGAACATTGACGCCGCGCTGCGTGAGATGTTCGACAATTTGTAGCAGGTCACTGAGGCTTCTTGCAAGACGGTCCATGCTGTGTACATAAACGGTACTGCCTTTGTGCCAATTCCCTGCGAGCATTGCTTGAAGCTGTGGCCTGTCTGCATTCTTGCCGCTTGCCTTGTCGGTAAAAGTAACGGTCAACTGCAAACCGTCTAACTGGCGGTCTGTGTTTTGTTCTGCAGTGCTTACTCGTACATAGCCAATTTTTATGGGCTCAGGTGTTTGCATGTGGTCCTCGCATTGATGTGTTGTCAGCATCAAGTTTGGACCCTACCTTGCATCGTGTCGATCAATTCGTTTACCAACCCAGTGCTTACATGTATCAGGCGTCAGCACCAAGTACACCTGACCACTTACACCTTTAGGGGCTTGCACCTGCAGTGCAATCCAACTCAATGCACTTATCACTCACTGTCGTTCGTTCAAACTGCATTTCGTTTACTTGGTTTAATTATTTGACTTGGCTGAATGCAACTGCGTTGCATGAAGTGTTTTAATATTTTGTTAGATTACGATTGCTTGCTCAGAGCTTGCCTGATTAGGCAAGTTGCTACATTTTGTTGAGTTGACATCATGCTTTGGTCTCACACAGCTCCTTTCGAAGCAAGGGCAGGTTATGCGATCTCCCTTATTACGTGCTAGCTTTTTACGCAAGTAGTTTGTAGCCGACCACGGCACCAAACACTTTGTGGGTTTAAGTTATTCCCCACTCACATCCAACCATGTACAACATCACAAATGCGTTGCTGTGGGCATTGCATTTTTAAGGCATCCAGTTAAGGGTAGTGTGATGAGGCGAACTGAGACTAGTTCGATTTCGCGTTACGTCACGCCACCATTGCGAACGAATACGGCTCTTCAAGGTGAGCAAACCTCTGCATGTTTATAAAGTTATTTATGTCTTGCAGTTCAAGCCACTGGCAATCTTGGTTTTTTATTGCCGTGTTGTTTTCATGTGCCTGATCGCCACTTTTCTGGTCGACTTCGCGCAAGGCCATGTTCAGACTGAAGACTTCCTAAACAACTCTCAAGGAGTAAACAAATGGCAGTCTTATCAGCACTCAAACTCGTTACAGCTACTCGTGTCGCAGTAGCCAATCCAGTAGCAGTACGCCGCGCAAAACTTGTGGCAAAACTGCAAGACCAATTACGTTTAGTCGAGGCATACCAAGCTGGTCGAAACTACATTGCCACTCGGTTGAAGACAGTGACCGATATGGAGAGTGGCGAACGCAAAACGATTGAGCTTCCCAAGAAGGTACGTCAGTGGTTTTGGACTAACGAAAGTGGCAAGGTCAACTTGTACATCAAGTACGGCCAAAACGTTTTGCCTTTGAATGGCAAGAACGCCACGGCCATTGAGCTGTTGAACATGGATGAACTGGCAAGCGTGTTGAAGAGCTTGCAGACCGCAGTGATGGACGGCGAATTGGACAAAGCCATCGAAGCTGCCTGCGCCACAACCAGCAAGAGCTTTGCCAAGTGATTAACAAGGGGTTGGTGCGTAGCGCACTGACCCTGTTTTTGTTTAGGAGTCCAACATGTACACATATTCAGCTTACGTCCGCGCCAATGGCATGGTCGTTCAAACCCATGTCTGCGCCAACAGCCTGCACGATGCCATCAATTTGCTCAAAGGCATGTACGGCAGTGACAACCTTGTTCACCTGCCACAACTTGTGAGCTGACCATGAGCAAATTTGATTCCACCCAGCTATCGCAATTTATTGGCACTGAGTGCTACTGGCGCATCAGTCCCAGTGCTGTATTAACTGATGGTGCCAAATACGTTGCCGATTCAGCTGGTGCGTACTGGTTGATGGACGCGATTGCCAGCTACTTGCCACAGTTCACAGGCAAGCAAGATTTCATTGTTGCCAAACTGGTGCGCACAGGCAGTGCAGCACAGCTGACGCTTGATGATGGCAATGGGCATGTGCTTGACCAACAGCACATCGAGTACACCGACTTCCCCATGACCAACATCCAGCTGTACGCCTGCTGGGGGTGCCTCGTGTGTAAATACATGGAGGAGACACCCATGCGATTACAAGAATTTATTAGTGAAGAAGAATGGCAGCGACTTGAGCAGTTGATTTACGCGACCACGTACAAGGCGCTGGCTGCGTATCAACAGCAACGTGCAACACAGCAGCGCATTGCAACCAAATCAGTTGCAACACTCAAACCCCAAGTCGCCAAAAATGCCAAAGCACTTGCACGTAAAGTAAAGCAACCACCCTACGCTGCACCACCCAAGCCATTACCCAAACCCAAGCACGTACCTCAAGCAAAACCAGTGGCGACCCAAGCGTTTCGCCCTGTCAAAACTGTGAAGCCGTTGCCACCCAGCACACGTATGGCAATGGCTAAAGCCAGACCGCAAGCACCTCAACCTGCACCCAACAAACCAGCACCACAGTCAATCACCAACCCCAATGCCATTGACCAAGCAGCTCGCCGTATGTTGCCCAAAGACAAGCAAGGCCAAAACCCTCTTGACCTTTTATCGCTCGATGAACGGGGCTAGAGGCGCGGTCGTGCTGTTTTCTTCAAGGCCATGTCCGTGTCGATAACGGGGCTGGGGGCACGGCAGAGGCTATGCGAAATGAAATACTTAACTTAAGGTTTTGCACCCATCAAGCGTTACCGCAGTAACGGTGATGAGTGTCGATTTGATCTACGCTTGCAGCAGCCAATAAAAAAACGCACGATGGTTTAGATCGTGCGTTTTGTTTTGAGGAAATCTATATTTCGTAGCTCAGTTACAGCTTTTTACTGTGAAAACTTGGCACTACCAAAAGTCCCGTTACCAAACTGGATTTGCGTTGCTGTTGTTGGAGTTGTGGTGCCTGTATCAGCAGTCGCAGCTCCGCCACCACCACCGCAAGCCACTAGCATCAATGTTGTTGCTAAAACTAGTAGTGTTTTCATAGTTACACCTTACTGTATTTCTGCTTGTACTTCGCTACTACTGATTGAGTCGCCATTGCTATTTGTAGCAACGACCCTAAACCAATACTTACCAGCTGACAGACTGCTAACTGTGTAAGAAGTTGCGTTTGCCGCAGTCGTTGTGGAAGTTGTCCAAGAGCCACGTGCGCTTGTTTTGTATTGAACCTTAAAGCCAGTCTCATCCGTGCTGTTATCAGTCCATGCAAGTGCCACGCTTGTGCCGCTAACTGTTGCTGTTAAAGCATCTGCGGGCGCTGGTGCTATGTTTGCTTTGTCAAGAACAACAATATTAAAAGCGTTGGATGCACTTTGAATGTCTTGTAAAACAATCTTTTCTGCGCCCTTTTTCTTCGCATAGTAATAGCTGTAACCGCCACCAACATTTTTGAAGATTACAGTTTCCGCAAGGACGCTAACGTTTCCAGTGCTTGCCGAGTTAGTGTGAGCATCAACAAAGGATGAAACATTTGCTTGTGAAAAGTTATAAGAACTGCCGCTTTTAGTGATGGTCACCGTATCAGTGCGGTAGCGAGTCATTGCGTCAGCGGCATCTGTTGTGCCTGTAATATTACAAGAGTTGTTTCCCCTGCAACTGCCGTTGCCAGGCTGGCCGTTGTATGGAACGATTTGCGTAACTGTCCAAGTTCCTACCAAATCATCTGCCTTCAACGTGCTTGTAGCATTTTCAATCCTATCAAGCACCGCATTCATCACAGACGCAGATACAACATCACCTTCTTGGAATGTGAGTTTGATTGTTTCTTTCGCTTTTAGTATTAGTGGAATGCAGACAAAAGCTGCGACGGCACCAAAAACAAAGTACTTGGTTTTTTGTGTGTATTTCATAAAGTCCCTATAAGTGTGTTGCATTCGCTGCTACGAAAACTAGCCCTACCAATAGTAGTCTAAATTTATAGCTTTGAGTAGAGGTGTGTAGACTATATTGCGTGGACTATAGGTCGCGATAAGTTGACCCTACAGGGGTGAAAACTTCCCCAACAAAGATCGCTACCAATATTGCTTTAGTAGTAAAAACTAGGCGTGGCCAACTAAAATTGTCCCAAGAAGACTTGGCAGATAAGGCCAGTATTGACCGCACCTATGCCAGTCAAATTGAGCGTGCCATTGCCAATCCGTCACTAACTGTGCTGTGCAATCTTGCCAATGCGTTGGACTTAACTCTGGCGCAGTTGCTGGGTGAAAGTGCTCTGTCCAAAGACGTTGCTGGCAGCACTAAAGCTGGCAAACCTTAACTTAAGGTTTTCGCGCCAGCGTAGATTAAATCTACGCTGACTTCAGCCAATGAAAAACGGACGGTGGGTTAGATCGTGCGTTCTTAAATTACTTGGGTTCACCTACGTTTTTAACTCGATTGATTAGTGATTCAATTGATGTTTCATTACGGTATCTAAATAGTTGAATCCAAAGAATTACTAGCCATGCAATGGATAAGCATAGTGCAACTAAAAAAATAGCTTTCCAAGTTGGACCTTCAACACTAAAGACGGTAGTTTTGAATTCGGCAGTAGTTAAAGTTAGTGCAACGCTCAAAATTATTGAAAATGGATTGAACCAAGCGGACAGCAACAGGCGTCTCTCGTAAAACTTTAACAACACATTTTCAAGTTTGTCGTGGGTGATTTCAATGATGTCAGACTTTACATTGGCGTAATGTTTGTCAACGTATCGCTCATCATTACCACTTGTATATGTGGCCAATTTGCTAGTAGTAGCTTGTTCAGGCTCGTAAGTTGTTGCCATGGTTATTTCACCTCGGGCTTGTTCATTAATCCGAGTGCACCAAGAGCATGTGGAGTAATCGCCCCGCAGTTATTGCAGGCGACCATCGCAACTGGAACCGACGGCCCACCTAGCGAAACACTCCCGTCGAGTACGTTTTGGATTGAAAAATGTGAATACCCATCGATGACAGAAAAATTCGTATGCCCGCAGCGATGACAAGGATGTACAGCACCGCGTTCGGTAAGAATTTTTCCAATCTTGTCATGTTCAATACTCACTTGAGGCCCTTTGCTGTGATGGGGGTGATTTTCACATCAAAATGCCCAACATCAAAGCCCTACCGCAAACCTTAACTTAAGGAAATGACCGTTACCGCAGTAACGCTCAAGCGTCAGCGTAGATGTAATTTACGCCCATAAAAATGCCCACACAAGGTGAGCATCTATGTCTAAGCAGAGTCAGCTCAACACTCATCCGTCCCATGTCCAGGCGCAGCCTGTGTAGGCACATGGTGGCGCAAACCAACTTGTTGGTTTTTCTCATCCACAAAGACGAGTTGCGGCTCATGCTTAGCCACCTGATCTTCATGCACTTGTGCGAATGAGGCAATGATCAACAAATCACCCACGCTGGCACGACGAGCGGCAGAGCCGTTCACAGAAATCATGCCTGAGCCGCGTTCGCCTTTGATGGCGTAGGTGATGAAGCGTTCGCCGTTGTTGATGTTCCAAATGTGGACTTGTTCGTTCTCACAAATGTTGGCGGCGTCGAGCAGGTTTTCGTCGATGGCGCAGGAGCCTTCATAGTGCAATTCGCACTGAAAAATGACGCTAAATTTGTAACTTTCCACAACCATACCGTGACTGCGCCATCAAAGCTTTCGTGACTTTTTGAGCACAGTCGCAGATGGTCAGCGCCGCGACAAAAGTTGGCTTAACAGCGTAGAAAAACAACAGCAAAGTCATGGACGGTTTCACGGTGCTGCACACGATGGCCGAGGGTGAAGTCAAGATGGTCGCGAAAAAATAATTCTTAGCAGGGCAGGTCGACAAGACGGGTTAGCGACAACAGACTGACCGCATGCCAAACAACACTTCAAATATTGTTCCCGTGTTTGCCACTGCAAACGATGAGTTCTATCGCGGTGAACGTCATCGCAGCTTGCCAATCCCTGAGACCATGACGCATGTCCCAGATTACCCCGCAAAGCTACGCATTTACAAAATCGCAGCATCACCATTCTGGCAAATGCGTTGCTACTTTAAGGGCAAGACGTACACCAAGACCACACAGACAACATCCAAGCGAACTGCATTTGTTAAAGCGCGAGACTTCTTCCACAGCAAAGTAGCTGAGTTGTATGGCGTGGCGGTGCAGCTAACAACAGAACGTGAAGTGGTGTTTGCTGATTTAGTTGACCCAACGCTTGCCATGCAGCAAGGCCGTGTCGACCGTGGTGAGTTATCGCAAAAGCATTTGCAAATGTTGCGTAATCGTTTGCATCGCTATGTGGTGCCAGCGTTAGGTCAAGTGCCCATTCAAGATTTTGGTTACCAGCATGGCGCTGACTACATGCAAAAGCTCAGTGCCAAGGGCAGTAGCAGTGTGACCATCCAGCAGTACTTGGTCAGCATCCGTAAAGTGCTGACACATGCCATGGCCACTGGCTATATCAAAGTGGTGCCCAAGTTACCCAACATCACTATCAAGAGTAATCCACGTGGCAGTTTTAGCTTGCAGGAATACAGATTGTTAGTCACACATGCGCGGCGCTTGGTGGGCGATGTAATCCCCATCCATGCAACACAGCGCAGCAAATATGGGCCTAGCCGAATTGGGCGTTACGAATACATCAAAGAGGACTTGCAGTACTTGATCGTGTTCATGGTCAACAGTTTTATTCGTCCCAGTGACTTAAAGAACATGAAGCACGAGCATGTGACCATCGTTCGCGGTGAGCATGTCTACTTGCGCTTGAACTTGCCCGAGAGCAAGAAGCACAACAAGCCCATCGTGACCATGCGCCCAGCAGTACGTGCGTATGAGCGATTGTTGGAAATAGATAAGGGCAGGGGATATGGCAAACCAGAAGACTATGTTTTTATGCCAGAGCTTTGGGACAGGCTTGTGATGATCATGCGCTATGGCTGCCAGTTGCAACGTGTGCAAGAGGTTGCCGGTGTTGGTGTCAACAAGAGCAATGGCATGAAGCGCACCTTGTACAGCCTTCGCCATACAGCTATCACTCTACGGTTGTTGTACGGTGGCAATATTGACTTGCTCACGCTGGCACGTAACGCCCGTACAAGCGTTGAAATGATTGAGACTTACTACAGCAGCAACTTGACGGGCGAAATGAATATTGGGTTGTTGCAAGGCAAACGAAGCAAGTGACCGTGCACGAGAACAGCCGACCCGTGCTTGTCTGTACTTGCTGGGTGCAGGGGTAGCTGGGTGGGCTGGTCGTGCGTTGTCGGCTGTTTGATGCGAATGAAAAACTAGTTTGCAAACTAGAAATTGCGTCCTTGCCCAACATCTTGAACGATTTGCAGCATGCGGCTAAATTCCCCAAATCATTGGCAAATTTGGAGGCTGCTATGAATAAAACTAGGCATGAGCTTTTTGACTTGGTGTGGGAGGTGCCGATGGTGCACTTGGGCAGCCGGTTGGGTCTTAGCGATGTAGGCCTGCGAAAGATTTGCGTGAAATATGGCATCCCATTGCCACCCAGAGGCTATTGGATGAGAAAGCAGATGGGCAAGGCTGATGCGAGACCTGAATTGACTCAGCCAAGTTTCAATCCAGTGCTGGAGTTTGATCAGCCGATAGACGTGGAAGTCAAAGAGATCAAGCGTAAAGAGCGCGAGAAATTTTTGAAATCGCTGCAGAACTATGAGGTTAGAACGATTGGTGAGCTGAAAGATTTGCGATGTGTTCGTACAGCAGAAGCGATAAGTGAATACATCGCTGATTTGGAAAAAAGAAGTCACGATAGTTATGACAGCGTGAAAGATAAACCTGCCAAGTGGCCCCCTAACAATGTCTTTGCGTTTCAATACTTTCACTCAAACAAAGAGCAGATACCAATCCGTGCAACTGCAAAAAATGCGATGAGGGCAGTGTGCCTAGCGGACCAACTTATTGAACGACTGGAGGCATTAGGGATTGATGTTGAGTTGGTTGAGTACCAAAGACGCTTTCGATGGGATATGTACGCAAAGAAGCAAGGTGAGAAATTCCAAATTGAATTTCGTGAACCGTGGACAAAGGGTAGCGCAACCAAGGAACTTAAAAAGTTAGAGAAGCTTGCCACTGGCTATGACTACTACAGGGATTACATGGAAATTCCCAAAGGTATCTTGACTGTGATTTTGGGCGGCGGCTACTACGGTAAGACCTTCACTGACATCAAGGCAAAGTTGGAAGCGCAGCTGGACATGATTGTTGAGTACATCGAGCAAAAACTAGATGACGAAATCGAGAGCACCAAGCAGTCTGAGATTCGCCATAAAGAGTATGAGCGCCAGAAGAAGATTAGGCAGTACAACGAATTGATTGAGGCGTCACGTAAAGAGCAGTTTGAGATCGCGTTGAAAGAAGCGGAACGTCATGAGGGACTGATGCGCTTAGATGAGTACTTGAAGAAAATTGAATGTGAATTGGCCGGTCGTGATGAGGCTCAGCGAGAAGTTGCCCAGCAGTGGTTAAGTCTTGTGCGTGAGAGTTTTGACAAGGACCAGTGGGTTAAGGGTCGTGTCCGTCGTTTTAACAAAATTGCGGCTGAGGGTGTGACCAAGAGAGGGCAGCATTGGTATGCAACGCCGTTGCCAGAGGATGCTGACCCAGATTTTGAAGAGATGTACCGTGACGATATGTTGGATTGGATGTGAAACCAGTTCAATATTGGCAATGTCCTTTTCGCATTAGTGAAAATTTGAGACGAAAAAAAGCCACCCGAAGGTGGCTTAAAACTAGTTTGCAAACTAGAAATGTTAGTTGGGCAGTTCGTCGTGCGTCTCCACGATGATGAAGGGGTCAACGATGGGTGGTACAGATTCAGAGTACATAACGCGAGTGTGAACATTTGCCACTTTCCCAAAAGTGACGTACTCAACTATCCAGACATCGTCGCCACGGTTAAGAGATACAGGCAACGTCTGTTCATCGTCAGTAATAAAACATTCAACAAACAAATCACCCTCCAGCTCAGGATTTGGTTTTTTGAGAAAGTCCTTGACTGGCTGGTACGTTTGAACGGAAAGACGTTCATGTACTTCTTGAACAGATTGATGAAAAGACGGAATAAAAACTTTACGGACGTCGCTGATGAAAGACATAAAAGCCTCCTAAAAACTGTTGAGAAATTGATGATGAAAAGCTAGTTTGCAAACTAGCTTTTATTGCTTAAGGTGTTGGCAAAGCTGGCGGCGTCAGTTGCGGACGAGCGGCGTAGTACGCTTCAATCATTTGCTGTGCGCCACACAAAATATTTCGCACATCACCTTGCTGTACGCGAACTAGCTTTTCCAAGTCGGGGTCTTTGTAAATGCCAACTTCATAGTCCGCCATTACACGTTTGATCAATGGAAGATAGGCAGAGGGCAAGATGTTGTTGAAGCTAATTTTGTAGCTTCGACTTTTAACCGCCGGATCAATGACGTCAAAATTATTTGTCGTCATAATGAAGACGGTGGACTTTGAAGCCGTATCCATCAGGCTCTTGAGGTCTCCCATTGAAGCCTTTGTAAGTCTGTCCACTTCATTGAGAATGATGTAGCGACAACGATTGAAAGCGTGGTGACTTTCAAACTTTTTCTCAATATCCTCGAATAGTGATGCGCCATTCAAACCAGATTTGATGTTGTACTCATAGCACCAGTTCGCAATGCTGCTGTTATATGCAGCCTCCATATAGTTTGGCAATGCACGAGCAAGAGTGGATTTGCCGATGCCCACATGACCTTCAAAAATTAGCCCATATTTGTTAGAGCTAGGAAATGGGGTTGTACCAGTGATGATGTTGTCGAGGAAAACTCGATCAGCATCGTTTTCAAACAAAAAATCACCCAGCACACGTGGTTGATAAGTGGCGTCGAAGTTTTTAAAGTTAACAGTCATTTGCAAATCCTTTCGATTGCTAGATTGGTACAAATAGGGGCGGCAATTACCGCCCCACAAAAATTACGCGACAGCTTCTTCGTCTGCAATGCGAGCTTCAGCGTTGTTGATAAGGTCTTGCACACTGTTATTGCTCAAAGCGTCAGTGCTGTAGGCGCCTGCAGCAAAGCTGTCGGGCGTTACGGGCGCTGTACCGCTGGGCGCAAAAGGAGTTTGCAAACTATTTTTCGCGGCAGCAGAAATCTGTTGCTTGTTGTCGCTGTACATAACGTTGTACACAGCGTTGACAGCTTTGCTGTCTGCGGAGGTAACGTTGAATACGACCTCTCCGTCAGAGGTGAGTGTTGCGATAAGCACAAACGGCGTATCAACGCTTACATTGGTCAAAGCTGCTTGCATAACTGCTTCAGGTACTTTGACCATTTGCTTCTGTGCAAAGTAGTTTTGCGTTTGCTGAATGCGTGTGCCGTAGTCAGGCGCATTGCTTTTTGCACGGGCTGCTGCGTACTTTGCAAGACGGGCATTTTGTAGACCGCCGTAGCTGTTAACAAAAGCAACAAAGCCACCTTGAGCGACGCCTTGATCAGCTGCAAACTGAATAACTGCTTTGTATGCAGAACGTTTGCTAACGTTGATATCTTCGAAAGTGCAGTTGAGCACTTTAGAGACCAAGGTCACTTTGCTAGTGTTTTTGTACTGTGTGGTTTTGTAGTACTCCTCAAACGCATAAAACGCGGTGGTATCGCGCCCACTGTCCAAGAACTCGCAGATGTCGAAGCACGTACCAAGTGCTGCGTAAAGTTGCTGTTCCGTGTCCAACTCGCAGATTTCCAGATTTACGAGCTCAAGATTTGCCTCTTGAATTTGCTCCACGATAGTGCGTGTTTGTGTTGCGGCGGGGCTAGTGTTTGCTGTTTGCATATTTGCTCCTGTGTCAGCAGTTGAAGAAGATGAAGTTGTTGGTTGGTTGTTGATAACGTTTTGCATAAAAGCTCCAGTAGTAAAAAAATGCATGTGTGAAAGTACTAAGCACGACAGCCCGCGATGGCAGGTGTATTGCTAAGTGGTTACTAACAAATTAAGTTGTTAATGAACGCGTAAAGCAGAGGGTTGCTTTGCTGACACAGCACGATTGCTGCGATGGGGTGTATTGAATCAGCGAAAGCACTTTGCGTCACTTTGCTAAAATTCTGAAACCATTAACTGCTATTAGGTGAGGTCTCGGTATGGCAAAGTCACTACGGGGTTTTGAAGCAAAAACTGCGAAATTGACCTATTGGTATGCGTTTTTGCGCTTGAGCAGGTCATACGCGATAGCAACTGCATATAAAGAAGGGCGGCTGACGCATAGGTCGGCCATTAAATTGCTCCCTGATCTTGAAAAAGTACTACCTACGTATGAAAACTTTGGGGATGTTTGGAAAAAAAATCCCTTGGACTGGTTGACAGCAAATAGCTACGAAATTGGTGATCGCCTAAAAAGTCCAAATTCGCCGCAAATCGTGTCAATACTCAGCGCCCAAAAAAGTGAAAAAAAGGGGCAGATTGCAGAGGAATTTCTTAATTATTTGGATGTGACTTGGGCGCAGGCAGGGCATGAGCCAACACTTGTGGTGTCGGTGCCACTGAAAATAAAAAAAATAAATCTGTATTCGTTCTTAAAACAGGCGTTGGAGCAGCATGAACATCTGCTCGAATATGTGCAACCTGCGTCCCCGACGCTGGACTATTTGCAGATGACTACTGAGAAGGTTCGAATGGATGCGCTGGAAAAGTCGTACAACCTTGTCTTAATTGAAGCTCAAAACCCTGAATTTGCTGAATGGCAATTGGCGGAGTGTTTGGGGGTGTGCGAAAGAAGCGTGAAAGCCATTAAGTTACGTGAGGCTGAAAAGGCGCAAGGAATAGAAAAAGAAGATTACGGGGATGAGCCCAATTACGACATGAGTATCCACACAGTTCTGCGGCGATATAGGAGATATGCATACCTAATCGCAGAAAACGCAGCGCTGGGTAAGTTCCCCCTGAATGATGAAGCTGATCGCAAATCGCGTGGCGACAAGATTGAAGTTGACTTTGATGTGGGTGTGTTGAGAAGACATACGGGCTACCTCAGCCGCCAACTGGAAGAGCGTGGCATGCAGCATCTGTACGCGAATGAGTTTTTGATGCGTGATGCTGGAATTAACAGAAAGCGAGAGAGAGTGATTGCAGATGAGCACCAAACACTGATGCAAGATGCTCATGAAAACTTCTTGAAACATCGACGGGTTTATGCGCCGTTGCCTCCCATGAATGGTGAGGAAAACTAGTTCGCAAACTATTATTTCAGCATTTCATTTCGCATAGCCTCTGCCGTGCCGATACCCTCGTTTATCGACACGGACATGGCCTTAAAAAAATACGCTCTACCGCTCTCCGACCCCCATTCGTCAATGTGGTGCAAGCAAGTCGATGGGGTTGGGACCACGCTTATCTGGGGGCAACATGCGACGAGCTGCTTGGTCGATGTGATTAGGGGCCGTGATGGACTGCGGGGCTGGCTTATTGGGTACAGGTTTGGATGCAGGTAGCTTGGCTTTTGCCACAGCCATGCGTGTGGTGGGTGGCAGTGGAGTAGCAGTTTTGACTGGGCGATACGCAGGGGTAGCCTCGGCTTTAGCTTGAGGTACACGCTGTGGCTTGGGCAACGGTCGGGGTGGTGCAGCGTGGGGTATGCCCTTGGCCTTACGTGCAAGCGTCTTTGCCTTCTTAGCAACTTGGGGCTTGAGTGTTGCAGTTGGTTTGCTTGCGATGCGCTGCTGTGTTGCACGTTGCTGTTGGTACGCTGCTAACGCCTTGTATGTGCTGGCGTAAATCAACTGCTCAAGTCGTTGCCATTCTTCGTCTGTAAAAATTTCTTGTATTCGCATGGGTATGTTCCTCCATGTATTTACACGGAGGGCATCCCTAGCATTCAGTATTCACTGCACAACATCAGCACCCAAAACTCGCCACCCCAACATGCATACAGCTGAATGCTGGCAAGTGGGAAATCTGTGTAGGGGATGTGCTGTTGGTCAAGCACTCGCCCATTGCCATCATCCAATGTCAGCTGTGCTTTGATGCCTGTGCGTACCAGCTTGGCAACAATGAAATCTTGTTTACCAGTGAACTGTGGCAAGTAGCTGGAAATGGCATCCATTAGCCAGTAAGCCCCTGCCTCTTCTGCCAAGTACTTTGTTCCATCAGTTAGCACTGCATGTGGGTACAAGCGGTAGTACCGCTCAGTGCCAGTGAACAATGCCAAGTTGGCTGCATCAAATGTACTCATGGTCAATGCACTTGATAAACAAAGCCAACCAAGTTGTGTGTGCCGTACTGGCGCTGCAACAAGGCTTTGGCATCGAATGTGTTGGCTGCATAGATACGGGTTTTGACCATCTGTGCGCCTACGCGAACAACTGCTTCATATTGGTACATGGTGATCTCCTAATAAAACGGGGTCAGTACTCGATGCACCAACCCCTGTCCATCACTTGGCAAAGCTCTTGCTGGTCGTCTCGCAAGCTGCTTCAATAGCTTTGTCCAGCTCACCGTCCATCACTGCGGTTTGCAAGCTCTTAAGCACACTTGCAAGTTCATCCATGTTCAACAACTCAATTGCAGTAGCGTTCTTGCCATTTAGCGCGAGAACGTTTTGACCGTACTTGATGTGCAAGTTGACCTTGCCACTTTCGTTAGTCCAAAACCACTGACGTACCTTCTTGGGAAGCTCAATCGTTTTGCGTTCACCACTTTCCATGTCGGTCACGGTCTTCAAGCGTGTGGCAATGTAGTTGCGGCCAGCTTGATATGCCTCGACTAAACGCAATTGGTCTTGCAGTTTTGCCACGAGTTTTGCGCGGCGAACTGCCACTGGATTTGCTACTGCGACACGAGTAGCTGTAACGAGTTTGAGTGCGGATAAGACTGCCATTTGTTTACTCCTTGAGAGTTGTTTAGGAAGTCTTCAGTCTGAACATGGCTTTGCGCGAAGTCGATCAGAAAAGGTGGTGATCAGGCACATGAAAACAACGGATTTGTATTGACCAAAACAAAAGGCATCGAAATCAGTAGAAATCAGCAGAAATCACGCAAATTTATTTCTAAACAGATTTTCAAAAGCTAAATAAAAGTGCGAGTTGCTTCGAGTTGCTATTGGTTACAAGTCGAAGACAACAAGTTACTAGCTACTAGTTACTCCGTAACTGCTTATGCGACGAGGTGACAGGTAACGGCAACAAGTGACCTTCTTTTGGCTTGGTGACTAAAGCGACAAAGCCACGTGAAACAAAAGCAACACGTGGCCTAGGAACTCGCAAACATTCCATCAATAACAAGGAGAAATTAAATGGAACACAAAATAGCAATACGTCTTTATGACAACCCAAAGTTCGGCAAAACATTTGGCAAGGGCATGTATTACGACGCAATCTACAACGGCACACTGGACTTGCCAGAGAAGCGCATCAAGTATTTAGTTGATCTAATGCAATTTGAAAAATGGCAGCACACAGCAAAGACAGATACCGACATGGATGCTGTAAAAATTGCCATTCAGCTTTATGCACAGAGGGGCATAGATATCAATTCACCAACTAGCAGCAGCAACATTCTGTGTAGCTACGTGAAGAGATTTGACAGCCACATGATCAAGCCAAAAGTCGGCGGCGTTATCGCTGTTGACTTACGCACATGCGAACTCAACATAGTGATTGCTGATGATGAACACGATATTGTGTTGCATGAAAAATTTGGGATGCGCCCATGTCGTGAAAAGAATGGCAACAGCCCAGACTTCTTTGCTTCTAACTACGATGCAGACATGATGTTGAAACGAGCAGCTTAAAAACAAGTGGGTGAAGTGCGCTGCAAGTGTGCTCACCCATCTGTGTAAGTCTAGGGTTTACGCATTGCATACGTCAACATTTTGTACGCACAGGGTCGATAAATGAATTAATCGACACGATGCAAGGCAGGGTCCAGACTTGATGCTGACAACAACTACTTGATTGCATCATGCACACACAACACCCAATCCGCATCGGCTACATCCGTGTAAGCACAGCTGAGCAAAACACAGACCGTCAGCTCGATGGCGAAAAGCTAACAGTCACCTTCACAGACAAAGCAAGTGGGAAAAACGCAGACCGCCCACAGCTTCAAGCAATGCTGGCTGGCAATTGGCCCGAGGGCAGCACAGTTGTAGTTCACAGCATGGACAGGCTAGCGCGAAGTCTCAGCGACCTGCTGAGAATAGTTGAAAAACTCACCCAGCGCGGCATCAACGTTCAATTCGTTAAAGAGGGCAAGATGTTCCGTGGCGGCGAAGCCAGCGACCCAATGGACAAGTTGATGCTGTCATTGCTTGGGGCGTTTGCTGAGTACGAGCGAACTCTAATAAGAGAGCGCCAACGTGAGGGAATAGCCAAGGCAAAAGAGCGCGGTGTTTACCGTGGCAGACCCCGACGTGTTGATGACGCAGAGCGTATCGCCCAGATAGTTGCAGAGGCTACGGCTGTGGGTGCCAACAAGTCACGCATCGCAGCCAAACATGGCATTAGCCGTGACACGCTCTACAAGTACTTGGCATCGGCAACATTGAAAAACTAGTTTGCAAACTAGCTTTTGGGCACGATGATGCGATAAACGTCATCTATATCTTTGTTAATTTCCAAACCGTGTTCTTCGCGTAAATGCAAAAAGTGTTCGTCGATAGCGCCACGGATTGCTTTCAACTCTTTCATGGTCGCACCATTGATTAGGGCCCTGTCCAGCTTTGCGCTGCCAAGAGTGTGGCCGAGCCAATTAGGCGGGTCACTGACATCATCATTGTCACCTCGACCAACTAAATGCAGGACACGAAGAGTTTCAAGCTTGTCGGAATCAATGTTGCGTTTTCTAGTCATGTGCGGTACTTCGGGTTTTTTAGAGATGGCGTACAAATACTAGCCGACAACGAACATATAGGCTATGTGAAATCTTAGTTATCCGCGGTACAGATTAAGAAGTGCATTGAGATCGGATATTTTTTTATCGCGTAACGAATCTGGTTTTTCGACAACGGCTAATGGTCCAAGCGAGCCAACCCAGCGTCTCATTTGAACAGTGTCGTCAACTGTTGCAGTGACCCTGACCCACTCATCATCAATGGGTGAAATCGATTGGTCTGTGCTGATTGGTGCTTCTTCCAAACGCTTGGCTTCATGCCTATTGAATTTAAGAACCAGCTTTAGCGGAGCGTTCTGTAGCTTGATTTGAAATGATGCGGCTGCGACTTTGTCGATATCAAAATCAATGGGGATGCGGATAGGCGTATCAGTTGCTTCGGCAGTCAGGATGCGCTGCATCATCAGTGTTGAGACTTCAGTGCGCTCTTTGATCGTGCATAGCAAGTAAATGGCATCTTCATTGATGACCAATCCCAATGGGTGTACCGGATAGCTCTTGGGCGGCGTATCTGTCGATATGGCCTTGTAGGTGATGTTGATTTGATGACCTTTGAGAAGGCAGTCATAAACAACGGATTGAACTTGTTGATCAACTTCTTGCGGATGATGAATCATCGACTGTGAGACGAAACGAATTTTGTTTTTCCAGTTGAAGACACTGGAGCTGCTGGTGGCTACGACATTACGTGCCTGTTCAAACCAAGGTTGAAGATGTGACGTGGTGCCTGTTGGAAGTGCTTTAAGCAAGTGGGCTTCAACAAGAGCAAAAGTTAGCGCCGCATGTGGGTCCATGCCCGGCAGATCAAATGTTGGAGCGTCTTTACGCCACGACCAGCCAATAGGTTTCCCATCGTCAAAAGTGAGTGGAAACGCTTTCGACAGTGAATGAAGATCTCGCTGGATTGTGCGAAGGCTTGTGTACATGCCGACAGCTTCTAAGCTCGCAAATATTTCGTTTGCCGTAACTTTTCTGGGCGCTCGCGGAATTCGCTTGAGCATTTCCCATTGGCGCAATAGTGATTCGTTCATGGTGCAATTTTGATATGTAAATGTGTCCGGTTTTGTCGCCAACTGACAGTTATTAGTTGAAAACGACACGAAATGTCGCATTGGGTAGTTAATCTACTGCTCATACACAGGAGCAGTAAATGGGCCAAACAAGCATAAACACCGCGCATAAACCAACTAAAACGCTTTGGAGCGCACTTGCAAATGACTCAGCAATCAAAGTTTGGATGGCTGATTTGGAGCGTGTGGTCGCCCAAGGAAAAGATTGGGGTTTAGCAGGTCAAGCGGTTGTCATCGAAGCAGATGATGAAGAGGTCGTTAAAGAACTGATTCAGCATGTGGCTGAGGCCGCAGGGATTCAGTTGCATCAGTTTGCAGCGAACGGCGTACTCGAAGAATTTCCAGATTGGTGTGAAGGTTTGGCAGCGCCCGAGCCATCAATGGTTTACCTGTCCGCTGGTAGCTGGCAAGGTACGAAATTTGCAGAGCTCAATCCTGACGCTCCACCATCGACCCATGATCAAGACAAGTGCAACGAGTTCATTGTTGCGCTTAAAGAAGTCATTGAAACAAAGTTGTCATTGCTGCCGGTGGTCTTGGTCACAACCGTCAAGAGTTTTGAGCAACTGAACATCTCGTTGAGAGAAGCAGGGATGTTTGACCGCCGCATTCAAATGCCCAAGCTATCGGATGAAGCGGTGTTTGGCGTATTTGCCGAAGAATTGGGCATTGAGAATTTAGATGAAAGCATCACAAGCCAAATGAACAAGGTGGCTTGCTTATTACGCGATTGCTACCCTGATAGCAGAAGGCGCAAGTTGATGCAAAAAGCCATACAGCGTTTAGCGTGGCGTGAAGGTAGAACGCTGAAGTACGCAGACCTTGTCAAAGTGGCTTGCTATGGAACAGGCGAAGTAGACATCGTTTTTCATGACGAAGCAAACAGCCGAAGAAATGCAATTCATGAAGCTGGTCATGCAGTTATTGGGCACGTGTGTTCACGGCATAAAACACCAGCTTCATATTGCAGCATCATGCCGCGCGATGATATGCATGGCGTCGTTGTCCCCGCATACGAAAGCCATGAACGCAAAAGTGACGACCTGTCGTACAAAGACATTGTTTACAAAATAAAAGTAGCGTTGGCAGGTCGAGCGGCTGAGCATTTGTTACTGGGCATAGATGAAGTAGGAGCAAGCGGTGCGAGCTCTGATATGGAAAAAGCCACTCAATTAGCCAGCTCTATGTTTGGGCTGTGGGGCCTTTCAGATGACAACACCAGTATTGAATCTGCAGGGAAAAACCTTGCAACTGTCATAGGCGATGGAACGCCGAGCGAGGTTGCTCACGTGGAGGGCATGGTTCGTGGGTTCCTGCAAAAGCTGTATGTAGAAACTATGGACACACTCAAAGCTAACAGCACGTACCTCGATGCAGTGATTAACGCTCTGGCAGCGCAGCACTTCTTAATGCAAGAGGACTTACAAGCAATTTACGAACAGTCAACCCATCAACCTAGGAGTGCAGCATGAGAAAAATCATTATGTCTATAGCGGTAGTCATGACAGGTTGTGCATCAAAGCCTGAAATCGCAAAACTTCCTGACTTTGAAATCAGAGCGATGTCACGCAGCGAAGTAGTGTCAGCCGCCAATGAGTGTGAAAGCAACGAAATGAAACCGTTCGTTGAGTACATCACGCAGAAAACCGAATATGGCAAAGTGTTGGTGCCAGTGAACGTTCATTGCAATCCGTTGAAAAGAACGGTGAGCCAAATTAGAAATTGACTGTGGGGTCGCTCTATGACTTACGCAGAAGTTTTGGCAGCTTTGGGGCTCACTCAGGCATTGGCGGAATCGTTGATTTGCATGGCAGCAATAGCTATCGGCGTAGGCATGGTGCTGTTGATGTTCTGGCAATACATTGCAGTTGGGATTGGCGTATTTGTTCTATTCAGCGTTTTCTCTCACCATGCTCCGAGTGAGAACACCTCAACGATTGACGTTGCAAGCAAGGCGGGAATGGTCAAAATCCCCAGCCCATCCAATGGATACATGGAAGAGTGTGAGGCGCTGACCGAACGCAATGACATATGTTTGGAAATAGTGAGTGATCGCATTGCTGATGGCAGTGCAACGTTACTGGCTGAAAGCTTCAAAGACCGCGATGAGTTCAAGCCTGCGTCTAAGGTCACATTGATTGATACAGACAACCAAGAATACAAATCTCGCCGCGCAGCAGTGTTACGGTTGCCCAACGCGGTTGTATGGCAAAAGACATTTCAATAATTTAGAGGATAAAAATGCTCAACAACATCTTGCACAAAATTGCCGCAGCACTCGGTACGGCTGCGGGGTACATCGACTTGGATGACTTCTTATCGTTCGTGTACAAGTTGCTACTGCTTAGCCTCATGGTCGGCGTAGCATATGTGCTTTACGCTGTGTTCTATTTGGATGAGTCTTTGATGATGCTGATTGAAGGGCGTTTTAATCTTATGAAATGACTTTGCGAATATGAATCGCGACTTATGCGTTGATCAAAAAGCCAGTTTGCAAACTAGCTTTTACCAACATGCGATATATCAGTCAGCCAAATTGATGCAATCAATTTTGCAAAAATGTGCGTAAGCTGGCAATTGTTGCGAACACGTATTCAGGATATTCAGCAACAAAGGCAGGAAGATCTATCACTCTATCAATCCCTTTGTTTTTTTGCCTCTTGTTGGGCTGCCGCATTTGTATTTTGTTAGCAGTAATAAGGCCGTGTGGAATGAATAATATTCGTGATAAATCTTCTTGAAAATCTTTACATTGATATTCCAGAAAAATGGTGGCATCAGCATTGTTAATGGTGCTTTGCGTACCCGGTAAATTATCCACTGTGCCAGTCCATCTTGTTGCACTAGCTGCGCCTCGCTCAACAAATCTAATTCTTGGATACTTGGAATTAGCGCATTGATCTTCTAATTTGGACAGTAGTAGTTGATCAGTAATTCTTTTGCGCTTTTTGACAACATCAGAATCCTGTTCCCATTCGTTGATCAACGTGTCTAAAGTGCCAAGCTTTACTCTGCCGTGATTACGCAATATAGAGTTGAAATCGGGGGTGAAAAATACTTCATCGCGAGAGATAACAATCAGCTCGTAGGCAATCTCGTCGTGATATCTTTTTCCGGAATATTTATCTGTAGCCCGTAGAGTTGTTTTTACGTCTACATAATGAGAATGTCTTTGGTCACCGGATTTGATGAAAAAATCTGTGTGACAAAAGTTGGTGCGTTCTATATAAATTCCGTGCGAATTGCAAAATTTTTTGTAAATGAATTCGCCAAATGCGCCAAGCTGTGATTTGTTCGAAAAATGTTGCTGCATTGAAAAATCGTTTTCAAATTGATCATTCTATTGCTGCTGCCGCATACCAAAAAAATAGTTTGCAAACTAGCTTTTGACTCAGTTGCCACACTGCTTTGCCCAGAAAGCATATGCTGACTTCAAAAATTAAGGTTTTGCATTGATTGTGTTTGCTGTACTAGTCTGGGGGTCGTACTCAATGATGATCACATCTGGCGGTACAAGGTGCCCATGTTTTTCAACGTAGTACTGCGCTAGTGTTTTGTTGCCTTGTTTTGGATGAGTTGACTTGAGAACAAACATGTACTTCTTGAACTCTGCGGGTGCCAGCAAGAAATAGAACATTGCCTCATTCCAAACGGTTAACTTTGCGCTGGGCATGTTGCCAGTTTCAGTCCAGTTGTGTGACTTGCATTCAACCAAAATCTTTTTATCGACAGATCCCAAATCAAACCGATGTGACTTGGGCTTGGCTGCACCAGTAACACCAAGCTCGATAGGAAAGTTGGCTGTCAGTGCATAGCCATATTGTTCAGCAAAGTACTGCTGTGCAGTTTCTTCAAACTCGCGGCCTGCATGTGCGTTTGAGATTACGCCTTTGCGTTGATGGTTTGTCATGACAGCAGTTATTTCATGTAACGCAACAACTCGACAATGTTGTTAGCCGCCGATGAGCTTTGTAAGACCTCTTCGTCCCGCAACTCAGTCAAAATTTGCTTGTACTGTATCAACTCAATGTCACGATCTTTCATGTGCTCAAGCTCGTTTGCATCACGTACAACGCCATGCACAAACACATATTTCCACTTTGCGTTGGCAAGAACACTGTTACGTTTAATCTCTTTCCGTTCGCTCTTAAACTTCTTTTGCACCCACATCACAACGCCCTCTAACAGTTCGTTGTCATTGCGTTTCTTCGCATTGCTGTCACCGCACACGTAGCCAACTGGTCTAAAGCTCACTTGCACTTCAACATGCCAGCATTCGAGGCCATCAGGGCCTTGTCTAACAGCCAGCAAGTCAATTTCATCTACGCCAGTTTTAAGGCCACGAATGGTGAAAAAGTTTTTCCTGTTCAACCATTCTTCAACAAGTTGTTCGTCTAGTAGTGCCATATTCTTCAATCGTCCTTAATCTGCATTGCGAATTTCATCAACAAGCAAGCAAGATGTTTCACGTACTTTATGACCTAACCACGTAATCTCACATTGACTCACTCGCCCTAGTACAGTTACCTTGCAATACCCACCCATCCCACAAGTACCTGACTTCATTTCAATCAGTGTCTTTCTCGTATCACGAGGCGCATCCTTGGTTAACAGGACAATTTTGTATGTGCTGTTGAGTTGGTAGCTAATCGCATTAGCAGCAAGTAGTTCTAATTGGCCTTGTATTTTGTAATCACCAGTAATGCCAATCTTGCTACCGTAGCGAAGAGCACGACCAGCATCAAGCTCGAAGTCGTTAAATGGAATGTGTTTATAGCCTTTAGCCGCATCTGCTTGTCGGCGTTTTGCAGACTCTTGGGCATGTCGTGTCTCAGCTGCTTCTTTCAATCTCAATGCTTCTTCGTGACGAGTTGCAGCCACAAGATTTGGCTTTTCATCGTTCTTGCATTTGAAGTCATAGGATTCGCCAAGGATAGGACTTGTACCAGATGCCCTATCTTCAACAACGCCTCTGTCGTAACCTAAAAATTTGCAATTTGCGTTTGCCAATTGCTGCAAGTCGGAGAAAGGGGCAGACGCAACTCTCTTGATGATGTTTCCAGATTTAACTGGTTTCTTGCCACCAACATAAGCTGTACAACCATTGGAAGAGCCGCAGCCAACTTGCACTTCGTTGTCGTTTTGCTCAAATGTTGTACATCCACCAAGCAGTATCGCTACAAGGGCCAATATTTTCCAATTCCAGCTCATGTGTAGCCTCAATAAGTTTTATCAATTCAATCATTCTATTGGTCCCGCGCAAGTCAGCAAATACTTAAATTAAACTTTTTGGACTACTTGCATAGCCAACAACAAAGCCCTCCGAAGAGGGCTTTTGTCATTAAGAACCAAGCGAAGCTAAATCAGCACTCATCCGTCCCATGCCCAGGCGCCGCCTGCGTGGGCACATGGTGGCGCAAGCCCACTTGCTGGTTCTTCTCATCCACAAACACCAGTTGCGGTTCATGGCCAGCCACTTGGTCTTCATGCACTTGTGCGAATGACGCAATGATCAACAAGTCACCCACGCTGGCACGACGAGCGGCGGAGCCGTTGACCGAAATCATGCCCGAGCCACGCTCACCTTTGATGGCGTAGGTGATGAAGCGTTCGCCGTTGTTGATGTTCCAGATGTGGACTTGTTCGTTCTCACAAATGTTGGCGGCGTCGAGCAGGTTTTCATCGATGGCGCAGGAGCCTTCATAGTGC